>Ga0209261_10000002_pt1 | contig 103481 bp, 103 predicted proteins | sample DOMMetBare1Fresh_FD_187470 | JGI IMG/M metagenome (GOLD analysis project Ga0209261, IMG submission 187470) | Wetland sediment microbial communities from St. Louis River estuary, USA, under dissolved organic matter induced mercury methylation -... | ecosystem: Environmental > Aquatic >...
ACGGGTCCTCCGTCAGCACCGCTAGCCGCCCCGACAGCACTACGGGCTCGTAGGTGTGCTTGATGGCGCTCTTCGACTTCACCTCGACGATGTATTCCGGCCCGAGCGACAGACAGAACGGACAATGCGGCGGCTGCATCGTCAGCAGGAAGTGATCGTGGACCTCACCGGTCTCAATCGGCAGCATGAACCCCTGCAATTTGACCTCGCGCTTGTCCAACGCGATGACTTGCGCGCTGAAATCGGGCACGACGCGCTTGCCAACCGTCTTGGCCTTGACCTGTCTAAGCGTATTCCACGACACCACGCCCTTCAGTTCCGGCAGGTTGTTCAGCAGCGTCGGATCGATCGGCAGACCGAGCGAGTTGCTCGGCGCTGGCGCCTGCGCCAAGCCCGGTCCAATGCCGACGAGCAAGGCAGTCGCGAGCAGGTACACAAATCTCTTCATCATGATGATCCTACGCCGTCCAAATGATCGTGGCGCCTCCCGCCGGGCCTGCGGACCGCACAACCGGAGCCAAAACCGGCCACCCATCCAAATCGCAAGGCTAGCCTTCGGCAAGCGTCGCGTGCACATCCATCCGGCTGGCGCGCCAAGCGGGAATCAGGGCGGCTACCGTTGCGACAGCAAGTGCAATCGCCAGCACTCCGATCAGCTCCGGCGTCCAAGCCCACGCCGAAACCGAAAACGAGCGCGACTGTGCCATCCATGTCCCGACGATCTGAACCGCCGCAAATCCAAGGCCAGTGCCAAGCAGCAGTGCAATAAGCGCCAGCAACCAGCCCTCCATCAGCAGCATTGTCGCAACCCGACTCCGGCTTGCCCCCAGCATCCGCATCACCGCGATGTCATAGCGCCGCTCTTCCAAGGCGCTCGTCAGCGCGATGAACATAGCAATCAGCGCCGCGCCGAACAAGATGAGTGCAAACGCACGCAAGGTATCGATGCCGACCCCTACGACCGCAAACAGGCGCGCGAGTTCGCTTGCGGGAACGGCTGCCATCAGTTTGGGCTCGGCGTTGATTTGGCGTGGCAGCAATGCCGCCGCCAGCGGCGAAGCGTACTGCACCAGCAGCGCGGTCACCTCGCGCTCGGTCTTGAGCATTTTCCCCTCTTGTGAGTCGGCGTCGCCTTCATGTGTGAACCAGATGCTCTCGATACCGGTCAGCGCGAGCCGGTCGAGCACGGTCCCTGTAGCCGCCAGCACGCCGACAACGCGGTATTCAGCGTCTTCATGCAACGGCCCGCCAATCGCCAAGCCGTGTGCGCCAAAGAATCTGGAGCCCAGGGACAGGTTTGCCTGGTGCGCGACCTGGGCGCCAACAACGGCCTGCATTCTCTCGCTCCACAAAGCGCCCGCAGCCAGGCGAGCACCGTAGTGCTCGATGAGTGCCGGTTCGGTGCCGACGATGCGGAAGCCTTGCACGTTATCGCCCAGCGCCAGCGGAATCACTTTGCTGACGAAGGGATTCGCCCGGAGTTGCTCGACTGCGGCCAGCGGCACATTGCCGGTCGGAATGTCGACGTGATAGACGGCGGAAAGAATGAGCTGCAGCGGTGAGCCCTTGGCGCCGACGACGACGTCGACACCCTGCACGTCACGCGTGATCTGCCGTGCCAACTGGGTGTGCAGCAGCAGCACGAACACCATCGTCGCCACGCCGAGGGCGAGCAGCAGCACGGACAACACCGTCTGCAGCGGCCGGCGCTTCAGTTGTGCGACGACGATCACCAGGGCGTTCATGCAGAGCCCAGTTCGACAATCCGGCCGAAGCGGCCGCAAATGCGCGCATCATGTGTCGCCACCACCAACAGCGCACCGACCCGACCCGCACACTCGAGCAGCGCGTCGACCGCAATACGGGCATGCGCGTCGTCTAGTGCCGAAGTCGGCTCATCAGCCAGCAGCAGCTTGGGCCGATTGACGATCGCCCGCGCAATCGCAATCCGCTGCTGCTGACCCTGGCTTAACTGCGCCGGGCGGGCGTGCAGTGAGTCGGCAAGCCCCAGGGATGTCAACAGATCGCGTGCGGCCGCATCGTCGCTTACGCCGACGAAGTGTTGCGCGAGCCGTACATTGTCGAACGCCGACAGGCTGCCGACCAGATGCAGCTTCTGAGGCACCACGCCGATGCGTGCCCCGCGCCAGCGGTCCGGCCGCGGCGGCTGATACAGGTCATCGCCGTCAATCGTGACCTGACCTTCCGTCGGCGACAGCAGGCCGGCAAGTATGTGCAGCAGCGTCGTCTTGCCGCAGCCCGACGGTCCGATGAGTGCGCAGTGCGCATCGCGCGCGAGATCAAGATCCGGCGCGGCAAGCGAAGCTCCAGCGTCGTAACGGTGGGCGATCGAGCGGGTGACGAGCACGACCGTTTCCGGGGGAATTTCAAAAGGGGCCGCCCCCTTTGCATCCAGAGAAGCAGCAGGTTCTTAAGGCTAGTCCCCAAACAACTTCTGTTTCATCTCGCGCCGTTGCTGCGCTTCCAGCGACAGTGTCGCAGTTGGACGCGCGAGCAGGCGCGGAATGCCGATCGGGTCGCCGGTTTCCTCGCAGAAACCGTAGTCGCCCGACTCGATCGCCGCCAGCGAGGACTGCACCTTCTTCAGCAGCTTGCGTTCGCGATCGCGCGTGCGCAGCTCCAGTGCATGCTCTTCCTCGATCGTGGCACGGTCGGCAGGATCGGGAACGATCACCGTCTCGCGCAGATGCTCGGTCGTTTCGCCGGCATTCGAGAGCAGCTCCTTTTCCATCTGCTGCAGCCGGTACTTGAAAAACGCGAGTTGCTCCGCGTTCATGTAGTCGGCATCCGACATCTTGAGCAGCTGCTCTTCGGACGGAAGCCGGCGGCCATTGAAGATCACGGGCTCTTCACTTCTGGTGGCGGAACGGGAAAGCAGGTATTCGTGTGCCGCCGCGAGGTCGCGCGGGCTAGCCACTGGCTGCAATTTCGGCGCGACCACCCGAACGGATGGAACAACAGTCGAGGCGGGCACGGGCACCGTGGCCGGCCGCACGATCTTTGGTGGCCTGCCGGGCGAAAATCGCGCCGGCGCCTTGACCGGTTCGGGCTTCTTCGCGGGTATCGCCTTGGTGGCCGCTTTCTTTGTCGGCGCCGCTTTCGCGGCGGATTTCTTCGTCGGCTTGCTGACCGGCTTTGCCGCCGGCTTGGCCGCTTTCCTGACCGCAGCCTTCACTGGCTTCGCGGTCTTGGCCGCTTTCTTTGTCGGTGCTTTCGCCGCTCTCTTGGCTGCCGCCTTCGCCTTTGCTGCCATGTTGTATTCCTCTGTTACTTCGCTGGACCGAGGGCTTTCAGCGTCTCAGACACGCTTCAAGTCCTTTGAGAATCGCATCCTTCGGCAGGTTGCGCCCGATGAAGACAATTTTCGACGACGGTTTCTCGTCCTTTCCCCACGGCCGGCCCACGTCGGCGCCCATCAGCATGTGCACGCCCTGGAAGATCATGCGCCTGTTGGTGCCGTCCATGAAAAGCACGCCTTTATACCGAAGCAGGTCCTGACCGTAAACCTGAGTGAGCGCGCCCAGATAATCCTCGAGCTTCGCGGAATCGAACGGTCGATTGGACTGAAACACAAAGGCCTTGATCGCATCGTCGTGATGATGATGGTCATGCCTGTGATGATCATGATCGTGGTCATGGTCATGGTCTTGCTCACGTGAATGTCCATGCCCATGGGCGCCATCCTTGCGCGACCGAACTGCATCCGGATGCTCGCCGGCCAGAAACGCCGGATCGATCTCGAGGATCGCATTCAGGTTGAATCCGCGGATGTCCAGGATGTCCTTGATCGGCACCTGACCCATGTGGACGTACTTGATCGGTGCGCGCGGGTTCATCCGCACCAGTCGCTCCCGCAGCGAATCGACCTCGCCGCTGTCTGTGACGTCGGTTTTCGACATCAGGAGACGATCGGCAAAGCCAACCTGGCTTTGCGCCTCCGGCTGCTTGTCCAGCGTGTCGTGGCCGTGCTTGGCGTCGACCACCGTGATCACGGCATCGAGCAGGTAGTAAGTCGCGATCTCATCGTCCATGAAGAAGGTTTGCGTCACCGGGCCGGGGTTGGCCATGCCAGTGGTCTCAATGATCACGCGCTCAAAATCCAGTTCCTTGCGCTCGCGCTTGGCCTTCAGGTCATTCAGGATGCGTACCAGGTCGCCGCGTACCGTGCAGCAGATGCAGCCGTTATTCATTTCGACAATCTGTTCGGCGGTGTCGGTCACGAGCAGCTCGTTGTCGATACCTTCCGGTCCAAATTCGTTTTCGATCACCGCGATCTTGTGCCCATGCTGTTCGCTCAATACACGGTTGAGAAGTGTCGTTTTGCCGGCCCCTAAGAAACCCGTCAACACGGTCACTGGAACTTGAGACGGAGCTGTTTGCATGGTTAGTCCTGCAGGTTTTGGTGACAGCTAAAGCGCGCGGCGAGGCGCGCCGATGCCAAGGCCGGCGAGCGTCGCCACCATGTCGAGAACAGGTTCTGTCATCGCGCACTCCAAGGTTGCGCCGCGCGCCGGGAGTGGCCCGCGAATCAGCGTGCCGGAAAAGGGGCCGGATTCTAATGAAATTACGCGCGCGGCGTTGTCAGCGAACCACGCGACGTCAGATCCGTTGCAGCAGCAGCCCTTTCAGGTACTCGCCTTCCGGATGGGTCATCAACAGCGGGTGGTCCTCACCGGCGGACAGCCGTGCGAGCATCTGCGCATCGACACGTGCGTCAATCACCGCGCCGGCGACGATCTTCTGGAACAGATCGATACCGATCGCGCCCGAGCACGAAAACGTGAGCAGGTAGCCACCCGGCGCAAGCAGCCGCAGCGCGTTCAGACTGATGTCCTTGTAAGCGCGCGCGGCACGTTCCACATGGTGATGACTGGCGGCGAATTTTGGCGGATCGAGCACAATCAGGTCGAATGACTCGCCCGCGTCGCGCAGAGCACGCATGGCTTCGAACACATCCGCATTGCGCCAGTCGTGACATTGCTGCCCGTTCAGCGCCGCGTTGTCGTGCGCCAGCTGCAGTGCATCCGCGGATGAGTCGACCGAAATAACCTGCGCCGCGCTGCCAGCGGCCAAAGCAATCGAAAAGCCGCCCGTGTAACAGAAGCAGTTCAGTGCGCGGATATCTCGACCAAGCGCAGCGTGTGCCTTGGCAGCCAAACGGCACGCAAGCAGGCGATTGGGCCGCTGATCGATGTAGTAGCCCGTCTTGTGACCGCGCCGAACGTCGACGAGAAATCGCAATTCGTGTTCGCGAATCTCGATGCGCTCCGGCGGCTCGGCCCCACGCGCCACGCCGCTGGACGCCGCCAGGCCTTCGCGATTGCGCGTGGCGCTGTCGGAGCGCTCGTACACATCGCCGCAGCGCGCGGCCTGCACCAGCGCGTCGATCAGCGACTCGCGCTGCGCCTCGACGCCGGCCGCCTGGAACTGCACCACGAGTTGCCCCGCGTAGCGATCGGCGATGAACCCAGGCAACCCGTCGGCCTCGCCGAACACGAGCCGCAGTGCATTCGACTCCGCGGCCAGTGGCGCACGCCGCCTGACCGCCGCCGCGACGCGCGCCGCCAGCCACGCGCCATCGATTCGGTCGGACTCGCTGAAGCTCCAGCAGCGCGCGCGGATCGTCGACTGCGGCGAGAACGCCGCCCAAGCGAGGAAGTCGCCGCCCGCCGCGCGCACCGAGACGGTCTCCCCCGATGCCGGCTTGCCTTTCGCCTTCGCGATCGCGGTGTCGTACACCCAGGGATGCCGGCGCACCAGCGACCGCTCCTTGCCAGGCTTGAGAATGAGTTCTCCTGCGAGTTGCATTCCGAATTCTTTCGTTAACCCCAACCCTGGGAGATGGCTGGCGGCTAAGCTCGACCTGCGCGCGTGTACAGCAAGGCCATCAGGCCTTGCGCCGTGCGCGCGGATGCGCGGCGTCGTAGGCTTTTGCGAGATGCTGCCAGTCGAGCCGGGTATAGATCTGCGTGCTCGAAATGTTCGCGTGTCCCAACAACTCCTGCACGGCGCGCAAATCGCCGCTTGACTGCAGCACATGCGATGCCATCGAGTGGCGCAGCACATGCGGGTGGACGCGAACACCGAGCCCGAGCCGCTTCCCCAGCAACTCAAGTCTTTGCTGCACGCTGCGCGGCGCGATCCGGCGGCCGCGTTCCGAGACGAACAGTGCGCGCTCGTCGACAGCGCGGATCTGCGCTCGTGCGGGCAACCAAAGCCGCAACGCCTCGACCGCGGCGGCGCCAATCGGCACCGCGCGCGTCTTGCTCCCCTTGCCGAGTACCGTCGCCTGCCGCGATTCGAGATCGATCCAGCTGCCTGATGCAGGCGCATTGCCGACGGCGCCGAAGTGCCGCCAATCGAGGCTGACCAATTCCGACAGGCGAAGCCCGCTGGAGTACAGCAACTCGACGATCGCCCGATCCCGCAGCTGCAGTGTCGTGCCATCGGTGGCGTGGGAGGCGAGCTGCACCGCCTGGTCCGGTGCCAGCGCCTTAGGCAGACGCCTGGCACGCTTGGGTGCGCGGATGCCGACGACCGGATTGGCTGCGACTTTGCGCTGCTGACCCAGCCAGCGATAGAAGCTGCGCCACGCCGACAATCGGCGCGCCAGTGATGCGGCGGACAGTCCGCCAGCGTGCAGCCTTGCCACGAACCGCCGAATGTCGGCGGCAGTGATGCGGTCGATCAGTATCGAATCCGACAATGCCGCCAGTGATTCCAGATCGCGCCGGTACGCTACCAGCGTGTGCGGCGACATCCGCCGCTGCACGCGCAGGGTGTCGAGAAATTCGACCGCTGCGGGCAGCAGCGGCTTGGCCTGCGGCGCCGTGTGAACTTTCATGCGCGCAGGCGCGACATCGCAGCGCTCGCCAACTCGGCAATGCGCGCAAGGAAGGACGTGCCCATCGTGATCTGGAATCGATCGCGGTCCGGCGAACCAAGCACCAGCATGCCGAATGACTCTGCATGCATACCGACTCGCAGCGGCAACATGGCCAGACTGGCGATCAGTTTCTCGTCGGAAGCCATCCAGTGCGCGACCTCGAAGCCGACGTTCGAACCGCAGAACGGTGCCTGCATGCTGGAGGCCAGTCGCAGCACATCATCGCTGACGGGCTGGGTTGCTTCGAGACCAGCGTATGCGGACGATGCACCCCACACGCGCACAGCCGCGTACGGGACCTGGAACAACCGTTTGAGTTCGGCCACCAACGTGTCAGGCAGCAGCGCCGCACTGGACTGCTGCAGCATCGCGCGGCTCCACTGGACCAGCTTGTCGGCGATCGCGTCGTTTTCCTCGCCGTGGCGGATCATGTCGGCAACTTTGGTCTCGAGCGAGCGGATACGTTCGCGCAAAAGCAGCGACTGGCGCTCGATCAGTGAGATCGCCTGCCCGTTCTGCGGATGCGGCACCGTCAGCATGCCGAGCAGTTCGGGATGCTGTTCGAAGAAGTCGGAGTGCTGGCTCAGGTATTGCGCAACGTCGTCGGATTTCATCAGTAGTCTCAGATTTCAATTTCGCCTTCGAAGACCTTCTCGGCCGGACCCGTCATCAGGACCGGGTGCGCATCACCTCGCCACGCGATTTGCAGACGCCCGCCGCGCGCGTGCACGGCCACCGGCGAATCGAGCAAACCGCGACGAATACCGCTCGCGACCGCCGCGCACGCACCCGTGCCACACGCCAGGGTTTCGCCTGCTCCGCGCTCCCAGACGCGCAGAAAAACCGAGTGGCGATCGATGACCTGCATGAAGCCCGCGTTCACGCGCTGCGGAAAACGTGGATGCCCCTCGATCTGCGGTCCCTCGGTCGTCACCGGCGCAGCATTCACATCGGCAACGACCTGCACCGCGTGGGGATTGCCCATGGAGACGACGCCGATCCAGTGCTCGGCACCCGCCACCATCAAAGGCCACAGTCGCTCGCCGTGCTTTGCTTGCGCAACCAGGCCGTTCGCATCGAACGGCACCTGCGCTGGATCAAACCGCGGCACGCCCATGTCGACCGTGACTTCACCATCGGTTTCGAGCCGTGGCTCAATAATGCCGCCGAGCGTCTCAACGCGGATTGCCGCGCGATCGGTCAGGAGTTGATCGTGCACGAACTTGACGAAACAACGCGCGCCGTTGCCACATTGTTCGACCTCTCCGCCATCGGCGTTGAAGATCCGATATCTGAAATCAACTCCGGCCTGCGCTGCGCGTTCGACCACCAGGATCTGATCCGCGCCGACCCCGAAGCGGCGATCCGCCAGCCGTCGCAACTGATCGCGGTCCAGCTCAAACGGCTGCGTGACGCCATTGAGCATCACGAAGTCGTTGCCGGCACCCTGCATTTTGGTGAAGCGCAATCGCACGCGGTGATTATCGCCCACGCGGTTGCAGTCACCGATGGTTCGAGATCCCGTCGCGTCAATAAATGGACGCCGCCCCCGGTGGCCGCGTCTTGAAGCGCCGGTGCGTCCACAGGTATTGCTGGGGAAGGCGCAGCACCCAGCGTTCAACCTCGCGGTTCATGCGCGCGGTGTCTGCTTCGATCGACTCCGTTGGAAAGTCGGCCCAAGGTGCACCGAGATGAACAATGTAGCCGTCGTCGGTCAGCTCCGTGACCGCGGTGATCACCCGCGCGCCTGCAATCTTCGCCAGCCGCGGCAACATCGGCAGCGTGGCGGCGTCGACGCCGAAAAACGGCACGAATATCGAATTGTGCGGACCATGATCCATGTCCGGCAGGTAATACAGCGGCAAACCGGACTTCAGTCCACGCAACGCGCGGCGCACTGCGCCCTCCTCGTCGCGCGCAATCAGCAACTGATCGTTGAAACGATACCGGCCCGCCGTCAACGCCGCGTCCCAGACCGGATTGCTTTGGCGTGCGTAGATCGACACCGCGCGCATTTCGGTGGCAAGCCGGATCGCGCCGGCATCCAGGCCGACAAAATGCGGCGCGATCAGGATCAGCGGACCGTCGCGCGCCAGCGCCAGGACGGCTTCCAGCCCATCGCCACGAACGAGTCGCTGCACTTCGTCGCGCGAGCCATGCCACAGCACCGCATGATCGAGCACGCTGCGCGCGATGTTGCGAAAACACGCACGCGCGATCGCGCGTCTCTCGGCCTCCGACCGATCGGGAAAGCATGCGCGCAAGTTGGCCAGCGCCACCCGGCGGCGCGGCCAAACGATGAACCAGAGCAGATCGCCAAGCGCCTTGCCCAGCCGAGCGCGAGTCGCGAAGCGCCAGCCGCCAGTGACATTGATCAGCGCAATCCACCTGCGCGCGATCCAGGCGTTCATCGGTCGGTCTCCGCATTCATCGGCGCATCTGCAGGCGACTTGTAACGGGCGTAGCCCCACAGATACTGCGCCGGTCGGCTGCGGATCAGCGTCTCGAGCCCGCGATTGATCGTGGCGGCATCCTTCTCGGTGTCGCTCGAAAACGGCTCCGTCAGTGGCGCGTAATGAACGCGAAATCTTCCTTTCGGCAGGCGTTCGCAGAAAAGCAGCACCACTCGCGCATGATTTGAAAGCGCCAGCCTCGCCGGCAACGTCATCGTGTACGCAGGACGGTTGAAGAACGGCACCCAGACGCCATCGCCCTGCGATGGCACTTGGTCGGGGAGCAAGCCGACCGTGTTTCCCTGTTTGAGGGTACGCGCCAGCATGCGCACGCCACGCAGATCGGAGGGCGCCAGAAGCAGGCCGGATTGCCCGCGCATTTCGATGATGTTTCGCAGCGCCTCCTTGCGCGGCACGCGGTACAGAACCGTCATCGGCCGCTCACGAGCGGCAGGACGCGTCACGTAGTACTGGGCGAAGGCCTCGAATCCGCCAAGGTGCGGCGTCAGAACCATCAGCGGGCGCGGGTCTGCAAGCAGCGCATCGAGCGCGCCGGGTTGCGCGTCCTGTACGCGCGCCGCGACATCCGCGGCGGGCCGTAGCCAGAACCACGGGGCTTCGAGTATCTGCTTGCCGGCCTCCACAATTGCCGCGCGGCGGATCGCCGGCGAATCGAGTCCGGCCAGCGCAAGGTTGGCGCGCATCTGCCCGCGATAGCGCGGCGACAGCAGATATGTAAGCCAGCCGGCCCCCGCGCCGAGCAGATGCACGAAACGCAGCGGCAGCCAGGCGATCAGTTTGAACAGCAGCAACACGGCAGGCGGGTCCAAAGACGACGAACGGAGGTATTCCGCAGCCGCGATGCTAGAGGAACCGCGCTTCATGATCCCCTATAATCCTTCGCACGCCGAGTTAACGAACAACTTGCAGGGCGCGCCCGGATCGTTGGTAAGAGTTTCGCGGCAAATACTGCTAAAGCGTCGCCGCGCTTTCCGCGGCCATCGGACGCAACGTTCGAGTCTTCATGTGGAGAGCGGCATGGCAAGCGACTTTCTCTTTACTTCCGAATCCGTTTCCGAAGGCCATCCGGACAAGGTGGCCGACCAGATCTCCGATGCGATCCTCGACGCGATCCTGGCGCAGGATCCGCGCTCGCGCGTGGCCGCCGAAACGCTGGTGAACACCGGACTTGTGGTCCTGGCCGGCGAGATCACGACCAACGCGCACGTCGATTACATCGAAGTGGCGCGCAACACGATCAAGCGCATCGGCTACGACAACACCGAGTACGGCATTGACTACAAGGGTTGCGCGGTGCTGGTCGCCTACGACAAGCAGAGCAACGACATTGCACAGGGCGTGAACCAGGCCTCCGATGACTATCTGAACCAGGGCGCCGGCGACCAGGGCCTTATGTTCGGCTACGCGTGCGACGAGACGCCGGAACTGATGCCGGCGCCGATCTACTACGCGCACCGACTGGTCGAGCGCCAGGCCGATCTGCGCCGCGACGGCCGCATGCCCTATCTGCGACCCGATGCGAAGAGCCAGATCACGATGCGCTATGTCGACGGCAAGCCGCATTCGGTCGACACCGTGGTGCTGTCGTCACAGCACGCACCGGAGATGAGCGACGGTAAAGCGATGAAGAAGGAGTTCGTCGACGCGGTGATCGAGATGATCATCAAGCCCAGTATCCCCGCCGAGTGGCTAAGAAACACCCGCTATCTCGTCAATCCGACCGGGCGTTTCGTGGTCGGCGGGCCGCATGGCGACTGCGGACTGACGGGTCGCAAGATCATCGTCGACACGTACGGCGGCGCCTGCCCGCACGGCGGCGGTGCGTTCTCCGGCAAGGATCCGAGCAAGGTTGACCGCTCCGCGGCGTATGCGGCGCGTTACGTTGCCAAGAACGTGGTCGCTGCAGGCTTGGCGCGGCAGTGCCAGGTGCAGGTTGCGTACGCGATCGGCGTGGCCAGGCCGATGAACATCACCGTCTACACCGAAGGCACGGGCGTCATCTCCGACGAAAAGATCAGCCAACTGGTCGCTGAGCACTTCGACCTGCGCCCCAAGGGCATCGTGCAGATGCTTGACCTCTTGCGCCCGATCTACGAGAAAACGGCCGCCTACGGCCATTTCGGCCGCGACGAGCCCGAGTTCACCTGGGAACGCACTGACAAAGCGGCCACGCTGGCTGAGGCCGTCGGCTTGAAACGCAAGGCCGCATAGTTTGCACACTTGCCGCTTTGCCGCGCAGGCTAATGTCGGTGAAACCGACGTTAAGCCCGCGCAGCGGGCGGCCGGAGTCACAAAGCGGCCGCGCTGGCTGAGGCCGTCGGCTTGAAGCGCAAGGCCGTGTAGCACGCTGCTGAGCGGCGTTGCGGCGAGAGTCGCAGAACTGTGGAGGCTGCGGGCGAGAGCGCAAGACCAACTGCGCCGCCCGCCGGTCTTCCTTCACCGGCCCGGCATTCAGTACGGCGTTCCGTCTTTGTGGCGGAACTGCCAGAGGCCATCGGCACCCAGCACGGCCTTCAAGTCATCGTCGGGATAGGCGGCCTGATCGCCGGGCGTGCGGTCACCAACCTCGAGATAGACGACATCGCTCTCGGACCGATTGACGAGGTGGTGCCCATCTCCGGTGCCCGCCTTGAAACCGGCGCACATTCCCGGTGACAGCGACGACTCGCCGACATCGGTGATCAGCGTCGGATTGCCTTCAAGGATGTACACGAGTTCGTCCTGCCTCGAGTGCGCGTGCCGAAGTGCGGACATCGCGCCGGGAGAAAGACGTGTCAGATTGACGCCGAAGTTGGTCAGGCCAAACGGGTCGCCAAGCGGCCGTTTCTCGCGGCCACGCACGAGCGACGCGAATGGCTCTGGGTAGTTCGTTGCCTTCGTGCGAAGAGGGGCCTCCGCGGCGAGAAGCGCAGTCGGTCTTTTCGATTGACTCATCCGCCGCCTTCCTATGTGCCCCGTGCAAGTCCGTTATCGCGGCGCGGTCACCATGCTCTCGACCAGTATGTCCTGCGACCTCAGGGGCGCCTCAACGCAGGCACGAACCGGCGGCTTATGCGCGTCTAGCCGTTCTCCGGGGTGACCGGATCAACTCGTTCGATCGTCATGGTTGTCGCCTGGGATCACAGCGCAAATCGCGCACGTAACAAGGACGCCTCGCCCGCGGCAGACGCAATTCTCCCGCCGAGCTTGCGCGTCAGCGCCAGCATCGCCTCGTTGCCCGCCTGAACGTCGCCGCACAGGTGCGTTATCCCGTGACGCCGTGCATACCGCGCGAGCCGACGCATCAACTCCTGACCGAGGCCGAGGCCCTGCCAGTGATCAGCAACGACGATGGCGAAGTCCGCCGCCGACGCATCGTCGCGGACCACATAACGTGCATCCGCGACCAGCACTGGTTCGTCATCGTCGCCGTCGGGCGCTTCAGCCACCAGCGCCACGTGCGTGCGATAGTCGATTTCGGTGAACTTGCGCAACAACGACTCCGGCAACGCGTTGACCGCCAGGTGAAAACGCTGGCGGCGCGTCGACGGAGAAAGCGAGGCAACGAATTCCTGCTCCGCCCGCGCATCCTGCGGCAGTATCGGGCGCACCGTCACCGCACGGCCATCCGTGAGCACGACGCGGTCGATCAGCGCTGACGGATAGCGATGAATCCGGTACGGTGCCGACGCGACTGCGCCGTTCATCACACCGCTCCCGCCGCGGCATGCGCCGCGCCGGCAAGCACCCCGCGCACGCGCAACCATGTGCGGGCAATCTGACCCATAAGCCTCGCGACCCTGGTCGGCGCCGGCGCCGCGGGACGCACCGAGATTTCCACCGGCCCCGCGATCGCCGAGATTGCGACGGCGGCGTCGGATGCAATGACGAATTGATCACAGGGGTTCAGCACGATGTCGCGGCTCTCGCCGTCAATCGTCAGCCACGCCGTGCCGCGTGCGACCGTGAGGCGCACACCGCGCGACCGCTTCAGAATCGCGATGCCATGATGATTGAGGGTCAGCTTGCCGTGGGTCAGTTCGATGCTCATGGTGTCCTTCCCGCCGGGCGCCCTCGCATGCCGTAAGCGCATGTTTGCGGTTGACCGGCCTTGTTGATGGAGCGCATATTCCGTCCTTACGGCTCAGCCATCAAACGTTCTTTTCGCAGGACTCGCATTCCCTAGACGCATGCAAAAGGACCCGGCCCGGCTGCCACCTCTGGACCTTCTGACGGCATTTGAAGCCGCCGCGCGCCACCTTTCGTTCACCAAGGCGGCCACGGAGCGATTTCTCACGCAGTCGGCCATCAGTCGACAGATCAAAGCGCTCGAAGACGACCTTGGCGTAGCGCTGTTCCGTCGCAAGCACCGCGCACTGGCGCTGACTGACGAAGGTGCGCGCCTGAACGAGGCCGTGCGCACGGCCATGAAGGAGCTGCGCGCCGAAGTCACGCGCATCCGCGCGCCGCAGCGGCGCGAAGTGGTTGCGCTGACCACCACGCCCGGCCTCGCATCGCTGTGGCTGATCCCGCGATTGAACGACTTCCTGCAAACGCATCCGGGCGTCGATGTGCGGTTCGACACCAGCCTCGAGCGCCGCGACCTGAGCGCCGAAGGATTCGATCTGGCGATTCGTTATGCACGCGTCGGCAGCTCAACGGGCCCACAGTTGTTTCGCGAAGTCACGTTGCCGGTGTGCAGCCCCACGCTGGCGCAATCCCGCGCGCGTCCGCTTAAGGTGCCCGCCGATCTTCGGCATCACACGCTCCTGCGGATCACCGTGCCGCCCGGTGCGGGTGTGCCACTGGAGTGGCAACCGTGGCTGCAGGCAGTCGGACTCGGCAATCTGGAGCCTGCCTCTACGCTGAGTTTCAGTAACTACGACAGTGCCATCGCCGCGGCGCTTCAGGGGCAAGGTGTGGCGCTTGGCCGCCGGCCGCTGATAGACACCCTGCTGCGCAGTCGCAAACTCATCGCGCCGTTCAAGCACGATGCGATCGCGTCGGAGCGCGCGTACTTCCTTGTCGTCGCGCCGGCCGCGCGCAGCCGGCCCGCGGTGCGCGCACTGGAGCAATGGCTGCTGGCGCAAGCGGGTTCTGCCGACGCTTGACGCCTCTGGCGCCGGCCCCGATGCAATTCGCGCCGCCAGTGCGCAGCCCATCGCGACGCGCTCGACTCGACGCGGCCGTTACCGGACGATGGCGGCATGAACCGGGGAGCACGTCGATGAAAGGCATCTCGGAGGCTACGGAGTTCTTGTTCGAGGTCCTCAGGCACACACCTGCGTTCGTCTGGGCCATTCTGGTCGCGTTGCTGACGATCGGCGGCCTGCAGCTCCGCGAGCAGACGCTCAGCCGTGCGCGCGTGCTGGTGACAACGGTGAGCCTTGCAGTACTCGCGCTCGCCGGCCTGCTGGCGGCGTTTCGCTTCCACTGGGTCGCCTGGCTGGCATGGCTTGCAGGCGGCATGGCGGTTTTCACCTTCGCGGCCGGCGTGCAATGGCCGCGCCGCGTGCGTCACCTTGTCGAACGGGATGCGTTCGTCGTCGGCGGCAGCGCAGTACCGCTGCTGGCAATGCTGAGCATGTTCATTGTGTTCTACGCGCTGAACGTCGCGCTTGCACTGCATCCGGACTGGAAGCAGGACAGCAGACTCGCGCTCGCGGCCGGCATCGCCTACAGCATCCTCCCGGGCCTGCTCCTTGCGCGCGCGCACATGATCTTCGCAAGTGCGCGAACGATCAGCCGGCCGAAGCGTCGTGGCCGGCTGATCGTCGGGTCAGAAGCCAATCGCGCTCAGCCTCCGCTGAGCGCCTGCACGATGCACAACTCGTCGGTCGGTTTCAGCGGCAGCAGCAGATCGAACACCGCGTCGCCGTTGACGAAGAAGCGAACATGCCGACGCATCTGGTCCTGCTCATTGATCATGCGAAAGCGGATGCCGGGGTACTGACGGTCGAGATCCTTCAGGACTTCGGCCAGAGTGGCCCCGCCCGCTTCGACCCATGCGTGTTGCGTGTACGAGCGCAGCGGCGTCGGAATCAGCACTTTCATCCGGCGATTTTTCTACGCCAACTCGGCCGCTTCGACCGCGTAGATCTCCGGCAGATTTCGCGCGAAGCAGGCCCATTTGGCTCCTCCATCGCGGCTCATCCACAGTTCGCCGCTGGTGGTGCCGAAGTACAGCCCCACGGGATCGCGCGCGTCCACGCTCATCGCCTGGCGCTTGATGGTCCACCACGCCTGCTGTTGCGGCAGGCCGGCATCGAGCCGATGCCAGGTCTTGCCGCCATTGCGCGTCACATAGACGCTCGGCTTGCCGTCGGGGCTGGTGCGCGGCCAGACGGTCTGGCCGTCCATTGGCAATACCCACGCGGTGTTGTCGTCGCGCGGATGCACGACCATCGCGAAGCCGATGTCGCCGACCTTCTTCGGCATCGCGCGGCCAATGCGCACCCATTCGTTGTCCGGCCGATCCAGCCGATAGATGCCGCAGTGGTTCTGCTGGTACAGCCGGTCCGGATTGCTCGGACACATGCGCACGCAGTGCGGATCATGGAACGTGACGACCGAGGCGTCGAATCCCTCGACCACTTGCATACCCTTGATCAGCGGCGCAAACGTCTTGCCACCGTCGAGCGATTCATGCACGCCGCCGCCCGACATGCCGAAGTACAGGTGCTTGGGGTCGCGCGGGTCGATGATGATCGAATGCAGCTTCGGCCCGTCGGGCGTGCCATCCTGCACGGTGCCCATCCACTCGCGGTACGTTGGATCGTCGTTGATGTACGAGAACGGCGCCCACGTGATTCCGCCATCGTCGGAGCGAAACAGACCTTGCGGCGAGGTGCCCGCATACCAGACGTTCGGCTCGTTCGCGTGCGCGGGCGTCAGCCAGAACGTGTGATCGACCGATCGGCCGCTGCCATCCGCCGCCTTCGCAAATGCGGGCGGCTTGGTGGCCTCCTTCCAGGTGCGGCCGAAGTCAGTCGAGCAGAACACGGTCGGGCCCAGATGACCGGTCTTGGCCGCTGCGAGCAGCGTGCGACCGTCGCGCGGATCAAGCACCAGGTGATTGACGATATGGCCGAGAAAATGTGGCCCATCAGCGCGCCAGGTCCGGCGCGCCGGATCGCCGTGGAATAGCCACGCTCCCTTGCGCGTTGCGACGAGAACGAGCGCGCGACGCGCTGGCTTTGTGCGCGCAGCGGCGCGAGCAGATCGTTTTGGATTCTGCGCGGATGCTTTCGTCGTTCTTCGCACCATCAGACTCCTCCGTAATTTTGATCGATTCGTCAGTGCTTCACTTCAAGCTTCGCCCCCCATCAACGGGGCCGAGGCAGATTTCCGCGCAACGCGGGCCTCGTGCCGCCAAAACGACGGGCGCCTGCAAGCACCCGGCTTCGGTCCAGGGCGAAGGGAGATTCAGCATCCATAGGTTTACCTCATGCATCGCTGCAGATTCGCCCTGCCCCCGCCTTCTCCCGCAGATACGGGAGAAGGCGCGCATCTTGTCGGCGCGCGCAGACAGGCCCGCGCGCGCGTTTTTCGTCAGCGCCGCGCGGCACACTTGAGTCTGGCGCCGGCCACCCCATTGCCGCCGGGTTTTTCGAGCAGATCGCCGGGAACGCTCGGCAGCAGGCGGTGGTTTTTCAGCAGCGGCTCGCCGACCAGCGCTTCGACCAGCTTGAGTCCGGCCCCTCCCCCTGGGCGATCGGCTGCGACGACCGGTTAGGCCCCGAAGCGCAATTCCTCGGTAGAAATAGCGCGAACTCCAGGCCCAAAGCTTTCAATGCTCGACAGAGTTGCATTGTGGTGCCGAATGATCTGGGCTGCCGACAGATGTTCCTTGTGCTGCGTTGTGTGCGCGTCCGCGACCAGGATGATGGGGTAGCCAAGCGCCAGCGCTCGACGAGTAGTAGTGTCGACACAGAACTCGGTATGCAGTCCACAGATTACAAGGTCGGTAACGCCATGCTGTTTGAGTAATTGCTCCAACTCCGTGCGATGGAACGAATCGGGGGACGTCTTTCGAATACGTAAGTCGCCAGGATGAATTTGAAGGCCACGTGCAAGCTGCCACGCATCGGTTCCGAATTCAAGATATCCGGACTTCGACTCGTGCTGCACGAAGATCACAACCGCGCCCGCAGCCCGCGCTTTTTCTGAAACCTTGTTGATTCGATCGATCACTTGCTGCGAGTCGAAGGCGTCATGTTCGCCCTCGCAAAGTCCCTGTTGGACATCAATGACGAGTAAGGCGGTCTTCATGCGTGGAAAGTCTGCTTCTCGCTAGCCGTTGGCCTGGGCTGTCTGGCCCGCTGCATCAGCCGCGCAGATGGCAGGCCACCCAGTGGCCTTCACCGGTGCGCTTGAGTTGCGGCATTTCGCTGCTGCACAGCGGACGCTGCGCGATCGGGCAGCGCGTGTGGAAGGGGCAGCCGGAGGGCGGATGGATGGGGCTCGGCACGTCGCCCTGCAGCATGACCCGTTTGCGCTTGACCTGCGGATCGGGGATCGGCACGGCAGACAGCAGCGCCTCCGTGTACGGGTGCAGCGGCTTGGTGTAGAGGTCATGCGCCAGGGCGATCTCGGCGATGCGGCCCAGGTACATCACCGCCACGCGGTCGCTGATGTGCTCCACCACGGAAAGGTCGTGCGCGATGAACAGGTACGTGAGGTTGAACTGCTGCTGCAGGTCTTCGAGCAGGTTGATCACCTGCGCCTGGATCGAGACGTCGAGCGCGGAGACCGCCTCGTCACAGACCACCAGCTTGGGCGAGACGGCGAGTGCGCGGGCGATGCCGATGCGTTGCCGCTGGCCGCCGGAGAACTCGTGCGGGTAACGGCGCATGTGGTCGGCGGATAGCCCGACCGTCTCCAGCAACTGCACGATGCGGTCTTCGAACTCGCGGCGGGTGTTGGCGAGCTTGTGGATGATCAGCGCCTCGCCGATGATGCTGCCCACCGTCATGCGCGGGTTCAGCGACGCATACGGATCCTGGAAGATGATCTGCATGTCGCGCGCCAGGCGGCGATGCGCGGTCTTGTCGAGCGCGGTGACGTTCTCGCCGCCGAACCAGACCTCGCCGGAAGTGGGCTCGATCAGCCGCAGGATGCAGCGGCCCGTGGTCGACTTGCCGCAGCCCGATTCGCCGACCAGGCCGAGCGTTTCGCCGGCGGCCATCTCGAAGCTGACGCCGTTGACGGCGTGCACGCGGGCTACCTCGCGCCGCAGCAGTCCGCCGTGCACGGGGAAGTGCTTCACAAGGTCGATGACGCGCAGCAGTGGCTCGGTCATTGCAGCGACGTCACATCCAGGATGCACGCCACCTTGTGCCCCGGCGCGACCTCGCGCAGCGGTGGCGTGGCGGTGGTGCAGGCCCCCCGCGCGTACTTGCAGCGGGGGGCGAAGCGGCAGCCCTCAGGGGGAGCGATCAGTTTGGGGACCACGCCGCGGATCGTTTCCAGCCGCACCTTGTGTGTGGCGGCGGTATCGATGCGCGGGATCGAGCGGATCAACCCCTGCGTGTACGGGTGGCGCGGGTTGCCGAACAGCTCCCTGACCGGCGCTTCCTCGACCACCTTGCCGGCGTACATCACCACCACGCGCTGCGCGGTCTCGGCCACTACGCCCATCGCGTGGGTGATCAGCATGATCGCCATGCCGAACTTTGCCTTCAGTTCGCCCAGCAGATCGATGATCTGCGCCTGGATGGTCACGTCGAGCGCCGTCGTGGGCTCATCGGCGATCAGCAGCTTGGGGTTGCACGAAAGCGCCATCGCGATCATCACCCGCTGCCGCATGCCGCCGGAGAACTGGTGCGGATAGTCGTGCACGCGTCGCTCGGGCGTGGGGATGTGCACGAGCTTGAGCATCTCCGCCGCGCGTTCCATCGCCGCGCGGCGCGGCAGCTTCTCGTGCAGGCGGATCACCTCGGCGATCTGCTCGCCGACCGTGTACACCGGGTTGAGCGAGGTCATCGGCTCCTGGAAAACGATCGCGATTTCCTTGGCGCGGATGGCGCGCATCTCGTTACTGCTCATCGGTACCAGGTCACGCCCTTGCCAGAGAATCTGCCCGGCGACGATGCGGCCGGGGGGCATCGCGATCAGCTTCAAAACCGTCATCGCGGTGACTGTCTTGCCGCAGCCCGACTCACCGACGACACTCAACGTCTCGCCACGGTTTACGGTGAGATCCACACCATCGACGGCATGCAGCCAGCCGTCGTCGGTGTGGAAGTGCGTCTTCAGCCCGCGGATCTCCAGCAGGCGGACGTTGGTCTGCGCCTGCACTACATCACCTTGCGCGGGTCGAGTGCGTCGCGCAGCCCGTCGCCGACGAAGTTGATGGTCAGCACGGTCAGGAAGATCGCCGCGCCGGGGAACAGCGCCCAGTGCGCGGCGATGTCGAGGTGATCCTTGCTGTCGAACAGGATGCGCCCCCAGGTCGGGATGTCCGGCGGAAACCCGAGCCCGAGGAACGACAGCGTGGATTCGGCAATGATCGCCGCCGCCACGTCGATCGTGCCCGCGACGATCACCGGGCCGAGTGAGTTGGGCAGGATGTGCCGCACCACGGTGCGCAACGGCGAGGCGCCGAGTGCGCGCGCCGCCTCGACGAATTCCTTCTCGCGCAGCGAGAAGAACTGCGCCCGCACGAGGCGGGCCACCGGCATCCAGCGGAAGCAGCCAATCACCGCGACGATGAGGATGAACACGCCGCCCTCGGGGCCGAACACGCTTTTCAGGCTGTCGCGGAACAGATAGATGATCAGCAGAAGCAGCGGCAGTTGCGGCAGCGAGAGGAACAGATCGGTCAGCCACATCAACGCCGAGTCGATGGCTCCGCGCGAGCTGCCCGCGATGGCGCCGATGAGGACCCCGAACACGATCGCCATCGTCATCGCGGCCAGCCCCACCGCCAGCGAGATACGCCCGCCGTAGAGCATGCGGGCGAGCAGGTCCTGTCCGAGATCATCGGTGCCGAGCGGATGCGCGAGCGACGGCCCTTGCAGCTGTGCCGTGAAATCGATTTCGTTGATCGGCACCTTCCACGCCAGCGGGCCAAGGACGACCAGCGCGACCAGGGTCAGCAACACGAACAGGCTCGCATACGCCACCCGGTGGCGCCTGAAACGCCGCCACGCCTCGCGCCAGGGCGAGGTGCCGCGCGCAGGAGCCCTGATGGCTCTATCGGTAGGAGATGCGGGGGTCAAGCCAGCCATAGAGCAGGTCGGCAATCAGGTTGAATGCGATCACGAGGCAGGAGAACACGAAGGTCACCGCCATGATCACCGGCGTGTCGTTGCGCAGGATCGCATCGATCAGCAGCGAACCGATGCCCGGAATGCGGAAGATCTGCTCGGTGACGATGGCACCGCCGAAGACCGCCGGCATCTGCAGGGCCACCAGCGTCACCACCGGGATCAAGGCGTTCCTCACCACGTGCTTGAGCACCACCACGCGCTCGGGCAGCCCCTTGGCGCGCGCGGTGGTCACGTAGTCGAGCCGGATCACGTCAAGCATCGCCGAGCGCACGTAGCGCGTCCAGCTGGCACCCTGGAACAGTCCAAGCACAACGATCGGCATGATCGACTGCCGGATCTGCTCGACCCACCACTGCCAGCCGGTGGTCGAAAGGTCGGCGCGGAACACGAACGGCAGCCAGCCAAGCTTGATCGAGAAGATCAAAATCAACAGGATGCCCGTGAAGAATGTCGGCAGCGAGAAGCCGACCAGAGCCAGCGAACTGGCGAGGCGGTCGAACCAGGAGTAGGGCCGCATCGCCGAGTACACGCCTACCGGCAGCGCGATCGCCAGCGCCAGCAGCTGCGAGGCACCGATCACCGCCAGCGTGACCGGCACCCGCTGCAGGATCAGCGTGTCGACGTCGACGCGGCTGATGAACGAAAAGCCCCAGTCGCCGCGCAGCATTGCCGCGAACCAGTGGAAATAGCGCTGCCAGACCGGATCGTCCAGGCCAAACTTGGCGCGCAAGGCCATGCGCACCTCGGCCGGCACATTGGGGTTCAGCGCCAGTTCGCTGAACGGATCCCCGGGCGCCAGCGCCAGGACGGTGAACAGCACCACGCTGATGCCCAGCAAGCTGGGCACGGCAATCAGCAGCCGCCGCAGGAGGTAGGAACCCACCGCCGGTGTGTTCGAGCGGTCAAGTCAGTGGGCGATCAGGCCTCGCGGTACCAGTTCTGCAATTGCGAGAAGTCCAGGTCCCAGCCGGTGAGTGGCACCATCAGCTTCAGGTTCGATCCGCGCACGCGCGGGCGGCTGATCAGCGGGATGATCACGTTGTCCTTGACCGGCAGGTCGTTCAGCCGGATGAAGAGTGCCGCTCGCTTGACCGGGTCGAGCTCACCTTCCGCCGCCGCGTAGGTCTTGTCGTAGTCCTCGCTCACCCAGCGCGTGATATTGCGGCCCTGCCACTTGTTGGCCTTTGAAGAGACCTCGCGCGACAGGTATTGGTCCATGAAGCGTTCCGGATCAGGCTGCGTCATGGTGGTCGTGTACATCTGCATGTCGCACCAGAACTTGCCGTAGGTGTCCGGGTTGGCCACGTCGGACGAAAAGAACACGCTGGCAGTGACCGACTTCAGTTCGAGATCGATGCCCGCCTTCTGGCACCCTTGCTTGATCACCGCCTGTTCCTTCTGGCGCAGCGAATTGACCGAGGTCTGGTATACGAACTTTAGCTTCTTGCCGTCCTTCTCGCGAACGCCGTCGGCTCCTTTCTTCCAGCCCGCGGCTTCGAGGATCTGGTTGGCCTTGTCGACGTTGAACTCGAACTTCGTGTTGGGCGAGCGGAAGCGCGCCGGATTGTTCAGGAAGTTGCTGGTCGCGATTCCCGTCCGCCCGTAGATGAATTCCTGGATGCCCTTGCGGTCGGCCAGCAGGGACATGGCTTCGCGCACCGCGGGATCGGCGAACGCGAAGTGCTTCGACTTGACGTGGGCGCGCTCGCCTTCAACCTCGTTCCACGGGTCTTTGGTGTTGAGCTGGATGAATTCGATGTCGCCGCTCTGAACGATCTGCGCCCTGCCCTTGCCGCCCGCCTCCAGGCGCTTGAGCACCTCGTCCTCGACCTGCAGGTTCCAGGCGTAGTCGAATTCGCCGGTCTGCAGCACGGCGCGTGCGGCCGAGGTTGCGTCGCCGCCGCCCTTCATCTCGATCGAATCGAAGAAAGGCCGGTTGGGCATGTGGTAGTTGTTGTTGATCTCGCCGCGCACCATGTCGCCCGGTTTGAAGTCGACGAACTTGTAGGGGCCGGTGCCCACCGGCTTGAGGTTGCCGGGCGCGTCGCGCGACTTGGCGCCGATGTACGGCCCGAACACGTGCTTCGGAATAATCATTCCTTCGGCCGCGACAAAGGCGGTTGCCCAGAATGGCGTCGGTTTCGCGAAGGTCACGCGGATGGTGTGCGAATCGACCGTCGTCACCGTGACGTCCTTGTAGACGCCAGTCGTCACCGCCGCCGTGGCCGGCTCCCGCGCATATTCCCAGGTGAAAACGCAGTCATCAGCGGTGAACGGTTGGCCGTCGTGCCAGGTGACTCCTTTTTTCAGCTTCCACGTCACGCTCTTGCCGTCGGGCGACAGGCCGCCGTTCTCGCGCGTGGGGACCTCGGCGGCAAGGATCGGCACGAGGTTGCCTTCGCCGTCCCACACCGCAAGCGACTCGTAGAAGATGCGCGAGCCTTCCTGGTCCTTTGTGCCGTTGGCAAAGTGCGGCTGCAGCAGCGTGGCGCCCTGCCACCACAGCACCTTGAGCGCGCCGCCGCCGCCGCGCTTGGAGGGCTTGTAGGCCGGGGCCGTCTGTGCCTGTGCAACGCCGGCGTGCATCAGCATCATCGAAGCCATCGGCGCGGTCAGCCCCAGGCCGACCATCTGCTGTATGAACGAGCGTCGCGGCAAGCGGCCTTCCCGGACGTCTTCGATCAGGTGGCGCAACTCCTGTTCCCGCATGGCGTGTCTCCTCGTATTGTCGATCGGGCCGGACATTGTGCATCAGGCGGTACGCCGATGCTATTGATCTGCAACCGCCGCGGCGGTTGGGATCGGGACGGTCTGCTCGCGCCGCGACTTCAGATCGGCCGCCGACTCGGACGCGCGAGGTAGAACCACTCGTGCCCGGGCCGCGCCCCTTGGTCCGGGAAGACGATGTAATCGGCCTCGGTTGCGCGCACTTCGGTTCCATCGGCACGCCGCGCGATCAGTTCGCCTTCGGCCAGCGGGTCGAAACTGGTCCAGTCCTTCACGAAGAGATCGCCCTCGGCGTGGCGGTCGACCACGGTGACGAGCGTGAGGCAATCGAAGGGCCTCTGCGGCGGCGCCAGCGGCAGATCAGCAATCCCCAGCAGTGCCAGCGTCTGCCGGATCGCGTGCCGCGCCACCTCGGGGCCGTTGGCGTCCTCGTGCTGGCCGCACTCGAGCGTGACCGCGTAGCCTCCCACCAAGCGCATGTACTCGGTGGTGCCGACTCCGTAGGCCGGATCTTCATTCACTGCGTCAGGCGTCAATCCGAGTCGGCGACGTCTCGCCACGCCGCCGGCGTAGGCCTCCATCCAGCCGTCCACCACGCGCCTGGCGCCGAGGTGAGCGCACAGGCGGGCCTCGTCTTCGGCATGGGCAAAGGGCTCGAGCGCGCCACGGTTGTCGGCGGGACCACGCAACACGAACGGCTCTCCCGGGCTGCGAAAGCTGTGCAGGTCGAGCAACACGTCGTTCTCGGCAAGCAGCGGACACAGCACATTGGCGATGCGGTCCTCATTGTCCTGCGGCGTCTCGGTAGGCAACAGGCGCCGGTTGAGGTTGCGATCGCCGAAACGCTCGCCCTTCGCGTAGGCAAGCGGGTTGCTCACTGGCACGAAGGTCAACGTGCCGCGCACGAGCGGCACCTCACCGCGCTCGATCTCGCCGAGCACGCGCTCGATGCCACGCGTGCCGGCGGTCTCGTTGCCGTGCACCGCCCCGGTGACGATGAGCCGCGGACCGCGCTCAAGCGCAATGAAGCGATGAATGCGCAAGTGCTGCAGGGAAGATTGCGAACTGATCATTGGGCAGACCACGGGGCACACGCGCCCGGGTTTCGGGCGCGAAGGTACGCGTAGCTCGTGTCGCGCGCAAGGAGAACCCGCGCCGCTGCGCCGCGCAGTAGCATCCGCGCATGACTCGCCTCGAAGCTGCCGCCCATCGATCCGCCGAAATCGACGTCGCCGGGCTGCGCAACGCGCTGGCACGGCGCATCGCGCTGCGCACCGAAAGCCAGAACCCCGAGCGCCGGTCCGAACTGCGGCGGTATCTGATCGACGAAATCGCGCCCACGCTTGAGCGAATGGGGTTTGCGACGCAGCTTTGGGACAACGTGATCGCCGGTGGCCCACCGTTTCTCTTTGCCGAGCGCATCGAGGACCCGGAACTCACCACGGTGTTGATGTATGGCCACGGCGACGTCGTGCTGGGTTACGACGCGCAGTGGGAACAAGCGTCGTCACCGTGGGTGCTCGAGGAGCAAGGCAACCGCTGGTATGGCCGCGGCACGGCCGACAACAAAGGGCAGCATTCCATCAACCTCGCCGCGCTCGAGCATCTGCTCAGGACGCGCGGCGCGCTGGGCTGCAACGTCAAGTGGCTGTTCGAGATGGGCGAAGAAGTTGGCTCGCCCGGACTCCGGGCGATCTGCGAGCAGCGCAGGGCGCAACTGGCGGCCGATGTATTCATCGCCAGCGACGGGCCGCGTCTGCGCTCAGACCGGCCGACGCTGTTCCTCGGTTCGCGCGGCTGCATCAACTTCACGCTCGACTGCGCATTACGTGACGGCGCGCATCACTCGGGAAACTGGGGCGGATTGCTGGCCAATCCAGGCACGCTGCTGGCCAACGCGATCGCCTCGATGGTCGATGCACGCGGGCGCATCCTCGTCGGGGCTCTGCGACCCCCGCCGATTCCTGACAGCGTGCGACGAGCGCTTGCGACGATCGAGCCCGGCGAGCCGAATGGACCTTCCATCGATGACGATTGGGGCGAGCCGGGACTGACTGCGGCCGAACGCGTGTTCGGTTTCAACGCGCTCGAGGTGCTCGCGTTCAAGACTGGCAACCCCGAGCACCCGGTCAATGCGATTCCCCCGCGCGCGACCGCCACCCTCCAACTGCGTTTTGTTGCGGGGTGTGATCACGCTGCGTTCATCCCCGCGATTCGCGAGCACCTCGACGCACACGGTTTCGGGCAGATCACTGTCGTTCAGGACCGTGCCGAGGTCATGGCTGCCACGCGACTGGATCCGGACAACTCGTGGGCGCGCTGGGCGGCGAAGAGCATCGAACGCACCACCGGCATCGCGCCGGCGATCCTGCCCAACCTCGGCGGCTCGCTGCCGAACGATTGCTTCGCTGAGTTGCTGTGTTTGCCGACCTTGTGGGTGCCGCACTCCTATCCCGCCTGCTCTCAGCACGCCCCCGACGAACATCTGCTGGCAGATGTGGCAGAGCAAGGCCTGCGCATCATGGTGGGACTGTTCGAAGATCTGCCGCGGCGGCCGTTGCAGTCGACCTGACTGTCGATCGTATGGAAGCGCGTTGTGTGCCGTTCTCAGCTCATCATGCCGACCATCCATGCGACACCGAAACGATCCGTCAACATGCCGAAGCGCGACGAAATCGAAAATGCGAGGCTCACCTCAAGTCCGGTGCAGGTTCGCCACACGTTTGCCTACGAATTCCCTAGCTTGAGTGGGGGATTCTTGCCGATAGAGCGTTGGCAAAGCCCCTGCCTACCCGATTACAATCCGCACTCGCTTCGAGGAGCGTTGCGACGGGTGCTCAACCCGCCAGGCTCGAAGCGGTCGGCGCCAGCCGACATTGCCAACCGCGCTCGCACACCTCTTGTACGAAAGGAGGGCGCGAGATGAGCGCCGTACTCAAACCAACTCGTTCCACCGGCGACTACGTCGTCGCCGATCTGAAACTGGCGGACTGGGGCCGCAAGGAAATCCGCATCGCCGAAACGGAGATGCCGGGCCTGATGGCGATCCGCGAGGAATTCGCCTCCAGGCAGCCGCTGCGCGGTGCGCGCATCACCGGGTCGCTGCACATGACGATCCAGACCGCGGTCCTGATCGAGACATTGAAGGCGCTCGGTGCACAGGTCCGCTGGGCGAGCTGCAACATCTTTTCCACCCAGGATCACGCCGCAGCGGCAATCGCTGCCGCCGGCACCGCAGTGTTCGCAGTCAAGGGCGAGTCACTCGATGATTACTGGGACTACACACACCGCATTTTCGAGTGGCCCGATAGCGGCTACTCGAACATGATCCTCGATGACGGCGGCGACGCCACCCTGCTGCTGCATCTGGGAGCAAAGGCGGAAAAAGATACGGCCGTGATCTCAAATTCGACGAGCGAGGAGGAAACGTCCCTGTTCAAGACGATCAAGGCCAAGCTCGCCAAGGAGCCGACCTGGTATTCGACGCGCCTGGCCAAGATCAAAGGCGTGACCGAAGAAACGACAACGGGCGTGAAGCGCCTGTACCAGATGGCCAAGGAAGGCAAGCTCGCGTTTCCGGCGATCAACGTCAACGATTCAGTCACCAAGAGCAAGTTCGACAACCTGTACGGTTGCCGCGAGTCGCTGGTCGACGGCATCAAGCGCGCCACCGACGTGATGATTGCCGGCAAGGTCGCCGTTGTGTGTGGTTATGGTGACGTGGGCAAAGGCTCGGCGCAGGCGCTGCGCGCATTGAGCGCGCAGGTGTGGGTGACCGAGATCGATCCGATCTGCGCGCTGCAGGCGGCGATGGAGGGTTATCGCGTGGTGACAACGGACTACGCGGCTGACAAGGCCGACATCTTCGTCACCGCGACCGGCAACTTCCAGGTGATCACGCACGAGCACATGTTGAAGATGAAGGATCAGGCAATCGTCTGCAACATCGGGCATTTCGACAACGAAATCGATGTCGCATCGCTGAAGCAGTACAAGTGGGAAGAGATCAAGCCGCAGGTCGATCACGTAATCTTCCCCGACGGCAAACGGATCATCCTGCTGGCACAGGGCCGTCTCGTAAACCTCGGCTGCGGCACCGGACATCCGAGTTACGTGATGTCGTCATCGTTCTCCAATCAGGTGATCGCGCAGATCGAGTTGTTTACCCACACTGACAAATACCCGATCGGTGTGTACGTGCTGCCCAAGCATCTGGACGAAAAAGTCGCACGACTGCAGCTGAAGAAACTGGGCGCGCAGCTGACCGAACTGACCGATGATCAGGCGCGCTACATCGGGGTCAGTAAGGCCGGGCCCTACAAGTCCGACCAGTATCGGTACTAAGAACCGTCGGGGGTCGGGAGTCGGGAGCAGGCACTGAGACTTCTGTCGGCGAGCCCGAAGCACTTTTCCCGACTCCTGACTCCCGACTGAATGAAGATGCGAATCCTTGTCATGGGCGCTGGCGGCGTCGGCGGCTACTTCGGTGCGCTGTACGCACAAGCCGGCCACGAGGTTACGTTCGTCGCGCGCGGCGCTCATCTGGCCGCGCTGCGCGCGAACGGACTGCGGATCGAAAGCAGCGTGACGCCGCTGCACCTCGCATCGGTGCAAGCTACGGATAACCCGTCCACTGCGGGCGCAGTCGACGTCGTGATGTTCTGCACCAAGCTGTGGGACGTCGAGTCGGCCGGGAAGCAGATCACACCGGTCGTCGCGGGCGGTGGCGTCGTGATTCCGTTCCAGAACGGCGTGGATAGCCACGTGATCCTGCAGCGCGTGCTTGGCGCGACGCACGTGGCCGGCGGTGTTGCGCAGATTGCCGCAGTGATCAAGTCGCCCGGCGTCATTGCGCACACCGGCACGATGGCGCGGCTGCAGGTGGGTGCATTCACACCCGTGCTAGCGGACAAGGTTCAGGCATTTGCCGATGCCGGCAAGGCGGCGGGAGTCAACATCGTCGCCGTCGATGACATTGAAAAGGCGTTGTGGCAGAAGTTTGCGATGCTCGCCGCGCTGTCGGGGGTCACCTGCCTGGCGCGGCAACCGGTTGGCTTCGTGCGCGCAGATCCGGAACTGCGCGCGACCATCACCGCGGCCGTGCGCGAAGCTTTTGTGCTGGCACGGAAGAAAGGCATCGCACTTGGCGACGACTTCGTCGATCGCCAGCTCGCGTTTCTCGATGGGCTTCCAGCTGAAATGCGTTCATCGATGCTGAACGATCTCACCGCAGGGAACCGGCTCGAAGCTCCTTGGCTGGCCGGCGCCGTGGTGCGGATGGCAAAAGAGCTCGATCTTGCCGTGCCGGTAAGCACCACCATCTATGCGGCGATGAAGCCTTACGTCGAAGGCGCCCGGCGCGCCGATTGAGAAAGGACCGCTCGATGCGCATCCTGCTGGTATGGATCCTCAATTCCCTTGCGCTTTACCTCGTGACGATGTTGCTGCCCGGGGTGCGCATCATCGAGTGGTGGCCGCACGCACTGCTCGCCGTGCTGGTGCTCGGGCTCGTCAATGCGCTCGTGAGGCCGATCCTCGTGATCCTGACGCTGCCGATCACCCTGCTCACGCTTGGGTTGTTCCTGCTCGTGCTGAATGCGCTGCTGTTCTGGGCGGTTGGGTCGATGCTCGAAGGCTTCAGGGTCGATGGGTTCTGGTGGGCAATGGGCGGGGCGCTGCTGTACAGCCTTTTCTCGTCGGCTTTCTCCACTGTGCTGAGCAAATGACGCAGCAAGCGGGCACGTTCAGCTTCGAGTTCTTCCCGCCCAAGACACCGGAGGGCGTGGAAAAGCTGCGCGCGGCGCGCGCACGCCTGGCCGAGGTCAAACCGGCATTCTTTTCAGTGACGTTTGGCGCCGGCGGTTCGACCAAGGAAGGCACCTGGAACACGGTGATGGAAATCCACGCCGAAGGCCGCCCGGTGGCGCCGCATATCTCGTGCATTGGCACCACGCGCGAGCAGGTCACGCAACTGATCACCGGGTACAAGAGCGCCGGCATCCGGCGCATGGTGGCCTTGCGGGGCGATCTGCCGTCGGGCGCCGCGGGCGGCGCGGGTGATTTTCGCCATGCGAACGAACTGGTGGAGTTCATCCGCGCCGCGACCGGCGACTGGTTTCACATCGAAGTCGCCGCCTATCCGGAGATGCATCCGCAGGCGCGCTCGCCGGCCGACGATCTGCACAACTTCCTGCGCAAGGTGCGCGCCGGTGCCAACTCGGCAATCACGCAGTACTTCTACAACTCGGATGCCTATTTTCGGTTCTGCGACGACGTCGAGGCCGCCGGCTGCAGGATCGCAATCGTGCCCGGCATCATGCCGATCACCAACTTCACCCAACTGGCGCGCTTCTCCGACAACTGCGGCGCCGAGATCCCGCGCTGGATTCGCCTGAAGCTCGCCAGCTTTGGCGACGACAAGGCGTCGATCCGCGCGTTCGGGCTCGACGTCGTGACCGACCTGTGTGAACAGCTTCTGTCGGTCGGCGCGCCCGGGCTGCACTTTTACACGATGAATCAGGCCGACGCGGCGCTGGAGATATGGCGGCGACTGGGTCTACCGAAGTAACGCGGCTTATCCCGGAGCTCGCCGATACGGCTCATCAAAGGCGACGAAGTCGTTCTCCTGCACCGCGGCCGCAAACCACTCCTTCATCGCCGGCAGCCCAAGCATGGTCTGCATGTACTCGTTGACGGTGGGCAAGAGCTTCGGTCGATAGGTATTGAAGCGCGTGACCACCGGCGCATAAAACGCGTCGGCGATGCTGAACTGCCCGAACAGGAACGGGCCGGAAGCCTTGTGACGTGCGCGCAGCCCCGTCCACATCGCAGTGATGCGGTCGATATCGTTCTGCACCTCGATGTTCCATCCGAGCCCGGTGAGGTCCGCCGTGATGTTCATCCCCATGTTGTTGCGCAACGCCTGAAAGCCGGCATGCATCTCGGCGCAGATCGCGCGCGCCTCGGCGCGCAGCTTGGCATCGCGCGGCCATAATTGTTTTTCAGGGAATTTCTCGGCCAGGTGTTCAGCAATCGCCAACGTGTCCCACACCGTCAGGTCATCGTCAACCAGAACCGGCACCTTGCCGGTCGGAGCAAACGACAGCGCATCACGCTTGAAGGTCGGCGAGTTGAAGCTGAGTTCCACTTCATCAAATGCAATGCCTGCATGGCGCATGAGCAGCCACGGTCGCAGCGACCACGACGAGTAGTTCTTGTTGCCGATCACGAGTTTCACGAATGCTCCTGGTTGACCGAAACAGCCGATTCTGCAACTACTGCGTTGGCCAGTGCTCTTCAAAGATCGCCGCCACGCGTGGCTCGCATTCGATCGCCAGCAGCAGCGCATAGAAGCGCGGGCGGCTGGCCTTCAGATGCGCCCGGGTGCCGGACCACTTCGATACGACCGCCGCCAGCAGATCGAGCGCACCGAGGTGCTCTCCGCTCAGAAACGGCGTGGCCGGGAACGTATCGGCAAACGTATCCCACAGCTCGTGCAATCGCCTGCGGGTGCCGGCGCGTATGCGTTCGCTCGTCGCGTCGTCGCATTCACTGCACCAGCGCTCCGGATAGTCGATCACGCCGATCGCCGCGTAGCAATTGGCGGCGATGTAGGTCAGCCCTCGGATTGCCTGCGCGCGCTGTGTCTCACTGCGCAGCAGCAAACCACTCGCCGGGTAGCGCAAGCCGAGGTCGATCAGGATCGCGGCGCTTTCGGTCAGCACGCTGCCATCGTCGAGCACGAGCGTAGGCACCTGCGCCAGCGGATTCACGCGTTTTAGTTCGTCCAGCCCGGGGCCGGGCTGCCACGATGCCGCATCGAGCAGCCTGTAATCAGCTCCGATCACCTTCAGCGCGGCCTCGATCGCCGCTGCGCCGGAGCCCTTGGCTCCGTACAGAGTCAGCACGCTCTCCCCCTCGATCCGACCGTTGTTTTGCCTATGCGCTTGCGCCGCGTTCAACCACCAGCACTCGCGCTTCACCGCGCGGGCGCGCCACATGCTCGCAACCGCCCTCGGCGCAGAACACATCACCTGCACAGAGCGTTACCAGATATTCCCGCCCGCCCGCGCGATACTGCATGTCGACCACCCCATCGAGCACGGCGAACACCTCCGCACCATGATTCACGTGCCATCGGTGCGGCTGGTCGGTCCAATGCAGGCGCGCCGTCACACTGTCGATGGCCACCAGCGGCAACATCGCCCACGCACGCCCGCTCAAGAATTCGCGCGCCCGGACAATCCTGGCGGCTGGCATCAGATGAACTGGGCGAGCGTCGGCGCGGTGGCCGCGATACCGACCATCACGAGCGCCGGGATTGCGACACCGACCACCGCGGCCAGCGCCGCCAGCGTTCCGCGCGGCACGTGCGGCGACCATGCCGACGCTGAAGCCAGCGCCTTGCCCCTGCGCACAAGACCGCGCAGAGCGCCAATGCCGTGCTGAGCGAGCATGTGCAAACGACCGAGTGCGACAGGCTCGATCAACTCGATGCGCGTCGCGCCCGTTGCTTCGATCACCGCGCGCCGAGGCGAGTGCAGCGCAACCTCGTCGCCGGTGCGTGCAAATACGTCCTGCAACTGCCCTTCTTCGGTCAGCCAGAATCCGCCAAAGATGACTTTGACACGCGTGCCCGGCCGGCCTTCGAGCATCAGCAGCTGCTCGTAATCCAGATCGACTGTCCGTGACGTCACCGGTCCCCATTCGCCCATCATGACAACCTCCACTGCTTGATCCTGCGGTTGCGCCCTTGCGGCTACTTCTTGCCTTGCGGCGTAGCTGAATTAGAGGCTGATCAGGCGGCGCGGACAAACGAAAAGTGCGCAATTGATGCATGCATGATTCGCATGTATGGTGCCGACATGGTTTCTCGCACTTCTGCGTCGCGACCGCCCGGCACGCGCCGGCGACGGCCGATCCAGCTCGCCGCGTTGCGCGGGTTCGAATCTGCCGCGCGCCTGCTGTCGTTCACGCTCGCGGCCAACGAACTGGCGCTGACGCAATCGTCGATCAGCCGGCAGATCAGTTCTCTGGAGCGTCAGGTCGGCAAGCCACTGTTCCTGCGCAGGACGCGCGCGCTCGAGCTGACGCCCGCGGGCGAGCGGCTGCAACGCGCTGTGCAGCAGGCGCTGGTCGGAATCGATCGCAGCGTCGATGAGATCCGCGGGGTCGGGCTGCCGCCGCGCATCACGCTCACGACGTATGCGTCATTTGCATCCTTGTGGCTGGTGCCGCGTCTGGCGGTGTTTCAGCGCGCGCATCCGGAGATCGAAATCCGCATCGACGCGGGCGATCGCTTCATCGATCTGCAGAAGGAGGGCGTGGATCTGGCGCTGCGCTGGTGCCGCCCGGATCGAACACCGTTGCCGAGCGATGCGATCGAACTGATGGAAGAGTTCGTGACGCCGGCTCTCAGCAGCCGGCTGATCGAGCGCACGCGCGTGACCCTGAACGCGCCCGCCGACCTGTACAAGCTTCCGCTGCTCGACATGGACGACACGATGCCCAGTTCGATCGCCAGCAGCTGGGCGCGCTGGTTCGATTTCGCGCAGGTGCCCTCGCAATCGCCGGCGGGCGGTCGCATGATGTTCTCATTCATCGATCAGGCGGTGCAGGCCGCCGTGCGCGGTCAGGGCGCGGTGATGGGACGCTCGCCGCTGATCGACGATTCGGTCGCCAGCGGCGACCTGATGACTCCCTTTCCGCAGTTGCGCATGCGCACCGGGTACCGCTACTACCTGATCGTCAATCCCGACCGTGCGCGACTGCCGCATGTGGCGGCGTTCACCCAGTGGCTGCTTGAGGAGTTCAGGCGCGGCCCGCAGCGATTGACCTGACCGCGGGTTGAAGGACGATCGACTAAAGTGAACCTGCTTCGGTGAGCGCCAGATCAAGGCGGATGTCGTGCGGTTTCGGTTTGATCGAACTGACACGCGCACAGTCGAAGGCGATGCCGACTGTGACCGGCCGCGGCGAGGTGCGCGCCAGTGCGCGATCGTAGTAGCCACCGCCGTAGCCGAGCCGATAGCGGTTCTCGTCGATGCCAAGGCACGGAATCAGCACCAGCTGCGGCTTCATCCGCTGCTTGGTTGCCGGCACCTGAATGCCGTATTCGCCCGCCTCCATCGGCGTCTTCGGCGTCCACGGGGCGAACTCGAGGCCATCACCCACGACGACGGGCAAGCCGGCCTGCCGCAAGGTATTTTCGGCCAGCCATGTCGTGACCAGCGGCGCCAGGTTCGGCTCACCCTTGATCGGCCAGAAAAACGCCAACCGCGTCACCGGCATCGTGCGCAGCCAGCGCGAAACGCGATTGATCAGCACGCGTTCACGCTCGGCGCGATCTTCCAGGTTCATCCGCGCCGACAGTAAACGCGCACGCATCCCGCCCCGTTCAGGATCGGATGAAACTCCGCTGATCGTGTTGGTCGTCATCTTTCTGCACCGCGTGGTACCGTGGACTCGATGTTATTACGCTGCACTGCCCTTCTCCTGCTGATTGCCGCAACGTGGATGGCGGCGTCACCTGTCGGCGCTACGGTGCCGGGCCGAAACGGCGCGCGCAGTGACTCCCTGTACGCAGACGATGCCTTCATGGCCGCGCGGGAAGCCGTGCGCGTCGGCGATCGCGAGCGGCTGTCAATGCTCGCCGAACGCGTGAAGGGCCATCCGCTCGCAGCGTACGTCGAATTCTGGCAACTGCAGCCACGACTGCGTATCGACGAAGCGGAGCGGGTCGATGCGGCGGTGGCCGACTTTCTCGCCAAGTACCCCGGCACCTACCTCGCCGACCGCATGCGACTGGAATGGATGCTGGCACTGGGTGCACGCCGCGCCTTTGAGGCGTTCACGCGTGAACAGACGGCACTGGTCTGGGGCGATGAGCCGCAGATCCGTTGCTATGCAATGCTGGCGCGCTATCTGCGCGACGGGCGCACCGATGCGCTCGCCCGCGAAGCGCGCCAACTGCTTTCCGGGACGCGCGAATCCGGCACTGAAGGGTGCGTTGCCTTGACGGAGGCGCTGTTGGAAGACGGCCGCCTGTCGGTGTGGGAGCGCGTGCGCGCGCTGGTCGAACAGAATCAGTTTGCGACTGCCAAGCGCGTGGCCACCGGCGGCAGAGGCGTGACCGCGGCGCTGGTCGCGCAGGCGATTGACAGTCCGGCCGCGTTCCTGACGACCCATGAGCGTCGACTGACCGAAGCCCAGCGTGAACTGGCCCTGGTCGCCATCGCACGTCTCGCCCGCGACGATCCGCCGCAGGCGGCGCGTTTCGCCACCGCATTGAATCTGCATCTGACGCCGGAACAGCGTGGCATCGTCTGGGGCCGCATCGGCCACATGGCGGCTTTGAAGCACACCCCCGAGGCGCTCGATTGGTATCGCCGCGGTGGCGAACTCGTCGGCATTGGCCCCGACGCCGTGCGCGCCGATGAGGTGCTCGAATGGCAGGTGCGCGCTGCGCTGCGTGGCGACCGCAACGGGCCCGACTGGCGCATGGTGCGCTCTGCGATCGAACGGATGCCGGGCGCCCTCGCGGGCGATCCCGCCTGGGTCTACTGGCGCGCGCGCGCGCTGCAGGCCGAGAAGCGCAACGACGAAGCCGCCGAGCAGTTACGCATGATCGCCGGCCGGTTTGATTTCTACGGCAAGCTGGCTGCTGAGGAGCTTGACCAGCCGATGGTGGTGCCGCCGCGCGCGCCCGATGCGAGCGCGGAAGACATCGCGGTGATGGAGGCCAATCCGGGGTTTGGGCGTGCGCTTGCTTTCTACCGCCTTGGTTTGCGGATCGAGGGGCACCGCGAATGGAACTGGCAGTTGCGCGGTATGACCGACCGCCAGTTGCTCGCAGCAGCCGAATACGCACGCAGTGTCAACGTCCTCGACCGCATGATCTCGACGTCGGATCGCACTCGCGAAGAGTTCGATTTCACGCAGCGCTTTCCGTCACCGCACCGAGCCGAACTGACGCAGAACGCGCGCGCGGCCGGCCTCGACGAAACCTGGGTATACGGACTGATCCGGCAGGAGTCGCGCTTCATTCAGGACATCCGCTCCAGCGCCGGCGCGCAGGGATTGATGCAGTTGATGCCGGCGACCGCACGATTTGTGGCGCGCAAGGTCGGCATGAACGATTACGCGCCGGCGCGGATCAACGAGGTCGACGTGAACCTGCGTCTGGGCATCGGTTACCTGCGCATGGTGCTCGATGATCTCGACGGCCACCCGGTGCTGGCGACTGCGGCCTACAACGCCGGTCCGGGGCGGCCACGGCTTTGGCGATCGACGCTGGCGCGCGCGGTCGAGGGCGCCATCTTCGCCGAGACGATCCCGTTCAACGAGACGCGCGACTACGTGAAGAAGGTGATGTCCAATAGCGTGTACTACGCCGCGCTTTTCGAAAGCAAAGCGCAGTCGCTGAAGACACGCCTGGGCACGGTGGCGCCGAAAGCGGCGGGCACGACCGAACTGCCCTGAACGCCATACCGCTTGAATGCGGTACGCAAGAGCTGACATCAAACTTACGTCGCAGTGCAGCGTCGCGTGCGCGTGATGCAAGTCAAGTCCTGATCGGACGCCGAAGCGCAGATTGCGCCAAGCGAATCGCCGTGTAAGTCTGGCGCAAGCTTCGCTCATTACGTTGCGCGCCATACCAAGTCCGCCGAAGAGCGGAACGGCAACGAGGTTTCTTCAACCAGGGAGGACGCAAATGTCCGCAGCTGCGCCGGCGACGCCGGTTTACAACTGGGTCGCAATCGACAACGACCCGCGCTTCCAGACTCTGCACTCGAGGAAGGTCACGTTTCTCACGAGCTTGATGGTGTTCTCGCTCTTCTACTACTTCCTGCTGCCAATCGGCGCCGCCTATTTCGCCGACATCTACAAGATCAAGGTGTATGGCGTGGTCAACGTCGGCATCCTGTTCGCGCTCTCGCAATTCGTCGTCGCCTGGGGCATTGCCTTCTATTACACGGCGAAGGCCAAGGAGTTCGACGTCATGGCCGCTGAACTGGTCCGCGAAGCCGAAAAGATCGGAGCCAAGAAATGATCAACCTGAAGAACAAGATCCAGCCGGCCCTGATCGCTTCTGTCCTTTTCTTCGCCGCACAGCCGGCCTTCGCGCAGGGCGCCGTCGCCGACAAGTGGAAATGGCTGACCTTCCTCGTCTTCGGCGCCATTATCGCGCTGACGATGTACGTCACCTACATGGCCGCCAAGCGCGTCAAGACGGTGGCTGACTTCTATGCCGCCGGCGGCGGCATATCCGGCCTGCAGAACGGTTGGGCGATTGCGGGAGATTACCTGTCGGCAGCCTCCTTCCTCGGGATCGCCGGCCTGATTTCGCTGTACGGCTTCGACGGCTTCATGTACTCGGTGGGATGGCTGGTCGCCTACATCACCGTGCTGCTGGTGATCGCCGAGCCTTGCCGCAATATCGGCAAGTACACGTTGTCGGACATCCTCGCCTACCGCAACGATCCGAAAAAGGCGCGCATTGTCGGCGCCCTGTCCACGATCACCGTGTCCACCTTCTACCTGACCGCGCAGATGGTCGGTGCCGGCGTGCTGATCAAGACACTGATCGGCATCGACTACGAAGTGTCGGTGATGACCGTGGGCGTGCTGATGCTGGCCTATGTGCTCTTCGGCGGCATGGTCGCCACCACCTGGGTGCAGATCATCAAGGCCATCCTTCTGGTGTGTGCCTCCATCCTCATGGTCATCCTGGTCTGGAGCCAGTACGGATTCCTCGGCGACTTCCTCGGCAGTGTCGTCGGCGACCCCAAGGTCCAGGCTCGCGTCGCCGCCCTGATCGGCGACAAGGCCAATAACCTGTCGGCCACGCAACTCGGCCAGATCTTCCTCGAGCCCGGATTGTTCCTCAAGGTGCCGCTCGACCAAATCTCGCTGGGCATGGCCCTGGTGTTCGGTACGGCCGGCATGCCGCACATCCTGATGCGCTTCTTCACCGTGCCAACAGCCCAAGCCGCGCGCACGTCGGTGAACTGGGCAATGGCCATCATCGGCGGCTTCTACGTGCTGACGCTGTTCCTCGGCATGGGCTCGGCGATGAAAGTCGGCCCCGCCGCCATCGCCGCCATCGACGCCGGCGGCAACATGGCCAACCCGCTGCTGGCGCAATCCCTGGGTGGGGGCCCAGACTCGCTGGGTGGCAACCTCTTCATGGCGTTCGTCGCCGCCGTCGCCTTCGCCACCATCGTCGCGGTGGTCGCCGGCCTGGTGCTGGCCGCCGCATCGGCGATGGCGCACGACCTCTACGTCGGTGTCATCCGCGAAGAGCACGTGACGCAGCAGGAGCAGGTTCGCGCCGCGCGCATCGCCACCATCCTGGTCGGGGCCATGGCCATCATCATTGGCATCTCTGCCAAAGGCCAGAACGTTGCCCATCTGGTGGCCCTGGCTTTCGCCGTGGCCTCCTCGGCCAACTTCCCCTGCGTGCTGCTGACGCTGTTCTGGAAACGCTGCAACACCGGCGGCATCGTGCTGGGCATGATCGTCGGCACCCTCGTTGCGATCGGCCTGGTGATGGTGTCGCCGAACCTCACCTACCCGCTTGCGATCAAAGCCGCCCAAGGAAAGATCGTCGCTACCGAGACGGCGAACCTGACGAAGCTCAATGCCGATCTGACCGCCGCCACTGAGCCCGCAGCACAGGACAAGCTCAAAGCGGCCATCACCAAGTCGGAGAAGGCGAAAGCCGCAGCCGAGGCCAGGATCAAGAGCCTCGGCGACGACCGCACGTCGATCATGGGTCTCGAGAAGCCCTGGTTCGAACTGAGGAACCCGGGCCTGATTTCGATCCCGCTTGGCTTCCTCGCAGTGATCCTCGGCTCGCTGTTGTATCGCGACAAGCGCGCCGAAGACATGTGGGACGAGCTCTATGTGCGCCAGACCACCGGCATCCTTGCGGCAAAGGCGCAGGCGCATTAAGCGTGCGGCATTGATCCTTATCTTGTAATCGCCGCGCAAGCAGCGGTACAAAGGGGCCTCTTCACGAGGCCCCTTTTTTTCGAGCAATGAACGAGCCGACCACGCCACCGTTGATCTACGAATCGGTTCGCGAGTTCCTTCGCAGGCACGCGCCGTTTTCGAGCATGCGGGAAGACTCGTTTCAGTTCCTTATACCGCGCCTGAAACTGGCGTACTTCCCCAAGGACTCAATCATCGTCGATCGGCAGGGCGGTCCGTTCCCGCCGTTTCACATCATCCAGAGCGGAAACGTGTCGAGCGTGACCGCCGGGCTGGACACCTTGCCCGATCGCGTGTTGACCACCGGGGAGTGTTTTCCGGTCGGTGCACTTTCCGCCGGCGGACAGCCGACGCGCACGTATCGCGCGATCGATGACGTGTTCGCCTACCAGCTCGGTGTCGATGACTTCACACGGCTGCGACAAATGTCGCCCGACTTCGAAGCATTCTGCACGGCGGCCGTCACGGTGCTCGCCCAACAATCACTGGCCGAATTGCAGCGCCATTACAGCCAGGTGGCGGCCGATCAGCATTCGCTGACACGGCCACTGTCGGAAATCGTCGCGCGCGAGCCGGTCACCTGTAACGCGCAAACGGCCTTGCGTGAAGCATTGAAACAGATGCGTGACAGCGCGGTGCGTTCGATCATCGTCGTCGATGCGGCGGACGCGCCGATCGGTGTCTTCACGCTCAACGACCTGCGCGATCGCGTCGTTTTGCAGGAACTGTCGCTCGACACGCCCGTGGCGCAGGTGATGACGCGCAACCCGACCACTCTCGCTGCCGACTCGTCCGCGGCCGAGGCGATGCAACAAATGGCGGCAGGCGGCTTTCACCAGATGATCGTCACCGACCGCGGCCGCGTCTTTGGCACGGTAGCGGAGCACGATCTGTTCGCGCTGCAGCGCGTTTCGCTGCGGCAGATTCATCATGCGATCCGGTCGTCGCGCACGATTACCGCCCTGGCGCATGTGGCGGGCGACATCCGCAACCTCGCTCACAACCTGCTCGCACAAGGCGTTTCGGCCGAGACACTGACGCGCACCGTATCGGCGTTAAATGACGCGCTGACGCGCGAGGCCATCACGCGTGTGCTGCAGAACCACGACCTGACCAACATCGACTGGTGCTGGATGTCGCTGGGAAGCGAGGGACGCAACGAGCAGACCCTGGCGACCGACCAGGACAACGCCTTGATCTTCGCGGCGCCGCAGAATGATGTGGCGGGCGATACATTGCGCATGCGGCATGCACTGCTCGCTTTCGCCCACGAAATCAACGATGCGCTCGACACGCTGGGTTTCCCCCTCTGCAAGGGCGGCATCATGGCCGGCAACCCCGAGTGGTGTCTGTCGGAGGAGGAGTGGCGCGCGCGCTTCACCGGTTGGTTGACCGAGCCGACGCCCGAAGCGCTGCTGCGCGCGAACATCTTCTTCGACTTTCGCGCCCTGTTTGGCGACAGCGCGCTGACGGACCGGCTTTCACAGTGGCTACTCGCGCGCACGCAGGACAACAAGCTGTTCCTGCGGCTGATCGTGGCCAACGCGTTGCAGACCGACCCGCCGCTGGGGCTTATCCGCGCCTTTTTAGTCGATGACGACGCGGAGCACCCGGGCACGCTTGACCTTAAGACGCGGGGTTCGCGCATCTTCGTCGATGCCGCGCGCGTGTTCGCGCTCGCGCAGGGAATTGCGGAAACCGGCACCGCCGATCGGCTGCGCAAGGCGGGCCAACAGTTGCGCGTTGAGCCGCGCCACGTCGACGCCACGGTCGAGGCATTTCATTACCTGCAGGTGTTGCGGCTGCGCACGCAGAACCGGCGCGATGCCGGCGGCGTGCCAAACCGGATCGACCCATACGCCATGAACGAAATCGACCAGCGGATGATGAAGGAAGCATTCCGCCAGGCGCGCAAGCTGCAGCAGCGGTTGAAGGAAACCTACACCTTGGGTCTGTAGCCGCGTGTCGATTCGGATGAGTTCGTTCGCCAACATCCTGCGCTCGGCGCCGAGGCTCCCACCCGACCTTGAAGATCGGCTGCAGTTGCTCGCCGAGCGATCGCCGCCGCCGACGCGCAACCGGCATCGAGCGTCGCGCTATGTGACCGTCGATATCGAGACGACTGGGCTGGACCGGCGGCGCGATCGCGTGCTGTCGATCGGCGCGGTCAGCGTCGACCGCGGCCGCATCGACTTGTCGCAGTGTTTCGAAGTCGTGCTGAAACAGCCGGAAACGTCGAGCTACGAGAATATTCTCGTGCATCGAATCGGCGGACAACGGCAGCTTTCCGGGGTCGATCCCGGGGACGCGCTGGTGCAGTTCTTGGAGTATGTGGCGCATGCGCCGCTGGTCGCGTATCGCTTCGAGTTCATTCAGACCATGCTCGATCGGACGCTAAAGGAACACCTTCGCATTCACACGCAGAGGCGTTGGATCGATCTGACAAGACTGCTGACTGCCCTTTATCCGTCCAACGAAACCCGCACGATGGACGATTGGCTGAAGCTGATCGGTGTTCACCGGCTGGCGCAGCACGATGCGCTGGCGGACGCGCTGGCAACCGCACAGATGTTGCAGATGTGTCTGCCTGTCGCGGACGGATCGAACCTCACCTGCCCGCAGCATCTGATCGAACTGCACAAGCCTCGGCATTGGCTGGGCAAGCGCTGAGGCGACTTCCGCGGCAACCCTGAACGCGCGGGAAAGAGGTTTACTGTGCGCGCGAGATCCTTCCACGCCGCGCCGTCCACGACGGTGCAAGTTTGCCACCTGCCGCCCGCGCGGCGCCACAGGCGCCGGACGCCTAGAATCGGGCCCCGCTCCCGTCGCTGTTCATCCTCAAACGCAACATAGAAATGCAATACAAAAACATCCTCGTCCTGGGCGGCTCCGGATTCATCGGCCGCTACATCGTCAACCTGCTGGTTGGCCGCGGCCGCCGCGTGCTCGTACCGTCGCGGCGGCGCGATCAGGCCAAGCACCTGATCATGCTGCCGACCTGTGACGTCGTCGACGCAAACATTCACGACGACGCCACGCTGACGAAACTCGTCGATGGTCAGGATGCGGTGATCAATCTCGTTGGCATCCTGCACGGAAGTCAGCGGGACTTCGAACTCGTCAACGTCGAGCTGCCGCAACGTGTCATGACCATCTGCAAGGCGCGCGGCGTACGCCGTTACCTGCACATGAGCGCGCTGGGAGCCGATCCGAGCGGGCCATCGCTGTACCAGCGCAGCAACGGCACGGGTGAAGCCGCGGTGCGCGCCTCCACGCTGGACTGGACGATTTTCAAGCCGTCGGTCGTGTTCGGCGTCGAAGACGAATTCCTCAATATGTTCGGCAAGCTCGCCGCCGTCTTTCCGGTGCTGCCGATCGGAGGTGCCAACGTGCGCTTCCAGCCGGTGTGGGTCGAAGACGTGGCAGCCGCTTTCGTCAACAGCCTCGACAATGAAGCGACGTTCCGCAAGAGCTACGAACTGGCCGGGCCAAAGATCTACACGCTGCGCGAACTGGTTCGGTTTGCCGCGCGCGCTGCTGGTCATCCGCGTCTGGTGATCGCCCTGCCCCGCCGCATTGCGCGACTGCAGGCGGCGGTGATGGAATATCTGCCGGGTCCAACGCTGCTGTCGCGCGACAACCTCGATTCGATGCAACGCGACAACATCGCCTCGCAGCAGCCGTTTCAGCCGGCACCCGAACTCGGCCTTCATCATCTGACGCCGCTTGAACCGGAGGCGGCGCTGTACCTGGCCGGCATGCACCCGCGCACCCGGTTCGGCGGCTTTCGCGCCAAAGCGCGACGATGAAGGTGTACGCGGTCGGCGGCTGCGTGCGCGATCAGCTGCTCGGCCTGCCGGTCAGTGATCGCGACTGGGTCGTCGTCGGCGCCACACCCGATGAACTGATCCGCGCCGGATACCTCCCGGTCGGGCGCGACTTTCCCGTTTTCCTGCATCCGACCACCCGCGAGGAATATGCGCTGGCGCGCACCGAACGCAAGACGGCGCCCGGTTACCACGGCTTCGTCGTTCATGCCGCGCCCGATGTGACGCTTGAAGAGGACCTGGCGCGGCGCGATCTGACCATCAACGCGATGGCCCTCGATGAAAACAGACAGCTGATCGATCCCTTCCACGGCCGGCGTGATCTGGAAGCGCATATGTTGCGACACGTCGGCCCGGCGTTCGCCGAGGATCCGGTCCGCATCCTGCGCGTGGCGCGCTTTGCGGCGCGCTTCTCAGACTTCACCGTCGCCGACGAGACGCGCGCCCTGATGCGCTCCATGGTTGCCAACGGTGAAGTCGACGCGCTGGTGCCCGAACGTGTGTGGCAGGAGCTGTCGCGCGGACTGATGGAGACAACACCCTCGCGCATGTTCGAGGCGCTGCACGACTGCGGCGCGCTGGCGCGCCTGCTTCCCGAGATCGATCGACTCTGGGGCGTGCCGCAGTCCGCGGATCCACACCCGGAGGTCGATACCGGCGTGCACCTGATGCTCGTGCTCGACATGGCCGCGCGCATCGACGCGGCGCTGCCGGCGCGTTGGGCCGCCGCGCTGCATGACCTCGGCAAGGGCACCACACCGCGCGAAGAATGGCCGCGTCACATCGGCCATGAAGCGCGCAGCGTCGAGCTGGCGGCAGCCGTCTGCGAACGCCTGCGCGTACCCAACGATTGCACCGAGGCGGCGTTGCTGGCTGCGCGCGAGCACGGCAACATCCACCAGGCTGATGCGTTGGACGCCGGCGGGTTGGTGCGCCTGCTCGAACGCTGCGACGCGCTGCGACGGCCGCAGTTGCTGGCGCAGGTCATCGATGCATGCGAGGCCGACTGGCGCGGCCGCACCGGTCATGCCGACGCGGCCTATCTGCAGCGCGATCGCATCCTGCGCGCGCTCGATGCGGCGCGAAACATCGATGCCGGCGCAATCGCCGCACGCATCAGCGGCGGCGGGGAGCGCATTGCGCAGGCGGTGCATCAGGCGCGGATCGCGGCCGTGCACGCGGCGCTGGACTGACGGATCGCCCTGTCGCGCCTTAGATCAGGCGGCCGATCAGGAACATGATCACCGTCAGCAGCAGCGTGCTGGCGAAGGGCAACAGATATTCGCGCTTGCCGATGCGCAACCGAAAGTCCCCCGGCAGCCGGCCGATGCCGAGCTTCTGTAGCCACGGCTGCAGCGCGGTCAGAACGATCAGCGCGAGAAAGAGGGTAACGACGAAGCGCATCTACAGCGTATGCGTGCGGTCGCCGCGCGCAAAGCCAATCAGCGGCACATCGATCCCGCGCCCAAGTGCCATCACTTTGAACAGCTCACCCATCTCGGCCTCGGACAGCAAGCGGTGCGCTTCGTTGGCGCGCACATGCGTGTGGTCTGCCTTCAGAATATCCGTCAGTCCACAGTTCAGCAGGAAATGAGCCTGCGAGGTGTATCCCAGTACGTCCAGCCCGGCCGCCTGTGCCGCGTCGGCGATCGCGGTGAAATCGACATGCGCGGTGATGTCATTCAACCCCGGCAGCCACAGCGGATCGGCGTGCGCATGCTGACGATAGTGGCACATCAGCGTGCCCATCAGGCGCTGCGGGTGGTAGTACTCGCAGCGCGGAAAGCCGTAGTCGATCAGCAATGCGACGCCGCTCGCAAGCCAGCCCGGCAGCGAGGCGATCCACGCGCGCGCGATCAGTCCGACTTCGGAGCCATAGCCCTCCGGCAGCGCGCCGACTTCAGTCTCGATCGACTGGACGGCCGTATCGAGGTCGCGCCCTGCGGGTGCATCGGCGAACACGAAGTGATCGTCGACGATGGTCACGCCGCGCTCGAGCACGTGGCCGCCGCGCTTGACGAACAACTGCACCGACATCACGTCGAGCACTTCGTTGGCGATGATCACGCCGACGAAATCGGACGGCGGCGCCGCCAGCCAGCTCACCGAGCGTCCGGCGAGCGTCGCGCGTTGACGCTCCTGCAGATCGGCAGACACCTCGACGATCGAGTAGCGAACATCATGCATGCCGCGTCGCGCGAGTGCGTCCAGCAGGTCGCGCGCGAGGACCCCGGACCCGGCACCGAATTCCATCACCCGCGAGGCGCAGTGCTCAAGCACCTGCGCAACCTGGTTCGCGAGCGCCTGCGCAAACAGCGGCGAGATTTCCGGCGCGGTGACAAAATCGCCACCGCTGGCCGCATCACCGAACTTGCGTGTGCCCGACGCGTAGTACCCCAGAGCCGGCGCGTACAACGCCATCTCCATGTAACGATCGAAGCCGATCCATCCGCCAGCACGCTGAATCTCGCTGCGAATGAACGCGGCAACACGCCCGCTGTGCGCGAGCGCATCGGCCGACGGCACAGGCGGCATGTTCGAACGCGCGAAAGAATGCATGTGGCGTCGATGCTACCGGTAAACTTCGCGGCCCCATGACAGATCACGCTTCATCGACCACCAAAGTTGCACTCGTGACCGGCGCCGCGCGGCGCATCGGCCGCGCGATCGCGCTCGCACTGGCAAACGATGGCTGGGACGTGGCGGTTCACTATGCGACTTCGCGCGCCAATGCGCTGCACACCGTGGGCGAAATCGAACAGCTCGGCCGGCGTGCATGTGCGGTTCAGTGCGATCTGTCGGTCGAGTCCTGCGTCATGACACTGCTCGATGAATGCGGCGCGGTGTTGGGGCCGGTAACGTGCGTGGTCAACAACGCGTCGGTTTTCGAGTACGACAACGCGGCGCAGTTTCGCGCCGCATTGCTGGCCAAGCTGATGCACGCCAATGCCGCCGCACCGATCCTGCTCGCGCAACGCCTGCACGCGCAGCTGCGTGACGGCGAATACGGCGTGGTGATCAACCTGCTGGACCAGAAGCTCTGGAACCCGAATCCGGACTTCCTCAGCTACACGCTCTCCAAGGCGGCGCTTAAGGAAGCAACCACGCTGCTGGCGCAGGCGCTTGCGCCCCGCGTTCGCGTGGTTGGGGTGGCGCCGGGTATCACGCTCGCATCGGGCGGGCAAAGTGACTCCGGATTCGCCGCCGCCCATGCCAGGACGCCACTCGGCCGCTCCAGCACGCCCGACGACATTGCGCAGGCTGTCGTGTATCTCGTCAATGCCCGCGCGGTTACCGGTACCACGCTCGTGGTCGATGGCGGCCAGCACCTCGTGCCATCGGCGCGCGACATCATGTTTCTGACGGAGCCCAAGTGATTGCCTGGTGGAGCGACCCGCGACTGGACCAGTGCCGGCGCATTTTCCTGCGCGAGGTGCTGCTCGACGCCAACATCGGCATTCACGCGTTCGAGAAGGCTGGCGCGCAGCGGCTGGTGGTGAGCGTGGATATGTTCGTGCCCCTGGCGCTGTCCACGCCGCGCCATGACAAGATCAATGAGGTGGTCGACTACGATTTCGTGCGTTCCACCATCCGCAACCGCATCGAGCAGGGACACATCAATCTGCAGGAGACGCTGGTCGACGATCTGGCACGCGCGCTGCTCGCGCATCCGGCTGCGATCGCGGTGCGCGTGTCGAGCGAGAAGCCCGACGTCTACGCCGATGTTGAAGCCGTCGGCGTCGAAATTTTTCGCTTCAAGGAGGCCGCCGCATGAACGCGCCCGCCGAAATGAACGCACTTCGTGCTGAAAGACTCGCACGGGAGAACAACAAGCTGGAAAAGCGCCTGTGCCGCCTCGCCGGACAGGCGATCGCCGACTTCAACATGATCGACAACGGCGACCGCGTGATGGTGTGCCTGTCCGGCGGCAAGGACAGCTACGGGTTGCTCGACGTGCTGTTGAAATTGCGCGAACGCGCGCCGATTTCGTTCGAGATCCTGGCCGTCAATCTCGACCAGAAGCAGCCGGGCTTTCCCGCCCATGTCCTGCCCGAATACCTGACCCAGCTCGGCGTGCCGTTTCACATCGAGACGCAGGACACCTATTCCATCGTCACGCGCGTGATTCCGGCGGGCAAGACGATGTGCTCGCTGTGTTCGCGGCTGCGGCGCGGGGTCCTTTATCGGGTAGCGACGGAACTGGGCGCGACCAAGATCGCGCTTGGCCACCATCGCGACGACATTCTTGGGACGTTCTTTCTCAACATGTTCTATGGCGGCCAGCTGAAGAGCATGCCGCCCAAGCTGGTGAGCGATGACGGCAAACACATCGTCATCCGGCCGCTGGCGTATGTGAAAGAGGACGATCTCGCGCGCTACGCGCTGGTGCGGCAGTTTCCGATCATTCCGTGCAACCTGTGCGGCTCGCAGGACAACCTGAAACGCAAGGAAGTGAAGCGCATGCTGCTCGATTGGGAAAAGCGCTTTCCCGGGCGAGTGGAGACAGTCTTCAACTCACTGACGCGCGTTGTGCCGTCGCATTTGCTGGATGCGCGGACGTTCGACTTCGCTTCATTGCGCGCGGACGGCATTGCTGATCGCGACGGTGACATCGCCTTTGACGAAGAACCCTGCGCAGAACCCGAAATTACCTGGTCACTGACGCCGCATCGGGCCTGATCCGTCGCGCTGTTATTAGTTCAATGCCACCGCGTTGCGCTGGTCCAGCGTCACGGAGTTTGTTCCCGGCTTCAGATCGACGCGCACGTTCCACAGCATCGACTCCGTGCCCCTCTTCGTGCTACCGAAAACGTAATAGGTTCCCGCCGCAAGCGGGGGCGTGCGCGCGTTGCCTTGCGGATCCGTCGTCAGTACGCCAAGCGCATCGGCCTGAATCCCCTGCAGCCCCTGCGTACAGCCGGGCGTCTTGTTCTGGCAGGCGCTCATCCAGCCCCGATAAGTCGACACGCCGGGCGGCGGACGATAGCCGCGGCTCGCAAGCGCCACATCGACGCTGTGACGAAGCACGATGAACTTGCTGCCCGCCAAGGGACTGAATGCGCCGCCGTCCGCCGAGAAGCCAGCGGCAACATTCATCACGGCGTCGTGATTCGCAACGGCAGCGTTCGCCGACCGCGCCGGTGCCGACGATGCTGCCGCGGCAGCGGGCAACGACGCCGCAGCGACCGCCGGCGCAGCGCCGACGCGTACCAGCACGCAGTCCTGTCCCGCCCAGTTGATCCGGTTCGGGCCGTCGAAATCGAACACGATCAGTTTGAACGTCGTCTTCGGAATGACGGCCACGCGCTTCGCATCGCCGCGGTATTCGACGCGGTCGAGTTCCTGTGCGCCGGTTTGCTGGTCGGATCCGATCAGCCGATCGGCGCGGAACTCGAACACGCCGCCGCCGAAGAGCACTTCGCACAGTCCGCCCTTCATCAATGCACCCAACTGGGCGAACGGGTCCGATGAGTTGCCGCGGGTCGTTGCTGGCCGTGTCCACTTGCCCAGCAGCGGATTGCGATCGGCTGTCAGCGGCGGGCGCTTCAGCCAGGTGCGGCGCGCCTCTTCGAGCGCGTCACCCTGTGCTCCCTGTGGCGACATGCCGCCCTGAGGTGCGCCTCCCTGATATCCGGGCGAGGGACTCTGGCCCGACGGCGCATTCAGGCGCCGCATTTCTTCCTGTTGCCGGCGGGCGTTCTCGTTCATGATCTGCTGCTGGCGCTGCTGCTCCTGTCGCTGCTGCTCCTGCGCGCGCCAGTATTCGCGCTGCTGCTGCTCGTACTGCATGCGGGCACGCTCGGCATCGGTCTGCGCAGCGGCGGGACGCGATACGAATGCCGACGCCCCAAGAAGCGCCACGATAAGAAATGACAACGAGGTTCCAGGCATCGAGTTCATTGCTTTGCCTCCTGACATGTCCACTGCGTCTTCTTCTCGCGCGCAAGCGAGAAGCTCGTGACATCGGGCTGCGAGCGCAGATCGTGTGCGAATTCCACGTACACATACTGCGGCTGCATGCCGCGCAGCGTGACGCGGTAGATGCGCGATCCGCCGCTAGAAATCTCGTTCCCACAGTCACGACGAACAAGCTCGATCTTCGTGTCTGCGGGGAACTGCGCCTTCAGCTTGCGCGTCAGGTCCTTCTTTTCCAACCGCGCCGCAATCGACACCTCGGCGTCAAACATCATCTGGCGCGCGCCGACGACCAGCACGGTCGCCTCGCCCAAGCCGTCCAGCATCACGCGACCTTCGCGCGCAAAAGAACTGGGCACTCCCTTGACCGTTGCATCACGCCACTGCGCACCCGGGACCGCCCGCAGCGCATCCCAGTTGTTGTATGTGTTCGCCTTTCGATGCGCGAGCGCGGCGGCCACACCACCGAGCGTTGCAGCCTGCAGCTGTGTGCCGGCGAGCGACATCAGCAGAAGGGCAGAACTGCGCATATCGCCTCTTGGCCGTCAACTATGCGGTTGCTTGACAGGATGCTCGCTGCCATCGCCGCAGCGCGTACAGCGCCGCGCTTCAAAATTGCCACAGCGGTAGCAGAACGATCGGTGACAGACCGCGCACGTAGCGAGTTCCTCGCCGTTGAAGCTCTCGCCGCACAGCTCGCCATAGTCGTGGTATCCCATCTGCGTCGCCCGGTCGATACGACTACGACGCCAGTCCCTGCACTCGTACCGGCGATGCGCGACTCACGTTCGTGCCATCAGCGAGGTTCAACCACAGGTTGTTACCCCACCCCCAGACCGTGTTGTCGGTCCGGACGGCGAGCGCTTGGCGGAACTGCGCAGAAATCGAATTCGCGCCGGCGAAGACAGTGCCCGTCGCGTCTTGCATTGGCGCCGGTTTGGCCTGACTCGTGGTCGCGCCGACCGTCACCGCGCCGGCCGCAAGGACGGAGCCATCGGCAAACAGAAAGTAGCTTGTGTCCTGGCCGCCCGTATCCGTTCCGACCGCGATCGCGCGCACGTTCTGCAGGGAAATGCCGGGTGCGATCATCACCATCGTGAACGCATCACGTGGCGTGAAGGTGAGATTACCGTTGTACCTGAGCGTGACGTTCACATAGGTCGCACTGCCAACGCTGACCGGCGGAATCGTCACCAGGCCCGACACACCGTCGAACAGTGCGACCTCCGCCTGCGCCGTGCCAGAGATGCAAAGCCACAGACCCAATGCAGCAGCGGCGCCCGCGATCGCACTCATCCTCGTCTTCCTTGCCATGGATCCCCCGTGCCGATGCGTGGCAAGACGGCCAGCGTCATGGCAACTGTAGGAACAATGCTGTTACTGACGCGTTACTACGCTGCTTTCGCGCGAGTCGGTCGCAGAGGACTCCGATTACGCGCGCAGGCGACGGCTGGCGGTGGTCAGGATGGCGCGATTGGTTGGGTTGCGATCGAGAAAGCTGTCGCGAAACTCGTCCGGAACGTTCGGCAGCGCGACTTCGTGAATCCAGTCGTAGCCTCGCTTCAGCGCGGCGGTGGCGGCGGCGGGTTCTTGGTTCGCCTCAAAGACTTCGAATGCGATCCACCACGCTTCGGGGAAGTACATGTCCGCTGGCCGAACCGTGTCCAGGTGCGGAAGCAACTCGTGCAGATCGGCGGCGCTCGACTGCGCATCACCGTTTCGCAGCAGATGCCGGGCGCCCCACAGCCGTGCTTTGACCGCAACACCGCCGTATTCGAGTTCCTCGGCGCAATGCCGTACCTCGCCGCACAACGCGACGGCCTGCGTCGCTGGCAGCGTCGCCGCCTCGTCGATCTGCGTCAGCATCTGAACGTACTTGTCGCCGCGCTCGCCGAGCTCGACGAGCGCATCGCGAATCTGCCGTTCCCCCGAACGGCCGAGAAACCGCTCGATGCGCGACGCCAGTGCCGCCCGCCGTGCCCGCACCGATTCGATCGACGGCGCGGCGTAATCCAGCGTCTTCTTCGCGCGCGCCGCCTGGCCGAGATCGAGCAGCACGCCGGCCTTGTGATTGCTGGCCACCGCGACCCAGAGCGCTTGCCGGTCGCGTTCGAAGACGCCAAGCGCCGCATCGAAACTCGCCAGCGCATCGCGATAGCGCCCCAGCATCGCGCTGTACATGCCGACGTACATGTCGATCGCCGCACCCGGCGGGCCGCCAGTTTCGCCCAGTTGTCCGCGCAGCGCCCGTGCGCGCAGCGCCTGCTCAAGTGCGGCGTCAGTGCGGCCAAGGTTGCCCTGCACCAGGGCAAGGTTCGAGGTCAGCGTCGCGAGTTCACCGTAGTCGCCCAGCTTGCGCGCATTGTCGATCGCCTGCGTCAGTGCGTCAGCCGTCTGTCGCAGTCGTCGCGCCGAATTCAGCACGTACGCGTAGTCGGCCCAGAACTTGCCGCGCTGCTCGAGCGTGCCCTCGCGCTCCACGGTCGCGCGAAACGGTTCGATCAGCTGCAGCGCCTCGGCGGCGCGTTCCTGCTGCGACAGGCCGATCGCCAGCAGACGCGCGGCTTCGAACTGAGGCCAGGGCGTATCGAATCCACACGCCAGATCGTATGCCTCGCGCGCGGCCGCCGCGCCAGCAGCGTGATCCGCCGCCATCAGGCGAAGATGTGCATGCGCGGTCAGCGCCGCGGCGCGCTGCGGATCGGTCATCGCCTCGCGCAGCAGCGCATCGACTACTTCGGTCGCGCGTTCGACGCCGTGAATCAGGATCAGCGCCTCGATGCTCTCGCGCCGCGCGTCGAATGCCGGGTCGTGCTCGCCTGCCTCCTCAAAGCACTCACAGGCGCGCTGCCAATGCTCGACCTCGCGCGCGCGTTGCGACATGCGTCGTGCGTCGAGCGCCGCGGACGCGAACGCCCGGCCGGCACGGCTCCACTCGCGCGCGTCATGCCAGTGCTGCGCAATGCGCGCGGACGGCGCGCCGTGGTCTTCAAGACACCCGGCAATCGCGCGATTCATCAGCTGCGCAATCTGCTGCGGCACTGAATGCAATGTCGCTTCGAAGATCAGATCGTGCGCAAACGCGTTGTCGCGGATCACCTGCGCGACTTCGAGCTCGCGCCACGGCTCCGCCAGGTCGAGCGCGTGCACGGCAAGCACGTGCGCGGCAAGATCGGCGCTGAAATCGGGGCCGGCCAGCGCGGCCACGCGTGCCAGCTTGAGCGCCGCGGGGGTCAACTGGCCCAGGCGCTTCTCGATCAGCTGACCGATGCTGGTCGGCACCGGCAGCCGGTTGGCGCTGGCCGCAGGCGGCGCACCCGCGGCGATGGTCAGAAGTGTTTCCAGCATGAACATCGGGTTGCCGCCGGTGTGCCGGTACAACGGCGCCGCCCATGCAGCGGCATCGAGTTGCGGCAGGGCCAGCGATTGCAGCAGCGCTTCGGTCGCTGCGAGCGTCAACGAGCCGAGTTCGAGCCGCAACAGTGATTCCGCATCGCTCGCCTCCAGCCACGCGACAACGGTTGCCGGCATTTCGTTGCCACGCGCGGCGAACAACCACCGCACCGTCTCGCGTGTCTCACCAGCGAGCATGGGCAGCATTTCGAGCGTGGCTACATCGGCGAACTGCAGGTCGTCGATCGCCACCGCCGCCAGACCGCTTGCCGACCATGCGGCGAGCGCGGCGAGCACGGCCTGGCGCAGCCGCAGCGGTTCGACCTTGCCATCGGCGACCGCGCCGAGTTCCGGCGCGATGCGCGCCAGTTCCCCGACGACCCAGGCATCGCCCGGCAGCGCGAACAGCGGAGAACACGTGCGGATCCAGCGCGCAAGCAACGCGTAGGGCACGCGCGCATCGCCCGGCCGCGCGCCGATCACGATCGCGCCGCGCTGCGCGGCGGCGAAGTCGGTGAGCAGGCGCGTCTTGCCGATGCCGGGTTCACCGTTGACGATCACGAAGCGATGCGCGTCCCACGCGCGCTCAAGTTGCGTCCATTCCACTTCGCGGCCAATCAGCCGCGGCGGGCGCAAGATCGCAACCGGCTTCGTCGCCGGCGCGGAAGCTCCTGTAACCAGTGCGCCGCTGCGCTGGATCAGGGACTCGAGTTCAAGCGTTTCTCGTCCGGGTCGCTCCTGCAGTTCGCCCTCGAGCACCTGGCGACACCGATCGAATGCCGCTAGCGCCGCAGCGCGATCGCCGCGCAGATAGTGCAGCCGCATCAGACGACGATGCGCGTGTTCCGCATGCGGCTGTTCCGCGACGAGCCGTTCGGCGAATTTCAGCGCGCGCGCCAGTTCGCCCGCCTGCTCGCAGCGCGACGACGCGGCCGCGATCGCATCGCCACGCTGAACGCGCCAGCGTTGACGGGCGGCCAGCGCCCACTCATCAAATGCCGGCAAATCGCCAAATTCGAGACCGCCGAGCAATTCGCCCGCAGCCGCATTTTCGTCCTGCGCGATGGCATCGAGCGCGCGATCAAGATCGGTCGCAACGTCCGAATTGAGCGTGATGACGGCTGAGGTGTCGACCAGCACGTGATCGGCCGCGCGTCGCAGCCGGTGAATTCGCTGTCGCAGACTGTTGGAGGCGGACTTCTCATCGACATCCGGCCACAACAGAGTGGCAAGACGCGCACTTGTGGTGGGCCCGTCGAGGCCCAGAAATGCCAACAGTGCGGCATCCTTTCGGGACAAGGCAATCGTCCCAGCTGGAGTGGTCAGGCATGGCGCACCGAGCAACGTGATTTGCAGTGTTCCCGGCGCCGCCGTCGAAGCACGCGCAGGCACCCCCGCCCCGGCCGCGGGTTGCGGCCGAACCGAATCATGGCTGCGAGGACGGCTCACCATTGACCGCATAACGCGGGAGACTGTGTGGGTCGTGACCGGGACGCTGCTGCACTGTAAACCGCGAATCACGGCTTTGGATTGGAAACCGCACGCTTGGGTTTCGCAAATCTTCCAAAACCACGCGGTTGCCAAGACTCACTGAGAATCGCCCGTCGCCTGCACTCTCATTCTTCGATCCGCGCCACCCACACCGATTGCACTGTCAGGCAGGGCGGCCTGGCCGCGGCGCCGCCGGCTCGCTTTCTGCGGGGGACCGGCGACACCGCGGCAGACACGCATGAGCGTCCCGCGCCGTCTACTTCTTGGCCGGCTGCTTGGTGATTTCCTTCGACGCCGGTGTCGTGCCGCCGTCAACACCCAGCCGTCCACCGGTGCCGAGCCCACCGCGCACGGTCTGCGCCTTGTAGTTCTTCAGTGACGAAACCATCTGGTTGTAGGAGTCGGCGAAAGCCGCGGTGATGATCTTTCCTTGCGGCGTGTTCGAGTACGCGCCGGCGCCCGCGCCGAGTCCGCCGCCGAACAGCCCCCCGGCGATGTTGAAGTCGTAGTTCTTCGCGCTGCCTTCGGCGGCGGAGATCTGCACGCCGGAGCGGTTGTCGATCAACAGCAGCGTGGTCGCCGCCTCGTTTGACTTCAGTCCGCCCGCGACCGCGCCGGCCGCAGCACCCAGGAAGCCCAGGCCGCCCAAGGCACCGCCAATGCCACCGGTGCCCTTCTGCGCGAACTGGATGCTCGGCCGCATCGTGTAGTCGGCGGCGACCATCTGGCCCTTGCCGAAGTTGCTGCCGCCGCGCATTTCGCCCGACTGCTCGAGCGAGCGTTCCCTTTGCATCATCTGCATGCCGGAAGCACTGCGCTCAACGATCACAAAGCAGTTCGACTGCTGGATCATCAGCCGCAGCACTGGCACGGTCGAGCCGAGGTTGTACTGGCGCAGCTGCACGTACCACGGCGCGGCCGTGTCTTCCTCGACACCGAGCGTGCCGAGCGTTTCGTCGCAGCGCGTGAGCTGTGTGTTCTGGCCTTGGGCCGTCTCGCCGCCGGCCGCGCCGGTGACCGTGCCCTTTGAGCCACCCATCGTGGGCATCGTGCCGCCGCAACTGGCGATCGCCAGAAGGAGCGCCGAAGCCACGGTGGTTCGTTTGAAAACTGCGCCAAGTTCCACAGCGCGCGTCAATCGATTCGATTCCATAGCCACCCCCGCTTTGGTTGATCGCCGATCCCCCACGGACTCGGCGCGTCGAGACTGTGCATTTGGGTCCGTTACTGCAGCGTTACTGCAAGCGCAGTAATCGCCGGCCGATGCTTGCTGTCCCGTGTGCAGGGGGTAGGTGGACGACCGTGGGATGCTGCTGGCGATTTCCCAGTGGCAACAGCCAGACTCTTCCGCACCAGTCTCGCGATGATGGCGATCGAACATGGATCGTGCGACCCTTTGCTGGGCAGCGATCGCCGTGGCATTGGCGGCCCGCGTCGTCGCGCCTGACCTGGGCGGTGCGGTGCTGCCACTGGCGGGCAGCCCGGGCCGGCAGATTGTTCAGAACATGCTGATCAGCGGCGTGAAGCGCCCGTTGATTGGCTCGCTGTCCGCGCTCGAGTGCAAGGGCGCGACGATCGCCGGGCTGGTTGCGAAGTCCGACATCCGGTGTCAGTCACGAAAGCATCAGCGGTAGCGCCTTGCCTCCCGGATCGACGGCTTCGGTCCCGGTTTACATCCACCACCGGTGATCGATGCGGCGCGGGCCGAGTTGCGTTCGTTGGCGCAGCCGCAGCGCACCGACTCTGTCTATGCGCTGGCGTCGAGCGCGCGGTTGAACTCCGTCCACAGCGCCTCGGTCGGCTCGCAGCCCACCGACAGGCGAATGAATCCGTCGGCGACCTGATCGCCCCAGCGCGCGCGGCGCTCGGCGCTCGTGTGCACGCCACCGAAGCTCGTGGCGGGCCGGATGAATGCGCAACGGTTGATGAAACCTTCAGCCGCGTCCTTGTCGGCGAGCGTGACGCCAATCAGCGCGCCGAAGTTCGTCATTTGCAGCTTGGCAAGCGCATGCGCGGGATGCGAAGGCAATCCCGGATAGCGCACCTCGATCACATTGCGATGCTCGGCAAAGCGCTGCGCAATCGCCAGCGCGTTCTCGCACATGCGCGCGAAGCGCACTTCCAGTGTCTCCAGCCCGCGATGCACGAGCCACGCCTCGAACGGCCCCGGGATTGCGCCAACGATCCGGCGCCAGTCGCGCACGCCGGCGATCAGCTCCGCGCTGCGCGACGACACATGCCCGAACAGCACGTCCGAGTGCCCGTTCAGTGCCTTGGTGTCGGCGCCGACGACGAGGTCGGCGCCAAGGTCGAGCGGACGCTGGCCGAGCGGCGTCATGGTCGTGTTGTCGACCGCGACCAACGTGCCCACCGCGTGCGCGCGTTCGACCGTCGCACGGATGTCGGCGAGATCGAGCGCCGGATTGGACGGTGTTTCGATCAGGACCAGCCGATAGCCAGACAGCCGATGCGTGTCGAGCTGCGCGGTGGCGCAGGTATCGACATGAATACCGATCGGGGTGAGATATTTGTCGGCACAGATGCGGGTCGTGTAGTAGCCGTCACTTGGCAGCAGCACGCGGTCGCCGGGCTTGAGCACACTGGCAAAGATCGATGCGATCGCCGCCATGCCGGACGGAAACGTAATCGTCTCCGCTTCTTCCAGCGCCGACAGCGCCGACTCCAGCGCAGTCCAGGTCGGATTACCCCAGCGCGCGTACTGGTACACGCCGCCCGGATCCCCCGGCAGCGCGTACATGGTCGTGTTGACGATCGGCGGCGTGAACGCTTCGTTGACGGGCGTCGTCTTGCTCGCCAGGTGCAGCATGCGCGTGAAGCGCTCGTCGTTCACGCTCATCGCTCAGTGACCAACTCAGCGCCCGAGCACGCCGCGCAGGATGTCGAGTGCGCTCGGCTTCTTCGGCTCATCCTTCTTCTGCGCTTCAGCGTCCGGTTGACCCGGTTCGGCCTGCGGTTGCGCAGCGCGACCACGCGGCCCCATGCCCGGCATGTCCATGCCGACGATGCCCTGATGCACCGATTTCACGCGCACCTTGGCGGCCCACTGCGGCTCCCACGCGATCTTCGGATCGCTCGGCCGTGGCGGGTGCACGACGTTCATCTCGGTGCCATACGCAATCATCCGCATCATCCCGGCCTCGCCGAGAATGCCCTTTGGAATCGCGCACTTGGTCGTCGACGGTGACAGCAGCACTTTTTCGTTCAGCCAGCGATCGACCGCGGGATTGGTCTGATAGTCGATCAGGCCCTGCCCGATGTCGGGCAACTCGCTCGACGACCAGAACACGATCTCGAAGCTGTCGCTGCTTCGTCCACGCGCGCCCTGGGCGGTGATGAAGTACGCGCGCGCATGCGGCACCGGTTTCCACTCGAGCAGCGTGGCCGTCGCGCCTTCGCTCTGCGAAAGCTCGATCGCCGGCATGATGTCCTGCGGCGCACCGATGTTGAAGCGGAAACCCTCCGGAACGCCCTGGCCGCTGAACGCATGCGCGCCGACCAGCGACGCATCGTCCGGCACCAGGCGCTTGTCTGTCTTGCTCGGCCAAACCGGGCGTCCCACCGCGCTGTGCGTGCCACGCTGCGTGGCCCGCCGCGACTGGAACATGCTGGCCATTTCCGCCGGCGTGGCCGTGGCGAAATCGATCACGCGCGGCTGCCCGGGGCGAACGGTTTCGCTGCAGCCCCAGTACAGGTAGGCCTTGCCCTTCGGCCGTTCGAATTCGCGTTCAACCACTTCGTCTTCACGCCCTGTCGGTGCTGGCGGAGCGCGCTCAGGCGAAACCAGCTGCAACCGCGGCGCAAGCCGCGTCCCTTCAGGCACGGATTGAGTTGCTTCGTTCAGGTTCGGGTTGTTGCTGGTCGCGAGCGTGACATCGACCCAGCGCCCCGCACTGCTCGACTGGGTGCGGCCGAACGTGTTCTCACCCTGCCCCGCACCCGCACCGCCGAACATACCGCTGATCGCGGCCATCGGATTGCCTCCGCCGGCCGGCATGCCGAACCCGGAAAACGTCGCCACGTCGATCCAGGCTTGGGCAATTGGCGGCTTGACGACCTGCACCGGCGCTTTGGTCTGTGCCGCGGCGCCACAGGTCGCGGCCATGCACACAGCGATGACGCACCGGTTTCGTGTTGTCAGTTTCATCGTGTCCTCCCCGCTTCTAAAACGAACCTCTCTTTCGCAGAACGCGACGATACGCCACGGGCACGTCATCGCGGCAACACGGTCAGCAGCGCGGGAGAACTCGTCAGACACACCACGTCGTTGCACACATGCACCGTGAAAAGCGAGCCACTGTCCGCCAGCGTGGTCGGTGGCGTGATGTACGTGAAGTTGGATGCGCCCGCGATATCAACGCCATTGCGGCGCCATTGGTACGTGATCGGGCTGGCGCCCGCGACGCCGACCGCGAAGCTGGCGCTCTGCCCGACGAGGACAGTCTGGCTTTGCGGCTGCTGCCGGATGTCGAGCGCAGTGCCGATGATCGATCCGTCCAATCCGATCGCGACATAACAGCCGCTCAGCGACAGCGCCAGACCGGCCAGTACGCAGAGTCCGCTTAACAGGATTTTTCGATCCATGAATCTAGGCTAACGCATTGCGCGCCGGGGCGTTGATTCAGGTCAGCGCTGGGAGCAGGCATCAGCGCAGCATGGGTACGGGAGAAGGCGATGGATAGCTACCTGCACCGCGAATCACATTTTCAGGCGAGCGACACCGTACGCGACATCGTGATCGGGATGGCCGACGGACTGACTGTGCCGTTCGCGCTCGCCGCCGGCATCAGTGGCGCGGCGGCCGGGGTTGATCTGGTCGTCACCGCCGGCGTGGCGGAAGTGACCGCCGGCTCGATCGCGATGGGCCTGGGCGGCTACCTCGCCGCACGCAGCGAGCATGAACACTACGCCTCAGAGCGCAGGCGCGAGGAGCGCGAAATCGTCGACAAGCCCGACGCGGAGGCGCGCGAGGTCGCAGACATTTTCGAGAAGTACGGCCTGACGGCCGCGCACTACTCACCGCTGATCGAAGGACTGAAGGCGAACCCGGTCGCGTGGCGCGACTTCATGATGCGCTTCGAGCTTGGCCTGGAAGAGCCGCAGCCGCAGCGCGCCAAATGGTCGGCCCTGACGATCGCGGGCGCGTATGTGGTCGGCGGCTTCATTCCGCTGTCGCCGTATCTGGCGTTCGAAACCGTCGCGCGCGCATTGCCGTGGTCGATCGTCATCACGCTCGCCGCACTTGCCGTGTTCGGCTACATCAAGGGGCATTTCACCGGCGCGCCCAAGTGGGCTTCCGCGCTGCAGACGCTCGCGATCGGCGGTGTCGCCGCCGGCGTTGCGTTTGCATTGGCGCGCATCATTGGATGAGGAGAACGCATGAGAGCGAAAACTGTCACCGTACGCGACCTCGCCACCATGCAGGTCGTCACCGTTCAACCGCACACCACCCTGGCTGAATGCGCGCAGATCATGCGCAACCAGCATGTCGGCAGCGTGATCGTGGTCGATGACAAGGGCCAGCGCGACAACCCGGTCGGCATCGTCACCGACCGCGACATCGTGATTGAGACCGTGGCGGTGGATCTCGATCCGAAAACGCTGACCGCAGGCGACGTGATGGCGGCACCGCTGGCTACCGTGAACGACAGCGACGACATCCTCGATGCGCTCGCCAAGATGCGCGAGCGCGGCGTGCGGCGCCTCCCCGTCGTGAATGAAAGCGGCGTGCTCGCCGGCATCATCGCCGTGGACAACCTGCTCGAAGCGCTCGCCGAGCAGCTTGATTCGATCGTGCGCGTGATCAAGGCCGAGCAGACCAAGGAAACGTCACTGCGCAAGTAGCGCCGGGGCGCAATGCCGATCGCCAACCCGGACATCGCTGCGGCGTTCGAGCAGGTCGCCGATCTGCTCGAGCTGCAGGACGCCAACCCGTTCCGCGTGCGCGCGTATCGCAACGCGGCGCGCGTCGTTGGCGAATTGAAGCTTGACCTCGCCGCGCACATCGTGGCGGGCCGACCATTGCCCAAACTGCCCGGCATCGGTGCCGACCTTTCGGCCAAGATCGAGGAGTTCGCCAAGACGGGGCGCCTCGCCCTGCTCGACCGCCTGCGCAAGGAAGTGCCATCGGGTGTGGCCGATCTGCTGCAGCTTCCTGGGCTGGGCCCCAAGCGCGTGCGTGCGCTGTACGAGGAACTGCACGTGCACACGCTGCCGCAACTGCTGCGCGCGGCACGCGACGGCCGCATCCGTACGCTGCCCGGCTTTGGAAGCAAGACTGAAGCGCACATCGCCGACGCAATCGGCAAGCAGCTCGGTCAGGTCAAGCGCTTCAAGCTTGCGATCGCGGCGCAGTACGCGGACGCGCTGCTGAGCTTCCTGAAACAGGGTCCGGGCGTTGTCCAGGCGCAGGCCGCCGGTAGCCTGCGCCGCTGTCGCGACACCGTAGGCGATCTCGACCTCCTCGTCACTGCATCCAATGGCGCCGCGGTGTGCCGGTACTTCACGTCCTATCCGGACGTGCGCGACGTGCTGCAGGAGGGCGACACCAAGGCGTCCGTGGTACTGAAATCGGGCCTGCAGGTCGATCTGCGCGTCGTGCCGCAGGAAAGTTATGGCGCAGCACTGATGTATTTCACCGGATCGAAGGCCCACAATATCCGCATGCGCAACCGCGCCATCGACCACGGGCTGAAGCTCAACGAATACGGGTTGTTCAAGGGCAGCCGTGCCGTCGCCGGCGCCACCGAAGAAGAGGTCTATGCCGCACTCGACCTGCCGTGGATCGCCCCCGAGCTGCGCGAGGATCGCGGCGAAATCGAGGCCGCGTTAAAGCGTGCTCTGCCGCACCTGATCGCGCTCAAGGATCTCTGCGGCGACCTGCACGTGCATACCAACTGGAGCGACGGCACCGCGGGCATTAAGGCGATGGCCGAGTCAGCGCGCGCACACGGCCTCGGTTATGTCGCGATCAGCGAGCACAGCCGGCGGCTGACGGTCGCGCACGGACTCGATCCGGTGCGGCTCGCCAAGCAGTGCCATGAGATCGAGCGGCTGAACACCGCGCTCGAGGGGATCGAGCTGCTGACCGGGATCGAGGTCGACATTCTCGACGACGGCGCGCTCGACCTGCCCGATGCATCGCTGGCGCCGCTGGACATCGTGATCGCCGCCGTGCACTCGAAGTTCAACCTGCCGCGCGCGAAACAGACCGCGCGCATCCTCGCCGCGCTCGACAACCCGCACGTGAAGATCCTCGCGCACCCGCTCGGCCGCCTGATCGACCAGCGCGATCCCTACGATGTCGACATGCTGGCGATCGTGCGCAAGTGCAAGGCGCGACGGATCGCGCTCGAACTGAACGCGCACCCCGAGCGGCTCGACCTGACCGACATCCACTGCCGGATGGCGAAAGACGAAGGAACGCTAGTGTCGATCAACTCCGATGCACACTCGGTGCACGAGTTCGACAACCTCGTGCACGGCATCGGCCAGGCACGGCGCGGCTGGCTGGAAAAGGGTGACGTTCTGAACGCACGCGCGCTGAAGGAACTGCGCGCGTGGTTGAAGCAATCACCCTGACGGCGACGCAAACAAACCGCCGGAACCGGTGACCTCCTGGGTCCCCGAACTCCCGCGGCTTAACCCGCTTTACGGCGTCACTGGACCTTCAGATGCTTGGCGTGAGCGCCTTCTTTCTTTGGCAGCGTCAGTTCAAGGATGCCGTCGCTGTATTTCGCTTCGGCGCCTTTCTCGTCGACATCATGGTCGAGCGAGAACGAACGCGACATTGCGCCGTAGAAGCGCTCGCTGCGCACCATGCGCTCGTCCTTCTCGTCCTTCTCGCGCTTGACCTCTGCACGAAGCGTGACGACGTTGCCATCGATCGAGATGTCGATGTCTTCCTTCTTCACACCCGGCAGTTCCGCGCGCACCTTGTATGCCTTGTCCGTCTCCTTCAGGTCCACGCGAACATCAAAGCCTGGCTCAACTTCCCACCGCATCGGCCGCAGTACGTTCTTGAAGAATTCGCGGAACGACACTTCGAACGGGTCTTGTCTTACAACGACGTTTGCCATATCGACCTCCTGTTTCGATCCGGGCGCAACACATTCCGAACACCCTGATCGTTCAAATGAATACTGGCCGTCTGGCCTGCGAGAGCATTGACCCCGTGCAGTTTCACTGGCGCCTCCGTTACCACGTTTGCGTGGAGAGGATTGCACTGCCGGGTCTCAGCGACCACCCTAGTTGGTGAGAACAAGGGGTCCGGCAACCGGGAGCAACGATGAAACTCACTTCCACTGCGTTCACTCACGTTGGTGAAATCCCGACGCGCTACACGTGCGAGGGGCAGGACATCTCGCCGCCGCTGGCGTGGGGCGATGCACCCGCCGGAACGCGCAGCGTCGCGCTGATCGTCGACGATCCGGACGCGCCCGATCCGAGCGCGCCAAAAATGACCTGGGTGCACTGGGTGCTCTACAACATGCCACCGACCGGCGAACTGGCCGAGTCGGCGCGCGCACTCCCCGCCGGCACCCTGCTCGGACTGAACGACTGGAAGCGCACCGGCTACGGCGGGCCATGCCCACCGATCGGCCGGCATCGCTATTTCTTCAAGCTGTATGCGCTCGATGCGATGCTGCCCGATCTGCGCCGGCCGACCAAGGCACAACTTGAAAAAGCGATGCAGGGGCACGTTCTGGCGCAGGCCGAACTGATCGGCACGTATCAGAAACGCCGGTGATGCCTCACTGCGCGGCGTTCTTCACCGCCCCCCGCAGCGCGTCGGCGTGCTTGTTCGCCACCGAGTGCTTGACCAGGATGTCCACTGGCGTGACCTTGCGGCCGTAATAGCCGTTGTTCAGCGAGTCGCGCACGTCGAGCACGGAACCTTCAAAGCTCACACCGGCGAACGCACCCTTGGATTTCGAGAAACTCATCAGGTCACTCGTAAACGTGATGCCGCCACCCTGACCAACGGGGCCGGCAGCGATCGATGCATCCGATCCGAGCTTGAACTTGTTCGAGTACAGGCTGTCGAGCGCCTTCTGGCTGTTGACCAGGATGACGACCTCGGCCGCTTCGCCGCCGAACTGCACCCCGATGCTGGCCGAGCCGATGGTGTAGAAGGCCGGGCCGCGCCAGTTGTCGCCATCGCGCGCCAGCAGCACGCCCGTGCCGCCCGATCCGCCGACGAAGAAACCACCCTTGATGATCTGCGGAAAGATCAGCACACCACGCGCCTGCTTCAGCCCCTCGCGCAGCGCGCCGAAATTCTTGTCGCGCGCCAGCGACTCAATCGTGATGCGCGCCTTGTCGACCACGCCGCGCGCATCAACCGCATCATCCGCCCGCGCGGTCGGAAGCGCCAGCAATGCGGCCGCGGCGAGCGCAGCGCCGCTCAGACGGCGACGGATCAGTCGCTGCGAAATGTGCTGTTTCATGATGGCTTCTCCATGTTGATGGCCGGTTGGACCGGGCAAGGTTCGCATCGGTTCAGCAGACATGTCCATGAAGATGACTCCCACCTCTCGTTTCAACCGGCTGTTTCAGCGCGCGATCAGACTCCACGGTTGTAGAGCGGCAAGTCGTGGTGCTGCGCCCACTCCTTCGCTTTCGCAATCGCGATGCGGATCGCCTTGCCCTCGTCCATCCCTTCGTCAAGCAACGCATTGGCAATCTCGATCGCCTTCTCGCGCACCGGCCCGCTCAGATGACGCATTGACGCAGGAAAGTCGACACTAGTCCAAGGCATGCACAACCTGTTGCGCTACGCGCGCAGTGCTGAAAGCTGTTCGCGGCCCCGCGACTCGGCTGAACCCGTCGCGGCCCGGATGCTCGCTGCACATGTGGGGAAAGCTTAGTCCGGCTGCGCGGTCGCCGTCAGCGGCTTGCTTGCGCACGCGTCCCGTACACACGCGACGGCGACGCCACGACGAAAGAAAGCGCCGCGGCGTTCGCGGCGCAAGACCGAAGTTGCGCGGCTGGAGACGGCCGCGCCCTCGCGTTCAGTCGCTGGCTTCAGACGTGCGCGTGTGCGTGCCGCGCGCTCGCGTAGTCGACCATGCCCTGGAAATCGACCACCACCGCCGGTTCGTCGCCGATCACCCATGCGTCATGACCGGACGGCAGCAACGAGACGTCGCCGGGATGGCATTCGAGTTCGGTGCCATCGTCCATCTTCACCATCAGCACGCCGGAGACGTGGTACTGGAAGTGCGGCGCCTCGCAACTCTTGGTGTTGGCCAGCGGCTGCACGGATGTCGCCCAGCGCCAGCCGGGATCGAACACCGCGCGGCCGACCGTGGCGCCGCCAATGTTGATCAGTTCGAGCCGGCCCCTGGGAAACTCGCGCACCTCGTCGGGCTTGTTGAAATGCTTCAGTTCGGCCTTGTCCATTCGCAATCTCCTGTGTCCAGTCCGCACTACTTCTTAAGACCCGCCACGACCCAGTTCTCGACCGGCGCCTTGCCAGGTTGAAGCATCATCGCCGTGGCGTCGAGCTTGTCGCCGCGGATCACTCCCGACCATTCGAGCTTGCCGTATCTCGGGCTCTCGGTCGTCGCCTCGAAACGCGTGATGCCGCCCTCGGTAGAGACGACGCGATACGGCGCATCGCTATAGCCGTACCGGTCGCATGCCGACGAGTGAAAGCGACCGTTCCTGAAGCTCACTGTGTCCGCGTCGCCGCTCACCTTGCCGCGGGCGAGAAACACACCTTCATAGGCCTTGCCGTCGATCGGCGAAGACTGCGCCAGCGCCGGCCCAGCCGCCACCATGAGGGCGGACAGCACGGGAACAATGCAGGCACGAAGCGGGGAAGACTTCATCTTTGACCTCCATGAGTCGTTAAAGATGGGCGGTGCGCGTGTGGCGCATCACGAGCTATAGTCTTTGCCTCACTACAGCACGCGCCAATACGCATTCCGGCGTATGCGCGCGAAGGTGGGTTGCGATGGCAGCATCAGCAACGCCCGGTCTGAGCGGCAGCGACATGCAGCGCGCGCTGCAATTCCTGCGCGAGCAACGCGTTGAAGCACCTTCGCTGGAACAGTTCGCGCGCTCGGCCAACGCCGGTCTGGCGGAACTTGTCGGCGCCGATCTCGTGACCCTGAGCTACTGCGATCTGCGCGCCGGCACGCGCAGCGTGGTCACCTGGCCCGACCAGTCGCTCAACGCCGAGGATGTCGCCTCCTTCAACCGGTTCTTTCAGAGCCACCCGCTGGTGCGGTATCACTCGACGCATCCGGGTGCCGGCGCACACCGGATCTCGGACTCGCTGCCGGACGCGAGCTTTCGCCGCACCGCTCTGTATGCCGACTACTACCGCAGGATCGGCATCGAGCACGTGGTCGCAGTCCCGGTGCATGTCGATTCCGCGCGGCTGATCAGCTTCGTCCTCAATCGCGCGCGGCGTGAATTCTCCGATCGCGACTGCGCGTTGCTCGACACGCTGCGCTTTCAGCTCGGCGCCGAGTACATGGCGCAGGAGGCCCGGCTGCGCGCGCAGCGAACGCTCGCGCAGTTGAACGACGTGCTGATGGGCACCGGCATGGCAGTGATCGTGCTCGACCGCGGTCGACGCGTCGCGCGCAGTTCGGAGCAGGCGTTGAAGTGGCTGGCATACGCGGGGTTTATCGACAACGTCCGAACGGGCGAACGACTGCCCGAACCGATCGACCGCTGGATGCGCACGCGGCTCGAGCCGTCATGGGCGACGTTCGATCCGGGACCGCTCGTGCTGGCAACATCCGCACACACGCTGCGGCTGCATCTGCTGCAAGGCGAGGATGCGCTGACGTTGATGCTGGAATGCGCGGCGACGCTGCAAGCGCCCGCGCTCAGGCAGGACTTCGGACTGACCGCGCGCGAGCGCGACATCCTGCGCTGGCTCGCGGCCGGCAAGAGCAACGCGGAGATCGCAACGATCCTCGACATCCGCCCGCGCACGGTGCACAAACATCTGGAGCACATGTTCCGCAAGCTCGGCGTCGAGAATCGCACCGCCGCGGTGCTGCGGGCGCTGGAGCTTGCGCGCGAACACTGAGGTGCGCGCGTGCTGTCAGCGAGCCGGCAGCGGAATGAACTCTGTCTCGCCCGGAATCGACCCGAAGCGCTTGCGCGCCGCCACGTTGCCATAGCGCGCCCAGTCGGCGCGCGCCGCCTCGATCTTTTCGCGCGAGCTGGCGACGAAGTTCCAGTTGATGAAGCGCTCGCCGACCGGCGAGCCGCCGAGCAGCATTGCGCGCGCAGCGCTCTTGGCGACCACATCAACCTGAGCGCCTTCCGCCAGTACTGCCATCTGCCCGTGGGCGAGCAATTGACCGTCGATTTCAACAATGCCGGCCACGACGTAAAGGGCGCGCTCAGGATACTCGGCAGGAATCGTCAGGCGTGCAGCCGAATCGAACTTCAGCGCGCAGTACAGCGTTGGCGATAACACGCCAACCGGCGCACGTTGGCCAAAGGCCGCGCCTGCAACCACGCGCACGGAGACGCCGGGCAGATCGAGCCGCGGCAATGTCGGAGCCGAATGATGTTGGAACGACGGCGCATCATCTTCGTGTTCAAGCGGCAAAGCGACCCACGTCTGCACGCCGTGCGCGCGACTGCTGTGCCGGAGCATTGCGGGCGGTGTGCGCTCGGAGTGCACGATGCCGCGCCCGGCGGTCATCCAGTTCACATCGCCGGGCGCAATCTTCTGCTCGTTGCCGAGCGAATCGCGATGAATGAATTCACCCTCGAACAGGTACGTGACCGTTGCCAGCCCGATATGCGGGTGCGGGCGCACGTTCACGCCATCGCCCGGCGCGAACGTCGCCGGACCCATGTGATCGACGAAGATGAACGGGCCGGCCATCCGCCGCTGCGCCGACGGCAACACGCGCAGCACCTTGAACCCGCCGAGATCGGTCGGGTGGCCTGTGATCACCAGTTCGATCGAACTCATGCGGCACAGGCTACCGCAACCCCCGTTGCCCGGGTCACGCAAGTCCTAGCAAGCAGAAGCCGAGCAAGCTGACCCCGAGCATCAGCCACAGGCTGCTGCGGGTTCTCGACGTACAGGCCACGCAGGACGGACGCCGTGCAGGCCGGCGACGGCGCGAGGTGAGACTCAGTCCTTGTTGCATTCTCAGCGCGGCCAGCACCCACTGCTCGATCCGCACCTCATTGATTTCATAGTCCGCCGTCCGCGCCCCGTGCATGCTGGTCTCCCCAATGCGCTGTCCCCGCGCGACAAGCAGTGTGCAGACACGGCGTTCGCGTGTCTGTGGAGAATTCGACAGCTTGTCGGGCGAATATTCACGCGTGAATATGCAAATGACCGGCGATGAAGACGCGGCCGATGGCTGATGTTGGCAAGCATTGTCCGTTGAGAACGGCGGCAAACAGCGCCGGGTATGTCGCAGCGATGACCGACCGCATCGCCGTGGCCCGGCAGGCCGGGCGCAAGGTGTTCACCCTGCAAACGCTGCCGCCGTTCGACCACCGTTCGGTGACGGACGGGCAAGCTGGACGCGTTCTGGCTGCATGCGCAACAGCCGGCGCCCCGCTTTTGCCGCCACAGTCTCGCTGTTGAACGTCGTCACCCATATGCCGGCGGTTATGCTGCGACCTGCCGCGAGCAAGCGGTTCGCCGGGCCGATGTTCGTCCTCGTCAGCGCGCCTGCCACCAACCACCTGAAGCACCCATGAACACTTTTGCCTCCGATCGTCGTCGCAGCAAGCTCCCCATCGTTGTCATCCTCCTTGTGATCGTCGCCGCCGCCGTGGCTGGCGCCGGCTACTACCTCTGGCCGCGCCTTGAATCCGAGCCGCCGCAGATCACCGTCTCGCCCAATGTCGATATGGTGGGCGTGGCACCGCTGGAGATCCAGGTCACCGACAAGGGGACCGGCTTGAAATCCGTCACGGTGACGCTGTCGCAAGGCGGGACCGAGCACAGTCTCGCCACCGAGCAGTTCGCCCAGCCCGTGGGCGAGAAGAAGTTCGCGGTGGCGCTGGCGAAGGTGCCCGGCGTCAAGGAAGGCCCCGCCGTGCTGCGCGTGACCGCGCGCGATGCGTCCCTGTGGAACGGCAACGAGGCCAAACTGGAGAAGAACATCACGATCGACATCACGCCGCCGACGCTGGAACTCATCGCCGACGACCGCTACGTCAACTTTGGCGGCGTGGGCGTGATCGTCTACAAGGCGTCGACGGACACGGCGGCGAGCGGGGTGAAGATCGGCGACTACTTCTTCCCCGGCTTCCCCGGCCAGGTGAAGGACCATCCGGACCACTTGCTGGCCCTCTTCGCGCATCCCTACGACGCCGCGCCGGAGACGCGGCCCACGCTGGTCGCCACCGACAAGGCCGGCAACACGCGCGAGATGCGGCTCGCCTACGAACTGAAGAACGTCCGGTACAAGAAGAGCACCCTCGCCATATCGGATAGCTTCCTGCAGAACAAGGTGGCGCCGCTGCTCACCGACGCCGCCGCGCGAGCGGGCGCGCCGAAGGACGTCTTCGTCGCCGTGAACAGGCGGCTGCGGAAAGAAAACGAGGACCGCATCACCGCGATCACGAAGAAGGCCACCCCCACGATGCTGTGGAAGGACGCGTTCACCCAGCTCAGCAACTCGAAGGTCGAGGCGAACTTCGCCGACCAGCGGACGTACACCTACAACGGCGAACCGATTGATACCGCGTACCACCTCGGCTACGACCTCTCGGTCACGAAGAACTATCCGGCCGAGGCCGCCAACAGCGGTACGGTGGCATTCGCCGGCGACCTCGGCATCTACGGCAACTCCGTGATCCTCGACCACGGCCTCGGCCTCTTCACGCTCTACAGCCATCTCAATTCGATCGACGTCAAGGTGGGCGACTCCGTCGCCATACGCCAGGCCCTCGGCAAGACGGGTGAGACGGGTCTCGCCGCCGGCGACCACCTGCACTTCGGCGTCTATCTCGACGGCGTCGCGGTGCTGCCCGTGGAGTGGTGGGACCAGAAGTGGATCGACGACAACATCACGCCCAAGCTGGAAGGGCGCAGTGGGCAGGAGATCGCGGAGGCACAGCAGCCGGTGAAGAAGACACGCAAGGGTGGAGGGAAGCGGCGGCGATAGCCGCTTGCTGTTCGGCCGGCGCGGCCGACTGCGCATTCACCATGGAGGTGGTGCTGGGTCCATCGCCTTTGCGAAGGAAGCTGCGCCGCTTGCACGAGGTGCACTCGGTTTTGTTGTACCAGTCCCGACCAGCGAATTGCAGCCAAGTCCGCTACGGGTGGAAACGGCCATTCCCGATGCCGCCTCATGTGTCCGTCGATGTCGCGTTGTGGCCAGGTACTGCCGGCTCCCTCTCTCACCCCTTCCGCCCCTCGCGCATAGCAGTGCGGCTCTTCCGATCGCTGAGGTCGTGCGCTCCCCCGGAATCGTGAGCATGCGCCGTGAGAAGTCGGCTCTTTGCACCCCGCTGAGACCGACGCCCTCGATTTCGGCGGAGGCGAGCGATGACTCCCCGGGTGCATCTCCGATGGGCTTGCGGCGGATTGCAGGGTCACCCGATGATCATGGGCCTGCGCGAGCTGGGTTTGACCGACTCTGATTCTTCCGATCGTCACAAGAACAGCTTGTAAGCCGGGTTATCCGTTTCTTCCCAGTGCCGGTAGCCGAGGTTGGCGAGGAAGTCCTTGAACTCCCTGCGCTCGCCCTTCGGCACCTGCAGCCCGACCAGTACGCGAGAATAGTCGGCGCCCTGGTTGCGGTAATGGAACATCGAGATGTTCCAGGACGGCGCCATGCTGGTGAGGAATTTCATCAGCGCGCCCGGCCGCTCGGGAAACTCGAAGCGATAGATCACCTCGCCTTCCGCCAGCGCGCTCTTGCCACCGACCATGTAGCGCACATGCTCTTCCGCGAGTTCGTCGTGGGTCAAGTCGACGGTCGCGTAGCCGTGGCCGCGAAAACTCCTTGCAAGCTTCTCGTTGTCACCGGCGCTGGTGGTGCCGATGCCGACAAAGACATGCGCGGCGGACGACTCGCTGATCCGGTAGTTGAACTCGGTGACGCTGCGTCTTCCGATCAGTTCGCAGAAGCGCTTGAAGGAACCGCGCTCCTCGGGGATCGTCACCGCGAACAATGCCTCACGCGCCTCGCCGACCTCAGTGCGCTCGGCGACGAAGCGCAGCCGGTCGAAGTTCATGTTGGCACCGCAGGCGATCGCCACCAGCGTCTTGCCGCGCAACTTCTCGCGCGCCGCGTACATCTTCATTCCCGCAATTGCGAGCGCACCGGCAGGCTCGAGAATCGACCGCGTGTCCTGGAACACGTCCTTGATCGCGGCGCAGATCGCGTCGGTGTCGACCAGCACGATTTCGTCGACGAACTGTTTGCACAAGCGGAATGTCTCCTCGCCTACCTGGCGCACCGCCGTGCCATCCGAGAACAGGCCCACGTCGTGCAGCGTGATGCGGCGGCCCGCGGCGAGCGAACGCGCCATGGCATCGGAGTCCACCGTCTGCACGCCAATCACCTTGATCTCGGGTTCGAGCGCTTTGATGTACGCGCCGACACCCGCGATCAGGCCGCCGCCGCCGATGGCGACGAACACCGCATGGATCGGCCCCTGATCGCCCGGGTGATGCTGACGCAGGATCTCCATCGCCACCGTGCCCTGACCCGCGATCACGTCGGGGTCGTCGAACGGGTGCACGAAAGTGAGCTTGTGCCTGGCCTGCAGTTCGATCGCGTGTGCATACGCATCCGAATAGGAGTCGCCATGGAGGACCACCTCTGCACCGCGCGACTGAACGGCCTCGACCTTGACTTGCGGAGTCGTCACCGGCATCACGATCACTGCGCGACAGCCGAGCTTCTGCGCGGCCATCGCCACGCCCTGCGCATGATTGCCGGCGCTGGCCGCGATCACGCCGCGCTTCATCTCGTCGCGCGGCAGCCGCGCCATCTTGTTGTAGGCGCCACGCAGCTTGAAGCTCTTGACCGGCTGCAGGTCCTCGCGCTTGAGCAGCACGCGGTTATGCAGGCGCTCGGATAGCCGCGGTGCTTCTTCCAGCGGCGACTCGATCGCCACGTCGTAGACGCGCGCGGTCAGGATGCGGCGCAGATATTCCTGTGCAGACACGGCCCCTCTTCCTCAATCGTTGCCCGGAAAGGTAACACGCTCGAGGCGCACGACCGGTCGAGCGGTTCGTTCTCACCGACCACCGCTTGCGTCCTTCGATCAGTACCAGCCGAAGATCGAAGCCGCGCGAGCGGATTGCGGCTGGCTTGCCGTCGAGCAGATGTTGGCGGTCGGCGGCCCGCACCTCACCGCGGACCCAGCGATGGGCGCCTGAAACCGGCCTCTTAGCGCGAGAGCGGTCACGCGGGTGCGGGCCGTCGTCAGTTCTACGCGACGTCCGCAACCGTCACGCCGAACCGGACAGCTTCAGTCCGGAGAAGTCGCCAGCGCAAGTCGATACGCCTCTTCAACCGTCAGCGACGCGCCGCTGCGCTTCCATTCTTCGATGTCGCTGTCTTTTGCGCTGGCCGACAGGCGCTGCATGGTGAGTTCGCGCGCCCTGAGCTCCGCCGGAACGTAGGCGTCGAGATCGTGCGCGACGAAAGCGGCGTCGCCGTAACCAAGCAGCCGGGCCGCCGCCTGCATGCGATCCTCCTGCGCAGCCAGCAAGGCTGCCGTTGCGGCGTAGCGAGCGCCGAGGTCGAAGCGAACAATCAGAGGCGCGGCCGTGGTCAGCGCCTCGCGGGCAGCAGCGGTGTCCGGCTTGAAGAGCAGCGCAGTCGCCAGGCTTCCGAGTGAGTACATGTAGAACAGTTTGTCTTGCCTTGGTGCCAACCGGCGCGCAACTTCACGCAGTCCGTCGATCGCGCCGTCGACATCGCCCAGGATCAACGCGATTTCAACGGCGTTCTCCTGCGACGCCAACTCAAACTGCGTCGCACCACAACTCGCCGCCAGATCGCGCGTCAACTCGTAATCGCGCCGCGCCTCGGCGAAGCGACCCGCCGCTTGATGGACTCTCGCACTGGCGTTCGGGAGCAGCATCCGCATCCGTGCCGGCCACTGCGGGCGGCTGAGTCGCCTGAGTTCGTCCAACGCGTCGAGCTGCTGCTGCGTCGGGGACGCATTGGACCAGAATGCCAACGCCATCAGCGCCGCCGCCAATGTGCCCGGATCGTCGGCATCTCGCAGCAGTTCGATCGCGCGCGCGGCCGCATCGCGCGATTGGGCCGGCCGCGTGTTGGCCAGCATCGATGCCAACGCATGCCACAACCGACCCGCCGCTCGGCGCGGCGTCGCGGCACTGACAAGAGCAAGCGCGGCCTCACAATGAAAACGCGCCTCCGGCTGCAGAGCCATCTCAAGCCACAGCGGTCGAGAATCGCCAGCCAGCGCGATCGCCAGTTCAGCATCGTTGCGCAGGCTCCATGCCAGCGCGGCGCGCAGGTTGTCCAGTTCGGGCTCGTAGCGGGTAAACCATTCCTCGTCGGACAGATTCCAGAACTCGTCATACATGCGGGAAAACAGCCGTGCGATGGCGCGGGCGTGTCGGCCCAGCAGGGTCCCGGTCTCATCAGCGTCGGCCAGCTTTTCCAGCGCATAGGCGCGGTTTGTTTCGAGCAGCCGCAGGCGCGGGGCCTGGCCGCCTTCGGCCACGACCATCGACTTGTCGACCAGCGCGCCAAGATGATCGAGCACGGCCCACGAATCGATCGCGTCATCGGCCAACACCTCCTGCGCGGTCTCCAGCGCGAAGCTGCCGGCAAAGACACCAAGGCGCCGGAATACGACGCGCTCCTCGACCGACAACAGGCCGTGACTGAAGTCCAGCGCAGCGCGCAGCGTTTGATGGCGCCGCAAGACAAACCGCGAGCCGCCGGTCAGCACCTGCAATCGCTCGCCCAGCCGCGCGCGCAGCCCTTCGATGCCCAGCAGCGCAACGCGTGCCGCAGCGAGCTCGAGCGCGAGCGGGATGCCGTCGAGGCGCCGGCAGATTTCAACGACCGCGGGCGCGTTGTCAGGCGTCAATTCGAAGCGCGGATCGGCGGCTCGCGCGCGTTCGACAAAGAGTTGCACGGCGCCGAACTGCGCGGCGTCCACCGCATCGACAGCTGCAGGCACCGCGAGCGTGTCAAGGCGGAACACGTGCTCTTCCGTCGTCTTCAGAGGTTCCTGACTCGTGACCAGAATTCGGACCGCAGGCGCGGCCTGGGTGATCGCGCTAACAAGCGCCGCCACCGACTGCAGCAGGTGCTCGCAGTTGTCCAGCACCAGCAGCAGTGATTGCGCTCGAAGTGCGGTGACCAGTGCGGCGACCGCGGGCCGATCGGCGACCGGCGGCACACCCAGAACGCGCGCCACTTCGGCGGCCACCAGTTCACCGTCGGCGAGCGCGGCGAGTTCGACCAGCCAGACCCCATCGGCAAAATTGCCCGGCGATTCATTCGCGATGGCACGCGCGACCGCCTGCGCCAGCCGCGTCTTGCCGATACCGCCAGCGCCCGCGATGGTCACCATCGGATGCTCGATGAGCAGCGCGCGCAGGCGGGTTATCTCTTCCCCACGGCCATAAAGCGGCGGCAGACGAAGCGGCAGATTGGTTTGCTCGGGTTGCGGTGGCAATCGATCACCGGCATCCGTAGCGATCGCAGCTTCAGTCGCACTGACCGGCGCCGCTTCGCCGGCTGCTCGCACATCCAACGTGAAGCGGTAACCGCGGCCGGGCACGGTCGCGATCGCGCCGGGGCCGAGCAGCTTTCTCAGCGTCACCACCTGCACCTGCAGGTTGTTCTCCTCGACCACCAGCCTGGGCCACACCAAGTCCATCAGCTCGTGTTTTGAGACGACGCGGTCGCGCCGCTCGACGAGTGCCAGCAGCATGTCGAAGGCGCGCGCACCGAGCTTGACCACAGCGCCATTGGCCAGCAACTGGCGCTGATCGCGCAGCAGGCGGAAGCCGCCAAACCGGTATTCAGGTGCCGAAACGGCAGTCATGGGAAAGGTCCCGCGTAGGGCTCATCGATCAAGGATCAGCTTAACGAACGCAATTGCCGCCGACGATGCCATGAGGCTGGCCGGCGCACGCGTTTAAGAACGTTTAAGGGCCCGCCCAAAGACCTGAAAGGGGGTTCAGGCGGACGATGCGTCTGTCGTCAACACCCACCCGAAGGAGACCCAAATGCACCGCGAATTCAAAGCCAGCAGCCCAGCAATCCGTACCGTCATCGCCGCTGCCGCCGTCCTCGCGACGCTCGTCACCGCCGGCTCGATCGAAGGTCTCGTCAGGCACTACGACGCCGAATCGTCGCAGTTGGGCCGCACCCAACCGGCCATCGTCGCGCAGCGCTGACTGGTCCGTACTGCATGCCGGGGATGGACATGCCCTGGTTTCAGACGCACTGCTGCCTGCGTCAAATGATGTGCAGCGCTGAAGCGGTCCCGGCCAGACTGGACTGCAAATGAATGAGGAGATTCGCCATGAACCGTTTCCATCGTTTCACCGCCGTCGCATCCGTATTTGCAGCAATCGCGATCACTCCCCTGGCGTCGCACGCCGAATACAAATGCAGTGAGCCGCACGGCATGATCGACAAGCGCGCTTGCGGGCAGGCCGCGGCGGGTCCCGAAGCGCTGCGGCGCTTCGTCGAGCGCACGCGCATGATCTACGGGCTGTACTACTGGGACTACGCCCGCCGCGATTAGCTGTCAGCGGTCGCAGTCAGTTCGGTCGTCGAGCCGATACCGACGGCCGCGAAGGAGCCAATGGCGGCCGTTGCGCGCAGGAGCTATTAAGCCTGCCGACCGCGGGAGGTGCGCTTGCATCTCCGGCGGGAGGCGCAAGCGCGCGGCGGTCGACCGCAGGGGCATGCGCTGCGGCCTGCGCTTACCATCCGCGCATGGAACCGCAACCAGCCGACGCCCACGCCGCGCCGTACGGCGCATTGACGCCGGATACCGTGCTCAACGCGCTCGACTCGATCGGGTTGCTCACGACCGGCCAACTGCTCGCGCTCAACAGCTACGAGAACCGTGTGTTCCAGATCGGCGTGGAGAGCGCCGACGGCGGAGCACGTTTCGTGGTCGCCAAGTTCTATCGGCCGGGACGCTGGACCGATGCGCAGATCCTGGAAGAGCACGCGTTCGTCGCCGAGCTGGTAGCGCGCGAGATTCCAGCCGTGCCGCCGCTCGTGATGCACGGTACGACGCTGCACTCATTCGAGGGTTTTCGCGTCGCGGTCTCGCCGCGCCAGGGCGGACGCGCGCCCAACCTCGACGATCCTGACGTGCTCGAATGGCTCGGACGCTTTCTCGGTCGCATTCATGCTGTCGGCGCCATGGAGTCGTTCCAACACCGGCCCACGCTCGACATCGACGGCTTTGGCGTCGAGCCGCGCGCTTACCTGCTTGAACATGACTGGCTGCCGCCGGACGTGCGCAGCGTCTACGCCGGCGTCATCCAGCAGGCGCTGGACGAGATCAGGCGCTGTTACGAACGCGCCGGTGACGTGCCGTTGATCCGGCTGCATGGCGACGTGCACGAAGGCAACGTGCTGTGGACCGAGAGTGCGACGAGCGCTGGGCCGCACTTCGTCGACTTCGACGACAGCCGCATGGGGCCGGCGGTTCAGGACCTGTGGATGCTGCTCGGTGATCACGATCAGATGGCCGCGCGCCTGCGCGACGTACTGGCCGGCTACGAAGACTTCGCCGAGTTCGATCGGCGCGAACTGAATCTGATCGAGGCGCTGCGTACGCTGCGATTGATCCACTACTCGGCATGGATTGCACGCCGCTGGGACGATCCGGCTTTCCCGGCGGCGTTCCCGTGGTTCAACACGCCGCGCTACTGGGAGGAGCGCATCCTCGAACTGCGCGAGCAGATCGCGGCGATGCAGGAGGCGCCGCTCATTGCCTGAGATCGACGCGATTAATCCTTGACCCGTCAAGGGACTCCGCTGCAGCGCAACAGATACACTCCGCGATGAAGCGCACGCCTTGCACGAGTCGATGAACGCCCCGCTGTCGCCCCACGCTCTGAAGCGCCGCGCGCCCGAAGCCGAACCGCCGGCCCGCCTGCGCGAGATCCCCTACAACTACACGTCGTTCTCGGATCGCGAGATCGTGATCCGGCTGCTGGGCGCCGAAGCGTGGCGCGTGCTCGACGGATTGCGCTCCGAGCGCCGCACCGGGCGCTCCGCGCGCATGCTGTACGAGGTGCTGGGGGATGTCTGGGTCGTGCAGCGCAATCCGTATCTGCAGGACGACCTGCTCGACAATCCGAAGCGACGCGTGCTGCTGGTGGAGGCGCTGCATCACCGGCTGGGTGAGATCGAGAAGCGGCGCGAACCCGACGATCGCGAACGCGATGCGAAGGTCGGTCTGCTGCTCGATGCCGCGCGCAAATGCGTGGCGAAATTCGAACAGGACTTTCGCGACACCTGGGACCTGCGCAAGAAGGCGAAAAAGTTATTTGCGCGCGTCACGCGTGACGACAACGCGTGCTTCGACGCCTTCGCGCGCGTTTCACATGTGACCGACGCGACCGACTGGCGCGTCGAGTATCCGTTCGTGGTGCTGACCCCCGATACCGAGGACGAGGTGCCCGCGCTGGTGCGGGCATGCTTCGAACTCGGACTCACCATCATTCCGCGCGGCGGCGGCACCGGCTACACGGGGAGTGCGGTGCCGCTGACGGCGCAGTCGGCGGTGATCAATACCGAGAAGCTGGAGACGCTGGGCGAAGTTGAATCAACTGCGTTGCCGGGCGTGGGTGAGCCGCGTTCGACGATCCTTTCCGGCGCGGGCGTGGTGACGCGGCGGGTGGCCGATGCGGCCGAGCGTGCAGGACTGGTATTCGCAGTTGATCCGACCTCGGCTGACTCGTCATGCGTCGGCGGCAACATCGCGATGAACGCTGGCGGCAAGAAAGCCGTGCTGTGGGGCACGGCGCTCGACAATCTGGTGTGGTGGCGCATGGTCGACCCGGAGGGTCACTGGCTCGAGGCCACGCGCGTCGAGCACAACCTCGGCAAGATCCACGACGCCGCGGTCGCGAAGTTCGACCTCGTGTGGAAGGACGGTCGCCAGCCGGCGGAACGCGCGAAGGAGCTGAAGCGCGAGCGGCTCGAGATCGATGGCGCGAAATTCCGCAAGGTCGGGCTCGGCAAGGACGTCACGGACAAGTTCCTCGGCGGATTGCCAGGCATCCAGAAGGAAGGCTGCGACGGCCTGGTCACGTCGGCGCGCTGGCTGCTGCACCGGATGCCTAAGCACATACGCACGGTGTGCCTGGAGTTCTTCGGCAACGCACGCGAGGCGGTGCCGTCGATCGTCGAGATCAAGAACTACCTCGGGACGCTGGCGCAGACGAGCGTTGCCGCACTCGACCGCGGCGCCCCGTCGCCGGTCCTGCTGGCTGGGCTCGAGCATCTTGACGAGCGTTACCTGCGCGCCGTCGGCTACTCGACCAAGTCCAAGCGCGGCGTGCTGCCGAAGATGGTGTTACTCGGCGACGTCGTCGGCGATGACGATGCGGCGGTGGCGCGCGCGACGAGCGAAGTCGTGCGCATCGCCAATGCGCGCGCCGGTGAAGGATTCATCGCCGTCAGCGTCGAGGCGCGCAAGAAGTTCTGGCTCGATCGCGCCAAGACCGCGGCGATCGCCAAGCACACCAATGCGTTCAAGCTGAATGAGGACGTGGTGATCCCGCTGGAGCGGATGGGCGACTACACCAACGCAATCGAGCGCATCAACATCGAGCTATCGATCCGCAACAAGCTGGAGCTGCTCGACGGGATCGATCAGTACCTTGGCACCGAGATCCATCTGGGCAAGACCGGTGACGTGGAGTTCGATCGGCTGTCGCGCGAGGAAATTCTTGGCGACCGCATCGAGCAGGCGCGCGAGTTGATCGCGTACACGCGAGCGCGGTGGCGCTATCTGCTCGAGCACTTCGACCTGCCGGTCGCTCAGGCTGCATCGCAGCTCGCAGCGCTGGGGATCACGCACGTGGCTGGGGCGCCCGACGCCCGACGCCCGACGCCGACCCTCATCGACCTGCTTCAGGACCGCGCGATCCGTGTCTCATGGAAGACTGAAGTTCGCGCAGCGCTGGAACGCATCTTCTCGGGCGCCGCATTCGCGCCGGTGCTGGCTGACTGCGAAGCGATCCATCAGCGGGTGCTGACCGGCCGCGTGTTCGTCGCGCTGCACATGCATGCCGGCGATGGCAACGTGCACACCAACATCCCGGTCAATTCCGACAACTACGAGATGCTGCACACTGCGCATGCGACGGTGGCGCGCATCATGCAGATCGCCCGTGATCTGGATGGAGTGATCTCGGGGGAGCACGGCATCGGCATCACCAAGCTGGAGTTCCTGCGCGATGATGAGACGCGCGACTTCCGCGCCTACAAGAATCGCATCGACCCCGAAGGCCGCTTCAACCGGGGCAAGCTGCTGCCCGGCGCGACGCTCGCCAACGCCTACACGCCGAGCTTCGGCTTGATGGGGCACGAGTCGCTGATCATGCAGCAATCCGACATCAACTCGATCTCGGATGCGATCAAGGACTGCCTGCGCTGCGGCAAGTGCAAACCGGTGTGCGCCACGCACGTTCCGCGCGCCAACCTGCTTTATTCGCCGCGTAACAAGATCCTCGCCGCGTCGCTGCTGATCGAGGCGTTCCTGTACGAGGAGCAGACGCGGCGCGGCGTGAGCCTGAAACACTGGGACGAATTCTCCGACGTGGCCGACCACTGCACCGTCTGCCACAAGTGTCTGACACCTTGCCCGGTCGACATCGACTTCGGCGACGTGACCATGGCAATGCGCGACCTGCTGCGGCGGATGGGCAAGAAGCGGTTCAATCCCGGCACCGCGGCGTCGATGTTCTTCCTGAACGCCACCAACCCCGAAACGATCAAGTTCGCGCGCAAGGTGATGATCGAGTGGGGTTACATGGCGCAGCGCTGGGGCAACCGCATCTTCCGCCTCGCTGCGAAGGCACAGACAAGGAAACCGCCGGCAACCACCGGCAAACCGCCGCTGACCGCGCAGGTGATCCACTTCGTCAACAAGAAGATGCCGGCAGGACTGCCGAAGAAAACCGCGCGCGCGCTGCTCGATATCGAAGACGCGCGCTACGTGCCGATCATCCGTGACCCGCACAAGACCGCGAGCGACGCCGAGGCGGTGTTCTATTTCCCGGGTTGTGGCAGCGAGCGGCTGTTTTCACAGGTCGGATTGGCCACGCAGGCGATGCTTTGGCATGTCGGCGTGCAGACCGTGCTGCCGCCGGGCTATCTGTGCTGCGGCTACCCGCAGCGCGGCGCAGGCCAGTTCGACCGCGCCGAGAAGATCATCACCGATAACCGCGTGCTGTTTCATCGCGTCGCCAACACCTTGAACTATCTCGATATCAAGACCGTGGTGGTCAGCTGCGGCACCTGCTACGACCAGTTGGCCGGCTACGAATTCGGGCAGATCTTTCCCGGCTGCCGCATCATCGACATTCACGAGTATCTGCTCGAGAAGGGCGTGAAGCTGGAAGGTGTAGCCGGCGTGCGCTACATGTATCACGACCCCTGCCATTCGCCGATGAAGCTGCAGGATCCGCTGAAGACTGTCAATGCACTGATCGCCACGGCCGACGCGGTGAAGATTGAGAAGAACGACCGCTGCTGCGGCGAAAGCGGCACGCTGGCGATCACGCGACCCGATGTGTCGACGCAGGTGCGATTCCGCAAGGAAGAAGAGGTGCGCAAGCTCGCCGCCAAGCTGCGCAGCGGCGACTTCAAGGGTGAAGTGAAGGTGCTGACCTCGTGCCCGTCGTGCCTCCAGGGGCTGAAGCGCTACAACGACGATGCGCAGACCGACGCCGATTACATCGTCATCGAGATGGCGCGCCACCTGCTGGGCAAGGACTGGTTGCCGCAGTATGTCGCCCGGGCGAATGCGGGCGGGATAGAGCGCGTACTCGTCTAGCCGGGACGCATGCAGCCGGTTAAGTGCCCGGCCCTCGCGCCGCCGGCTTTCCGCCCATTGAATCTCGAATCGCCTGCGGATCGACCACTTGCACATCAGACGAATCGCGATTCCTCGGGATAATGCTGCCGGTCCGGTACGCGGGCGCGTTTCGTGCCTCGTTGGGCTGCGATCCCGTGTCTGTGGCGCAGCCACTCGCGAGTCCCATACCAGCCAGCATGATCCACGCCGCCAATTGACGCATCCGTGTCTCTCCGTAATCGGGCAAAGTCCGAACAATACGCAAGACCATTTTAAACACGGCGAATGCACTGTCGCCGTCGCAGCAAGCGGCAGCACAATGCCGTCCACTGACACGGAGTACCGCAATGAAAGCCGCTGAATGCGAACTGTGCCGGCTCGATGGCGGCGCACTCGTGCTACGCAATGAGGAGTTGCGCATCGTGCTGGCCGATGAACCGGAGTACCCGGGTTTCTGCCGGGTAATCTGGAATGCACACGTGCGCGAGATGACCGATCTTGCGCCGCCGCAGATCGCGCGCCTGATGGGCGCGGTATTCGCTGTCGAAGATGCGTTGCGCGCGGTCTGCAAACCGCTCAAGATCAATCTCGCCAGCCTGGGCAACGTGACGCCGCACGTGCATTGGCACGTGATCGCGCGCTTTGCCGACGATCCGCACTATCCGAAGCCGGTCTGGGCCGAGCGCCAGCGCGAAGGCGATGCGGCATCCATCGCCGCGCGATGTGTGCTGCTGCCGCGGTTGACCGACGAGATCCGCGCGCGCATCAAAGCGCAGTAAGCGGTGGCGCGCGGCGTCACTGCGCGCATGGCGCCAGCCGCGTGGCCGCGAACTCCTTCTGCAAGGCGGCCAGCTGCTGCGCGGTCGCTGCGTCCGGCGCCTTGATCTGAAAGCGCCGCCCGGCATTACCCGACGGGCGATCGGTCACTCGCACTCCTTTGATGCCGCGCTGCTCGAGATCACTCTGGTGCTTCAGCGCCAGGTCACGATCCTTGAACGATCCGAGCGAGATCGCATTGCGCAGCGTGGCGCTTTCGATCACCATCAGGTCACGTACGCCGCGGCCGCGCAACTGATCGGCAATGCGCTCGGCTTCCGCGCGCGTCGCGAGCGGAGGCAGGAAGACCATGTACCAGCCGGTCGGATCGGCCTCTATCACTTGCAGCCGATCGGCCAGATTCAGCGCCTCCAGCCGCGTCTGCACGCGATCCGCCACGTCTACGGAGAAGTCGCCCAATTCCATGCACGCGGCCGCGCTTGCCTCTTTCCGCTCGGGCGCGACGTTCTTGCCGCCTTCGCGCAACCGACGCAGATCAGCGTCGGTCAGCAGGCGAATCCGCTCCGGTTCGATCTGGCGCGTGATGCGCTCCGGCTCGCGCCCCGTCTGCGCCACCGGACCAAACAGACCCTGCTGGTACGCGAGGAGCAGCACGTTGGCAAGCAGGAGGATCAGAAACGCGGCTCTCATCGCGCCGCTTCCGTATGCGCCAGCGCATGCGCGCGCAGCAGTACGCCGCGCAGCACCAGGTTGGCCTCGATCGAGATGGCGGCGACCAGACCCACCTCGAATGCCATATATGGCCGTAGCGCCGGCGCGTATCCGCCCCCGAGCAGCAATTGCAGCGGGCCGTGGTCTGACGCGAAGCGCCGCACACGTCGCTCGATGAGTCCGAGCTGGCTGTCCAGCACACCGGTGGTGATCGCGTCATCGGTGTTGTCCGGATGCGCGACGTGCTCGCCTTCTGCGAGCGGCAGCTGCGCGGTCCGCCGCGCCAGGCTGTCAAACATCAGCCCCACGCCTGGCGCGATGACACCGCCAACGAAGCGCCCATCGGCGCTGACGCAGTCGACCGTCGTCGCGGTGCCTGCATTGACGACGACCAGCGCGTGGTCCGGACAGGCAGCACGCGCGGCCAGCATCGCGTGCCAGCGGTCGGCACCGAGCTGCAACGGATTGCGATAGCCATTGCGAAGATGCAGATCAACGGCTGAGAACTCCGACTGTGACCCGAACCACGTCACCTGCACGCCCGACAGGTCCTTCACCACATCGTCGATCGCGCGCTGCACAGCGGCGTCGGCCACACTGCAGCCAAAGGCTGCATCGACCGGCCATGGCACGCGCTGCCGCAGATCGTTGGCGAGCGCATCACGCAAGCCGGACGCAATGGCGAGCGCGCTGCCGACCGTCGCGACTCGCGCGCCGGCAACCTCCTCTGCCGATGCCCACTTGAGCGCCGAATTGCCGGCGTCGAACAGCAACCAGGTCATGGCCTCACGCCCGCATTGCGCACCGACAATTCGCCGCTCGAGAAAGCGCGCAGGCCATCGGAGGTCTGCAATAAGAAGCGCCCCTCGCCATCGACGCCCAATGCGCGCCCGCGCGCGACGGTGCTGCCCAGCTCCATTACGTCGACGTCCGTATCGGCGTGCGCGAACCAGCGCATATAGCGCGGTTGCAGCGGAACAAAACCTCCACGCTCGAATGCGCGCACGATATCCAGGATTGCGTGAGAAAGCTGCGCGATGCGAGCTTCACGCGTCGCAGCCAGCCGAACCCGCTCGATCCGCTCGTCAAGCGCTGCGATCGGCTGCGCGGCCGATGCGCGCATCGCCGCGTCGACCCACAGGTTGACGCCGACGCCGATGACGAGCGTGCGCCGGCCCGCGCCGTCGTGTGCAAGCTCACACAGAATGCCCGCCAGCTTGCGACCATTGAGCAGCACGTCGTTGGGCCACTTGAGCGACGCTTCAACGCCATCGGCCCGCAGCGTCTCAGCGACCGCAATCCCGCAGGCGAGCGTGACCGCCGCAGGCGACTGCAGCGATACCTCGAGCGGGAGCGCAAGTGAAAACAGCAGCGCAGCGCCCGGGGTGCTGTGCCAGCGGCGCCCGTGCCGGCCGCGGCCCGCGGTTTGCACCAGCGCCGCACGCAGCCGTGGCCGCGCGGGCTGCATTGCACGTGCCAGCACCAGAAGATCAGCATTCGTCGATCCGGTTTCTCGCACCGCCTCGACGTCAATCGGCTCGCCGGCAGAGTCGAGCGCGTGCGCAATCAACTCGCGGTCGAGCGGTCGCGCAAAGACGGCGAGCGCGACTGATGCTGCAGGGGCGAGCGACTCCGGGGCAGAACTCATGTTCGTGATGAGTGGAAACCTGGCGCAAGTTTGCGGCCGACTCATGCGGCGCGGGCACTTTAGCATCGGCCCACGCTTGCGGCGGTCGGCTTGATAGCGCAGGCACGTGCGCCGACAATCGCGGCGTGTCCGCCAGCGCCCGCTTCGATTCCGCATGGACGCGCCGTGCGTCGCCGCTGGCACGCGCGCTCGCCATCGCGTATCTGCTGTTGGTTGTGTACGTCAGCCTGGCGCCATGGTCGGGCTGGCGCGACATCGGCGTTGGCGTGTTCGCGTATCTGCATGCGCCGCTGCCGCGCTACGTCACGGCATTCGACATTGTCATCAACGCGTTGGGCTATGCGCCGCTCGGCGCGCTCGTGGTGCTGGCGCTGCACCCGCGGGTGCGTGGCCTGCTGGCGGCGGTGCTGGCCACGTTTGTCGGCGTGCTCGTTTCGGGCTCAATGGAAGCGCTTCAGACATTCTTGCCGACCCGCATTGCCTCTTCGCTTGATCTTGCCGCCAACAGCGCGGGGGCGCTGCTTGGCGCACTGCTCGCCGCACCCTACGCATCGAGCCTGATTGATCGCGGGCGGCTGGCGCAGCTGCGTGCGCGCTGGTTTCGGCGCGATGCCGCGGTGCCTTTGACGCTGGCAACGCTGTGGCCGGTCGCGCAGGTGTATCCGGGTCCGATGCTGTTCGGCAACGGCGGGCTGGGCGAGCTGCTCCCGAACATATTGGGCGCGCTCGGGTGGTGGCCCGGCTGGCTCAACGCGGATCGGTTCGGTCCGGCCGAATTCATTCTGGACGAAGCCGTGGTCACTGCGACGGGACTGCTCAGCGCCGGGCTGTCGCTGGCCGCGATCATGCAGGCGTTTGCGCCGCGGACACGCCTGCTGCTGGCCTTGGTCACTGCCGCGCTCAGCGCAAAGTCGCTGGCATTCGGCGTGCAGTTCGGCGCCGAGCACGTGTTTGCCTGGACCACACCGGGGGCGATCGGCGGCCTCGTCATCGGCCTGCTCGCGCTGCTGGTTGCGGCGGCTGGACGTCCTCGTGTGCTGGCGCAACTTGCACTGCTGGTCACGCTCGCGCTGCTGGTACTCGTCAACCTCACGCCGGAGAATCCATATCACGCGCATTGGTTACAGCAGTGGCGGCCGGGTCGCCTGGTACATGTCGCAGCGGCTGCAGAATGGGTCGCGATGGCCTGGCCTTATGCGCTGCTGGCCTGGCTCGTTCCAGCGGCCTTCACGGCGCGACTGCCGAAGGAAAATCCCCGGGTTCCGTAAACTGCCGCCCACACGATCCCGGATCGCCTCATGAGCTATTACCAGCGCCATGTGTTCTTCTGCCTTAATCAGCGCGACGATGGACGCGCGTGCTGCGCCAATCATGATGCGGCGGGGATGCAGGCGTACGCCAAGGATCGCGTCAAAGAACTCGGCATCAGCGGCGAAGGCAGGGTGCGCGTCAACAAGTCGGGCTGCCTGGACCGGTGCGACGAAGGACCATGCGTAGTCATTTATCCCGAAGCGGTCTGGTACACGTACGTCGACAGGGACGACATCGACGAGATCGTTGATTCGCATCTGCTGAAAGGAAAGATCGTCGAACGGCTCAAGATCTAGCATGGAGCCCGATCGTGCAACGAAGTAAACGCCGCACCATCGACGGCCCTACCGGCCGCATCGAGGTTGCGCTCGACCTGCCGGCACATGCGCCGGCCGGACTGGCGTTCATCGGCCACCCGCATCCGCTGTATGGCGGCACGCTCGACAACAAGGTGGCCGCTACGCTTGCGCGTGCCTTCTCCGGTCTTGGCTGGCTCGCGGTGCGGCCGAACTTTCGCGGTGTCGGCGCGAGCGAGGGCGCGCATGACCACGGCGTCGGCGAAACTGACGACTTTGTGCATCTCATCGATTCGGCGCCACGCTGGTTGTCGGATGTCTCCCTCGCCGCCGATTTCCCCTTGGCGCTTGCGGGTTTCTCGTTCGGCAGTTTCGTCGCCGCGCGCGCGGCACAACGACTGGCCGAGCGCGATCGCGCGCCGGAATACCTGGTGCTTGTCGGGACGGCCGCAGGGAAGTGGGACATGCCAACGGTGCCATCACGCACGCTGGTGGTTCATGGCGAGCAGGACGAGACGATCGCGCTCGCCGACGTGTTCGACTGGGCCCGACCTCAAGGCCTGCCGGTCATCGTGCTGCCGGGAACCGATCACTTCTTTCATCGCCGGCTGTCACTGCTCAAGCGATTGGTGCAGCTGCACGTTCTGGCCGAAAGGTCGATTGACGCTCTAGGTCAAAGCGACTAGAAGTTGTCAGGAGCGGGCACTTGCTGCGCCCGCGAAGCGCCGCGCACTGCAAGCGGCCGGGGAAGCATGGACAAAGCGCGCGTCTTCAAGAAGACCGCAAACGGTCAGGCCGAGGTCACCGCGCGCAGCGGTTCACTGACCATGCCGATGCGGCGCGCGCTGATCATGATCGATGGCAAGCGGACGGTGGCGGAACTGGCACCGCTGTTGCGCCCAGGCGAGATCGACAGCGTGCTTGCGGCGCTGCTGGAGAAGGGTTACATCGAACCGGCAGCCGCCGATACGCCGCCTGTGGAGCCCGCCTCGCCGCCGTCGATTTCGCCGGGGCCGCGGACGCTGTCGGACGTGTCCGACCCGAATCGCTTCATGTCAATCGACGAGGCAAAGCGACGCGTGGTGCGCGAACTGACGGATCGACTCGGCCCCGAAGCCGAGTACCTGGCGATCAAGATCGAGCAATGCGGCAGCGTGGACGAATTGCGCGAGCGCATCCGCGACGCCGAGCGGCTGCTGACCAGCGCGATCAGCGAACGTGTAGCACAGGAATTCCTCCAGGCGCTGCGCCGGCGCTGACGGCCCCCCAGCGCAGAGCGGTAGCATTCCGTCCTCTCGGTCAGACTCGCGCGGGATTCATGCCATGGAATGGCAGCAGGCCACCTGTTATCTGAACGGCGAGTTCGTTCCGCTCGCCTCCGCCCGGATTCCCGTGCTCGATCGCGGATTCATCTTCGGCGATGGCGTGTACGAGGTGATTCCGGTCGACCAGGTTCGGCCGGGATTTTCGGCACCGTTTCGTGCCCATGAGCACTTCGATCGCTTCGATCGCAGTCTGGCGGCGGTGCGCATCGCCAATCCGCTCGCACGCGACGAATGGCTGCGGCTGCTCGCGCGCCTGGTCGAACTGCATCCGTGGCCGCGGCAATCGATCTATCTGCAGGTCACGCGCGGTGTGGCCAGGCGCGATCATGTGTTTCCAGCCGGCGTGACGCCAACCGTGTTTGCCGTGTCCTCGCCGTGGCCCGCCATTGCGGCTGATCAGATCGAAAACGGCACCGCGGCGGTCACGCATGCCGACGAGCGCTGGCTGCATTGCGAAATCAAGAGCACATCGCTGCTCGGCAATGTGTTGATGAAGCAATTCGCCATCGAACATGATGCGACCGAAACGGTGCTCTTTCGCAACGGCTTTCTCACCGAAGGCTCGAGCACCAATATCCTGGTCATGCGTGGCGGCAAACTGCTGGCACCGCAGAAGTCCAATCTCATTCTGCCGGGCATCACCTACGACGTTGTATTCGAAATCGCGCGCGCGCACGACCTGCCCTGCGAAGTGCGCACAATCAGCGAGGCTGAAGTGCGATCGGCCGACGAAATCCTGCTCAGCTCGTCGGGCCGTGAGGTGCTCGCGATCACACGCCTCGACGGCAAGCCGGTCGGCGAAGGCCGGCCGGGCCCGGGATTTCGCCGGATTCACGCCTGGTATCAACAGGCCAAGCGCGACGCTGCCGTGCGCTGGCACGCGGAGCTGCAGCGGCTCGCAGTCGCGGTCTAGAAATCCGTCTGCGCGGCCCAATATCGATTCAATGCAGTCCGATTCACCCCTCACATTTCCAACCGATTTTCCGATCAAGGTGATGGGCAAGCGCGTGAGCGGCTTCGCGCAGGCGGTCGTCGAGATCGTCCAGCAGCACGCGCCCGACTTTGATCCGGCGACCATCGAATTGCGCCTGTCGAAGGAAGGCACGTACCTGTCGGTGACAGCCACGGTGAACGCCACGTCGCGATCGCAGCTCGACGATCTGTATCGCGCATTGACCGCGCATCCGCTGGTCAAGGTGGTGCTGTGATCGAATCGCCGGCGCTCGCGGTGCGGGCGTTGGTCGTGCGCTCATTAGGCTGCGCCGACTACACGACCACCTGGCACGCGATGCGCAGCTTCACCGCGCGGCGCGACCCGCAGACGCCCGACGAGCTGTGGATCGTCGAGCATTGGCCGGTGTTCACGCTCGGGCAGGCGGGACGGCGCGAGCATCTGCTCGCCGCCGGCGATGTGCCCATTGTTGCGACGGATCGCGGTGGACAGGTCACGTATCACGGTCCGGGCCAGGTGGTCATCTATGCGTTGCTCGACCTGCGCCGGCTCGGCATCTTCATCAAGGAACTCGTATTCCGCATCGAGCAGTCGGTGATCCAGACGCTCGACAGCTATGGCGTCGACGGTCGGCGTGTACGAGGCGCGCCCGGCATCTACGTGCCATTACCCGATTCACCTCCCGATGCTCGACACCCGGTTCCCGACTCCCGACTCCCGACTCCCGACTTCACCGGCCTGGCCAAGATTGCCGCGCTCGGAATCAAGATCACGCGCGGCTGCAGCTACCACGGCGTAGCGCTGAATGTGGCGATGGATCTGGCACCGTTTTCCTGCATCGATCCGTGTGGCTATCCCGGCCTGGCGACAGTTGACCTGCGTAAAATCGGCGTCTCCACCACTCGGGCCGAGGCCGCCGATCGCCTGAGTGCGCGCCTCGCGAGCCACCTGCAAGCATGAGGAACCCCTCTCCACCCTTTCCCCCTCCCCTTGAAGGAGAGGAAGCTAGAACGGCGCTGCGCGGGGAATCGAAATGAGCACCCCCACGCCGCCGCCGGGCACGCCGGATCCCTTTGCGAAGAAGAAGGGCGAGGCGAAGACCGGCGCGGTGTTCAGGAAGATCCCGATTGCGGTTGCCGCGCAGAAGGACATTTTGCGCAAGCCGGACTGGATTCGCGTCAAGGCGGGCTCGCCGACGACGCGCTTCTACGAGATCAAGGACATCCTGCGCGAGCACAAGCTGCATACGGTGTGCGAAGAGGCGTCCTGCCCGAACATCGGCGAATGCTTCGGCAAGGGCACGGCGACGTTCATGATCATGGGCGACAAGTGCACGCGCCGCTGCACGTTCTGCGACGTCGCGCATGGCCGGCCGGAGCCACTCGACGTCGATGAGCCGGGCAACCTCGCCAAGACGATCGCCGCGCTGCGCCTTTCGTATGTGGTGATCACGTCGGTCGATCGCGACGACCTGCGCGACGGCGGCGCGCTGCACTTCGTCGACTGCATCCGCGCGGTGCGCGAGCGTTCGCCGCGAACGAAGATCGAAGTGCTGGTGCCTGACTTCCGCGGGCGCCTCGATCGCGCGCTCGAGATCCTCGAAGCGGCGCCGCCGGATGTGATGAATCACAATCTCGAAACCGTGCCTCGGTTGTACAAGGTGGCGCGGCCGGGTTCGGACTACACGCATTCGCTGCGGCTGCTGCAGGAGTTCAAGCGCCGCGTGCCCGGCGTGCCGACCAAGAGCGGGCTGATGCTCGGCCTGGGAGAAGACGACGACGAGATCCTGCAGGTAATGCGCGACCTGCGCGCGCACGGGGTCAACATGCTGACGCTCGGCCAGTACCTGTCACCCAGCCATGCGCACTTCCCGGTGCAGCGCTACGTGCACCCCGACACGTTCGCGATGTTCGAGCGCGAGGCGTTGCAGATGGGTTTCTCGCACGCCGCGTGCGGCGCGCTGGTGCGCAGTTCGTACTACGCCGATCAGCAGGCGCATGCGGCGGGCGTGGTCTGAAGCGGTCCGCGTGGCTGCCGGCAGCGGGTGTTGTTGATCGACTTCCCCAACGGGCTTGCCGGCAGCGTGACGATCGCGTGCCTGGTTGGCCTCGGCATCTTTGGCTATCCCTGGCTTCTCAAGCGCAACGGTGGCGCGATCTTGATTGGCGCGATCACGGCGCTGCTGGCATTGCTGTTCTACGCGTTCGATCGCGGCAGCAACGCGCCGATGGCGACCTCAATTCTGCTGGCGCTGCTTTGGGCAGTTGCGCCGACGATCGTGGGCGTGCTCGTGTTTCGCCTGCAACGCGGTTCGGCGGGCGACGCAGGGTAGCGGTTCAGCCTGCCAGCAGCTTTTCAATGCGCTGCTGCAGTTCGGCGAAATCGGGTTCACCCACATAGCGCCGGACGATCCGGCCCTGTCGATCAATCAGGAAGGTGGTTGGCGTCACGCGGGTATGGTCGAATGCGCGCGCGATGCCTCCCCCGGCGTCAAGCGCGATCGGAAACGGCAGCCTGTTTCTGGCGTTGTATTCCAGCACCCAGTCGGGCCGGTCGTATGGCATCGCGACCGCGAAAGTCTGGTAGCCGCGCCCCGCAAACTTGCGATGCGTGGCCGCGATCTGCGGCATTTCCTTCACGCAGGTCACGCAGGTCGTCGCCCAGAAATTCACGAGCACCACCTGGCCGCGCAGATCGGTGAGTTGCACGCTCTCGCCATCGATCGAGGTGAGCATCACATCGGGCGCGGCCGGCTTTGACAGCAGGGCCGCGACGGATAACACTGCCACCAGCAGCATTGCCGCGCCCAGCAGCCAGATCGTGGCGCGACCGCGCATTTCCTTAAGGATCGACCGATGTCTCAATTTGAATTCGATACGCCGCGCGTCGAGTACGGCCCCGACGAAACGCGCCGCACGCTCATTATAGGAACCATGCTCGCCGCCGCCGGGGTGGCGCGCGATGCGCATGCGCTGTCGCTCGCCGACCTGACGCAGAAGGATGCCAGCGCCGGCGTGAAAGCGGCACTTGAGAAGGGCGCTCAGGTGGCGGTGGAACTGCTCGGTCGCACGGATGGATTCTGGGCGAACGACAAGGTGCGCATCCCGTTGCCCGACTGGTTGAAGAAGGCGGAAGGTGCGCTGAAGTTTGCCGGCCGCGGCAAGGACATCGACGAGTTGAAGCTCGGTGTCAACCGTGCCGCCGAGCAGGCGGTACCCGAGGCGAAGACGCTGCTGGTCGGCGCCGTGCGTAACATGAGCGTGGAGGATGCCAAGGGAATACTCACCGGCGGTGACGACTCAGTGACGAAATTCTTCGCCGGTAAGACACGCGAGCCGCTGACCGGCAAGTTCCTTCCGATCGTGACCAGGGTCACCGAAAAGATCGGGCTCGCGAACCAGTACAACGCGCTCGCGGCCAAGGGCCAACAGCTCGGGCTGGTGCGCGGCGATCAGGCCAAGGTCGAGCGCCACGTCACGGCCAAGGCACTGGACGGTCTGTACTTCATGATCGGCGAGGAAGAGAAGAAGATCCGCCGCGATCCGGTCGGCACCGGCAGCGAGATTCTGAAAAAGGTCTTCGGCGCGATCAAATGAACGTCGCGGGACTGAACCACATCAACATCGCCGCTATGCCCTCGACCATCGAACGCGTGCGTGCGTTCTACATCGAGGTGCTCGGACTGGTCGAAGGAGATCGCCCGCCGTTGCGCAGTTCGGGACACTGGCTTTACGCCGGCGGCGATCCGATCGTGCACCTGTCAATGCGTGATTCGGACGCTGGCGAAAGCGGCGCAATGTCCGGATCCATCGACCATTTCGCGCTGACCTGTCACGGCCTGTCCGAGACGCTCGGGCGCCTGGCGCGGCTGGGCGTGGCACATCATGCGGTCGAAGTCCCCGGGCGGGAACAGGTGCAGATCTTTCTGCGCGACCCGGCCGGTGTGAAACTCGAGTTGAATTTCAGCGGCGAGGCACTGCCGGGCGTCAACCGCCCTTCCGCCTCATAGCAGCTCGCCTTGCACTGGTGAAGATGACGGCGACGCCTCAGCTTCATCGGTCTCCGGTGCGCCATCGACCTGGGGCGGCAATGGCGCATCCAGCGCGGCGCAGATCGTTCGCAGGCAACTGGCCGCTTTCCAGTTAGTGCTGCCATCGATGAACGCAACCGCGCTGCAGGCCTTGATCAATTGCGGCTTTGCGAGCGGCGCCAACTGATTCAGCCGGTCCAGCGCTGCGGCTACCCGCGACAGCTCGATCGCATCGGCGTCCGTGCGTGGCAGTTCGGCGCCGGGCAACAGCAGGGCGCCCGCATTGAAAGCATGCTCTGCTCGCTCCGGCAGCCGCACTGCGGCCACCAGCGACAGCACCAGCGCCGCATCGCCCGCGCACTCTCGGACTGCACGAAAACTCACCGGCACCGCACGCTGTGCGTCGCGCCCGATGCGGCGTTTGAGCACGGTGAAGAGCAGGAACTCGGGCAGCGTGACGCGGCCATCGGCACTGATCAACGCGTGACACAACATCAGCAGCCGATCGCCGCTGGCGACGGGCAGCTTGCGCAATGTGGGCATCGCTCGATCCAGCAGCGGTAGCCGGCGGCCAGGCGGCAGCCCCGCAACCGCTTCATGCAGCGCGTCCACCTGCTGGGCCGCGCTGGCACCAAAAGCCTCCGTCACCAGCTGGCGTTGCTGACCGCTTGTGGCCTGCTCTTTCTCGATCAGCATCGCAAGCACGAGCAGCTGCACCGCGGTTGTATCCATCAATGTTGACTCAACGATGGCGGCCGAGGGCGACGGCATCGCGATGCGACGTCCAAACTCATGTGCCTGCGGCCTCAGCGATCCAATGGCGTTCGATACGGTGGCGTCGCCGCTGGGTGCGCCGACCAATCCCGCCACCGGGCTCGCGCCGGTGGTGAATGGCAGCGGCGGCAGTTCAGCCGTGGCTGCGCGCTCCGCCGCCGTGGCGGAACCCATCGCGAGCTGCAGTGGCTGTTCGGGTGCAGGGACAAATGGGAGTGTGCGTCCGTAGACGCGCCTGATGCGTTCGGCAAGCGGCGGATGTGTTGCCAGTAATCCGGACGCAAAGTTTCGGCGCGCGGCGCCCAGAAACAAGTGCGACAGGGTCTCGGCGTGCGAATGATCGATCTGCGTGCCGAGTCCGGTCTGTTGCGTAAGGCCGCCGATCTTTCGCAGCACACCGCCAATGCCATCCGGATTGCGCGTGAACTGCACGCTGCTTGCATCGGCAAGGAACTCGCGCTGCCGCGAGACCCCGGCCTTGATCAGGCGGCCAAAGAACACGCCGATATAGCCGACGATCCACAGCACAAGGCCGGCCACCACGAGTGCACCCACGCCACGGCTGTCGCGGCTGCCCCGGCTCATCTCCATCAGGAAACGGCCGAACAGCGCGATCATCATCAGTCCGAACAGCACGCCGATCAGCCGCAGGTTCAGGCGCATGTCGCCGTTCAGGATGTGCGAGAACTCGTGGCCAATCACGCCCTGCAGTTCATCGCGTGTCAGTCTGGTGAGCGTGCCGCGCGTGACCGCGACAATCGCGTCGTTGACCGAGTGGCCGGCGGCGAACGCATTGATCGACGGTTCGTTATCCATCACATAGACGCGCGGCACCGCAATACCAGCCGCGATCGCCATTTCCTCAACCACATTGACGAGCCGGCGCTCGAGCAGGTCGCGTGTCGAGGGATCGATCAGGCGGGCACCGACCATCTGCGCCACGGCCGCGCCGCCGCTGCGCAGGCGCGCCGTCTCCCACCATGTGCCAGCACCGATGAGTGCCACTGTCAGCACGGTATTGGTGGCGAAGAACCCCCTCGGCAGCGCCGCCGTCGTTGCCACGCCGTGCACGGGAGACACCATGCTGAGGTAGACAAAGGCGCCGACCACGTTGACCGCGATCACGACGCCGATCACGGCGATCACGAACAAAACAACCAGCCGCTTGCTGGTGCGGCGCGCCTGATCCTGCTGTTCGAAGAAGTTCATTGCGAGTCGGGTGTCGGGAGTCGGGAGCCGGGAGGCCGACGCCCGCGACTGAGGATCACTCCGAAGATCTCTTGCGGCGTCAATCGGATGCCGGCGTCTGCGTTCCGCGGCCCGCTCTTACTCCCGATTCCCGACGCCCGACTAGAACTGCACCTTCACCGGCTTCTTCTCGTCCGGCGATTCGGTGGCCTGCAGCAGCTCGGCCTGCTTGAAGGAGAAGAAGTTGGCGATGAAGTTCGACGGAAATTGCTCGACCGCGTTGTTGAACGTCATCACCGAATCGTTGAATGCCTGGCGCGCGAAGGCGATCTTGTTCTCCGTAGCAGTCAGCTCCTCGGTGAGCTGCATCATGTTCTGATTCGCCTTCAGATCCGGATAAGCCTCGGCCAGCGCGAACAGCTTGCCAAGCGCGCCGGTCAGCACACCTTCGGCGGCGACCAGTTGTTTCATTGATTCGGGATTACCCGGATCCGCCGCGGCAGCGGTATTGGCGCCGACCGCCACATTTCTCGCCTTGATCACCGCCTCGAGCGTCTCACGCTCGTGCTTCATGTACGCCTTGGCAGTTTCAACCAGATTCGGAATCAGGTCATAACGTCGCTTCAGCTGCACGTCGATCTGCGCGAACGCGTTCTTGAACTGGTTGCGCAGGCCAATCAGGCGGTTATAGGCACCGACGGCCCAGAAGATGACAAGTGCGATAAGACCGAGAAAGATCAACCAGCCCATTGAAAGCCTCCGCCAGAAAACCCACCGTAGCCGCGCTCAACCGGGACTTCGGCCGCGCGAGCGGCGGACTATAAGAGAATCACGCGACCACGCAAGCGGAATTTCGGCCGAACCTTTTCACGGATCCGTCCAGACAGGCGTGAATCCGATACTCGCCTGCCGAGCTACTTGCGTTGTGTGTCGGTTGGTGCTGACTGCACCGGCTGGGCGGGCTTGTTTCGCAGCTCGGCCAGTTCCGCCGGCGTGAGGTAGTCGAAGGTCTTGACGACCTGGCGCACGCCCGAGACGCGGCTCGCAACCGTGGCGGCGTAAGTGCCTTCGGTCTCGGTCACGCGCCCCATCAGGTACACGACGCTTCGCTCGGTCACGACGCGAATGGTCGCTGCCGGCACTTCCTTGGCCTCGATCAGCGCCGCGCGCACCTTGGCGGTGGTCGCAGTATCAGCAGCACGCGCACCGATTGCCGACAGCGAGCCAACTTCAAGTTCGTTCAGGACCTCGCGCACGTTGTCGCTGCGCATGGCGGCCTGCTCGGCGTCGCCCTTGGCCTGCGGCGTCGTGACCTCGCCCGTCAGAAGTACCCTGCGGTTGTAGCTGTTGACGTTGATATTGGCAGCTTCGCGCGGAAACTTTTCCGCCAGCGCGCGATTGATCCGGCGTTCGATCGCCTCGTCCTCGACTTGTATGCCGACCGAGCGGCGGTCAGTCGCCATAAGGGCGCCGCCCGCTACAACACCACCGACGATCAGTGGCGCGCAACCCGCAGCGATGAAACAGGCCGCTGCTGCGGCGGCGACGCGCCTGTACGTTCGTCTTTTCATTCAAGCTCCCTGCTCTGAAAATGCATCGCGAATCCACTCGCCGACGCCACCGTCGTCGGCCGTGATCACATCAAACCGGCACGGCGGCCAGACGGCATTGCGCCGCGCAAGCGGTCCGTTGCTCTGACCGCCGAAGTTCTCAACCAGGTAATGCTGCGCGGCGTGCACCAGCCGCCGGCGCTTGAAGTGGTCGACGCTCGCCGCGGCGCCGCCAAACCGCGTGTCGTTGCGCAGGCGCACCTCGACGAATACAACGGTCGCACCATCCTGTGCAACAATGTCAAGCTCACCCTCGCGATAGCGCACGTTGCGCGCGAGGATACGGCATCCGTTCGCGGCGAGTCGATCGCACGCCGCCTGTTCCGCCGCATCGCCGGCGCGCTGGCGGGGGGTGCGCACGCCGGAACGGCGTCTGAGAAAACTCATGCATTCACCATCGTTGCAGCTGCGACAGCTATCCTTATCTCTTAACGTCCCGCAAAACATCGCTGCGCTCGACGCGGCCTTCCCGAAAGACCGCAAACCCGGGTGTTCGTTCCACCCGTGCCCCGCGTTCGCGGTCGATCCGCAGCCAACCAGTCACGCCGTCCAGTTCGAACCGCGCGCGTCCGCCAAGCCATTCGATCGCGATTCGGTAGGCATCAATGCCCAGCGCGTACAGGCGCTGCATCTCGGAGTTGTAGTTGGCGACCGCCCGGGGATACGCCTTCACCGATGGCCGCTCAGGTTCGATCAGCCACGGCATGTCGACGAATCGCACACCTTCAAGATCGCTGACAACGATCGCACTGCCAGTCGCGGCGACATTCAGTTGCGAGATCGAGAACAGTGGCGCGTCGATCGGCAGCCGCGTTCGCACCTGCACCGCCTCGCCGACATCGAGCGCGAGAAAGATCGATGTCGACGACGCCTTGCCGATCTCGCGCGCAACCCCCGCGGCGCCATATTGTGCGTAATCGAGGGTGATGAACGGCTCGCCGACGGTGCGCAGCGCTGTGACAAATGCGGCACCGATGCGACGCGCCAGCGCGCTTTCGCCGATCACGACCACATGCCGGCGCGTACTCGACGCCGTGGTGCCGGAATCGATATCGCGCAGGGAAGCCCGCACCAGCAAGGCAGCTTCGTCTTCAGCCGCCAGGCCAAATGCGAGCTGTGACTTCGCAAGCGCGGCCGGCTTGTCTGGCATGTTTAGAAGCAGCGTCGGCACGCCTGCATCGCCGTGTTCCACCACGCCGTTGACCGCGCTGCGCGTCAAGGGACCAACCACCAGCCGCACGCCGCGATCGCGCGCGGCCTCCAGGGCCCGGATCGCCTGTGCCGGCGTTTCGTCGATCTCCACCACCTGGATCGCCACCGACGCGCGTGTCGCCGTGTGCGCCGCGATGAAGCCCTCGCGCACCGCTTCTGCGGCCCGCGCGTACGGCGTTTCCGGACCGGGCAGAATCAACGCAAGCGCCGGCGGCAAAGCGTCTGGTGGCGCGACGCCGGGTGAATTGTCTGGTGCATTTGTCGGTACCTGTCCACGCGCCGACAATGAGACACCCGCGGCTACCGCCCACAGCAATCGACGTCGAGAGAACATGGAACGCAAGCCGTTCTTTAGCAACGATCCTCTGATCGCTATGAGCGGCGTGGCGGATCAGGATCTGCCGGCCGGTGCACTGTACGTGGTCGCCACACCGATCGGCAACGCCGCAGACATTACGTTGCGCGCACTGTGGGTGCTATCGCAGATGGACGCGATCGCCTGCGAGGATACGCGCACCACGCGGCCGCTGCTGGACCGATATCAAATCGATGCGCCCCGGGTGGCGGCGCACGAACACAACGAGCGCGCGGTTGCCGCGCGGATCGGCGAGCGCCTGGCGCGCGGCGAGCGGATCGCGCTGGTCACCGATGCCGGCACTCCGGCGATTTCCGACCCCGGCGCTCGGCTGGTCGCCGCAGTGAGCGGCGCTGGCCATCGCATCGTGCCAATTCCGGGCCCGAGCAGCCTGACTGCCGCGGTGAGCGCGGCGGGACTGACGGAAGCGCCGCTGCTTTTCATCGGCTTCTTGCCGAAAGGCGCGCGCGACCGCGCGCGCGTGCTGCGCGAGGCGGCGGCCAGCGGGCAGGCGGCCGCCATTCTCGAAGCCCCGCATCGAATCGCCGCCACTGCGAGACAGATCGCGGCCACATTTGATCCCGCACAACGCGTGATCGTCGCGCGCGAACTGACCAAGAAGTTCGAGACCATCATCGCGACAACCGTCGCAGAATTGCCGCAGAGGCTCGCGCAGACCGAACCGCGCGGCGAATACGTATTGTTGATCGACGCGCCGCAAACATGCGCCGCGAGCCAGGACATCGACGACCTCACGCGCCGCTGGCTGCAGGCGCTCGCGGCCGAGATGCCCGCCTCGCGCGCCGCCGCCCTGGCCGCGCAAGTGACCGGACTGCCACGGGCGCGGCTCTATGACGCGCTGATCGGCAAGGCGCGCGACTGAACCGCGACATTCGAATCAAGTCCGTGCGACATCCACCACGCGCGCGCCTCATCGTAGGTCCAGGGCGTCGGCGTCAGCAGCGCGTCCAGTGCCTTGATGACCTCGGCTGCGGCCTGCGGTCGCGCGTCGGGCGACTTTTCGAGGCTGCGCAGAATCAGATCCGCCAGACCCGCCGGCACTGCCGCGGGCAGCAGCGGTGGCGGCGAATGCACGACCTGGTAGGCGAGCGCGAGATCATTCTCACCCTCGAACGGGGCTGCACCGCGCAACAGAAACGAGCCGACCGCGCCAAGTGAGTAGATATCAGAGCGAAAGTCGGCACCCTCGCGATGTTCGATGCGTTCAGGCGCCATGTAGGACGGCGTGCCGAGCAAACGCAGCGCGCGCGGTCAACCCGGCAGGGACGTGACCACGCGGGCCACCGCGCCCGACAATTGCTTCACATAGGCAATGTGCAGAAACTCATTCGGACCGTGCGCATTTGATTTCGGGCCGAGAACGCCGGTGATCAGGAACTGCGCGCGCGGGAACTTCTCGCCGAGCATGTTCATGAACGGAATCGTGCCCCCCGAACCGGTCCAGGCCGATTCCTTGCCAAACACGGCGCGCGACGCATCGTCAGCGGCCCGCTTCAGCCACGGCGCCGTCAGCGGCGCATTCCATCCGGTGGCCCCCCAGTCGGAGTCAAAGGTCACCTTGGCGTTGTATGGCGGGGCTGCCTCGAGCAGCTTTCTCAGTTGATGCGTGGCGCGCTCGCCGTCGACGGTCGGCGGAATGCGCAGCGATAGCTTCAGCGTGGTCTTCGGACGCAGCACGTTGCCGGCGGAGTCGATGGACGGCAGCCCGCCCGCGCCGGTGATCGACAGCGCGGGGCGCCAGGTGCGATTCAGAATCGCGTCGACCGGATCGGTCGCTATCGGCTGCGACGTCGGCACACCGCCATGCACGTGCGGGCGCGCCTGCGTCGTCGGCGGCAGCAGCTCGTTCTCCACTGCGGGGCCGTGCGCGCACGCGATCCACGGAAATTCGGTCCAAACCTTTTCCCCGAGCACGCCGCCGGCGACCTGTGCCTGCTCTAGCCGCTCGCGAGGGATCTCGGCGTTGAATACCGGATCGAGCACGCGCCCTGTAGCTGGATCGTCGATGCGATTCAGCAGTTGCCGTGCGATACGGAACGAGCTCGGAACGATGCCGCTCGCGTGACCCGAGTGCACGCCTTCGCTGAGGATCTCGACCGTCAGCGTGCCGCCAACCAGTCCGCGCAGCGAGGTTGTCATCCATAGCTGCTCGTAGTTGCCACACCCGGAGTCGAGTCCCGCCACCAGCGCAACATCGCCGAAGCGCGGTGCGAGCAGATCGAGATACGCCGGCAGATCGGGGCTGCCGCTTTCCTCACAGCTTTCGATGATGCCGACACAGCGCGGGCGCGGTGCGCCCTGCGCATCGATCGCCGCAATCACGGTAAGTGCGCAGTAGATCGCGTAGCCGTCGTCTGCGCTGCCGCGACCGTAAAGCTTGCCGTCTTCGACGACCGGCGTCCACGGCCCGAAGCCCTCGCGCCAGCCGACCATCTCGGGTTGTTTGTCGAGGTGTCCGTAGAACAGCACCGTCTTCGCGTTGCCATAGGTGCCGGTGGCCGGGACGTCGAACAGGATGCAGGGTGTCCTGCCTTCGATCGACACGATCTCGATCTTCAGACCCTTGATCTCTTGCGCCGCGCCCCACGCATACGCCTCTTTCACCACCGATTGCAGATAGCCGTGTGCGCTCCAGCTTGCATCGAATGCCGGCGACTTGGCCGGCACCTTCACGTACTCGACCAGGCGCGGGATCAGTTCCTCATCCCATTTTCGATCGACAAAGTGCTTGAGGTCGGCAAGATTCATCAGGCCCTCCCGGTGGGATTCGAAGATGTCAACGCGAGAACACGGTGGTCTCGCGGCTCAGGACGCGTTCGAGCCGCTGCGCAAGCTGCAACGCTGCGGCGCGATCGACGAGGTCGCCGATCAAGACGCGAAAGATACTCCCGTGGTGCTCGACACGCGGCTTCTGATCTGCAGGATCGGGAATCGCGCCCGCGTTGCGGGCGAGTTCTTCAACGATGCGATCGCGCAACGATTCGGCGTTGGCTGCCTGCGCAAATGCGCCGAGCTGCACCGACCAGCGCGATGCTGCCGGTGCTGGCGGGGCTGCAGCCGGCGCGGTCATGGGCGCGGCAGTCACATCGGGCAGTGCCGCGGTTGCCGGGGTGACGATGTCCGCAACGGGAATGGCGGTGGCCACCTGCTCCGCGGGCATCGGGGTTGCCGGTTTTGGCGTGCTCGCCACTTCGGTGCGCACACAGCAGCGTCCCGACGCGATGTCGGTGTTCGTCAGGCGTTCGACGTCGACCTCGCCGGTGCCCGCGTTGGCAAAGCCGAGCCGCGTGGCGGCCGCATATGACAGATCGATGATCCGGTCATCCTTGAATGGTCCGCGGTCGTTGACGCGCACGATCACGCTCGATCCATTCTTAACGTTCGTCACGCGAACAAAGCTCGGGATCGGCAGGGTCGGGTGGGCGGCGGTCATCGCAAACATGTCGTAGATCTCACCGCTCGAAGTGCGGTTGCCGTGAAACTGGCGCCCGTACCATGACGCAAACCCACGCTGCCGAAATGGCGTGTCCGAGTTGAGCGGCGTGTAACTGCGCCCAAGCGCAACGTACGGTCGGTTGGCGAACGGATGCAATGGCTCGACGCGCGGCACCGCGTCGGGCACATTCGCCAGATCGGCCGGCACTTGTGCCGGCGGTCCGTCGTTCTGGTAATAGCCGCCCGATCGCTGTGGCGCCTTCGGCGCCGTGCCGCACGCGACGAGCATCACGCTTGCCGCCAGCACCGCAGCGGCAGTTCGTGCCCGACGCCCGATCGCTCTCACGACTGCACGAGCTTGCGATTGCGCGAAATGCTCATCAGCATTCCGCACGCCATGCCGAGCGTCACCAGCGCGGTGCCACCGTAGCTCACGAAAGGCAGTGGCACGCCTACCACCGGGAGGATGCCGCTCACCATCCCCATATTGACGAATGCGTAGGTGAAGATGATCAGCGCTATCGCCGCAGCCATCAGCCGCGCGTAGATCGTCGCTGCGTTGGCGGCGATCAGTAGAGCGCGTGTCACCAGCGAGAAGAACAGCACCACCAGCACCAGATTGCCGATCAGGCCGAATTCCTCCGAGTACACGGCAAAGATGAAATCGGTCGTGCGCTCGGGGATGAATTCGAGATGCGTCTGAGTGCCCTGCATCCAGCCCTTGCCAGTTAATCCGCCGCTGCCGATCGCGATCATCGCCTGCAAGGTGTGAAATCCCTTGCCGAGCGGGTCCTGCGAAGGATCGATCAAAGTCATGATCCTCTCGCGCTGGTAGCCGTGCATGAAGGTCCAGACCACGGGCAGCATCGCGCCACCGGCGACCGCCATCGCCGCCAGCCATTTCCAAGGCAGACCCGCGAAGAAGATCACGAAACCGCCGGCGGCGAGGACCAGAATGGCGGTACCCAGGTCCGGTTGCTTGGCGATCAGCGCCACCGGCACGATCAGCAGCACCGCGGCGACGATGAAGTCCATCGTGCGCGCGACGCCGTCGCGCTTCTGGAAGTACCAGGCCAGCATCATCGGCAGCGCGAGCTTCATCAACTCCGAAGGCTGGATACGCGTGAAACCGAGGTCGAGCCAGCGTTGTGCCCCCTTGACGATGATGCCGAAGCGATCGACCGCCACCAACAAGGCAACGCCGACGATGTACAGCGGTACGGCCACCTTCATCAGGAGGCTCGGAGGAATGCTCGCGATCAGAAACATGACGCCGGCCGCCACCGCGAAGTTGCGCATCTGGTCGGTGAAACGCCAGGGGAAATCATTGCCGGCCGAATACAGCGTGATCAGTCCGAGCAGCATCAGGCCCCCGATGATCGCGAGCAACGCCGGGTCGAGCACGCTCAGGCGCTCGCGGACCCAGAACAGGATGCGGCCGCGCAGTGCGTCAGTTGTCACGTGCCCCTCCACTGCTTTGGGCAATGATTTCCGGATCAATCTCGCTCCCGCCTTCCGGCTTCAGCGGCGCCGGTGCAGCGCGCGTACCGCGCTGCACCCTCGGTGAAGGTTGACGAACGCACCGGCACCGCTCACTGCTCACGGGCACCTCCGTTCACCTGCGCAACGATCTCCGGATCAATCTCGCTCCCGCCTTCCGGCTTCAGCGGCGCCGGTGCGTTGGGCACCTTGCCGAGCAGGTAGTAGTCGATCGCCTGGCGCGCGATCGGCGCGGCGGCCATCGAACCGAAGCCACCGTTTTCCACCAACAGCGCAAGCGCGATCTTCGGCTTCTCTCCCGGTCCGGCCGGCGCGAAGGCGATGAACAGCGAGTGGTCGCGATGCCGCTCGTCGATGCGACTGGCATTGTATTTTTCATTCTGCTTGATGCCCACGACCTGCGCGGTACCGGTCTTGCCGCCGACCTTGTACGGCGCACCGGCGAACGCCTGGCGGCCGGTGCCGCTGATGTTCACGTCGACCATTGCCTCGCGCACGAAGCGCAGGTGCTCGGGCTTCAGGTCGATGCGGTAGCTTTCCTTCGGCACGGTGAGCCGCATTTCGCCGGTCTTCACGTCTTCGACGCTCTTCACGAGATGCGGCTTCATCACGATGCCGTCGTTGGCGACCGTGGCGGTGGCGTGCGCCAGTTGCAGCAGGGTGAACGCGTTGTAGCCCTGGCCGATGCCGATCGAGATCGTTTCGCCCGGATACCACTTCTGCTTGAAACGTTTTTCCTTCCACGCGGTCGACGGCAGGATGCCGGTCTGCTCGCCCTCCAGATCGATACCGGTGATCTGGCCAAAGCCGAACGGCTTCATGAAGTCGTGGATCGCGTCGACACCGAGATCGTTGGCCACCATGTAGTAGTAGATGTCGCTCGACTTGACGATCGACTTGTGCATGTCGACCGCACCGAGCGGCACCTTGTTGCTGTCGCGGAAACGCCGGTTGCCGAACATGAAGTAGCCCGGGTCGTGGATCACCTGCTCGGGTCTGCGCGTGCCGGTTTCGAGGGCGGCCAGCGCAAGGAACGGCTTGTAGGTGGATCCGATCGGATACGTGCCGCGCAGCGCGCGGTTCAGCAGCGGCTTATCGGGGTCGTTGTTCAGTTCGTCCCAGCTCTTGGGATCGATACCATCGACGAACAGGTTCGGGTCGTAGCTGGGCCTGGACACGAAGGCCAATACATCGCCGGTCTCGGGTTCGATTGCGATCAGCGCGCCGCGACGATCGCCGAATGCCTTTTCGACGATCTGCTGCAGCTTGATGTCGATCGACAGATTGAGGTTGTTGCCCGGGGTTGACGGGCTGCGGTCGAGTGTGCGCACCGCGCGCCCGCCGGCGGTGATCTCGACGCGCTCCGAACCGGTCGCTCCATGAAGATCGCGCTGATACGACAGCTCAATGCCCGTCTTGCCAATGTGCTCGGCGCCGACGTAGTTCTCGGAATCGTCAAAGGTGGCAATGCGCTCCTTGTCCGCGGGCGAAATGCGGCCGATGTAGCCGATCATGTGCGCGCCGATCTCGCCCAGCGGGTAGTGACGGAACAGGCGGGCGCGCAACTCGACCCCGGGAAAGCGGAATCGATTCACCGAGAACTTCGCGACCTCCTCGTCGGTCAGCCGGGTGCGGATTGGAATCGACTCGGCGCCCTTCAACTCCTCCTGCAGTTTCTTGAACCGGCGCCGGTCGCGCGGCTGGATCTCGATCACCGCAGCGAGCTCATCAATCACCGCGTTGACATTCTCGACCTTGCGCGGATTGATCTCCAGCGTGTAAGCGGAGAAGTTGCGCGCGATGATCACGCCGTTACGATCGCGGATCAGGCCGCGATTTGCCTGCACCGGCACGGTGGCGATCCGGTTGCTCTCTGCCTGTTCATAAAGCTCGGCATGCTTGATGACCTGCAGCCAAACGAAGCGCGCGAGCAGCAACCCGAAGCACGCGAGAACGAACAGCGTCGCCACCACGACACGCGTGCGGAAATGGTGGATTTCGTGTTCGGGGTTGCGAAAAGTCGTCATGAGTGTCCGACTGTGACAGCAACGTCACCAGCGCAGTTCACTTGACATGCGAATCAAGCTCAGTCGCTTCACAATCGCCATGGAGGCGGCGATACTGTCTGGTATCAAGTGAGTCCCTGCACTTCTCATCGCGCATTATCGTTCAGTCAGTCCCTTTGGAGGTTCAGCCGTTCTCATGTTCGATATCCAGAACTACCCAAGTTTCATAGCGGCGGTACTCCTGTTTCAGCTCATTCCCGGGCCCGGGACACTGGCAATTCTCAACGCGACGGCCCGCAGCGGCGTCGGCGCTGGAATGGGTGCCGTCGCCGGTACGCTGGTCGGCGATTTGATCTACATGTTCGCGGCGGTTGCAGGGCTGGCGGCGATAATGAGTGCCAATCCACATCTGTTCAACGCGCTGCAGTGGTTCGGCGCCGGTTATCTGGCGTGGATAGGCCTGCGACTGCTGCGCATGCTACCGACGTCCGCGAACGGCATGCCCGAGCCGGGCAAGACCGGCTGGGTGTATTTCCGTCAGGCGTTCGCGGTCAGCCTGACCAATCCGAAGGTCGCACTGTTCTTCGTCGCCTTCTTTCCGCTCTTCCTGCGTGCCGACTCGTCGCTGGCCACGCTCGGCGTAATGATGTTGCACGTCACGGGGTTGAGTCTGCTTTACCAGGGCGGGCTCGTGCTGCTGGGCAACGCGGTGGCGCGGCGACTCGCATCGCTGCCGGCTGCACGCAGGGTGGCGACGCGGCTGGCGGGAATCGCCCTGATCGGGTTCGGTGCGAAGCTGGCCTTGAGCAACAGGTGATGCATGTCGCATGATCATGACCTGCTCGAACTGCTGCAGCGGATCGAGGCCAACCAGCGCAAGGCTCTCGAAGCGCAGACCGAGCATCTGAAGCTGGCACGGGCGCAGTTCGCGAAATCCGAGGCGATGCTCGAAGAGTCGCTCAAGGTGCAGCGGACCGCCGTTGCCCGCCAGCAGCGCCTGTCGCTGCTGGTGCTGCCGGTCATCCTGTTTCTGATCGTGCTGGTGGTGTGGATCGCCGTCAAGTGGCGAGTAATCTAGAACCTATCTCAGGATCCCCGATGGTCGCGGCGGGGTTGCATTGGGCACAGGGCTAGGCGCGGCGAGGGGACCATTGCTAGTGCAAGAACCCGAGCCGCAACAACGCCGTGTGCCCAATGCAGCCCCGCCCCGCAGGGTTGCGACGATAAGCCGGCGTCTGCAGCGTTGGCGGTCTTGGCCGTAGCACGAGCTACTGTCCTGCGACCGCCGCCTTGCATCCACCGGCTTCTCGTC
>Ga0209261_10000003_pt1 | contig 79718 bp, 88 predicted proteins | sample DOMMetBare1Fresh_FD_187470 | JGI IMG/M metagenome (GOLD analysis project Ga0209261, IMG submission 187470) | Wetland sediment microbial communities from St. Louis River estuary, USA, under dissolved organic matter induced mercury methylation -... | ecosystem: Environmental > Aquatic >...
AGAATCGAAGCCTGGATTGTTCAACGCGACCAGCACGTGATCGCGCCAGGCGCCGTCGATGAACAGGTATTCGCGGGCAACGCCGATGTAATCGAACCCGAGCCGCGCCAGCAGCCGCGCGCTACGCGCGTTTTCGATTCGGTAGGCGGCCTGGATCCGGTGCAATCGAAGTTCCCCGAACATGAAGTCGATACATGCCGCAAGCGCCTCGCGCATTAACCCTCGCCCCTCGAAAACCCGATCGATCTGGTAGCCGAGTACGCAGGACTGGAATGGACCGCGAAACATCTGCGAGAAATTCGCGCGTGCAACGAGTTGAGGTTCGGCAGCGCCTCGCTCGAACACGACGAAGCGTGCTTCGCGACCCTCTGCAAATTCCGCCTGCGCCCGTTCCAGCTGTCCTTCCCAGTACGCCAAAGTCTCCAGGCCCGCGGGGCGGGGCGGCTCCCAGGGCGCAAAGTGCTCCCGATTGCGGGCGAAGAAAGCTGGGTGCAGCGATGCATGGCGCACTGCCGCCGACTCGATTCGCAGGCGCGGTGTGTCAATGACGATCGGTGCGCTCAAAGACATGATCGCGATTGGAGACGGCAAGCCTTGCATGATGCCATCGCGTGCAAGGGGCTGTCCTGGCAGGCGCGGGTTCGCTGCGGTCGCTGGCGATAGGCACGGCAAGCTCAACCTGCTGACGCGTGCCACGGATTTCGGTCTAATGCGGCACTCACAGAAGTCAACATCGGAGAAGCTGCCTTGCGACGTCGAAACGCTTTGCGCGCGTTCTGCGCGACGGTCTGCTTCATTGGGGCGCCGTTTGCCGCCCTCGGCGAGTCGGCCGCGTACCCGAACAAGCCAATCCGTCTGATCGTGCCCTACCCGCCGGGCGGTCCGCTCGATACCACAGCCCGCGCGCTCGCAGAGCGCGTGCGCGATTCACTCGGCGTGGTCGTGGTTGAGAATCGTCCCGGCGCCGGCGGCAACGTCGGCGTCGATTTCGTGGCGAAGCAGCCGCCCGACGGCTACACGCTGGTCATCGGCGCGGTCGCGACGCATGCGATCAATCCGTGGCTGTTCTCGAAACTGCCCTACGACCCGATAAAGGATTTCTCACCGGTCACGTTGATCGCACACGTGCCGAACGTCCTGGTGATGACACAGGAAACGGCAGCAAAGCACCGCATCAACTCGTTTGCCGATCTGATCGCTTACGCGCGCGCCAACCCCGGAAAGCTCAACTACGCGTCGGGCGGAAACGGCAGCGGCGGCCATATGGCCGGTGAATTGCTCAAGTCGATGGGCGGAGTCTTCATCGTTCACATTCCTTATGCAGGTGCGGCACCCGCACAACTCGGCCTGCTCGCCGGCCAGACGGATCTGATGTTCGATAACCTCGCTTCGGCGGCACCGCATATCCGCGCCGGCAAGCTCAAGGCGTTTGCGGTCACAACAAAGGCGCGTGCCGCGAGCTTCACCGATGTGCCGACCGTGTCCGAGGCCGGTGGAAGAACGTTCGCAGGTTTCGATGTCAGCACGTGGTTCGGCGTCTTCGCGCCGGCCGGCACGCCAGGCGCGATCGTCAACCGTTTGAATGACGAATTCCGCAAGGCGCTCGCAACCAGCGAGATGCGCGAACGGCTCGCGCGCATGGGCGCCGATCCGGCGCCCATGACTCCCGCGGAGTTCGCGACCTTTGTCCGGACCGAGCTCGCCCGGTACGAGAAAGTCGTGAAGTTCTCGGGGGCGAAGGTGGACTGACCTGCCGTCCCGCCGGGAAGCCGGGTGAGCCTTCTCCAAGCGCGGCAGAAGTTCCGCTTCCACAAACTGGCGGAGGATGAGGCGGAGCGCCTGCGTTGTTGCCACGCTGGGTGGGATGCGTCCGCGGAGCAAGCTAGTAAATTGGGCGCGACTCGATAGAATGCCCGCGCTAGCAGAAGACGCCGTGATGAACGCGGCGCGAAAGAGGAGAAGCCGGTGAAGATCAAGAACGAGAGGGACTTCTGGTCCGGCGTGATGTTCATCGCCTTTGGCTTGTTCTTCGCGCTGTTCGCCCTGAAGTACGACTTTGGCACCGCACAGCGGATGGGGCCAGCGTACTTTCCCACGGTGCTTGGCGGCATTCTGGTTGTGCTCGGGATTTCCATCGCCCTCACCAGCCTGGCACGCGAGAGCGCCGACGGCAAAGTAGAGAAATTCCATTTTCCCGAACTGCTGTGGGTGCTTGGTGCCGTTGTCGTCTACGGGCTGCTGCTGAAGCCCGCCGGCGTGATCATCGCGATGGTCGCGCTGGTGGCGATCTCGAGCATCGGTAGCCATGAATTTCGATGGAAAGAGGTGATCATCCTGTCGATCGTGATGGGGATCGTTACGTACGTCGTCTTCATCATGGGCCTGAAGTTGACAATCCCGGTGTTGCCAGCGTTCCTAGAGAGATAGACGGAGACGATCATGGATCTGCTGAACAACCTTGCCATCGGCTTCGCAACCGCGCTGACTCTGCAGAACCTCATCTATGCGTTTGCCGGCTGTCTAATCGGCACCCTGATCGGTGTGCTGCCCGGAATCGGACCGGTGGCTACGCTGGCGATGCTGTTGCCGACCACCTACGCGTTGGAACCGACCTCGGCGCTGATCATGCTGTCCGGCATCTACTACGGCGCGCAGTACGGCGGTTCGACCACAGCGATCCTGGTCAACCTTCCCGGCGAGTCCTCGTCTGTGGTGACCTGCCTTGACGGCTATCAGATGGCGCGCAAGGGTCGCGCTGGCGCTGCGCTCGGAATTGCAGCCATAGGCTCGTTCATCGCAGGTTCGTTCGCGACGGTACTCGTCGCGGCGTTTGCGCCACCGCTCACCGAGCTTGCGTTCAAGTTCGGCCCCGCTGAATACTTCTCTCTAATGGTGCTTGGCCTGATCGGCGCGGTCGTGCTGGCGTCCGGCTCGCTCGTCAAGGCGATCGCGATGATCGTGCTCGGCCTTTTGCTGGGCATCGTTGGCACCGACGTCAACTCGGGCGTGGCGCGCTTCAGCTTCGACGTGCCGGAACTCACCGACGGAATCGGTTTCGTTGCGGTCGCCATGGGCGTGTTCGGCTTCGCAGAAATCATCGCCAACGTGGAGAAGAAGGAGCACCGCGAAGTCTTCACCAGCAAAGTCGGCTCGCTGCTGCCAAGCGGCAGGGAGTTCCTCGATGCAGCGCCGGCGATTGCACGCGGGACGCTGCTTGGCTCCGTTCTCGGCATCCTGCCCGGCGGCGGCGCGTTGCTGGCGTCCTTCGCGGCGTACACGGTCGAAAAGAAGATCGCCGGGGCAAAAGCCAATCCACCGTTTGGCCAAGGGAACATCCGCGGCGTTGCGGGTCCCGAGTCGGCCAACAACTCGGGCGCGCAGACCTCGTTCATCCCGATGCTGACGTTGGGCATCCCACCCAATGCGGTGATGGCGCTGATGATCGGCGCGATGACGATCCACAATATTCAGCCCGGACCACAGGTGATGACGAGTAATCCGACCCTGTTCTGGGGTCTGATCGCATCAATGTGGATCGGCAACCTGATGCTGGTGGTCCTGAACCTGCCACTGATCGGCATCTGGGTGCAGTTGCTGAAAGTGCCGTACCGCCTGCTTTATCCGGCGATCCTGGCCTTCTGCTGCATCGGCGTGTACTCGATCAACAACACAGTATTCGACGTGTATGTGACCGTGGTCTTTGGCGTCATCGGGTACGTTTTCTACAAGCTCAAGTGCGAGCCCGCGCCCTTGATACTGGGCTTCATCCTCGGGCCGATGATGGAAGAAAATCTGCGCCGCGCGATGCTGCTGTCGCGCGGTGATCCGACGACGTTCGTCACACGGCCGCTGTCGCTTGGTCTGCTTCTGGCGGCGGCAGCGTTGCTGGTGATCGTCATGCTGCCGGCAATCAAGTCCAAGCGCGAAGAGGCGTTCCAGGAAGCGGATTAGTTTCGGATTGAACACAAACACAAAGCCCGGCGATGCCGGGCTTTGTGTTTGTGCCTTTCGCTAGCCGCACGAGTGGCGCCGCGGGACTGTGCGCCGGGCATCTTGCGCGATGTGCTCAGTTCACCGCCGATGTCACCGGGGTGCTGACGACCATGCGATTCAGCGCGGCCACGTCGCTGCCACTGGAACTGCCCGAAAGCATGCCGGCGACCGTTGCGCCAAGGATGGTCGTGGTCATCAGCAGTGCGAAAGAGAAGCCTGCGACTTTGGTCTGGATTGATGCAGTTTTCATGGTTTGGTCCTTTCAGTTCGGTCTGATCGATGTCTCGCTGCGTTGAAATGAACTGTAGGCAGTCGCGCTTGTGGTCGCGAGCGGATTGCGATGAATCGCAGGAAACAGCGCACGAACTGCAAACGCTGTTTCGCGCCGTCGCTGGCACAATCACCCACTCATTCCCGGAATTTGACTTTTCGTCATGCGTATTGGCCGTTCATTCCCATTTGGCGCCGGCTCGGCGGTCCTGGCGGTTCTCATGGGCGATTCGCCGGCCAAGTCGGCACGCGCCACCGGGGAAAACGGGGTTGAGTTGGCGAATCCGACCCGGGACGGCCGGATCATTGAGGAGTTGCCGTGATCGCGCTCTTCTTCGAAGTCACGCCGAAACCAGGCGCGCAGGACGAGTACCTGGAGGTTGCCGCTAGGCTGCGGCCGGCACTCGACGCGATGGGAGGATGCCTTTTCATCGACCGCTTTCGCAATCTTCGACGGCCCGACTCGCTGCTGTCGTTCCAGATCTGGCGCGACGAAGCTGCGCTGGTCAGATGGCGCGTTGACGGCCAACATCACAAGGCGCAGACGCTCGGGCGCACTCGCATCTTCGCCGATTACCGGCTGCGGATCGCACAGGTGATCCGCGACGAGGCAGCCGGTCAGGCGCCATGGCAACCGCAGCGGCTGAACGCCTACAACGATCCGTCCATGCGTGCGCCGCGTTTCGTCGCTGTCATCGAATCGCGGATGGCCTCGCTCGCGGCTCCAACGACCTCGGCTGAATCGTTTGAAAGCATTTATCGCCCCGGCGAGTTCGCGCATCTATTTGATGTCGCATCGCCGCGCGATGTGACGCTGGCCCGATTCGCTGGAGCGCAGCGTCTGCGCGTGGGCGAGATCGAGCGTGACTACAGCATGTTCGAGCGCGGCGAAGCGCCCCAGTTCTATCCGCCGATGGAGAGACCTTCGTGACCCAGTTCGACTGGACCAACCCGTACGCAACCGTGCGCACGCCGGTTTTCGCGCGCAACATCGTTTCCACTTCGCAGCCGCTCGCCGCGCAAGCAGGCCTGCGCATGCTGCAGCGGGGTGGCAGCGCGGTTGATGCGGCGATCGCGGCCGGCGCGGTGATCACAATGACCGAGCCGTGCAGCAATGGACTTGGTTCGGACAATTTCGCGATCGTGTGGGATCCAGCAACGAACAAACTGCACGGGATGAACTCCAGCGGCATCTCGCCGGCCGCATGGACTCCCGAGTACTTCCGCAAGAAGTATGGCGACGACTTGCGCAAGAACCGCCCGCAGCGCGGCTGGGACACGGTGTCAGTTCCGGGCGCCGTGGCCGGTTGGGCACTGCTGCACGGACGCTTCGGCAGGCTGCCGTTCGCCGAGGTGCTCGCACCCGCCATCGAATATGCGGAGCATGGCTTTGCCGTCAGCCCCATCGTGCAGGACAAGTGGCAGCGAGCGGCGTCGATCCTGCAAGGGTATCCGGGCTTCGCCGAGCACTTTCTGCCCCGCGGTCGCGCACCACATATCGGCGAGCATTTCATCCTGAAGGGCGCCGCGCGCACGCTGAAGCTGGTCGCGGAGACGAAGGGCGAGGCGTTCTACCGCGGCGAGATTGCAACCGCCATCGCCAGATATGCACGCGACACCGGGGGCGCGCACACCGACGCAGACTTCGCCGCGTACTGGGACTTTGCGCAGAGCAACGGCTGGGTCGGCACTGTGAGCCAGTCGTTCGCCGGCCATGAAGTGCATGAGATCCCACCCAATGGCCAAGGCATCGCGGCGCTGATATGTCTCGGCATCCTCAAGCACTCGCCGATTGTCCAGGGCGCAATGGATCGCCAGCGTTTCGACTCCGCGGAGGTTCAGCACGTGCTGATCGAGGCGATGAAGCTCGCCTTCGCCGATGTGTACACCTATGTCGCCGACGCACGCGCAATGCGCGTCACACCGTCACAGATGCTCGACCCCGCGTACCTCGCGCAGCGCGCGAAGCTGATCGATCCGCAGCGCGCGCAGGATTTCAAGGCTGGCGCACTGCCGCAGGGCGGGACCATCTATCTTTCGGCGGCCGACGCAGGCGGCATGATGATCTCGTTCATCCAGTCGAACTACATGGGCTTCGGTTCTGGCGTCGTCGTGCCCGGATACGGCATCTCGTTGCAGAACCGCGGCCACGGTTTCTCGATGGACCCCGGGCATGCGAACTGCGTGGCGCCGGGCAAGCGTCCGTTCCACACCATCATTCCCGGCTTCCTGATGCAGGACGGCGCGCCGCAGATGAGTTTCGGCGTGATGGGCGGCAACATTCAGCCGCAGGGCCACGTGCAGACGCTGATGCGCATGCTCCTCGCGAACCAGCAGCCGCAAGCAGCGTGCGATGCACCGCGCTGGAAGTGGGAGTCCGGTCTGCGAATCGATCTGGAGCAAACGATGCCGGCGGCGGTGCGCAACGAGTTGACCCGTCGCGGCCATGAGATCGCGGATTTGACCGACAGCTACATGGATTTCGGCAGCGGCCAGTTCATCTGGCGGCAGGGCGATCCCGCCGTCGACGGCTATGTCGCCGCCAGCGACTCGCGGCGCGACGGACTGGCGGCGGGGTTCTGAGCTTCGTCTGCGCCACACCGCTGCGCGCCGTCGGCCGGCAGCCGTCAAGGTCCTCGACGAACTACGGGACGCGTTTCGGGCAACGGATCCGGACCGAGCAAACGGGCCGGCCGACCTCATCGCGCGATTCCCCGCGCATCGGGGACTGTAATCGACCGTGCCTTGGTCGTCCTGGAAGGGAAGGAGCGCGGCAACGCGCGTTTCAGACAGCGCGCGTCAAGCGGTCAACGTGACTCAGAAGCGCGTCGATCGCGACTTTATGCTTCAGCAGAATCAGCCCACGCAAGCGCAGCCGCGCCCGCTGGGCCGGGGTCACGGCACTGCCTTCGCGGTCGGCGAGCAACTTGCTCATGACCCGCTCATCAGTCGGATCGATGAAGGCGCATTGCGCGGCACGAATGATCTCGCGATCAAGCGCGACAAGGTTCTCTTGAAAGTGCCCAAGCTCGGTCTTGTTGTGGGGATTTCCTTTGCAATTCCTTGCCCGTTCCGTACGCAAGGTCCTTGCGTACACGCGCGGGTCCGCAGGCCGTCGTCGGAAGATCGCACCCCGTGGTCGCCTCCGATCGGCGGTTTGCCCGCCTTCTCACGGAGTATCGGCAACCCGCGTTCAATTCTTTAGGGTTGCCCCGATGCGTCGACGGGGGCCAGTCGCCCGGGCAGGGAAGACAAACGCCCCCGGCCACCGGCCTCGTCGAGGCACTCAAACCTGAGCCGACGGCGTACGGAGAAATGCACGCCACAACGGCATGTCCAGGTCACACCGCTGCGCGCCGCGCGACGATCAGCTCACGCAGATCCGAAGGCAGCATCGACTGCAGGCGTGCGGCGATGCGCGTTTCGTTGCGATTCCACCAGACGCCGAGGAACACGATCGCCAGCCCGATCAGCGTCAGCGCGATCGGGAAGAGCCACGAGTTCTTGAAGAATCTCCACGAAATGTCAGCGAGCACGATGCCGACACCGATCGCTCCGAACACGGTGAAAGCGCGGCGTACGATCACCGCGCCGATCAAGACCAGGCCCAGATTGATCGCCAGGTAGATCAGCTTTCCGGACAGCTGATTCGAGCTCAATGAGCTCAGGCCACCCCAGAACGCGAGCAGCCCGAAAAGGTACAGCCAGAACGCGTAGTCCTGGGTCGCGCGCGAGCGCAGATCGACCCAGAAGGCGACCAGCACCATGATCGCGCCGAAGGCGATCGAGAACCACTTGCGGAATTCCCAGCCCGCCTGCGACCAGCCGGTCTCGTTTGCGTAGATCAGCATCGCGGCGATATCCATGCTCATGTACCAGAGCGTGACCGCGACTGGCATCAACAGAAACGGTGCCTTGTAGCGATACACCATCAGCACGGCGCCGATCAGAGTGGCAAACTCGAGCGTCAGCCAGCGCCAGTCGATCAGATAGTGATACGCGCGATACGAACTCGCGCCTCCCGGCGGCCACATGCCGAGCCCCTGCTGCGCACCCCACACTGCCAGCGGAAGCAGCACCACAATCAGTGTGGCCATGATGCCCATCGGTGCCGAAAGCCCTTGCGCCTCGAACCGATTGGCGAGTTTGAAGGCGATGCCCGCATACAGAAGTGCGATGAAGAGGATGCCCCAGCCGCCGAACTGCTCCCAGCCCAGCGTCATGAACAGCGATATCGCGCCGATCGCCAGCATGCCACCGAGGTAATACAGCACGTTCGTGAACGTGAAGCGTGGACCGCCCACTCGCGTCCGCGGCGCAGCGACACGCTTTATGAGGAACTGCCAGAGTTGATCGGCCTGCTCAATCGTAATGATGTCGGCGGCGGTCGCTTCGGTCAGATGATTGCGTTCGAGCTGAAGCATTGCATCCTCCTTGCCTGTCATGATCGAGACAGTCGCATCTTCGATGGCATACGCGCCGCCGTCATCAACGCGATTGGCTGTCGCCCGACTTGTCGCCGCGGGTATCGATCCGCAATACTGCGTCCAGACTCGAATGGGAGAAAACGATGCCGCAGGCCATTGACGTTGTCGACGCCCTGAAACGCGAACTCAAAGCCCGCGGCCTGAAGTACGCCGACATAGCCGGACGCATCGGCATGTCGGAGGCGAGCGTGAAGAGGATGTTCTCCGAGAGGAACCTCACGCTGGAACGTCTCGATGAGATTCTGGCAGCCGCCGGCATCGACTTCAGCGAGCTCACACGCGGCTTTGACCGTGAGCAGCATCTGGTTTCGCAGCTCACCGAGGAACAGGAACGCGAGATCGTCGATGATCCCAAGCTTTTCACGGTGGCAGTCAGCGCGCTGAACATGCTGTCCCATGACGAAATGCTGGCGACATATTCCTTGTCCGCCGCAGAACTGGTCGGTCTGCTGATCACGCTGGACCGCATGGGCATCATCGAACTCCTGCCAAGAAATCGCTTCAAGCTGCGCATCGCACGCACGTTTGCGTGGATTCCCAACGGACCGATCATGACCGCGTTCAAGAACAATGCGCACGATTTCTTCAACTCCAGTTTTGCGGGCGACGACGAAGTGATGATGCTGCTCAACGCGCGCCTGTCGCGCGCATCAAGCGCGGCGCTGCTCGATCGCCTGAAGCGACTGGCGCGCGAATTCTCCGACCAGCACATCGGTGATGCCCACCTGCCCGCGGCTCAACGCCCGCCGATGAGCCTGCTGCTCGCGTGTCGCGCATGGCACCCAAAATTCATGCGTGATCTGGCGCGCGCGACCCCTGCAGCAGGCCTCGTGTCGCGAACGATCAAGCGATAGGCACCGTTTGCGCCGATCGAGGAGAAGATTCCTTGCAGTGCCAGGCTTGGGCGAATATCGATGGCCTTGACCGTTCTCGCTATTACCAGTCCTTCGGATTGCCGGGGCAATCGGCTCGAAGCAGGAAGAGTCGCCCTGATTCGGCTACCGGCCGCAATTCGCCAGCGGTAGCGCGATCGACTGCAGTAACTGCCCGCTGCTGACGTCCTGAACCAGCGCCACGACTCGCAGGCGATCGACCGCAACGTTCGGTGCTGTCCAGCGTTGGCTGGCGCCGCCACCCGGCGCAAGCGGACCACTCCATTCCTTGACCACATGGTCGTTGGTCAGGGTATCGCCGCGGTTCTCGCCCGCATTGACCTTGGTGGTGTTGCCGCTTTGCACGAGCGCGAGCAACACTCGTGGGTGCCGGGCGTCGGCCGCACTGACCCTGGCGTTGGCCTCGATGTTGCCGTTATCGACCTTGGCGCTCAGTTCGATGTGCGCCCGCGCCGGCTGCGCGTTGATGGCGCGTACGGTCGTATCGAACCCACGCGTATCGGACCAACGCGGCGTCTCCCGGCCTTGCACGAACACGCCCGGGGTATAGACGGTGCGGTTACCGTTCAAGTCGGCAAGCCAGCGCTGACGCTCGTTGAACTCCTGTTTCGCGAACGGATCTTTCCAGCCGATGTAGTCCCAGTAGCCGACATGCAGGGCGAGCGGCACGACGCGATCGGACGGTTCGATCTTCGACAGCCAGTGATCGGCCGGTGGGCAGCTAGAACAGCCCTGCGACGTATATAGCTCGACCAGTGCAACGGTATGCGGCGGGCTGGTCACCGCGCAGGTGGAAGCCGCCGCGGCGGCGAGCAATGCGGCCATCGACATGAGGGTACTCCGAGATACCGTCTGCTTGGTCGCCCACGCGACAGGGTCCTTACAGACGGTGTATCTTCCGCGCGTCCTTTTCCTGCGATGCCGGTGATGACGAACAAGAACTATGAGCCCGTGACCCCGCACCGCGTTGCATTCATCGGGCTTGGCGTGATGGGCTATCCAATGGCGGGACACCTGGCGCGTGCCGGTCATCATGTCGCGGTCTACAACCGCACAGGAAAGAAGGCCGAGCGCTGGGTCGAGGAGTACGGCGGTCGTGCGGCCGCAACGCCGCGCGAGGCCGCCGCGGGCGCTCAAGTTGTGTTTTCGTGCGTCGGCAACGATGATGATCTGCGAGGCGTCGTGCTGGGCGACCAAGGTGCTTTCGCGGGTATGACCAGGGACGCCATCTTCGTCGACAGCACCACCGCGTCCGCCTTGGTTGCACGCGAGCTGCACGCCGACGCCGGACGCCGCGGGCTGCATTTCATCGATGCACCGGTATCGGGCGGCCAGGCAGGCGCGGTCAACGGGATGCTGACCGTCATGTGTGGCGGCGATGCACCCGCATTCGCCCGCGCGCAGCCAGTCGCGATCGCGTATGCCAGGGCAGTCACGCTGATCGGGCCGAGCGGTAGCGGCCAGTTGGCCAAGATGGTCAATCAACTCACCATCGCCGGCATGGTGCAGGGCCTGGCCGAAGGGATCAATTTCGGGCTGGCCGCGGGGCTCGATATGAAGCTGGTGCTGCAGGTGATCGGCAAGGGCGCGGCGCAAAGCTGGCAGATGGACAATCGCGGCACAACGATGATCGACGACAAGTTCGACTTCGGTTTTGCGGTCGACTGGATGCGCAAGGACCTCGGCCTTTGCCTCGATGAAGCGCGGCGCAACGGCGCACCGCTGCCGGTTTCTGCGCTCGTGGATCAGTTCTACGCCGACCTGCAGGCTTTGGGCGGGGGGCGCTGGGATACGACGTCACTGATCCGGCGGCTGCGGCGTTCGCGAAACTGATCGGGGAATGGACACGTCTTCGATCCAGCAAACGCTCGGCGAATTGCGGCCGACGCTGGTGCGGATTGCCCGCCTGCAGCTGCGCAACGACACCTGGGCCGAGGATGTCGTGTCTGAAACCCTGCTGGCGGCGCTGGAAAGCGCCGGGTCATTTGCGCAGAAGTCCCAGATCAAGACCTGGGTGGTCGGGATCCTGAAGCACAAGATCATCGACCAGTTCCGGCGCTCGGGGCGCGAAGTCTCGGCCGATGCGCAGATGGAGGCGGCCGAGGCCGATGATCTCGAGGACTTGTACGACACCAGTGGCCACAAGGCCAATCCACCGCTGGACTGGGGCGATCCGCACGCCTCGCTCGAGCGCACCCAGTTCTTCGAGATTCTTCAGGCCTGCGTCGACAAGTTGCCGGCTGGGCTGGGTAGAATTTTCATGATGCGCGAATGGCTCGAATACGAAACCGATCAGATTTGTAAGGAAATGGCGATCAGTTCGACGAATTGCTTCGTCATGCTGCATCGGGCGCGCATGCGGCTGCGGGAGTGTCTGGAGATGAACTGGTTTGGGGCGGGGAAAATGCGGTGAGGACTCCCGGCTGGGTTCGAATCAGGTGTCAGCACGCGCATGAGTTGCTCAGCGCACGGCTGGACAAAGCGCCGATGGGGTTGATGGAGCGCTTCAAGTTGTGGCTGCATCTTCGCTTTTGTGACTTTTGCTCGCGCGTGGAAAAGCAGATGAGCTTCATGCATGAGGCGATGAAGCGCATCGACAGGTAGTCTGAAATCCGCTTCGGGGCGCCGGGCGTAGCGCATCCTGGGGTAGTCGGCGGCCGGTCACGTCGGTAAGGTCTGGCCGGCTCGGACGACCAACAACGATTAACCGTTGAAACGGGAACAAACCACCGTGCACGCCACCCTGCCCCTGCTCAAGCTGACGGACTTTCCGGCGATCCGGCGGCGCGCGGTTGAGACGCTGCAGGTCAATCTTGGATACACCTGCAACCAGACCTGCGTGCATTGCCATGTGAACGCCGGTCCAAACCGCACCGAGCAGATGGACCGCGCCACGATCGACCTCGTCCTCGACGTGCTGACCGCCAAGGACATCAAGACGCTCGACCTGACGGGCGGCGCGCCGGAGATGAACGTGCACTTCCGCGACCTGGTGCGCGAGGCACGCGGCAGCGGCGTGCACGTGATCGATCGCTGCAATCTGACCATCCTGCTTGAGCCGGGGTACGAGGGTCTGGCCGAATTTCTCGCGCAGCAGCAGGTCGAAGTCGTCGCCTCGCTGCCCTGCTATCTTGAGGACAACGTCGACAAGCAGCGCGGCAAGGGCGTGTTCGACAAGAGCATTCAAGCGCTGCAACTGTTGAATTCACTTGGCTATGGCTCGCGGCTTCCGCTGTCGCTGGTCTACAACCCGCAGGGCGCATCGCTTCCGCCGGACCAGGTCAAACTCGAGGCCGACTATCGCCGGATGCTGGGCGAGCGCTTCGGCATCGTGTTTACCAGACTGTTTGCGCTGGCCAATATGCCGATCGCGCGCTTCGGCTCGACGTTGATCAGCAAGGGCAAATTCCGTGAGTACATGACGGTGCTGCGTGGCGCGCACCAGGACGCCAATGTCGAGCACGTGATGTGCCGTTCACTGGTGTCGGTCGACTGGCAAGGCTACCTGTACGACTGCGACTTCAACCAGATGCTGGGCCTGCACCTGCACGAAGGCGGCCGCGGACATGGTCGCATTCACCTCGACGACTGGCTGGAGATGGATCTTGCCGGCAACCCGATCGTGGTCGCCGATCATTGCTACGGCTGCACCGCAGGCAAGGGCTCGAGCTGCGGGGGCGCGCTTGCGTGACGGGCGGCTGCTCGTCGCCGGGCGATCCTGCCCACCGCAATACGGCTACTCGCCGCGCGTGTTCGCGCGCGCGGCTGAGTTCGCCGAAGACACGATCTACGTGATCGGCGGGCTTTACGGGAACGCATTCGCGCTCGACGCGATCGAAAACCTGTCCAAGCAGGAACCGGTCCGCCCGCGCCTGATCTTCAACGGCGATTTTCACTGGTTTGATGCCGAGCCGGATCTGTACTCGGAGATTCAAAGTCGTGTGATAGGCACGCCGGACAACGCTGCCGATGGCCGCCTGCCGGATACCGTCGTCGCCCACGGCGGCCGTTCGGACGCCGTCCTTGCATTGCGCGGCAACGTCGAAACTGAAATTGCCAACGACGATCCTGCGGCCGGCTGCGGCTGTGCGTACCCGGAATCAGTGCCTGACGATGACGTGGAGCGCAGCAACGCCATCCTTGAGCGCCTGCGCAAGGTTTCGCGTTCGTTGTCCTCCGGCGCCGATGCATTGACGCTCTTGCACAACCAGTTGCCGATGCACGCGGTGGTGCAGGTGGGCGGCGCACGGATTGCGATCGTGCATGGCGACGCGTGGTCCCTGGCCGGCTGGCGCTTTGCGCACGACGCATTGCACGATCCGGAGAATGAGGCAATGCTGACCACAGCCTTTGACCAGGCGGCCGTGGACGGCTTTGCCTGCAGCCACACCTGTGCACCGGCGTTGAAAGTGCACGGCGACCGGTTCGTGATCAACAACGGTGCCGCGGGCATGGCGAACTTCGAAGACACGACGCACGGCGTGATCACGCGTGTTTCGACGCGCCCGCTGCCGCGTGCAATCGCGCGGTCGCGGCTTTACGGCATTCAGCACGACGGCGTGTTCGTCGAGGCCCTGCGCGTCGATTTCGATTTCGAAGCGTGGCTGCGGCGTTTCGATGCATTGTGGAGCGCCGCCTCGCCCGCGGCCTTCTCGTATCGGCGCCGTATCGCCAAAGGACCGCGCTTCACGCTGGCGCAGGCGCTTGGCACAGCCACAAATACGTCAAGCTGCGCCGCCGTCGTTTAGTCTTGCCAACGTAAGACTGCCCGACACTTTCCGACTGATCGCGGCCGGGCACGTGCCTGCGGTTCACGAATTCTGGGGGAGTCATGGACAAGAAGCGACTATTGCTGCTGGCGGTGCTCATCGCAGCGATCGCGGCGTTCTTCTACTTCGACCTGAAACAGTACTTCAGCATCGAGTACTTTCAGGCGAGTCGCGCAAGGATCGAGGCGTTCCGCGATGCGCACTACGCGCAGACGGCGGCGATCTTCTTCGCGGTCTATGTCGCAGTCGCGGCACTTTCGCTACCAGGCGCGGCGGCGATGACGCTTGCTGCAGGCGCAATCTTTGGCGTCGTGGCTGGCGTCGTTATCGTTTCTTTCGCCTCGGCGATCGGCGCGACACTGGCCTTTCTGATCTCCCGATTGATCCTAGGTGATTGGGTGCAGGCCAAGTATGGAGACAAGCTCAAGGCTTTCAATGACGGATTTGAGCGCGAGGGCGGCTTCTATCTGTTTGCCTTGCGGCTGGTGCCGCTGTTCCCTTTCTTCGTAGTCAATCTGCTGATGGGTTTGACGAAGATCCGCACCACGACGTTCTACTGGGTGAGTCAGCTTGGCATGCTGGCGGGAACCATCGTCTACGTGTATGCCGGAACTCAACTCGGTCAATTAAAACTGTCTCCGCAATTGGTGTTTGCCTTCGTGCTACTCGGGCTGTTCCCAATCCTTGCCAAGCGCCTGTTGCTCGGACTCGCCGAATGGGTGAGCGCTCAGGTCAACTCGTACCTGAAGGGCCGCAAGGTGTACGCCAAATGGGCCGACAAACGCCCGCCGAGCTATGACTACAACATGGTCGTGATTGGCGCGGGCTCCGCCGGTCTGGTGTCGGCGTACATCGCCGCGGCGACCAAGGCGAAAGTCGCACTGATCGAAAAACACAAGATGGGGGGCGACTGCCTGAACACCGGATGCGTGCCGAGCAAGGCACTGATCCGCTCGGGCAAACTGCTATCGCACATCGCGCGGTCGAAGGAATTCGGCGTTGAAAAGGCTTCCGCCAGCTTCAACTTCGCCGACGTGATGGACCGCGTGGCGCAGGTGGTGAAGACCGTCGAGCCGCATGACTCGATCGAGCGCTACAGCGGGCTGGGCGTGGAGTGCATCACGGGCACCGCGAAGATCACCTCGCCATGGACGGTCGACGTGATGACCGCCGCGGGCAGGAAGACGCTGACCACCAAGAACATCGTGATCGCTGCCGGCGCGCGGCCGTTCGTACCGCCGATTCCCGGCATTAATGATGTCGGCTATCTGACCTCCGACACGGTGTGGAACCTGCGCGAACTGCCCAAGCGCCTGGTCGTGCTCGGCGGCGGACCGATCGGCAGTGAACTGACGCAGTCGTTCGCGCGTTTCGGCTCGCAGGTCACGCAGGTCGAGATGCTGCCGCGGATCATGATCCGCGAAGATCCGGACGTGTCTGCGCTGGTGAAGAAGCAGTTCGAAGCGGAAGGTATCCGTGTTCTCACCGAACACAAGGCGAAGCAGTTCCTGATCGAGAACGGCGAGAAGGTGATGGTGGTTGAGCACAAGGGGCAGGACATCCGCATCCCGTTCGATCAGTTGCTGTGCGCGGTTGGCCGCATCGCCAACACGCAAGGCTATGGACTTGAGGAACTCGGCATCGGTACGACCAAGGCGCGCACGGTCGAGACCGACGACTACCTGCAGACGATCTATCCGAACATCTTTGCTGCGGGCGATGTCGCCGGTCCGTACCAGTTCACGCATACAGCCGCGCACCAGGCGTGGTACGCGGCGGTCAATGCGCTGTTCGGCACTTTCAAGCGGTTCAAGACAGACTATCGCGTGATTCCGTGGGCGACCTTCACCGAGCCCGAGGTCGCGCGCGTGGGCCTGAACGAAACCGAAGCCAAGGAAAAGAACATTCCGCACGTCGTGACGGTCTACGGCATCGACGACCTCGACCGCGCGATTGCCGATGGCGAGGCGCACGGTTTCGTCAAGGTACTGACCAAGCCGGGTTCGGATCAGATCCTGGGTGTAACCATCGCCGGCGAACACGCGGGCGATCTGCTCGCCGAATTTGTGCTCGCGATGAAATACAACCTGGGATTGAACAAGATCCTCGGGACCATCCACACCTATCCGACACTGGCGGAAGCGAACAAGTACGCGGCTGGCAACTGGAAGCGGTCCACAGTGACGCAAGGCCAGTGGGCGTTCCTGACCGCCTTCCAGGCATGGCGACGTGGCGCGTTCGGGTTGGGATCGGTGCTTGCCAAGATCGGCCCCCTGCTGAGCGACAAGCGCAGGGCCTATGCGGCCGAAGCGCACTGAACCCGCAGGGGACCGGGATGAAGCACTACTTCCTTTCCTTCCTGACGGCCGCCCTGATGCTGATTCCGGGGCTGTCGACGGCGCAGGGTTTCGACCACGGGCATGCGGCCTGGAATGTGCTGCTCGGCAAGCATGTCAAGCCGATCACCAATGGCAACGCATCGCAGGTGAACTACAAGGGTTTCATCGCCGATCGCGCTGCGCTCGAGAGCTATCTGAAGACCGTTTCCGACGTCCCTGCCACGGAATTCGCCAGGTGGAGCAAGCCGCAGCAGTACGCTTTCCTTGCCAATGCGTACAACGCGTTGACCGTCGCGAAGATCCTGACCCGCTATCCGAACCTGAAATCGATCCGCGATTTCGGGCGCGTGATCGGCAACCCCTGGAAGGACGAGTTCTTCACGCTGCTCGGGGCGAAGCACAACCTCGACTGGATCGAGCACGAGACGCTGCGCGCGCCGGGCAGCTACGACGATCCGCGCGTACATGTGGCGGTCAATTGCGCTTCGATCGGCTGTCCGATGCTGGGCGCGCAGGCGTTCACCGCGGACAAACTCGACGTGCAGCTCGACGATCTGTTTCGCCGGTTCATGTCGGATCGTTCGCGTAACCGTTACAACCCGCAGCTGAAAGTCGTCGAACTGTCATCGATATTCGACTGGTACGGCAAGGATTTCGAGAAGGGCCACAAAGGTTTCTCCGGCGTGCAGGAGGTGATCGCGAAGTACGCGGACCAGCTGGCGGACAGTCCGGCCGACCGGCAGGAGCTGCGGACGCGGCACGTGCCGGTCAGGTTCCTGGAGTACGACTGGTCACTGAATGACGTGAAATAGCCGCGCATCAGCGCGCGGCAGCAGCGGTCAACGGCTTTCCCTGAACCGCGCCGCGTCGGTAGCATCGATGCATGCGGCTTGCCATCATCATTCCCGTGCTGAACGAAGCCGACGTCATCGCGGCCGCGATAGCGCGGCTGGCCGATCTGCGGGCACGCGGCGCACGGGTGATCGTCGTCGATGGCGGCAGCGACGATGACACCGTCCGGCGCGCCACTGCAGCCGACCGCGTGGTGAGCGCACCGCGCGGTCGTGGCCTGCAGATGAATGCGGGGACGCGGACGGCTGAGGCGCTCGACAGCGACGTGCTGCTGTTCCTTCACGCAGACACGGTCCTGCCGCCGGAGGCCGATCGAATCATTTTCCGTGCACTCGCGAATTCCGATCGGGTCTGGGGGCGTTTCGATGTGTCAATCAAAGCCGATCAGCCACGCAATCAATCCGCGCTGCGCGTGGTCGCCTGGTTCATGAACTGGCGCTCACGCCTGACCGGCATTGCCACCGGCGACCAGGCGCTTTTCGTCGAGCGCAGCAGTTTCGTTGCGCTGGACGGGTTTGCGCCGATTCCGCTGATGGAGGACATCGACTTCTGCCGGCGAGCGCGCCGGCTGACTCGTCCGATTGCGCTACCTGAGCGGGCTAGTACGTCCGGCCGAAGGTGGGAAAAGAATGGCATTCTTGAGACGATAATGCTGATGTGGCGGCTGCGCGCCGCTTATTATCTCGGCGCCGATCCGGCACAACTTCTGAAGCGATATCGCAACACTCGATGAAACCGCCCCCGTTTGCAGTTGGTGTCTTCGCCCGTGCGCCAGCCGCGGGCAAGGCAAAGACGCGCCTGTTGCCGGCGATCGGGGCGGCGGGCACGGAGCGGCTGCAGGCGCACCTGATCGAGAAAACTTTGACGATCGTGTGCGGTAACCCACGCGCGCGGGCCACACTGTTCGTTCGCGGCGACACGCAGCATCCTCATATCGTTGCCTGCTCGCATCGCTTCAATATTCCAACGCGCGAACAGATCGGACACAACCTGGGTGCACGCATGCATTCAGCGTTCGTATCGATGCTGGCAACCTTCCCGCGCGCGCTGATAGTGGGCGTCGACAACCTCACGTTGACCGGCAACCTGCTGCTCGATGCGGACGAGGCGTTGCATAGGTTCGATGTCGTCGTGCAACCCGCTGCCGACGGCGGCTACACGCTGATCGGCCTGGCGCGACCGCGCGCGGCGCTGTTCAAGGGCATTCCGTGGGGCACCCAGGACGTGATGCGTCTGACCCGCGAGCGGATCGCGCAGGAGGGCTTGCGCGCCATTGAATTGACACCAAGCTGGGACCTCGACACGCCGACCGATCTGGGTCGCGCGCTGCGCGAGGGACTGCTGACCGAAACCATCTTCCGGTAGCCCCACCCGCACATCGTTTGGCCGAGCGCAAGTGCCGGTCACACGGCATTGCCTCCTACTGTCGTGGTCATCGTATTCTCCGTCCGCGAAATTGCGGAACACCGACCATTGACCTGCCCCATTGAATTCGATCCGATTCGCCGATGAGCCAGCAATTGCTGCTGATCGGTGGCGGTCACGTGCATCTGGGCGTGCTTGACGCCATTGCGCGCGCGCCTTTGCGCAACACCGAGATCACGCTGGTCTCGCGCTTCGATCGCATGGTCTACTCGGGCATGTTGCCGGGCTGGATCGCTGGTCATTACAAACTCGAGGAATGCACCATTCCCCTGCCGGCGGTCGCCGAACGGGCCGGCGTCACCTTTTCCCGCGACCGCGTGATCGCGATTGATCTCGTCGAGCGCATCGCGTACACGGCGGCCGGCGCACCAATCCCTTTCGACCTGTTGTCGATCGATATCGGACCGGAAATCGACAAGGATGCGATTCAAGGCCTGGGCGAGCACGCTACCAGCGTGCGGCCTGTCGAGAGTTTCGTCGAAACCTGGCAGCGGCTCGAAGCGCGCTTCAGCGGCGCGTTGCAGACTGGGACGATCGCCGTCATTGGCGGCGGTGCCGCCGGAGTCGAAATCGCGCTGGCCATCGCGTACCGCGCCCGAATGTCGCCGCTGCGCCTGAACGTGCAGTTGATCACCGGGCGACCCGGGTTGTTGCCGTCGCTACCCATTGGGGTGCGCAAACGCGTGCTGCGTCTGCTGCCCAAGAACGGTGTGCGCATGATCGAGGACCAGGTCGTCGCGATCGGCGCGGATCGAGTGAAACTGGTCCGCGCCGGCGAGTTGCCGACCGATGTGGTGATCGCCGCCATCGGCACCGCAGCGGCGCGGTGGCCACGCGACTGCGGACTGAAGTGCGACGCGCGCGGATTCATTGCCGTGAATTCGTACCTGCAGTCGCTGTCACACCCATTCGTCTTTGCCGCCGGCGACTGCGCGTCCATGGCGGACTATCCGCGGCCGAAGAGCGGTGTGTATGCGGTGCGCGCAAGCGCACCTCTGGCAGCCAATCTGAGGCGCGCACTGGGCGGACAATCGCTGAAGAGACATGCACCACCGGCAACGGCGCTGTACCTGTTGTCCGCCGGTTCAAAGTACGCTGTTGGCACGTGGGGCCCTTTCAGCCTCGAGGGCGAGCGCCTGTGGCGCTGGAAGGATCGCATGGACCGGGACTTCGTCGCGCGCTTCAATCCCGATGCCCCACGGCCACGCTAGGACGCGCATCGCACCGTGATCGAGGGCCATCGATGAATCCCCTGTTTATGAAAGCGATTGCGTGGCTCGCCGCCCTGATCGTGGCGGCGTCGATCCTCATCGTGATCGCCGGCCAGCTGGGGTTGCTCAGGGGGCGTCCGCCGGAGAATCTCGGCGTCCACGACGGGCGGCTGAAGCCGCCCTCCCGCTCTCCGAACAGCGTCAGCAGCCAGGCACGGCTGCATGACGCGCAGCGCTACGCGGTTGAATACGCGCACATCGAACCGCTTCGATTCAGTGGGGACGGCACCGCGGCGCTGGAAAAGCTCAGGCGCATCGTCGCCGACATGCCGGGCGCGCAGGTGATCGAATCGAAACCCGACTACCTGTACGTGCAGTTCGTGACCACGTGGCTCAAGTTCGTCGACGACACCGAGTTATGGCGGTCACCGGCGGAGAACGTATTTCACGTACGTTCCGCTTCGCGCATCGGCCACAAGGACCTTGGCGTGAATCGCGCGCGCATCGAAGCGATTCGTGCGCGTTTCGAAGCCGCACGCTGAACCGGATTACTTCGAAGCACACGGCGACTACGCTGGCCGGAAATCACCTTCGGCCCGGGTCGAGGCCGCCGAATCTTTCTTACGCCGTGAGCGAGTGATTTTTCATCGGCATCCAATGCAAGAACCCGAACGCTCTTGCGACTGATGTGGGTGCAATGGCCAGGCGTCGACATCCAAATCGATGCGCCGGCCGTAACGCCAAGGTGTCCAACCCATCTGTCGCAACCAATTGAAGGAGACTGTCATGAACATCAAGCAACTGATCGGCATCGCCGCCATCGCACTCGCGCCTTTCGCCGCCAACGCGGACCAGGGCGACAAGTACCTCGAACAACTGGTCGGCATGCCCAAGAGCACTTTGACCCGGGCTGAAGTTCTCGCGCAGGCGGGCACCTATCATTTTGGCCAGCGTCACCCGGTCGACCTGCAGATCAATGAAACGTCGACCCTGACCCGCGCCGAGGTCTTGCGCGAACAGATGGCCGGCGCAGTCGAACGCGCTGGTGCCTGAGCCTGATAGTCAGACCAGCGGGCGCCGAGTCGGCGCCCGCGTTGTATTCAGCGTCTGCGTTGAGGCGAAACTTCGGCCTGCATGCGAATGATTCGTCAATTCCGACCCATCTGCACACTCAACCGGCGCGCGCGATACTGCCGAAGCGGCCGGACTGAAAGTCGTCGAACGCCTCGACGATCTCTTCGCGTGTGTTCATCACAAACGGGCCGTAGCGCGCCACCGGCTCCCGCAGCGGAACGCCGGCAATCACCAGCGCGCGTGTCGCGGGCTCGGTCGCGCGCAGCGTCATCGATTCGGCGTTCGTGAGCAGCGCCATATCGCCGTCGCGCGCCGCGCGTTTGAGCGTGCCAATGACGAGCGCACCGCCGTAAACGTAGACGCAAGCGTTTTGATCGGCAGGTACATCGAGTGCCACTTCCGCGTCTTTGTCCAACGCCACGTCGAGGTAAGTAATCGGCGTACGCGTCTCGGCACGCGCATGCACGCCGAGGGCATTTCCGGCGATCACCTTGACGCGTGCGCGGCCATCGGCACTGGTCCAGGTCGGCATTTCGGCTGCGCGTACGTCCTGGTAGCGCGGCGGCACGCGCTTGTCGCGCGCCGGCAGGTTGACCCACAACTGAAAGCCGTGCACACGGCCACCCTTCTGCCTGATCCAGTCGGCGGGAAGCTCGGAGTGGATCACGCCGTCGCCGGCAGTCATCCACTGCGCGTCGCCTGACGCGATGTTGACGCGGTTGCCGGCGCTGTCCTCATGCTTGAACTCGCCCTCGAGCATGTAGGTCACGGTTTCGAATCCGCGATGTGGATGATCAGGTGCGCCTACCGCTTCGCCCGGCCCGTAGTCGACCGGACCCATTTCATCGAGCAACAGGAACGGATCGACGTGGTCCAGACCCGCCGTCGGAAACGGCCGTCGAACGATGAAGCCTCCGCCTTCGCGCTGGCGGATGGAATGAACGATGCGGTTGACTTCGCGTGAACCCATGATCGATCCTCGACTGGACGAATGTCACCGTAACTGAGGCCGCGACGCGCCATATCAAGTGCGCCCGCGTGGAGGCGCAACGCGATGCGCAACCGGAGGCGTCACGCCACGCGCAGCCTTCACCTTCAAATCAACCGCGGCCCGGGGCCTCGGGGACGCATCATCAAAGCTGGAAGCCAACCGCACGCACGACGCCTTCGATTACATCGCGCGGCAGCGACGGCGTGCGCGCCCGATAGATGGTCGCGAGTCGCGCATGCCTTTCAATCCAGTCGCTGATCCACGCGATTTGCTCCCGCCCGTAAAACGCAGTCATTAATTCGTAGTTGATGAAAAGGCTGCGGCCGTCGAGGTTCGCTGACCCGCAAAGCGCGAGCTGACCATCGATCACCACGGCCTTGGCGTGCAGCATGGCCGGATAAAGGAGCACTACACCGCCCGCCTCCGCCAAGGCGCGCAGCGCACGCTCGCGCGCCCAGTCCGCCAGACGGTGATTCGATCGGACCGGGATCAGCAACGTGAGCCGCACCCCGCGCCGGCACGCCATGCACCACGCCGACAGAAGTGCATCATCGGGAACGAAATAGGGTGTCACCAGAACAATGCTGTGCCCGGCTTGATAGGCGCCCGCAAGCAGCAACGAGTACACCGTGTCGTCGGCATGGTCCGGGCCGCTGGGGACCCACTGCGCGGGCACACCCGAGGCGGCGCTCTGAAGATGCAGCACCGTTGCGCCCGAAGGGGGGCGGCCGCCGCCGGCTGCTTGCCAGTCCTGTTCGAACAGCAGGTGTGCCTGTTCCGCAAGCGCGCCACGCACGACGAAACTCAGGTCGACCCAGGCCGGCGCGCCGGGACGGTCGATGAAGTATTCGGCGGCGAGGTTGCGACCGCCGCTCCATACCTGTGCGCCGTCGACCACGACGAGCTTGCGGTGGCTGCGCAGATTGGTGCGACCTTGTCGCGGGTTGTGCAGCACCGGCATGAACCAGCGCACCGTGGCGCCGGCCTCACGCAGCGCGCGCAACTGCCGGCGCGACGTCACCCGGCTGCCGATCGCATCAAGCAGCAGCCGCACGTGCACGCCCCGAGCGGCGCTGCGCGTCAACGCATCACTGAGTGCGGCGCCGACTTCATCCGGCGCCAGCACGTAAGTGCACAGGTCGATGCGCTGCTGGGCGCCTTCGATCAGCGTGAAAAGGGCTTGCTGCGAAGCCGCGCCGTCGGCGTGGAAGTCAACCGACTCACAGCGCACCAACGGCTGCACGTCCAGAGTCGCGAGCAGTTGAACGGCCCAGCGCGGTGCATCCGCCAGGTCACCCGGGATCACCTCAGAGCGAACGCGCGGCACGGCGCGCGCAAACTTGCGCGTGCCAAGCAGCAGGAACAGCGGAACGCCGAAGTAAGGCAAAACCATGATCAGCAGAACCCATGCGATCGCGGCGGAGGGATGCCGGCGCTGGTGGCCAATGCGGGTCACCAGCACATAGACGAGCAGGCCCGCGAACACAAAGGCGCCGTGCTCGAGCGGAGAGAGAGAAAATGGCCAGTGCGAGCCGACCTGCTGAACCATCATCCGTTCAACTCCACGCACGGTTCGCCGCTGGCGGAGGCCGTCCTCTTACCAAGCATGCAGCGCATCGAGACAATACGCGAGGCGTTGCCAGAAAGGCTCTTCAGCGATCGCCGTCGGCTTACAGTGTGCCGTTCGCCCATGGCCGGGCGGCATGATTGAACCGCGGCAATTTCAAGCACCGCAACGCCGTGCGAGCGCGCACGGGTCGCGCCCGTCGTCGCGCCATGTCGCCACGTGTTCAGCCCAGCGAGCCAGCATGCGGGGCGCATAACCGGAAACGAAAGAAGTCGCGGCGTCAGAAATCGTATGTCCAGCCGCTGGTGCCGCTGAATGTGGCACCGCGCCGCGCGCTGCTCATGCCAATGCGGCGATGCGGTCGAGATCGAGTTCGCCCGCGGCGCCCCAGCCGCGCGTGCCCGCCGGAACTTCGGGGCGGAAGGCTTCGTACAACTGGAATGCCTTGTGCGTGAGATCGTCAGTCTCCAGTGAGCGTGCGAGCTGCGTCATGGCCTTGCGTGCCGGCTCATAGCCGCCGCCGAACTTGCCGCGCAGATATCGCTCGACGCTTGCCGGATCAACGGGCTTGCCCTTGCCGACCGCGCGCAGGCCGTCCGGCGTCTGCACCACCGGCACCGCGCGGTGCAGCAGATCGACATGCAACTCCTCGCCATGTCCGAGGGTCCTGCGACGCTCCTTCAGCTCCTTAGATCGCGGGTGAAAGATGCCAAGTGCCTTGCCCTTTGCATACGCATTCAGGCCGGCTACGACCCGTCCCAGGGTGAGTGCCTCGTTCCAGTCGAAGCCAAGCCGCTCGGCCACGACCGCCGCCCAAAGCGTCAGCACCGGCGCACGATTAATGGCGATCCGCATGGAATCGATGTTGCACGCGAGGCACGCCGCCTGCGTTGACCCGCAACAATCCGGTACCCCGACGGCCGCCTACGCCGCGAGTACGCTCTAATTACTCCTCATCTACGCTGACCCGAATGCCCGCAATCCGCAGAACTTCCGCCGGCCTTACCTTTGCGTCACTGACTCCGGACCGTTGGTCCGACATCGAGCAACTGTTTGGCCACAACGGCGCCTGCGGTGGCTGCTGGTGCATGTGGTGGAAGCAGTCGCGCGACGAATTCGCTCGCAACAAGGGCGCGAACAACCGCCGCGCGTTCAAGCGCATGGTCGAGGCCGGCTCCCAACCGGGCCTGATTGCCTATCGAGACGGCGTGCCGGTCGGCTGGTGCGCGGTCGAGCCGCGCGAACACTACCCGCTGCTGCGCGCTCTGCGTCGCTGGCGCCGGTCGATGACAAGCCCGTATGGTCGGTCACGTGTTTCTTCGTCAAGGCCGGACATCGGCGTGGCGGCATCAGCCTCGCGCTGCTGAACGAAGCGAAACGTTTCGTCGCCACACGCGGCGGCCGGTTGCTCGAGGGTTACCCGAAAGACCTGCAAGGCACATTTCCCGGCGCGAATTCGGTGTGGATGGGGCTCGCGACCACGTTCAGTGCGGCGGGTTTCAAGGAAGTCGCCCGCCGTGCGCCGACGCGGCCAATCATGCGCATCGTCATTCGACCAGCGCACACGAAGTGACGACGACAGGATCGTCTGGCAGCGCGGCGCACCGCCCGATCCGCCAGATCATTCGTTGCCAGGTCGGCGTTCTTCGTAGCTCGCAGGCGACGGCGCTGCAATGAAAGTCACGCCGTCGGCGATCGCGCGCAGTTGCTCGTGCATCTTCAGTAACGCGTCGAAGTATTCGGAGTGGTTTATGCGCAGCGCGGTGAATGCGGCACGCAGTGCGGCCGCGCGTTCGGTGTCAAGGGCGAGGCGATCGAGCCCTTCATCGAGCGCCTGCCAGACATTGTCCGCGTCGCGCTGCACATGATCGCGGCACAGGCGCAGCACGCGACTGGCCGTGATGGCGCAGACCTCATAGGTGCGGCGTGCGAACTGCAGCGATTCGCCGCCGCCCTCGACCTGCTCTGCCAGCGGCAGGCGGGTGCGTGACAACAGATGGTGAGCCGCTTCGAAGTTCAGCTGCGCTGCGCGCTGCACTCCGTCAAGCATCGCCGTGGCCAACCCGCGCGTCAATGTCGCCAGCTGCACATACCGCTCAGCGGCGCGAAGAGGATCCGGACCAATGGAGAACACCCCTGGTTCGACTTCGCGCGTGACAACGAATGCGGCCAGCGCGGTCATTGCAGTCCTCCGTCGGCCGCGAACAGCGGTGCGCCTGGGCTCGGCCTTGCAGCGGGTGATGGCGCGGCGCAAGCAACTGCTCGACTTGCTGGCTCACGTCTGAAGTCGATCACGCAATGCAGTCCACCATGCACCCGGTTCACGGGCAACGCGGCGAGCGGCGAGCTCGCAGGCCAGAGGAAATCGAGCGATGCCAGTCCCATCCAGGCACACTGGACATGAATATCGCCCCAAGCCTGGATAATCAGATTCTGCGGCGAGAAAGAACCGCCCCGGTCATCGACTGCCACGCCGGTGACACGCGCCGGTCGCAACTGGCGCAACGCATCCACCGGAGACAGCGCACCGAATCTTCGGCTGGCCTCCAGCAAATGGGCGCGGCGATAGTTCATCGAGGCAATTGCAATCGGACGGCCGTGCAGTTCGAGTATGCCGGTGAGCGTGTCATGCACGATCACCAGACGCGTGTGGCCAAGCGGCCACCATGCACCGTGATCGATCGTGGAATACGCGCGGTACAGCACCCGTTCACTGTCGATCAGCGCCGGGATCAGCACGTTGAACTCGGTATGGCTGCCGCCACCGGACAGATCAGGTTCGGCCGCAAATTCGCACAACACCGTGTTCGACCCATCCGGCACGAGCGCCAGTGGCAGCAGCGCGCGCAGCGCCGTCGGATCGGTGTCGAAACCGACAATGAGCGTTTCGCGATCGATGCAGCGCTCTGGCGCAACCCGCCGGTCCGACACCAGAGCACTTGCACGCAGTCCAGCAGGATTCATCTTCGTCTCCCTGTGAAGTGGTGCGGATCGCCCTGCGGCGTCGGCACTCCTCGTTCAATTTCCTCGGCAGCCCGCGATCGCATTTCAGTGCGCGGTCCATCCGCCTTCGACAGGCAGGATGGCACCGGTGATCGACCCGGCGTCATCGGTCGACAGGTACGTCGCCAGCGAGGCCACCTGCTCGACCGTGACGAATTTCTTGGTCGGCTGCGCCGCCAGCAGCACGTTCTTCACGACTTCCTCCTCGCTGATGCCGCGCGCCTTGGCGGTGTCCGGGATCTGCTTCTGCACCAGCGGCGTCAGCACGTAGCCGGGGCAGATCGCATTGACAGTGATGTTGTTCTCCGCCACCTCCAGCGCGACCGTCTTGGTGAATCCGGCGATGCCGTGCTTGGCGGCAACGTAGGCCGACTTGAAAGGCGAAGCGACCAGCGCGTGCGCCGACGCGACATTGATGATGCGGCCCCACCCGCGTTTCTTCATGGTGGGCAGCGCGACGCGCGTGGTGTGAAACGCGGCGCTCAGGTTGATCGCGATGATTGCATCCCACTTGGCCAGCGGAAAATCGTCCACCGGTGCCACGTGCTGGATCCCGGCGTTGTTCACCAGGATGTCGACGCTGCCAAAGCGCTCGATCGCGCGTTTCATCATCGCCTCGATGGCCGTCGCCGAGCTCATGTCGGCACCGTCATAGACCACCTTGACGCCGTGCCTGGACTCCAGGCCGGCGCGCAGCTTCTCGATCTCCGCCGCATCGCCGAAACCGTTCAGGACGATGTTGGCGCCCTGCTGTGCAAATGCCTCGGCGACGCCCAGGCCGATACCGCTGGTCGAACCAGTGACGAGTGCGGTCCTGCCACTCTGTGATTTCATGTCTTCTCCTCGCTCGGTTGCGCGGTTCGGCGCGGGCGCGGCGTGTCCCTGTATCGGGTGAGGATCACGCGCGGCCCGCGCTGCAATCCTGCTTAGTCCGAGGCCACGAGAAGAACTTACATGCCGCGTGTGACGACGCGATTACGTGATCACTGACTGCGGCGCGCTGCTGCGACGACCGGCCCTTCTCGTCAGTGCGTCTGAGATCCGAATCGAAATCGGCGCCACTGGTTTCAGCCCGATGACACCTTCGACGTCACTTGTCGCGGATTCCTGGCCACTGCGCGTCGGCCCTGCGGATCTGATCCGCGGGATCGGCCAGCCACTGCCTCTGGATCTCGAGGTTGTAGTTCAGGTAGAGCTTGCCCTCGACGATGCGCCATGCGGTCGGATCAACCGGCGCCTTATAGCCGCGGGCAGCGCCGAACGCGCAGTAGCCACCATATTGCGGCACATACTTGTCCGGATCGGCACGAAACGTATCGAGATTGCTCGCTGAAGCGAAGCGATACGTGGCGCCGTCGTGCGTCGACGAAAGCTCAACCAGCCCGCGTTGTGGGACGCCGTTCGCGAAATACGCGACCACGTCGTAGCCGCCCGCTGCCACGCCGCTGGCGTCGATGTTGACCGCTCCTCCCGCGGCCGCCCCGTCCGCAACGGCGGCCAGCATCACCAGCGCGCCGCGCGCGATCCAATTGAAACTCAGCATTGAACTCTCCAATGAAACGCACCGCCTTCGAGCCAGCGTCAACTGGTTCAGTCGGTCGACAAGCGCGTCCATTACGCGATAAGCCTGTTCTTATGAAGATTGTCTTTCGCTCATCGCGGCCTGTAATCCAGCCACCGATGCCGCGACCAAGGCCGAGCGACGCCGAACTGCCTTGCGATTCCCGCACCGAGATCGGCGCGACGCCCTGATCAACGGAGACCGAAATGAAATCGAAACTTCTGCTTGGAATCATCGCTGCCGCAATCCTGGCGCCTCTGAGCGCCAACGCGACATCGCGCGTCATCATGTCCACCGACGATGCCCGTCGCGCCGCGCATGTCATGCGTGCCAGCGGCCAGACGGCGCTGGTCGAGCGCATGCTGTCCGAAGTCACGCCGCGCACCACGGACGAGGCGCGCGCACTGGCCGGCCTGCGGATCGAGTTCTCCGCCAAGCGTACGACCGAGCGGCAAGCGGTCGCGATTCCCAGCACGACCGACGAGGTTCGCGCGTCGTCCGGGCGCAGTTTCACCGTCAGCGCGCTGGTCGGCTCGTTCGACGGTTTCGATACGATCGCCTAGGCAGGCGATCAGCGCCCCGCAGCGCTGCCAAGCTTTGGCCGGTACACGGCCGCCGCCACCGCGGCAATCGCCAGGGCAACCACAACCGCACCGCTGAGCAGTTCGACCTGCTCGGCGGCGTGCTGTGCATCCAGCATCGGCGATCCGAACGCCCCGCTCTGCCCTAACGCGGCGATTCGGTTGACCGCCGGCAACCATGCCAGAAGCGCAACGAGTGCGATCGCCGCGCCGAGCGCCGCCTTGGCGCGCACCCAGCGCGCCCGGACAAAGGCGTCCTGATTCAACATCAGCAGAAGACCACTCGCGAGCGTCAACAGCAGCGCCGGCAGCGCCACGTAGCTGCACACGATGGAGATCGTCGCGCGAGAGACGGCAAACGCCTCGGCCGTCGTCTGCGGCGACGTGGCAGCAAGCACCAGCGACGCGATCGCGGGGCCAAGAAATCCGGCGACGCCAAGCAGATGCAGCAGTTTCAGCAAACGATTCATGGGACCTCCCGCCACGCGAAGTCGCAGTCTGAAGCCGGCACAGCGCCGAATAAAGTCCTACCGCGCCGGCGGAAGCACAGGTCACCGCACCGGCGCGGAGGCGCGGAACGCACCATTGATGCGGCGTGCGTTCCATCGCATTTACGACAGGGGCGCGTCATCGCCAGCACGAGCCTGGATTGCAGCCGCCGCAGCGCAGCATCGAAAGCTACAATCGCATGAATTACGCGCAGGCACCCAAAAACGATGAGTTCCAACCCCGGCAAGTACAAGAAGGCAGGTCGGGACAGGCAAACCGGCCCGGCGCCCAATTTCCTGCGCAACATCATCGCCGCCGATCTTGAGCGCGGCACCTACGAAGCGCGCAACTGGGCGGGTCGGCCCGGCGCGTATGACGTGCATGAGCGCGCACCCAGGGACCCGGCAAGGATCCGTACGCGTTTTCCGCCCGAGCCGAATGGCTACCTGCACATCGGCCATGCGAAAAGCATTTGCCTGAACTTCGGCCTCGCACGCGACTTCGGCGGGCGCTGCCACATGCGCTTCGACGACACCAATCCGGTCAAGGAAGACCAGGAGTACGTCGACGCGATCCTCGACACGGTGCACTGGCTCGGTTTTGACTGGGAGCACGGCAACGAGAAGAACCTGTACCACGCCTCGGACTACTTCGAGGACATGTACCGCTTTGCCGAGCACCTGATCCAGACCGGCTACGCGTACGTGGACGAACAGAGTGCCGACGAGACGCGCGAGACGCGCGGCACGCTGATCGAACCCGGCCGCGATTCGCCGTACCGCGACCGGCCGATCGAAGAAAACCTGCGCCTGTTCCGCGAAATGCGTGCGGGCAAGCACGCCGAAGGCAGCATGATCCTGCGCGCCAAGATCGACATGGGCTCGCCCAACATCAACATGCGCGACCCGGCGATCTACCGTATCCGCTTTGCCGAGCACCACATGACCGGCAACAGCTGGGTCGTGTATCCGATGTATTCGTATGCGCACCCGATCGAGGATGCACTCGAGAACATCACGCACTCGATCTGCACGCTGGAGTTCGAGGACCAGCGACCGTTCTACGACTGGACGCTCGAGCGCATCGTGCCGCTGCTGCGCCGGCCGCAGTTCGAGGCCGCCAGGGAACTGCTGACCGATATCTACGGCGAAGGGACCGAGGCGCGGCGCGAATTCGCGCTGCACTGTCGCAACTTCGCGGACGAACTCGGCGCCAGCCGCTGGGAGCGGCGCGCCGAGGCGATGTTCGCGTCGTGGGCAAAGAACCCGGACCTCGCGGTCAATGATGCCGACGAACTCTTCAAGCTGCTGCGCGAACACACCGAGTGCTTCACGCCGCTGCTGCAGTCCGCGCTCGACGAGCGCCGTCCCAACCCGTTCATGCTGCCGCACCAGTTCGAGTTCAACCGGCTGAACCTCAGCTACGTGGTGATGAGCAAGCGCAAGTTGATTCAGCTCGTCGAAGAGAAACTTGTCGACGGCTGGGATGACCCGCGCATGCCCACGCTGGTCGGCCTGCGCCGGCGCGGCTTCACACCGCAGTCGATCCAGCTTTTCATGGAGCGCATCGGGGTCGGCAAGAGCCCGCAGTGGATCGACTACAGCGTGCTGGAACAGGCGTTGCGCGACGACCTCGACGCGCGCGCCCCGCGCGCGACCGCCGTGCTGCGGCCGCTGAAGCTGGTGCTCGACAACTACCCAGCGAACAAGCACGAAAACTGCGTGCTCCCCATGCACCCGCAGAAGCCCGAGATGGGCGCGCGCACGATTCCGTTCGCGCGGGAGCTGTGGATCGAAGCCGACGACTTCATGGAGAACCCGCCCGCCGATTACTACCGCTTGGCACTCGGCAAGGACGGCGCGCCGGGCAATCCGGTGCGGCTGCGCTTCGCCTATGTGGTGCGCGCAACCGGCGTGGAGAAGGACAAGGACGGCAAGATCATCGCCGTGCACGCGGAGTACCTGCCCGAGACGCGCAGTGGCGCACCCGGCCAGAACAGCGTGAAGACCAAAACGGCGATCCACTGGCTACCGGTCGCCGGCAGCCTGCCCGCCGAAGTACGCCTGTACGAGCGCCTCCTGACCGACCCGCAGCCCGACGCGGGCGGCAAGGATTTCCGCGAACTGCTGAACCCGGCGAGCAAGCAGACACTCCACGCGCGCGTCGAAGCGTCTCTGGCCAACGCGCAGCCGGACGACAAGTTCCAGTTCGAGCGGACTGGATACTTTGTCGCCGATCGGAAGGATCATTCGGCGGCGAGGCCGGTGTTCAATCTGGCGGTGTCGCTGAAGGATTCGTGGGCCAAGTAGTCGGCACGCGAGCAAACGCCGTCCGGCCTCTTTCGTGGCTCGACGAACGCGCCGCTCGGCAGTTGCCCTTGCGGCAAGAGCGGATTGCGCGTAGCGTACAGTTCATCTGTACATTTGCTGGATGCCCGCATGAGCGACATCAACGTGACCGAATTGCGGCAGAACCTGCCGGCGTATCTCGACAAGGTCCGGCGCGGGCAGCGCATCAAGGTGACTTCGCGTGGACGCGTGATCGCCGAGATCGTGCCCGCGGCACCGAGCCTCGACGAAGCCGAGGCTGCACGCGCGCGCTTGCGTGGCAGCGTGTTGAAGTACGACCAGCCGCTGGAACCGGTCTTCGCCGCCACCGAGTGGGAAATGAACCAGTGATCGTGCTCGACACGCATGCGCTGGTCTGGTGGGCGGCGGGCGATCGGCGCTTGTCGCCGCGCGCGCGCCGCGCAATTCAGGCCGCAGCCAAGGCGGGCGGAGTATTCGCCTCCGCGATCAGCGTGATGGAGATCGCCACCGCCGTGCGACGCGGCCGGCTGACCCTAAACGTGCCCCTTGCCCAGTGGTTGGCGGACTTGCGTTCGATCCCGGAGCTTCAGATCGAGCCGGTCACCGCCGAGATTGCCGCACTCGCCGGATCACTCGACGGCAACATGCACGGCGACCCCGCTGATCGCATCATTGCCGCCACCGCCAGGGTGCTCGGCGCGCGCCTAGCCACCGCCGACGAGCGTCTGCGCGGCGTGCCGGACGTGATCGCTGTCTGGTGATGCGGTGATTCGAAGGCAGGGTTTCGCTGTTCGTTCAGAACGGAAACCGAACCTGCCCGCTTTTCACAGTTTTCCCCCGCCGCAGCGGACGCCGGAAGAGGGCCGCAGAGCAGATCATGGAAACTTGGGTACCTATTGATTTCCGGGAAGGAAAGCGTAGCTTGCCGTGCCAACGGATCGGCCATGCCACCGGCGATGTGTCAATGAGCAAGAATCTGCGTGGCACTTGGGAGAGGAGGCAAACAAATGCATATGCGAATCCGCAGATCCGCGGCTAGTCTTTCGTTTGCCGCATTACTTCTAGCGGTTATTGCGGCGATGCTGGGGATCACGATTGGCGCTTGCACGAGCATTCAGACGTCACCCACTCCGGAAGCGCGGCAGTCGCTGGCTCCGACCGGAAAACTCCGCGTCGGAATCTTCATCAACAACCCTATCCATGCCATAAAGGATCCGGTATCAGGCGAGTTGAAAGGACCTGCCGTCGACCTCGGAAAGGAGTTGGCGCGACGAATCGGCGTTCCGTTCGAGGCGGTTGCCTATTCCTCGATTGCGCCGCTTCTCGCTGGAGCGAAAGCGGGCGAATGGGACATTGCGACGATAGGAATCAGCGCCGAGCGCGAGAAGCTTGTCGATTTCACCGCACCATTCATGGTCGTCGAGTTCAGCTACCTCGTTCCAGGCGCTTCTTTGATATCCACGTCCGCCGACGTCGATAAGCCGGGGGTGCGAATTGCCGTAGCGGAAAAGGGCTCACCTGACGCCTTTCTCAGCCGCACCCTGAAACAGGCCTCGTTGGTTCGATTGCCTGCGATACCCGAGATGATCCAAGCGCTTCGCGACGGACGTGTCGATGCCGTCTATGGCGTCAAGGCGGCGTTGGTTACCCAGTCAGAGAAGTTGCCCGGGTCGCGTGTGCTCGAGGACAAACTCGGCGGCGAGGGAACAGCGATCGCGCTCCCGAAGGGGCGGGTCGGCGCCACATACGTCCGCCAATTCGTAGAGGACGCGAGATCCGAAGGGCTGGTCAAGGCCGCAATCGAGCGAGCTGCACTGAAGGGCGTGGTCGTCGCTACTCGTGAGTGATGCTAGCTGACACGGCTTGATATGGCGCCCGCGCGGCGGATGTCATGTCAAGCCGGACGATGAGCATTTGCTTCGGATCGATTCACACCTCCGCTTTCGGCAAGTCCGCAATTCCACTATGAGTCAAGTCCTGGCCCCGCAGTCTTCGGCGACGAGCGAGGATTGATCAGCGTCCCCTGATACGCTCGCTCGATGAACAGCTCCTTCATCGATCTTGGTCTGTCAAAAGACCTCGCGCAAGTCCTCATCGGCCTCGGTTACGAAGAGCCGACCCCCATCCAGAGCCAGTCGATCCCGCCGCTGCTCGCGGGGCGTGACCTGCTTGGCCAGGCCGCCACCGGCACCGGCAAGACCGCGGCGTTTGCGTTGCCGCTGCTGCAGCGTGTGCTGGCCGCGCAGAAGAAACCCGCGCATCCGGCAGCACTCGTGCTGGTGCCCACGCGCGAACTGGCGATCCAGGTCGCCGAGGCGCTGCACAGCTACGGTGCCAAGCTGGGCGCGGTGGTGTTGCCGATCTATGGTGGTGCGGAGTTCGGGCGCCAGGCCCAGGCGCTCAAGCGCGGCGTGCATGTGGTCGTGGCCACCCCCGGCCGCGTGCTCGACCATATCCGCCGCGGCACGCTCACGATGAGCGCGCTCGCCACCGTGGTGCTCGACGAAGCTGATGAGATGCTCGACATGGGGTTTGCCGAGGACATCGAACTGATCCTCGATGCCGCGCCGGCCGAGCGGCAGACGGCGCTCTTCTCCGCCACGCTGCCGCCGCGCATCGCGGCGATTGCCGACAAGCGCCTGCGTGACCCGGCGCGCGTACTGATTGCGCACGAGAAAGCGGTCAAGGGCACGGCGCCGCGCGTGCGCCAGACCGCGTACATCGTGCAGCGCGCGCACAAGGTGGCGGCACTCGGGCGCGTGCTCGATCTCGAAGCGCCCACGCTCGCGCTCGTGTTCGCGCGCACGCGCATCGAGACCGATGAGCTGGCCGAGAAGCTGCGCGGCCGCGGCTATCAGGTCGAGGCGCTGCACGGCGGCATGTCGCAGGACCAGCGCGACCGCGTGATGAAGCGCGTGCGCGCCGGAAATGTTGACCTACTGGTGGCGACCGATGTCGCCGCGCGCGGGCTCGATGTCGAGCAGTTGTCGCACGTAGTCAACTTCGATGTACCGGCCTCGCCGGATTCGTATATCCACCGCATCGGCCGCACGGGGCGGGCGGGCCGCGAAGGTGTGGCGATCACGCTGGCCGAGCCGCGCGAGCACCGTCTGCTGCGAAACATCGAGCAGATCACGCGGCAGAAGATCGATGTGGCCACGGTGCCCACGCCGATGGACGTGCGGGCGCGAAGGCTCGATATCACGCGTGGGGCGCTGCGCGCGGCGCTGGAAGAGGGCGAACTCGACAGCTACCGCGTGGTAACCGATGCGCTCGCCAGCGAGTTCGATCCGATGGACGTCGCCGCCGCGGCGGTCAAGCTCGCTCACCAGACGCTGCAGGCCGACGCCGCGCACGACGAGGAACACATCCCGTCGATCGACCCGCGCGCCGCACGTGAACCGTGGTCGAAAGGCGGCCGCGCGAACAAGCCGGCGCGAGAGCATCGCAGTGCAGGCGAAAGCGGCAACCGGAAACCCACGCGCGCACCGACGATGGTCCGCGTCTACGTCGGCGCCGGTCGCAGCGCCGGGTTGCGCCCGGCCGATCTGGTCGGTGCGATTGCAAATGAAGCCGGCGTCAGCTCACGCGAGATCGGCGCGATCGAGATCGAGGAGCGGTTCTCGCTGGTCGAGGTGTCGGACCACATCGCCGAAGACGCGATCCGCGCGCTGCGCAACACCTCGCTGCGCGGCCAGCGCGTGACGGTCCGCCGCGACCAGCCGAAGCGCTCCACGAAGTAGGCCCGACGGATGCGCTACCAGGGCCGCGTCACGACCTGGATCCTCGACAAGGGCTACGGCTTCATCACGCCGAACGGCGGCGGCCCGCGCGTGTTCGTTCACCGCAAGGACTTCGAGCCCGCGCGCCGGCCCCGCGTCGACGAACTAGTGACTTACGAGCTGGCGATCGACGAGAAGAAGCGCCACAACGCGCACAGTGTCCAGTCCGTCGTCGTCGTGCGCTCAAGGGGGATGCCCGCCATCGGCGCGATCGTGACGCCAACGCTGGCGGTGATGTTCTTCGCGTTCCTGCTGAGTGCCGCGGCCGGCGGCAAGCTGCCGTGGGCGGCGCCGGCCTGGTATGCGGTCGTGAGCCTGGTGACGTTCGTCGTCTATCGACGCGACAAGGCCGCCGCAACCCGCGGCGAATGGCGCACGCCCGAGCAGACGCTGCATGTGCTTTCGCTGGCGGGCGGCTGGCCGGGTGCCCTCATCGCCCAGCGCTGGCTGCGGCACAAGTCGACGAAGACCTCGTTCGTCGTCGAGTTCGTCGTCACGGTCGCGCTCAACCTTGCCGCGGTCGTGTGGCTGCAATCCGGCGGCGGATGGGAGAAGCTGCGCAGCTACTTCGGATAGACCGGAACTGCGTCAGCTCCCGCCGCGCACCGCCTCAGTCGCGACCCTTGCCTTTGCCCTTCCCGTGGCCCTTGCCCTGGCCGCGGTTGTCCGCGTAGCGGACGTTCTGTTCGTACCAGTCGTCCCGTACGAAATACACCGGCTGGCCGCAGGCGTTGTACTCGTGGCAGTGCTTGGCCCACTTCTTCCGGTGTCCCGGGGGCACCCACAGGTAGACCGGCTGCGGCTGCACGACGACCGTGCGCGGCGGCGGCGCAATGATCACCGGCTGCGGCACGATCACCGCCGGCTGCGGAAAGCGGCCGATATCGACGCGGCCATAGACACCCGGCTGGCTGATCCCGATAGATACGCCGACATCGGCGGCGTGCGACGCCGGGACTGCGAGGACCAGCAGGGATGTCGCGAGGAATCTCTTCATGGTTGAACCCGTTGTGGATGGGTGGCTCGAGATTAACGCGCCGGCGCGCCGTTGCGCGGACAGACATCCGAAAGGGCTAACGCCCGGACATCAGAACCGCTCGACCCACGGCCGCAATTCGATCTCCCAACTCCACGCGCTGCGCGGCTGCTGCGCGAGTTGCCAGAACGTCTGCGCGATCGCTTCGGGGTCGAGCTGGCTATCGGGTGTGGGCTCTGGATAACCGCTGCCGCGCACCGCGCCGTCGATGATGACGTGCGCCACATGAATGTTCTGCGGCGCAAGTTCACGTGCCATGCTCTGCGCCAGCCCGCGCAGCGCGAACTTGCCCATCGCAAACGGTGCCGACTGCGCATAACCCTTGACGCTGGCCGATGCGCCGGTAAAGAGAATGCAGCCGCTGCCTTGCTTGAGCATGCGGCGCGCGGCCTGCTGCGCGACCAGGAACGCGCCGAAGGCCGTGACCTGCAGCGCCTTCTGCACGTCGTCCGGAGCCAGATCGACCAATGGCCCGCGCGTACGAAAGCCCGGGTTGTAGAGCACGATCGACAGCGGCGGCAGTTCGAGGTCGAGCCTTGCGAACAGCCGCGCGACTTCATCCGGATTCGACGCGTCGCAGGCGATGCGCAGCGCGTCCGGGACGCCCGGCGTGCGCTGTGCCCGGCTGCGCGAAGCAAGGGCCACGCGATAGCCGTTCTCAACCAGCACGCGGGTAAACGATGCGCTGATGCCGCTGCCAGCACCGACGATCAAGGCGGCTTTGCTCATGATGCCTCCCGCTCCAAGTTCGATCGCAAGCTTAGCGACTTGCGATCGCGTCATTTCCCGTGGTCGTTGAACGTGCGGACTGCTCTCGCCTACACTCCGGCTCCCTGGCCAACAAGGAGCGTTCACGATGATCGGCTACGTCACCCTCGGCACCAACGATTTGCCGCGCGCAGCGGCTTTCTACGACGCGCTGCTCGCCGAGATTGGCGCCAAGCGGCTGATGGACTATGGCCGCGGTTACGCCTACGGCGTGTCGATGGACACGCCAAGTCTCGGCATCACGAAGCCGTTCGACGGCAAACCTGCGACCGTCGGCAACGGCGTGATGGTCGCGCTCATTGTCGACACGAAAGAGAAGGTCGACCGCGTGTACAAGAAGGCGCTCGCGCTCGGTGGCACGGACGAAGGCCCGGCCGGCCCGCGCGGCGATGGCTTCTACGCCGGTTATTTCCGCGACCTGGACGGCAACAAGCTCAACGTGTTCTGCATGGGGTGAGTGCGGATGACGAGCAGTGACTCGACACTGCTCGTCACCGAATTAATCCCCGAACTGTGCGCGGCCGTTCTGACAACGCGCATTGCGACGGCATCGATCTGAGTAGGGGCATTTGTCTTCACTTTCGACAATTGCAGTCATGTTTGGGCTCATCACCAAATGGGGATGCGCAAACGGAGGTCGAGCGCGGCCGCTATCTGGTCGAGTCGATCCTTGGCTGCGGCAACTGTCATACACCGCGGACGGCGACCGGTGAGCCGATTCGGGAGCGACATCTGTCGGGCGGTTTGACGATTTCGGTGCCGCCCTTTGTGGTGACCGCATCGGACATCACGCAGGACCGCGGCGCCGGCATCGGCGCATGGACCGACGCAGAGATCAAGCGCGCGATCGTCGAGGGCATGCGCCCCGGACACGGCCGTATGCCGAACACGCCGCTCGCTGCGGTGATGGCCGTCGATTTCTTCAAGGCGATGCCGCCACGCGACCTGGATGCCGTGTTGGATTACCTGCACACGGTGCCTGCGCAGGACTAGTTCGACGCATCGGGCGTGAAGGGCAGCCGCGCAGAGCCAAGAAACTCAGTCCTCTCCAGTCGCGCGCTACCAGAAGGACTCGCAATCACGCGAGCCCGTCTGTCGGTCGCATTCTCCCGCTCGTGACGAACGCTTTCCTGAAGTGAGCGGGCACGTTGTCGGAGAAATTTACAGACGCAATTGCGTCGAGGGAATTCATCTTGCCAAGTGATTGATTTACAGCTTGTCCTCCGCGCTGGCACATCGATTGCAGTTCAACGGGTAGCCAGGACGTAAGTTTTCACTGGCATACATCGACGAACCTGCGATGAAACCGCATCGCACTCGATGATCCCGAGCCATGCAGCAATGCGCGGCCCGCACATGGAGGTGTCACGTGCTTAAGATCGGCTATCACCGCTTGGCGCGCCTTTACTACGAGCTGGCGCTATTGAATGTCGGCATCCTGCACGCGGACAGCGGCTACCTGATTGTCGCGATCCAGCACCATCGGCTGATGGAAGAGCGCTGCTACGCCTTCGCGTGAGGACATCCCGGCTGGCGACATAGAACCCTTCAGCGTGATTTGCAGAAATCGTCTCGCCCCGCACGCGCTGGCGCGCCCGGACGCGCCGCTGCCGCCGTGCCACTCCTGACCGCAACGGCCAGACATCCCGTGGAAGTGCACTGCACGACACGTAGTTGACGCGCTGCAAGGCTGCTGGCTATAGAGCACTCTAAGCTTGCAGCATGTTTCGGCTCGCCGCTGTTCGTGCGAGCACACTATCGGTCGTTCAGTACTTCACATCCACGAGGCGAACCATCATGGTCAACATTCCGCAACTCCTCGGCGCAGATGCCGATCGGCTGCTTGGCTTTGCATCACCCAAGATCTTGAAGTCGAGCCTGCACCTGCCCGGCCCGGATTTCATCGACCGCGTGGTCGCGGCGACCGATCGCAAGCCGATGGTCCTGCGCAATCTGCAGGCGATCTTCAACCACGGGCGCCTCGCTGGCACCGGTTATGTGTCGATCCTTCCGGTGGACCAGGGCATCGAGCATTCGGCTGGCGCGTCGTTCGCGCCGAATCCGCTGTTCTTCGATCCCGAGAACATCGTGAAGCTCGCCATCGAGGGCGGCTGCAATGCGGTCGCCTCGACACTGGGCGTGCTCGGGGCCGTGTCGCGCAAGTACGCGCACAAGATTCCGTTCATCCTCAAGTTCAATCACAACGAATTCCTGAGCTATCCAAATACCTACGACCAGTCGATGTTTGCCAGCGTGGAGCAGGCGTTCGAAATGGGTGCGGCTGCGGTCGGCGCGACCGTCTACTTCGGCTCGCCGGAGTCGCGGCGGCAGATCTGGGAAGTGTCGCAGGCTTTTCATCGTGCTCACGAGCTGGGTTTGGTCACGATCCTGTGGTGCTACCTGCGTAACAGCGCATTCAAGCAGGGCGACGTCGACTATCACGTGTCCGCGGACATGACCAGCCAAGCCAATCATCTTGGCGTGACGATCGAGGCAGACATCATCAAGCAGAAGGCGCCCGAGAACAATGGCGGCTTCAACGCGGTGAAGTTCTCCAAGACGCACGCGAAGGTCTACAGCGAATTGACCAGCGATCACCCGATCGACCTCACGCGTTACCAGGTCGCCGGCTGCTACATGGGTCGCGCGGGGTTGATCAATTCAGGTGGCGAGTCCAAAGGCGCTGGCGATCTTGCGGCGGCGGTGCGCACTGCCGTCGTCAACAAGCGCGCTGGCGGTACGGGCCTGATCTCGGGCCGCAAGGCGTTCCAGAAGCCGATGAAGGAAGGCGTCGAATTGCTGAACGCGATTCAGGATGTTTATCTGTCGAAGGACGTGACCATCGCGTAACTGCCGGGCGCTGCGCCAGCGGCGCAGCGCTCAGTTCGCCGCCGAGGCGCTGACGACAACGCGCTCGAGCGCGACGACTTGCGTGCCGCCCGCGGTTTGTGCAGGCTGCATGGAAACAACGGTGGCGCCAAGCACGGCGGTGCTCATCAGGATCGAGAAGACGATTCCTGCGATGCGGGTCTGGGTGGTGACGACGCTCATGGTTCGGTCCTTTCGTTACGGGGTGCGTGTTGCGATGGAACGAACTGTAGGTAACGGCGATCCGCCGCGCGAGCGGCTTGCGACAGAGCGCAGGAATCGCGGCGCGAGCCGCGAGCGCGCTTTCGTCGCGGCTGGCGCGTCTTCCGCGTCCGGTCCGGATTTCTGACGTTCTGTCGCACGCAGCGGCATTTCGGCACGCAATTCGGCATCACGGTCGTTACGCCCGCGGCCGGACCTCGTTTCAGACGAAACGCGCGCGGTAGAAGGAAACCTTTGCGCCCTATTCAGCGAACCAGCGGCGCACCTGCTCATAGACAACCGAGCTGCTCAGCAGATCGAGGTGCCCGGTGCCGTAGGCGATCGATCGACGTGCAGGCGTCAGCCCAAGCTCAAAGCGGGGGTCCTTGTGCTCGCCGAGCGCACTGGCCACCGGCACCAGTCCGTCACCGCGCGGGTGCACGCGCGTGGCGCTCAGCCGTTTGCTCTGGCTCGCGGCAATCGCATAGCACGCGACCCCGTTCGGCAGCGGCACCGGCGTGCGCGTGTCGACGCCGTGCGCGAAGCGGTCCGTACCGCTCCAGTCGGACTCCAGCAGGCTGCCGTGGCGCAGGTCGGTGATACCCGCGCTGCGCACGCGGCCGAGCCGCGTGAAAGCGGCGGTGTAGGGGCTGGAGTTGAGGAGCGTGTCAATCCAGTGACCGCCGCGCTCCAGCGGCGCGCCGTGATGCGGCGTGCCGAGGAATACGAGCGCGCGCAATCGATTGATCCAACGATGACCCGCTTCGCGCGCGCGATGGCATGCGCTGCGCGCGATGAGCCCGCCCATGCTGTGACCGATGATCACCAGTTCGGTCACCGGCACCGGCCACTGCGCAACCAGCGCTTCGAGCATCGTGTCGAACTCGGCGCCGTTGACTGAGATGTGGCGCCCGCTGTTGTAGCGCAGATAGATCGGCGTACAGCAAAAGTCGCGCGCGAACGACTGTCCATGATCCTGGTCCTGCCGCTTCCATTGCGCATCGTTCATGCACAGGCCATGCGCAAGAACGAGCAGCTTGCCGGTGGGCGCAGGAATTGCCGCAGAGAGTGAGGCGCGGTCAAGCTCGAGCGTGCGGCCCTCATAGCGCAGACGCATCGTGATCGCGAGCGGGTTGTGGCTCATGTCGAGGTAATCGCCGACCACACCGTTCAGTGCCGCAAGCGCCGCGTCTCGCCCCGGCCAGTCGGCGCCGCCACGCAGCAGGGGCACGAGCTGGCCAAGCAACACATCGATGCTACCGCCAACGAGCTTGGTCACCCCACGCACGCTGCGGTAGACAAGACCCGTGATGCCATTGGTCGGTTCAAATGTCGCGGCGCCGAGGGGTCCGGGAGCGCGCAGGATGTTGTGATGCATCGTCTCGACCAGATCGGTCAGCAGCAGAGTCAGGTCAATCACGAGCCTGCTGGCGCCGCGCGCGTCGGTCACCAGTGATGAGTTGTCCATGTGGACTATTCCGGTTTCTTCGGCGGCGGATTTCGGTCCGCCACTCGATCTTCGGTGAGCGTCATGAGGATGTCGGCATACCAGGCGCAATTCAGGCCCAGCGCCTCGTCCAGTTTCAGGTCGCGCGTGCCGACATCGATGCGCGCTGAATGCACGCCCAGCAGTTTCCATGGCAGGTCACCGCCCTGACCGGGTGTCGGATCGCGCATCAAGACCGGCGCGCCGCTGGTGCCGCGGTGCGTGCGCGCATCGGTAAGGAAATAGCCCTCGCCCTGGAAGCGCAGCCCGTACGATGATGCGATCACCGCGTGGCGCGCGACCGGCAGATGATGCAGCGTGTCGTGAAATCCAAGGGGAAAGCAGACGATCAGCAGCGAACTGCCGACCGGCACCTGATCAAGCTCAACTTTCAGGTGCGCCGGCGTAAAGGCGCGATACACGGTGGTCTTCGGTAGTGCCTCGCGCTCGAGTTCGATCACCGCCACGTCGATCCCGCCGGCGGTGTCGCTGCCCTGGTGCCACACGCTCCTGCCGTCGCGGTAGAGCGGAATCGAGAACCCTGTGGAATGCGCCAGGTTGTCCTCGTCGATGTGCAGTTCAATCTCGATGCGATCCGGAAAGTGCTTGCTCGGCTCATCGATCACGACATGCCGGCTCGTCACGAGGAACAGGCGCCGGTCACGCTCGAAGTAGAAACCGCTCGCGTTGGTCAGCAGTTGACGCTGGTTGAAGGTGGAGACACGCGCAGCAGTTAACAGCACCGGCTCGATCATTGGACTACCTGCATGATTCAGACGGCCTCATGGTAGCGGCATTGACAGGGATACCCCGCATTCGCGTCGGCTAAACGCCATCGCGCGGTTTACAAGGCCGCCGCAGGGGATATGGGTCACACTGCAGCCATGCATGAAATCCGAACGAACATTGAAATCAAGGCCTCGGCGGGGCTCGTATGGGCGATCCTGACCGATTTCGCCGCATATAAGCGTTGGAACCCGTTCATCCGTTCCGTATTCGGCAAACCGCAGACCGGCAATTCGATTCTCGTCACGCTGCAGCCTCAGGGAGCGGGGTCGACGATCTTTCGGCCGACGCTGACTCACGTGCGCGAGCCGCGTGAATTGCGCTGGCTCGGGCGCTGGGCCATGCCGTGGCTATATTCGGCAGAGCATCGCTTCAGCATCGAACCGCTGCCCGACGGAGGCGTCCGCTTTGATCAGACCCAGCGTTACCGCGGCGTGCTGATTCCGTTTCTGCGCCGGCGTCTGCAGCGCACCGCGGCACCGGCGTTTCACGCAATGAATGCGGCGCTGAAGGCGCGCGCAGAGCAGGCGGAATTGAACCTCGCTGCTGCAGGCCAGGCTCAATCGTAGTCGTCAGCCGTCGCCCAGTTCGAACCGAACGTGTGGGTTCCGCCCGCTGCGACTGATGCAGCGAACGGCGGGCGCGCAGCAAATGCTTGATCCAGATTAATGCCCTCGTGCACCGCGATCGACCTGGGACTAGTACAAGCGTCGCCCGCTTCATAGACTTGTCCGCGGTCTGAAAAAATCTTGGCGGCAGCACACCTCAGCGAACTCCTTGCGCCGGATGCGCAGCCAGCTTGAGCCGCATCGAGTGGGGCTTCCTTGAAGCTCAGCAGCAACTTGACCGTCCTTTTGCTGGCGCTTTTGTGCGCGTGTCTCGGCTTTCTTGATGCGCGCGCCGCCGACGGCACCATTCTCATCGAGGCTTTTGTACGCGAGGGCTGTCCGCACTGCGCGAAGGCGGAAGAATTTCTGGCCAGGCTCGGCCAGGAACGCACGGACCTGAAGATCGTCATTCGCGATGTGCAGAAGGAGCCCGCTGCGCTCGCGCGGCTGCAGGAAGTCGCCAAGGCACAGGGTGGCGTGGCGCGCGTGCCGGCGATCGTCCTGCGCGGGCAGTTGATCCTCGGTTATTCGGACGACGCGACCGACCGGCTGATTCGCAGCGCACTCGCGGGCGCTGGCGTTGTACCGGGCTCGGCTGCGAACGGCGCGACGTGCGAGGCGGACGACAGCCTCGCCTGCCGCGCGCCCGCGGCATCAGAACCAGAGCGCTTCGAGCTTTCCATTCTTGGCAGGACGCTGAAGCTCGACGGAGTCGGCCTGCCCGCCTTCACCCTTGCGATGGGGCTGCTCGACGGCTTCAATCCCTGCTCCATGTGGGTGCTCGTGCTGATGATCTCGCTGCTCGCGCCGCTGAACGACCGGCCGCGCATGATCGCAATTGCCGGCACATTCGTGCTGGTCGAAGGGGTTGCGTACTTCCTCTTCATGACCGCCTGGCTGAACCTGTTCCTGCTGATCGGCTTGTCGCGCGCCTCGCAGGTGATCATCGCTGCAATCGCGATCATCGCCGGCCTGATCAATATGAAGGACTTCGTCGCGTTCGGCCGCGGTATCTCACTGTCTATCCCGGCGAGCGCCAAGCCTGGCATCTACAACCGCATGCGCAACATCCTGCACGCACAAAGCATGGTTGCGGCCATCCTCGGCACGGTGATCCTCGCCGGACTGGTGCAGATCGTCGAGTTCATGTGCACCTCAGGGTTCCCGGCGCTGTACACGCGCATTCTGACGCTGCAGCAACTCGACCGCGCGAGCTACTACGGGTATCTGCTGCTGTACAACGCCGCCTACATGCTGGACGATGTGATCGTGCTCGGGATCGGCGTCGTGATGCTGAGCCGCCATCGCCTGCAGGAAAAGGAAGGTCGCTGGCTGAAGCTCATCAGCGGCGTGGTGATGGTTGGGCTCGGAATCTATCTGATCCTTGCCGGCTGACCCGTGCGAATTTGAAACACCCGCTCGCCTATTCGACCTCAACCACGACGTTACCTATCGCGCGTCCGGACTCGACCAGTTCGTGCGCCTGCGCGATTGCATCGAGCGGCAGCCTCGCGGCGATGTTGTGCTGCAGACGATCCTGCTGCAGCCATTCGTTCAGTTGCCCGACGGCAGTCGCACGATCCAACGGTGTGAGGTTGTAGACGATGAAAAATCGCAGGCGCAAATTGTTCACGGCGGCAGGAAAGAATGGCACGGCGATCTCCGGTTTGCCGCTGCCATAGACAACGATGTCGCCTTCAGGCTTGACGATGCCAAGATCGGTCGCGAGGTTCGCTGCGAAATCGACTTCGACCACGCGGTCCACGCCCACGCCGGCCGTGGCCTCACGCACGCGCGCGATCACATCATCGCCGCGGTAATCAAGTACCAGATCGGCGCCGGCTTGTCGCGCCAATGAAGCCTTGTGTGCGCTGCTCACCGTCGCGATCACGCGCTGCGCGCCGAGCAATCGCGCCATCTGAATCGCATAGTGTCCGACCGCGCCAGCGCCGCCGGCGATCAGCACGTCCTTGCCCGCGACGCCGCCATCCATGCGGACTGCATGCAGTGCGGTCAGCGCAGGAATGCCGAGACAGGCACCGGCGTCGAACGGCACGTTCGCCGGCAGCCGCACGGCTTGCTCGGCAGGCAGCGTCACAAATTGCGCGGCGGTACCGAAGGCACGTTTCCAGGCGGCATTCCACGTCCACACCCGTTCGCCAATGCGTTCGGCCGGCACGCCGTCGCCCACCGCATCGATCACACCGGCGCCGTCGCTGTGCGGCACGATGCGCGGGAACGCCAACACCGTCGCGCGCAGCCCGGCGCGCGATTTCACGTCCGACGGATTGACCCCAGAGGTAGTCAGCTTCACGCGCACCTCGCCCGCCGCAGGCGTCGGTGTCGGCAGATCACCTCGCTCCAGCACTTCGCGCGCGGGTCCCGTTCGTTCGTAGTAGACGGCTCGCATGATCACTCCATCGCGGGTTGAGACGGCAGCCGGTGCCGCCTACCCGCGCATCGTAAGCGACGACCGCGGCACCCGTCGGACAGCGTGTCGCTGAACGGGTGCAATCGGCCGAATTGCCAGCGGTTTGCCGGCGGGGCTCAACTCTTTGAGTCGTCTGCCGATGTTCAGACATGCGGCAATCGCCGAGTCGTTCGGCATTGAAGCGCAGACGGTGAACGAGACAAGTCTATGTCACGCGACATCCCATACGTCGAATCGACGGAGTCAGTGTCCCGCTGGACTGCGAACTCTCTGCTGCATCCAGTTGAATCGAAGGCATCCGTGTGGGCCACGGCCTTGCGCGAATACAAAACGAAACAGGTCGGGCAGTTGCCCCTGCGGCTACGCATGCTCGATGTGCTGGGACACCTGCAGCGGGGCCATCTGCTTGCCATGATGGGGACGACCCTGCCAGTCGTCTGGCTCGACGGTCATCAGGACATTGCGCTGCTCGCGGGCGTGCTGTTCTGCTACGGCTACGTGGAGGTCGTTGGTCGCCATCGCGACAACGCCAACATTGTGTATTTCGGACTGTCGCAAAGCGGTGAGCGCAAGCTGCGTGAGGGCCTGGCGTGGTGGAACTCACTGTCGTTCTGGCAGCGGCTGCAGGTCCGCATTTTCGGATGACGCCAGATGACCACCAGAACTGCCGCGCCATCCCTCGAGCAGATGCTCGATATGGCGATCGCATCGACGTCGATCGCGATGATCCCGTTCACGGTCGGCGCGTTAGTCGCGCTGGCCTGGGTTCGCTCGTTCGAGGACGCCGATTCCGCCGCCGTGCGCGGGCGCTGGTGACTACGTGATCTGCATTGGCGGGATTGAAGACCGCCACCCGGGCTTGAACAAAACCTCTTTGCCCTGAAGCACCGAGGTGTGTTCGTCGCCAGTGCCGCAGTGTCGCAGTGGCGCACCAAACGAGGGTTTTGCAGGTGCCCGGACCGGCAAATCGCAGTTGGACAAAACGACCAATGACGGGTAGCCTCCGTTCTGCTTGCGTTTAAGTGTCGTCAGTCCTTCGGTTCCCTGCGTCGACTCCCTTGTTTTTGGGGTCGCACCTCAGTCCCCGGTTTACGTACTTGATCGTTGGCGCGCCAGCCGCCTTTGCGGCCGACGGTGGTTCTTCATCTCAACTTTCAAGGATGTTTAAATGGCACAAGGTACCGTCAAGTGGTTCAATGAAACCAAGGGCTTCGGCTTCATCACGCCGGAGGACGGCGGCAAGGATCTGTTCGCGCATTATTCGTCAATCCAGAGCGCAGGCTTCAAGACTCTGCAGGAAGGCCAGCGCGTCGAGTTCGTCGTTGCCCCGGGCGCCAAAGGCCCGCAGGCCACACAGATCAAAGTGATCTGAGGTTCGTGCGTTCGAGAAAGAAAGCCGCCACCTTCGGTGGCGGCTTTTTTCTTGCCAACGACACGGCTGTTCGCAACACTTGAGCACCCCTTCAGGGAGCGCCGATGGCAAAACCCAACTACTCGTTTGAAAAGCGTCAGCGCGAGCTGGCCAGGAAGAAGAAACAGGAAGCCAAGCGCGAGCGCAAGGCGCACAAGCCCGAGCCGGCCAATACGACGACACCGACCGAAGACACGGCGGCGCCGCCCGTTCCGACCGAGCAACAGTAGCCGTCAAGTCAGCCGGTCCAGCGCGGCACGCGCGTCTGCGGCGAGCGGACGAGCCGCGCAGCTATCGAGATGGTCGTTGACGAGCCCCATCGCCTGCATGAATGCGTAGATGGTCGTCGGCCCGACGAAACTCCAGCCGCGACGTTTGAGATCCCGACTTAACGCAGCCGATTCCGGGGACATGTTCATCGTCCGCAGCATCGCCCAGGTGACCCGCGCGGGGCGAGTCGCAGGATCCGGCTCAAAACTCCAGAAATAGGCCGCGAGCGATCCGAATTCGTCGATCAGTTCGAGCGCACGGCGTGCGTTGTTGATGGTCGATTCAATCTTGCCGCGATGACGGATGATGGCGGCATCGATCAGTAGCCGCTCGACCTCGCTTGCGTTGAATTGCGCCACGCGCGCAAGGTCGAAGTCGGCAAACGCACGCCGAAACGCATCGCGCTTGCGCAGGATCGTGAGCCAGCTCAGCCCCGACTGAAAGCCTTCCAGACAGACCTTTTCGAACAGCCGGCGATCGTCGTCGACCGGGAACCCCCATTCGTGGTCGTGATACGCGACGTAGTCTTCACTGACGGCGCACCAGGAGCACCTTCGCGTTCCATCGTTGCCGGTGATGAGGCCAGCGCGGTCGAACGTCATTGGGAGCCCCTTTGACTCGCGCTCAGCCGTGCCATGACGCCACCCACGAGGAGCGCTGCCGACGCGAACGCGAGCAGGTGCTTCAGCGTGTGTCCGCTCACGAACCCAACCGCATCGAACACTCGCTGGTCCTGCAATTCGGCCACCTTTGCCAGCAAGTACCCGGCAATTGCCAGTCCGAACGTGACGCGCTCCACGCGGGGCGAACCATGTATCGCCTGCCATAACGGAATCAGCACCAGCGGCGCAGCCTGTATCAGCAGATACGGCCGCAGATCGCCGACGCCGTTGAGCTCTGTCACATACCACCACAACACGCTCGCGATCGACGCCAGTGCGAGCACGGCTGCGGTGCGCAATCCATGCGCCGAACGTTGCGTCTCCGTGTATACCGCCGCCAGCAACCCCGCGCAGGCGAGCGCGATCGGAAGTCGATCGAACAGCAGTCGAAAGTTATCGGGCGACAGGTGATAGAGGGCCGAACCGATCGCCGCCATGAGGAGCGCAACGAGAAACAATGCCCACCCGGGCCAGCCAGGCGCCAGTCGCGCGTCGCGCCGCCGTGGTGCAAGACCGATCCATCCCCACATGGCCACCACCGCGAAACCAAGATTCGACAGCACATCCATGGCGTTGGGCAGGCCCAGAAGTGGGCGTGTATCGGCAAACCGATGGTAATCGGGCCACTGGCTGATCGGTCCATGCAGCGCAAGTGCGACGATCGCACTGGCGACCAGAAGCGAAGGAGCATGAGCGAACAGGCGGTTCATAGGCGATTTCGCGATGATATTCGGCGCGACCCTGCCCGTCGCGACACGATTGATCATGCATCGCGATTCGGATTGCTTCCGGCACATCGCACGTCGCGCGCAACACGAATGCACGCAAGGCGCACAAACAGTGGCAAGATCACGGGCGGCACCAGGACGACGGGCAGCAGAAGCGTTCGAAAGCACAGCGGTGGCCAACCGACCAGCAGATCAACCCCTGCGACCCGCGACCAGCGGGCTGGTAGTCGCGGTCGTGCTCTTCTGTCTGCTGGTGATCGTCGCCATGTGGATCGCGGTCGAATACGTGACCGCGCGCGAACATGACGCCCGCATCGCTGAGATCAAGCAGGCAAACACCAACCTCGCGCGCGTGCTGGAAGAGCACACCATCCGCACGCTCAACTACGTCGACGAGCTCGCTCTGCTGACGAAGGAGCGGTTCGAACAGGAGGGAGCGCGGTTCGATCTGCCAACTTTCTTCGCGTCCCTGCAGGTGCCGAAGTCACTCGTACGCAACGCGGTGATTACGGACGAAACCGGTTATGTGGTGCTGGGTTCCCATGGCGCGCCACGCACCTATCTTGGCGATCGCGAGCACGTCAACGTGCACAGGGACCTCGACAGCGGTCAGTTGTTCGTCGGCAAGCCGCTGCTGGCCCGTGTCAACGGAAGCTGGTCGATCGTTCTTACGCGCCGTGCCAACAAGCCGGACGCCTCGCTGCTGGGGGTCATCGGTATCGCGATCGACCCGTTCTACTTCTCGGAGTTCTACAAGGATGTCGACCTGGGCCGCGACGGCACCGTCGCCCTGATCGGAAAGGACGGCGTGATTCGAGCACGGCTGCCACCCGGCGATGGACGAGGGATGGGGGCCGACATCAGCAAGTCCGTCCTTTTTCGGCGCCTCGACAGCGCACCCCATGGGTCGTATATCGCGTCGGCTCTGACGGATGGCATCGAGCGTATCTATGCGTATCGCTCGGTGCGTGAATACCCGCTGGTCGTGACGGTCGGCACGTCGGTGCGCGAATCGCTGGCGCCGGTCACGGCGCAGAAACGCACCTACCGGACGCTTGCAGGCATCGGCACCGTGCTGCTGATCGGCGTTGCGTGTGCGCTCGCGCATCTGGTTCGACTGCGCGATCACGCCGAAGCGGCGGCGCATCGCTATCTGGGCGAATTGCATCGCAAGACGGTGCAACTTGAAGCAGCCAGCACCGAGGCGGAAGCAGGTTCGCGCGCCAAGTCGCGCTTCCTGGCCACAATGAGTCACGAAATCCGCACGCCGCTGAATGGCGTGATGGGCAATCTCGAACTGCTGCAGCGATCGGGGCTCGACCCGCAGCAAAGGCAATGCGCGCAGATTGCCTATAAGTCGGCGGCTGGGCTGCTGCGTGTTCTGAATGACATGCTTGATTTTTCGCGTATGGAATCCGGGCGCCTGACGCTGGAGCGCGCACCGTTTGATCCGCGTTCCCCTCTGCGTGAGGTGATCGAGCTCTTTGGCGAGGCCGCACGCGCGAAAGGCGTCGATTTGCGTCTGCAGATAGCGGCCGACGTCCCGAATGCAGTACTCGGAGATAGCGGTCGCCTGCGCCAGGTGCTGTCAAATCTCATCGACAATGCGGTGAAGTTCACATCCGCCGGACACATCGAGGCACGCATGGTGCGGGTTGCCCATAGTCCGCCGGATATCGGACTGTGTCGGCTGCGGGTCGAGGTGATCGATACCGGGATTGGGATCGGCGCCGAAGAACAACAGCAACTGTTTGTGCCGTTTTCGCAGGCGGATGCATCGACCACGCGGCGCTTCGGCGGCAGCGGACTTGGGCTGGCGATCTGCAAGCATCTGGTTGAACTAATGGATGGCGCCATCGGTGTCAGCAGCACACCCGGCGCAGGATCGATGTTCTGGTTCGAGGTCACACTGCAGAACGCGAGCACGATGCCGCAAGGCACCGCCTCCGGAACGCAAGCGGCCTGACCGCTGACAATTGCACGTGTCATCAGAAATCACACCGGCCCGGCCGGCATCGCCCGGTGATCTATTCATCACCTTCACACTGCTTGCGCTGCAGGGCTTTGGCGGCGTGCTTGCCGTCACGCAGCGCGTGTTGTGCGAGCAGAAACGCTGGTTGACACCGGCGCAGTTCGTCGAAGTGCTCGCGCTCGGCCAGGTGTTGCCCGGGCCGAACGTGTGCAATGTCGCACTGATGGTCGGTGACCGTTTCTTTGGCTGGCGCGGTGCATTTGCGGCACTGGGCGGAATGATGGCCGCCCCGCTCGTGGTCGTTCTCGCGCTGACGATGCTTTACATGCAGTTTGCGGAACAACCGGCGGTGGCCGGCGCGCTGAAAGGCATGGGTGCCGTGGCCGCTGGACTGATCATTGGCACCGCGCTCAGGCTCGCGATTGCAATGCGCACCAACGCGATGGGCGTGCCGGCGTGCATAGGCTTTGCGACGATCGCGTTCGTCGCGGTCGCGCTGTTGCGCTGGCCGCTGGTGTGGGTATTGCTCGGGCTTGGCGTGGTTGCGTGCGGCTTCGCCTGGTGGCGAATCGGCGCAGCGATCCAGGGGAAGAAGCCATGATCGGCTCGCTGCCCCTTCCCGATCTGGCCGCGCTGTTCGGCCATTTCCTGTTGCTGTCGCTGCTGGCGATCGGCGGGGCGATCGTGGTCGCACCCGATATGCACCGGGTGATGGTCACGCAGATGGGACTGCTCACCGACGCGCAGTTCAACGCGTCGATTGCGATCGCGCAGGCGTCACCGGGTCCGAACGTGTTGTTCGTCGCCGTGATGGGGTATCAGGCGGCGGGGTTGGTCGGGGCCGGCGTCACATTGCTAGGCATCCTGCTGCCGTCGACTACGCTGGCATTCGTCGCGGCGCGCTGGGGTCATGCACGCCGCGAGCAGCGCGCGGTGCGTGCGTTCAACGCCGGCATGGCACCGATAGTGATCGCGCTGCTGGTCGCGACCGGATGGATCCTGACCGCGCAGACGCCCGGCTGGCATCACTTCGTGCCGACCGTCGTTGCGGCACTGCTGGTATGGCGCACGCGGATACATCTGTTGTGGCTGATCGCCGCCGGAGGCATCGCGGGTGCGCTGGGCTGGATTTGAGAGTCAGACCTCGCCGTGGCCGCTTCGTAGTGCGACCCACAGACCGAGCACGATGCACGCGAGCCCGAGCAGAAGCCAAGGCGTCAGGGCTTCGCCGAGCAGCAGCGCGCCCAGAACCGCGGCGGTCACCGGACTGAGGGACAGGAAGATCGTGACACGCGTCGGTTCCGCGTGGCGCAAGGCCCATAGCCACAGAAAGTATCCGATGCCGCTGCTGGCGCCGATGAACAGCACCGCGCTCCAGCCAGCAACCGAAAACTGCGGCCAATGCGAGAAGAACCCTTCCGCGCTCGCCAGCAGCGCCAGGGCCAGCACGGACGCGAACATCGCCAGCATGCCCACCGCAAGTGTCGGATAGCGTCGGAGATACGGCCGATAGAGCAGACTGCACAGCGCGCCCGTGGCCGCGCTGGCAAGCACCGCGAGCGCGCCGAGCCATTCATGCCGGCTTGCGCCAATGAGCAACTTCTCCCCAAGCACGCAGCCAACGCCGGCAATCGTCATCAGCACGCCCAACGCACCTTGAATGGACATGCGCTCGCGGCCCAATCCGGCGCCAAGCACCATCGTCATCAGCGGCATGGTGGCAAACAACAGCGCGGCACGCGCTGATGCGATGTACTGCAATCCGTAGTTCATCAGCGCGATCAGCACGCCGAACTGGCCAATGCCGAGCAACGCGATCGGCAGCAGATCGCGCCGCGCAAAGCGCGCGCGTCCGCCGGCCAGCACGAAAGGCGCCAGGCACAGCAGCCCGACTGAGTAGCGCAATAACGCCAGCGCGGCTGGCGTGGTTTCGGCGATCACGAAGCGCGTGGCGACAATGGCCGCGCCAACCTGCACGCCGACGGCAGCCGCCGCGATCAAAGGCAGCGCGCGCTTCACTTCAACGTGAGTTCCCAGTACTGCCCCACGAGATCGTGGCCAAAGCTGCGGTGCCTCTCCTTCCTGACGAGACGGAACCCGAAACCCTCGTAGATATGTCGTGCCGCGACAAGCACATCATTGGTCCAAAGCGTGAGCGTTCGATAACGTGCCGCAGCGGCAAAGCGGATGCATTCGCCGACCAGCACGCGACCCAGTCCCAGCCCGCGCGCGGCGGGTTCCACCAGCAGCAAGCGCAACTTGGCCACGCGCCTGCTTTGCGCGACACAGAATACGGAGCCAACTGGCGCGCCATCCCGCTCCGCGATCCAGCAGTGCTCGCGCGCTGGATCGAATTCGCGCAGGAATTTCGCCCCGATTTCGGCCACCAGCGCCTCGAAGGTCTGATCCCAGCCGTACTCCTGCTGGTACAGCGCGCCGTGACGGGACACGACCCAGCCGATATCACCGGCGCGGTGCGAGCGCAGCACGAACGGCGTCATGCGCTGGGTGCGATCGCCGAGCAACGATTCGACCGTGCTGTACGCGGCCAACATGCGGCGTTGCTCATCGTAGGTCAGCGCCCCGAGCATGGCGGCCACTTCGTCATGCGACCGCTGGTCCAGCGGGGCGAAGGCGCGTTCACCCTTCTTCGTCAGCACCAGGTGACTGCGCCGGCGGTCCATCTTCGACACCGTCCGCGTCAGCAGGCCGCGTCGCTCGAAGTCGGCCAGGATCCGGCTCAGGTACCCGGCATCAAGGCTGAGCGCACGCGTAAGTTCGCCGGCGCTCAGGTCCGTGCGATGTGCGAGTTCCCACAGCACGCGCACTTGCGTCAGAGTGAACGGGCTGGCCAACAGGCCTTCGCTCAGCACGCCGATCCTCTGCGTGTAGAAGCGATTGAAAGCGCGTACCCGTTCGACGTCACGCTCCAATGCGCTGGCTGCCATGCCGTCCTCCGCCGTCCTGCTCGGGGACTCTTCCCGGAATCATTGCTTTTGTCAACTGTTTGCTTGACTCGATCGGACTCGTGATCGCTTGCGGCGCGAACTGCGACAATCGCCGGCCTGTCACCGGCGACCTTCAAATGAACCCCGGTTCCCTCTACGCCGCTGCCGCCTGTGTGCTGTGGGGCGTCTTTCCGCTGTATCTGAAGACGCTGCAGGGCGTCCCGGCGCTGGAGATCCTGGCGCACCGGATGGCGTGGTCGCTGCTGGTCTGCGCGCTACTGCTGGCGGCGCTGCGCCGATGGCACTGGGTGAAGAATCTAGCCAGCCGTCCACGTGTGCTCGCAGCGTTCGTCGTCAGCGCCATGCTGGTAACGGCAAATTGGGGCATCTACATCTGGGCGGTCAACGCTGACCATCTGATCGATGCGAGTCTGGGCTACTTCATCAACCCGCTGGTCAACGTCTCGATCGGCGCGCTGCTCCTGCACGAACGGCTGCGCCGTGCCCAGTGGACGGCGGTGGCGATCGCGGCCTGCGGCGTCACCTGGCTGACCTGGGACGCTGGCCAATTGCCGTGGATCGGCCTGACGCTCGCGTTGAGCTGGGGGGCCTACGGGCTGATGCGCAAGACGGCCGCTCTGGGCGCGATCGAAGGACTGACGCTTGAAACAGCGCTGCTGTTTCCGTTTGCACTCGCCTATCTCGGATGGCTGGCTGCGCACGGGCAGTGCGTCTTCGTCAGCGGCTCCGCTTCGACGCAATGGCTGCTCGCTGCGGCCGGGCCGGTGACCGCGATACCGCTGCTGCTGTTCGCGGCCGGCGCACGTCGAATCACTTTCGTGCAGCTTGGCATTCTTCAGTACATCGCGCCGACGCTGCAACTGCTGCTCGGCGTCTGGTTGTATCGAGAGCCGTTTGCGCCGACCAAGGCGCTCGGCTACGGCCTGATCTGGGTCGCGCTCGTCATCTTCACCCTGGAGGGCCTCTGGCAATTACGGCAGCGGCGCGCCTTGGCGGCGCGCTAGCGATTGCCAGCCGCGCGCGGGGCAAGCGTCTTCAGACACAGATCGTCGCAACCCTCTAGCGCAGGGCCGCTTTCAGCATATAGCTTAGTTGCGGCTCAAGTCCTAGCAGGAGCAATCTCCCCCTGCCGGGGCGAGCTCTGTGCCCAATGCGACCTTGCCGCGACCACCGTCGATTCTGAGATAGGTTCTGGTCACGCTTTCTCTGTCCTGTAACGAAATCCCTCGTCAGCGACTTCGCGCAGGCCGCCGCTCATTGCCGGTTCAATGACTGCCAGCATCGCGATGAGCCTCGGTGCCGCGCGACGCGCGGCGAGATCAACTGGCCCAGTGATAGGCACGCTCGCGTGCCGGCCAGCAGCGGATGAAGATGAAACGCGGGCCGATGAAAAAAAAGCCGCGTGGGTTGCACGCGGCGAGGTCGAGGAGAACACAGATGCGTGGTTGCAGACGATGCGTGGCGGTCGGCCGGTGCCGGGCTTGGAGGACGGAGCGCCGGGCGGCCGCTGCGCATTCGTCTGCAGGGCTTCAAAGTAACCCCAAGCGCAGTGGCTTGTCTTTCATGCATGCGTATTAGGCCGCCCAGCGCCGACAATTGGCGCAGCGTAGACTGCGCGCTCTCGAAAACCATTCGCGCCGCAACACCTCGCAGATGGATACGCTCGCCGCTCCCCGCTCTGAAATTCGCGCTCGCATCGATGCGTTGCGCGCCGCAATGCAAGCCGAATCGATTACGGCCTGGATGGTGCCATCGGCCGATCCGCATCTTTCCGAGTACCTACCTGCGCGCTGGCAGGGCCGCGTCTGGCTGTCCGGATTCACGGGCTCGGTCGGAACGGTGATCGTCACAGCAGATTTCGCCGGCCTGTGGGTCGACAGTCGCTACTGGGTCCAGGCCGAAACCCAGACGCCCGGCACCGGCATCGAGGTGATGCGAATCGGCGCCGCCGCCAGCAATTCGCATATCGACTGGATGGCCACGCATCTGCCAAGCGGCGCGACAGTCGGGGTCGATGGCGCGGTGCTGTCGCTCGCGCAGGCGCGCGCACTGGACGAGAAGCTCACGCCGCACGGCGTTCGGCTGCGCACCGACATGGATCTGCTGGACCGGATATGGCGTGACCGGCCGGCGCTGCCGGCAGCAGCAATCCGCGAGCACGCGCGTGAATACGCACCCGTGGTACGCCAGGACAAACTGACCACGGTACGTGCCGAAATGAAGGCCGCCGGCGCCGACTGGCATCTTGTATCGACGCTCGACGACATCGCGTGGATGTTCAATTTGCGCGGCGCCGATGTTTCGTACAACCCGGTATTCATCGCGCATGCACTGATCGGCCTGCAGCGCACGACGCTCTTTGTCGGAGAAGGCAAGGTGCCGCCAGAGCTCGCCGATCGTCTCGAGAGTGAGGGCATCGACGTGCGCCCGTACGAATGGACGGCGTCGGCGCTGGCCAACCTGCCGCGCACCGCGGCGCTGCTGATCGATCCCAAGCGAATCACGTTCGGCCTGCGCGAAAAGGTACCGGCGCACGTGCGCATCGTCGAACAGATCAATCCATCGACGCTTGCCAAGAGCCGCAAGACCGCCGAAGAAGTGGCACATGTCCGCCGTGCGATGGAACAGGATGGTGCCGCGCTTGCCGAGTTTTTCGCCTGGCTCGAGCCGGCGTTGGCGCGAGGTGAACGGATCACCGAATTGACGATCGATAACCGGATCACCGCGGCGCGTGCCGTGCGGTCCGGATTTGTATCACCGAGTTTCTCGACGATCGCCGGCTTCAACGCCAATGGCGCGCTGCCGCACTATCGCGCGACCGAGGAATCGCACGCAGTGATCAGCGACGCCGGCGCGACCGGCCACGGTCTCCTGCTGATCGATTCGGGCGCGCAGTATCACTACGGCACGACGGACATCACGCGCGTCGTGCCGATCGGCACCACAACGGCGGAACAGCAGCGCGACTACACACTGGTGCTGAAGGGAATGATCCAGCTTTCGATGGCCGTATTCCCACGCGGAACCAGGTCGCCCCTGCTCGACACGCTGGCGCGCGCCCCGATCTGGGCCGCGGGAGTCGACTATGGCCATGGCACCGGCCACGGGGTCGGCTATGCGCTGAACGTGCACGAGGGACCGCACGGCATCACCCCGCACCTGCCGCCCGAACCGCAGACCGCGATGGAGCCCGGCATGATCACCAGCAACGAGCCGGGCATCTATCGCCCGGGTCGCTGGGGCGTGCGCATCGAGAACCTCGTGCTGAATGTCCCGGCGCAAAGTGGCGAGTTCGGCGAGTTCCTGAAATTCGAAACGCTCACGCTATGCCCGATCGATACGCGTTGCATCGAACGCACGCTGTTGCGCGACGACGAAATTGCGTGGCTCAATGCGTACCACGCCGAAGTCAGGCGACGTCTCGCTCCGCTCGTTGCGGGCGACGCGCTGGCGTGGCTCGAAACAAGGACGCTGCCGATCTAATCCAGCGTCTGCCGGTACCTAAGCAGCGCGATCGTGCCGGCGACGAACGTGAAGGCCAGGATCGCCCAGATCTGCGGCGCCACGTCATTCAGCTGCGCGCCCTTGAGCATCACGCCGCGCACGATGCGAAGGAAATGCGTGAGCGGCAGGATCTCGCCCAGCCACTGCGCCCAGGTCGGCATGCCGCGGAACGGGAACATGAAACCTGACAGCAGGATGTTCGGCAGGAAGTAGAACATCGTCATCTGCATCGACTGCATCTGGCTTCTCGCGATGGTCGAAAACGTGAAGCCAACCGCCAGCGTGGCGACGATGAACAGCAGGATCGCGCCCGCCAGCAGCACGAAATTGCCAACCATCGGCACCTCGAACAACAGGCGCGCCGCGGCCAGGACGATCAGCACCTGCACCGCGCCGATCGCCACGTACGGCAGGATCTTGCCGATCATCACTTCGACCGGACGCACCGGCGTGGCAAGCAGGTTCTCGAGCGTGCCACGCTCGCGTTCGCGCGTCATGCCCATCGACGTCATCATCACCAGCGTCATGGTCAGGATCACGCCCATCAGCCCCGGCACGACGTTGTAGCTGGTGATGCTTTCCGGGTTGTAGCGCTGGTGCACACGAACTTCGAACGGCGCCGCATCAGGCCGCAGATTCGCCAGCGGCCCCCGTAATTCGTGGACAAGCGCAATCTCGGGCAGTCGCGCCAGCGCGGCCAGCGATGCGCCGGTCGCGGCCGGATCGGTTGCGTCGGCGTACACCACCAGGGGCGGTCGCTCGCCGCGCAACAATCGACTGGTGAAATCGGAAGCGAACACCAGCGCGAACTGCACCTCGCCTTCGGCGATCAGATGTTCAGCCTCGCGCTCGGTGCCGACGTGAATGATGCGGAAGTAGCCGGTGTTTTCGGTCGCACGCACAATCGAGCGGACGAAAGGAGACTGGTCAAGCGCCACGACTGCGGTCGGCAGGTTCTTCGGATTGGTGTTGATCGCATAGCCGAACAGCAGCAGCTGGATCAGCGGAATGCCGAACAGCATGCCGAAAGTCAGCCGATCACGCCGCAGCTGAATCAGTTCCTTGACCAGCACCGACATCACGCGCGACCACACGCGCGCAATCGCGGAGCGTCGCGCATCAGTCAAAGTTGTCACGCGCATCCTGGGTCAGGGCAATGAACACGTCTTCGAGTCCCGTCGCGATCGGTTCGATCTGCCAGAGAGCTGGTTTCAGGTCTTGCGTGCGCAGCCAATCCGGAAAGTCCTTCCTCGCCGCACTGCTGACATGAATCACGTTGCCGAACTGCACCGCCATCCAGCCGTCGTCGTTGTTGACGAGCGCGAGCACGCGCGCAAGATCGGGACCCCGCACTTCCCATGTGTTCAGACCGGCCGCGCGAATCACCTCTTCCGATGTGCCGGTCGCAAGCAATCGTCCATACGAGATGTACGCGAGGCGATGGCAACGCTCCGCCTCGTCCATGTAATGCGTGCTGACGAGCACGGTGAGGCCCTTTGCGGCGAGCGCGTGGATCTGCTGCCAGAAGTCGCGGCGCGCCTTGGGGTCGACGCCGGCGGTCGGCTCATCGAGCAGGAGCAGATCCGGCTGATGCAGCAGGCACGCGGCCAGCGCCAGGCGCTGCTTCCATCCGCCTGAAAGCGCTCCAGCGAGCTGCTTGCGGCGTTCCACCAATCCAAGCCGGTCAAGGGCCTCGGTCACCTTCTGCTTGCGGCCGGGCATGTTGTACACGCGTGCGATGAAGGCCAGGTTTTCCTCGATTGACAGGTCCTCATACAGGCCAAAACGCTGCGTCATGTAGCCAACTCGCAGCTTGATCCGCCGTGCCTCGCGCCGGATGTCGTAGCCGAGGCAGGTGCCCTCGCCCGCGTCGGGTTCGAGCAGGCCGCACAGCATCCGGATGGTGGTGGTCTTGCCACTGCCGTTGGGGCCGAGAAAACCGCAGATCTCGCCCTTGCGCACCTGGATCGCGACGTCATCGACCACTTTGCGGTGATTGAAGGACTTGGTCAGTCCGCGCACGTCGATGGCAAATTCCATCGCGTCCTCAACGTGCGGCGAATCGGATGTCGAGCGGCTGGCCCGGCTTCAGCGTTCGCGCTGCGTCGTTGTCCGGGAGCGCCTCGACCATGAACACCAGCTTGCCGCGATTCTCGTTGCTGTAGATGACCGGCGGCGTGAACTCGGCCTGAGGTGAGATATACGCGATGGTCGCGGACATACCGGCCGGACAGCCATCGCATCCGACGTTCACTCTCTCACCAATTGCGATTCCGGACATCATTGACTGCGGCACAAAGAAACGCACCTTGACCGCGCCGTCGGGAAGCAGTGCGACGACCGGCGCACCGGCCGCCACCCATTCACCGATGCGGAACATCACGTCGTACACAAGTGCATTCACCGGCGCGACGCGCTGCTTCTGATCCTCGCGCCACTGGCTTTGCGCAAGATCGAACGAGGCCGCGCGGCGTTCGGCATCGGCCGCGGCGATCTCGTCCGGCCGCGCGGCGTCGCGCCCCACCGCAAGCTGGGCCTGCAGCTCGGCCACGCGCGCCGCGTCGCGGTCGCGTGCCGCGATCAGACCGTCCAGCCGGGACTCCGCGACAAAACCCTGTTTGACCAGTTGCTGGTTGCGCTCGAGTTCCGACTTCGATGCAGCCAGACCGGCGCGCGCCTGCGCCAGTTGCTGCTCAATGGCCGTGATTTCCTGCGCCCGGCGGCCCTTGCGCAGATTGGCTGCCTGCGCGCCGGCGCGCTGCTCACGCGCCTGGGCGGCGGCGCGCCCAAGCTCTTCGGCATCGTTGTCAAGCGCAAACAGCGGCGCACCCATCTCGACGCGCGCGCCGCGCTGGACCTGCAGCTTTTCCAATGTGCCGCCGGCCGACGCTGCAACGTAAACGAGATCCGCCTCCGCATATCCGGTCAGAGCCCCGTCGCCGCCGCGTGCGCAAGCGGCGACCATCATGGCAACAGTGAGAGGCGCCGCAACGTGAATCATGGTCATCCAGGTCATGGGGAATCCCTCAAGGCGCGAGTCCGCGGAGGACCCAGTCGAGACGCCGCTCGATTTCCGCCGGATCGATGGCGAAATGGCTCACCTGTTCAGAAAACTCGCGCGGAAGAATGCGGCGCAGACCGAGACCGGAAAACAAGAGTACTGGAAGCGCCAGTGCACCGAAGATGAACAGGAGCACGTGCGTTGGCGTCTCACGGCGCATCTCGCCCGCGGCCTGGGCCTTTTGTATCGCGGCCAGCACGCGTGCCGGATGTCGTGCCGGCATCACCTTGAGGAAATGCCTTGCCGCGGTTTCGCCTTGCGCGGCATCCTGGAGCAGGTGCGCGATGAACGCGGCGTTGGCGACGGCCCAGCGCACCAGCTGCATCACGAGTGCGCGCAACTGGGTGAGCGGCGAGCCGTCGGTCTGTACCGCATCATCGAGCCTGCCCATCAACGGCGCATACCAACGCTCCAGCAGCTCGGCAATGAATGCATCGCGCGTGCCGAAGTGGTGCACGAAGCTGCCGAGATTCGCGCCGGCGCGCGCGGCCACGCCCCGCACCGTGATCGCGCGCAGCCCAGCGCGGCGCGCGATCACCAGCCCGGCACGCAACAGGCGCTCGCGGGTCGCGGTCGGATCGGCGGAGGCAGCGGCGGACTTTATTTGTACGGCCGTATAAGTAGAGAGTTGAAATCTATACGCACGTACAAGAATGTGCAAGTCCGCCGCTTGACCGCGGCTGCGCCGGTCGCCTGACAGGCGCGGCCACGCCAAACGCCAGGGAACTGGTACACTGCGTTCACGCGGCATGTGACCAGCGCCGTCGACTCCCAATCGACGAGCCTTTGCCGCTGTCAATCCTGACGAGGCGCCTGTACTGAAGGGTCTGCCTCACTGAATACCCCGTTCGTCTGCAGTCGGCTGGTCGATGAACACAACGCATGCGCGACTTCGCGCTGACGCGGTTGTGGCAGGCTGACCACTGAAAGTGACTTCATGTCTTTCGCAAGCCTTGGCTTGTCCGACGCACTTGTGCGCGCGACCAACGATGTCGGCTACAAAGAGCCGACTCCCATACAACTTCAGGCGATTCCCGCCGTTCTCGCGGGCCGCGATCTGATGGCCGGCGCGCAGACCGGCACCGGCAAGACGGCAGGCTTTGTGCTGCCGATCCTGCAGCGCCTCGCCGCAACGCCCGGTGCGGGCAAACGGACGATCCGCGCGCTCATTCTCACGCCGACGCGGGAACTCGCCGCGCAGGTCGAGGAAAGCGTGCGCGTGTACGGCAAATATTCGCCGCTCAAATCGACCGTCGTCTACGGCGGCGTCTCGATCAATCCGCAGATCACCACACTCAGGCAAGGCGTCGATGTGCTGGTCGCCACGCCGGGACGCCTGCTCGACCACCACGGGAGCCGCACGGTCGATCTGTCGAAGGTCGAAGTGCTCGTCCTCGACGAGGCCGACCGCATGCTCGATATGGGCTTTCTGCCCGACATCAAGCGCGTGCTCGCGGCGCTGCCGCGCAAGCGCCAGAACCTGCTGTTCTCGGCCACGTTCTCGGACGAAATCAAGCAACTGGCGCAAGGACTGCTGCACGATCCATTGCATATCCAGGTCGCGCAACGCAACAGCACCGTCGACTCGGTGTCGCAGAAGGTGCTGCCGGTCGAAAGCAAGCGCAAGGCTTCTCTGCTGCTGCACCTGGTGCGCGAGCACAACTGGTTCCAGGTACTGGTGTTCACACGCACCAAGCACGGTGCCAACCGGCTCGCCACGCAGCTCGATAAGCACGGCGTGCCCGCGCTGGCCATCCACGGCAACAAGAGCCAGAGTGCGCGCACGCGCGCGCTCGCCGAATTCAAGAGCGGCAAGCTGCAGGTTCTGGTCGCCACCGACATCGCGGCGCGCGGGCTCGACATCGATCGGCTGCCGCACGTGGTGAACTTTGACATGCCGCACGTGCCCGAGGACTACGTGCATCGGATCGGCCGCACGGCGCGTGCCGGCGCCACCGGGGAAGCGATTTCACTTGTTGCTCCTGAGGAAGAAGGACTGCTGCGCGATATCGAACGCGTGATCCGGCTCAAGCTGCCGCGCGAGGTGGTGACTGGATTCGAATCGATTGCGACCTTGCAGGAAACGGATGCCGACCGCGCTCCGCGCCACGGCCGGGCGCCACATGCGCCACGCAGCCAGCGCGGCGCGAACGGCCAGGGGCCGCGCCGACCAGTACAGTCAGCGCCGAAACATTCGGCACCACGACGCAAGCACGCCGAAGTTGTCGCACCGGTTCCAGCCCGGACCACCGACGATGGTCGAGCGCGCAAGGAATCGCACGCCTCTCGACCGCCGCGCCAACCCGATGTCGATTCGCAGGTCCGATCGAGTCTGCCGCCAGGATGGAGCGGCACAGCAAGACGCGGACGCTGAGCGCGGCACGCACAACTGGGTCTTCTCGCCGTGCTGATCTACGTCGCCGACCCGATGTGCTCGTGGTGTTACGGCTTCGCGCCGGAATTGCAGGCAGTGCTCGACCGGTTCCCCGATCAGCCCCTGCAACTTGTGATGGGCGGCCTGCGCGCGTACAACACGCGAGTGATGGACGCCGACATGCGCAATACGCTGGCACATCACTGGGACGAGGTCCAACGCGCCAGCGGCCAGCCATTTGACCGCGCGCTGCTGGCACGTGCAGATTTCATCTACGACACCGAGCCCGCCTGCCGCGCGGTCGTCACCGTTCGCAACAGCGACCCGCGACTTGCGTGGCCGATGTTTCACTCGGTTCAACGCGCGTTCTATGCACAGGCGCGCGATGTGACGCGCGCCGATGTGCTGGCCGAGGTGTATGCCGAGGTGCGCAGTGAAGATGGCGACCCGGCATCAAGAACAGTTGATGAGTTCGCCAACGCGTTGGCAAGCGACGCGATGAAGGAATCGGCACGCATCGACTTTCGGCGCGCGCATGAATGGGAGGTGCAGGGATTCCCGGCGCTGTTTGCGGAGCGCGACGCGCACTACGCATTGCTGGCACCGGGTTATGTGAAAGCTGCCGCGCTCATCGAACGCGCCCAGGCTTTCTTCAGCGGCGCAGATCAATCACCTTGACGCGCACGCGCCGCTCCTGGTTGTTGCGATTGACCGTGAGTTCCGCCGGGCTGTCGATGCCGACGCGGTCGAGTTCAGCGGCGAAAGACGAGAGCGTCTCGACCCGCTTGCCGTTGACCGCAATGATGACGTCCCCAGGATCGCCGGATTGGCGGTTCAGCGGACGCAGTCCGGCTTCCGCGGCCGGCGTGCCGCGCGTCACTTCGTCGATCACCACGCCCGCGATACCGGCGCGCGCGACGAGATCCGGCCGCACGGGAACAATGCCAATGCCAGGCAGCGGCGCGCGGCCGCGTGCAATCAGTGCCGGCACGATGCGATTAACCAGATCGACTGGAATTGCAAAACCCACCCCAGCAGAACTGCCGCTCGCCGAGCGAATTGCCGTGTTCACGCCGATCAGCCGGCCGGCGCTGTCAAGCAGCGGACCGCCCGAATTGCCGGGGTTGATGGCGGCATCCGTCTGGATCACGCCGGCGACTTCTCGATAACCCTCGATCGTCGGCAGTTCGCGGTCGAGCGCACTGACGATGCCCTGCGTGAGCGTGCGTTGCAGCCCGAACGGATTGCCGATCGCAAGCACGCTCTGGCCGATGCGCAGGTTGTGAGAGGCGCCGATCGGAATCGGTTTGAGGTTCGACGGCACGCGCTTGAGCCTGATCACCGCCAGGTCGTATTCGGGCGCGAACCCGACCGGCGCTGCCTCGATCGGATCGCCCGCATCGAGCCGCACGAACACGCGCCGCGCGCCTTCGACGACGTGGTAGTTCGTCACCACGTGACCGACACCGTCCCAGACGAACCCGCTGCCGGCACCCTGCCCCACTTCGGCGCTGAAAAATCCCGTGCGCTGCACGACCTCGGTCGTGATGTACGCCACCGATGGGGCGGCGGATTCAAACAGGTTGACGAGCGCCTGCTCGCTCTGCATCAGCGGCCCGCGAGGTGCGACGGCACGCGGTTCCGCGCGTGGCGGATTCTGCGCCAGCACCAGCGCCGGCCCGGCGCCGAGCAGCGCGCCAAGCAGCAGCAACAAGATCCGTGTCGTGCGCGAGTTCAGTGGGTTCTTCATTTCACCCTCACCCTCTTTTGCCATACACCGTCGATTCGAATGGATTCTCGAAACACAGATGGGTTGCACCGGCGGCGATTTCAACCACTGGACCATTGCGCTCTGCGCTACGCTTTCGACCTGAAAGTCACTCATGGAATCGCCCGAATACCGCATCGACCACAACCCGGGTGCCGGCCGCTTCGAGACACGCATTGACGGCTGGCTGTGCCGGTGCGACTACCGGATCGTGGACGGCGTGGTGCATCTCATCCATACCGAAGTCGCGCCATCGCTTGAAGGACGCGGCATCGCGGCGGCGCTGGTGCGCGCAGCGCTCGTGTGGGCTGCAGAGAATCAGTTCAAGGTGCGGCCGCGCTGCTCCTACGTGCGCGCGTACATGCAACGCCATCCCGAGACGCAGGCGCTACGCGCTGACTGAGCCAGACTGCCCACATCTGCAATTTGCGCAACATTCGGAGACTGTTCGCGATGCTCCAGCGGCAAGACCGCCGCGCGCGCGGCGATCGACCGACTAGACTGCGCAGATCTCTCTGTAGATCGTAAAGAAGCTTCATGATCAGCCGCCGACTGTTTGTTGCCGCGTGCGCATCGTGCCTGCTCGCATCCTGCGGCGGCGGTGCCGGTTCCGATACGCCGACACCTCCCCCTCCACCGACACCCACCTTCGTCGACCCGCCCGCCAGTGCGCGCGTGTCAGGCGAACTGCTTGCTACGGCAGCCTGCCCGACATTGCCGCCCGCCGGCACGCTGTATCCGAACGCGAAGGTCGAACCCCATCTTGTGGCGAATCCAGCCAACCCTCAGAACCTGATCGGAACATGGCAGCAGAATCGCTGGTCCGGCGGCGCCTCGCAGGCGGTTGTTTCCGCCGCATCGTTCGATGGCGGTCTGACCTGGACGCGGACGACCGCGCCGTTTTCCATCTGCACGGGCGGCGCGGTCGTCAACGGCGGCGATTTCGAGCGCGCAACCGATCCGTGGATGGCGATTTCCCCGAACGGCGTCGCGTACTGGATGGCGCTCGGCGTGACGGGCGGCGCGACGTTCTCCGCCGGCTCTGAGACTGCCATGCTGGTTGCACGTTCGCTCGACGGAGGGCGCACCTGGGAGCGGCCGACCACGCTGATCCGCGATGGCGCAAGTGCTTTCAATGACAAGAACACCATCACGGCGGACATGACTGATTCGAACTTTGTTTATGCGGTGTGGGATCGCTTGCAGCCCGGCGCCGGGGGGCCCGCGTGGTTTGCCCGAACCACCAACGGAGGCGCCTCCTGGGAACCGGCACGTGTGCTGTTCAACCCCGGCTCCAACGCGCAGACGCTCGGCAGCGTGATGGCCGTGCTTCCCAACGGAACGCTGGTGAACGTGTTCACGCGCATCACCGCAGAGGCAAACAACACGCAGCGGTCCGAACTGAACGCGATTCGATCCACCGACAAGGGTGTGAACTGGTCGGCGCCGATCAAGATTGCCGATACGCTGGCCGGCGGCGCCTTCGATCCCGAAACACGCAGTGCGATTCGCGACGGCGCTGGATTGCCGCAGATCGCAGCCGCTCCCAATGGCAATCTTTACGTGGTGTGGCAGGACGGCCGTTTCGTCAATGGCATCGACAGCATCGCCATCTCGCGCTCGACCGACAGCGGACTCACGTGGTCGGCGCCGACGCAGATCAACGGGGTCGCCAACGTCCAGGCATTCACGCCGCAGATCAGTGTGCTGAGCGACGGCACGATTGGCGTCAGTTATTTCGATTTGCGCAGCAATACCGCCGACGCGAGCACGCTGCCAGCCGAAGTCTGGCTGACACGCTCGCGTGACGGCGGCGCGACATGGCGCGAAGCGCGCGTCGCCGGCCCGTTCGACCTGGCCATCGCACCGAATGCACGCGGCCTGTTCCTCGGCGACTATCAGGGACTGGCAGGCCGCGGCAGCCAGTTCGTGGCGTTCTTTGCGCAGACAACACGCGCGGCGGTGACGAACCCGACCGACATCTTTGCGCTCGCGGTCACGCCGACGGCGCAAGCGCAGTCTGTCGCACCCGCGATTCGCACTTATTCTGCAACGCCAGCAGCCGCGGAGCCCACTGATGAACTGCGCCAGCGTGCAAGTGACAACATTGCACGTGTCCTGGAACGCCGCGTGCCTGGATGGACCATTCGGATGAGTCCGCCAACATCGCGCTGATAGAGCCGAATTCGCGTGCTCGCGATCGTCGGGCATGAGCCCCCGCACATCTCGGGGCGCTGGCGCGACCGCGTTGGAGGGAGGACTCTAGTGCCGACTTGAGCGCGGTTGTTCATGCTACCGTGGCTTGTCTCGATTGCCTTTGTGATCGAGCCGGTTGTCTCCTCCACCTCCTCCTATGGTGGTTTGGGCCCGATTGGATTCACTTCCTTCGGGCCCTTTCTTTTGTTCAGCCAGGCATTGAATACGTAATGACCGATAGCGTCGCGCCCTGCGGATCCTGAATCACCGCCATGCGGCCAACGCCTGGAACATCCCAGGCGGGCATTACAACCTTGCCTCCAAGCGCAACCGCCTGTGACGCAGTTGCATCGACATCCTTCACAGTGACATACACGCCCCACATCGGAGGCATACCGGCCGCTTCAGTCGGGATCTTCATCATGCCGCCGACCGACGTATCGCCAACCTGGAATGCGGTGTAAGTGCCATTCGGCATCGCCATGTCTTTTGTGGCCCAGCCAAACAGCTTGCTGTAAAACGCGCGCGCGCCCACCGGATCCGTTGTCATCAACTCGGACCAGCTGAAAGCGCCGGCGGTCTTGTACACATCCATGGGGTTTCTCCTTTGTGTGACTGAATCGCCATCATCGCGCGATGCGCATGGGACGGATAGCGTGTACCCGTGTCGAAGCGATGTCCTGTCGACCAAATGCAAGCCATGCAACAGCGTGAATACGCAAGCCCAATTGAATCTCGACTGCGCGATAATCCGCGCCTCCCGTGTTCCCCAGCTCCGCCGACTTCGACCCAATGCAAACCGCCGGTGATCGCTTTGTCGATCTATCGCTGCGCATTCTCACGCTGGTGGTCGGAGCGGTGTTGTTCGCCTGTCTCGCCCTGTTGATTTATCGCTGGTCGGTGCCTACGGTGACATCTCCAGGCATCACGATCGTTCCGGTCAGTCCCAAGACAAACGCGACGCCGACACAGGTCGCTGCGCCCGAGCCCGTGAAGGCACCGGAAGTGCTGATGGCGCCGGGCAAGATGTTTCAGTGCGTCGTCAATGGTCGCAAGCTGTTTTCCGACCGCCCGTGCCCCGAGGCCGCGGGAGCAAAGAAGTAGCGGCCCCGTAACAACTGGCAAAACACTGGCGCCAGATCCGGTCGGCGTAATGGAGGCGAACACGTTGTTCTGAGCAGGGTTCACGCGAACCCTCGACCTGGAGCAACGACATGACGCACAGATTCGTATTCATCGCGGCAGCCGCATTCATCATCGGCGCTGCCTGCACTGCCTTCAATTCGGCCCATGCACAGCAGGTGTCGATACGCATTGACACGCCCGAGATCGGAATTCGCTTCGGCACGCCGTACCCGCAACCGATCTACGCGCCGGTTTACTCACCCCCGATTTACTCACCCCCGGTTTACTCATCCCCGGCTTACTCACCCCCGATCTATTCGCCCCCGGTCTATGCGCCGCCTATCTACTCTGCCCCGATCCTGGTCGCGCCGCCACCCGTCTATTACCGTGCGCCCCGTTATGTGGTCGCACCGCCGCGGGTGTTCGCACCGGGTCCGTTCGCCTACCGCGGGCCGTGGTTCAATCCACCTGGACATGGCAGGAAGTACTGGAAAGTGAAGCACCACCGCAGTTTCGATTAGGCAAGACTCGTCTGCCCGCCGCTCTCGCGTTTGTTTGTGTGCGGCCGTTCCGCTGGAGAAGGTGGCCGCCTTGTGCTTGAATGTGACGCTTGGGACAGCGGAGGGCTTGGATGAAAACAGACGGGCGGGAAAGCGACAACGTTGAGGATCGCCGCGGCGAAAGCGGCGGTCGCGGCGGACTGCCGATTGGCGGCCGCGGGCTCGGCATCGGCACGATCGTCATCGCCGTCATCGCATCGTACTTTCTCGGTGTCGACCCGCAGATGGTCATGAGCGTGCTCGGCGGCCTGGAATCAGGGGCGCCGACGCAGGCGCCGAGCGGTCCGGCTAAGAAGCCCACCGATGAGATCGGTCGCTTCATGGCCGTGGTACTCGCCGACACCGAGGACACCTGGGGCGCACTGTTCAAGCAGGGCGGCGGTGAATATCGGGCGCCGAAGCTGGTGCTCTTCACCAATGCCTATCCGACCGCGTGCGGCACCGGGCAGTCCGCAGCCGGTCCCTTCTACTGCCCCGAAGACCAGAAGGTCTATCTCGACACGTCGTTCTTCCAACTGCTGCAGCAACGCTTCGGCGCTGCCGGCGATTTCGCGCAAGCGTACGTGGTCGCCCACGAAATCGGCCACCACGTCCAGAATCAGCTCGGCATCATGGAAAAGACCGCACAGATGCGCAGCCGGATGAGCGAGGCGCAGTACAACCAGGTCTCGGTGCGAATCGAACTGCAGGCGGACTGCTTCGCCGGCATCTGGGCGCACCACGCCAATCGCTCGCGGCAGATTCTCGAATCGGGCGATGTGGAAGAAGCGCTGCGCGCCGCAAGCCGTATCGGCGACGACGTGCTGCAGAAACGGACGCAGGGTTACGCGGTGCCGGAATCGTTCACACACGGCTCCGCGGAGCAGCGGGTGCGCTGGTTTCGCACCGGCTTAGAAACTGGAAGCATGAAGGCGTGCAATACGTTCGAGGCGCGCCAGCTGTAACTGGCGTTGAGCCAACCACGCGGCAAAAGCGCTACGGCATCTGGATCTTGCCGCGGCCGCCGCCCAGTCCGGGCGGAATTCCGCCCGGACCGAAGCCACTTCCCTGACCGGGCAGCACGAGTCCTGACGCCGCTTCGCGCCGCATCTCCTGCAGTTCGCGCACGGTGCGCTCGATCGCAACCTTTGCTGCGGCGGCATAGCCGCTCACCGCTTCGGCGAGTGACTTGGCCTCGATCTCGAAGTTGATCGGCAACGGACCCATGTTGGTCATCATCTGCGCTTCGCCCGTATAGACGGTGGCCCGGGATGGGTCGGTCGAGCCGTCTGCCTTGATCGGCACCATCATGCGGATCGTGCCGATCTTGCGGTCGGTCACGATCTCCTCGCGCCAGAGGTCGTTGGCGTCCATGCGTACGTCGCGCGTCGAGTTGTTGTCTGCCATCGGGAGTTCCTTTTGTTCGGCGCGGAGCATAGCGCCGCTATCATGATTTCGCAGAATCTGGGGGTGACATGACGATTTTCGAGTGGCTGGCCGCCGTTTGCCGCGAACTGGACTGGCATGTCATGCGCGCGCACGACATGCTCGACGACACGCGCTGGTCCGACATGTTCGAAAGCGGCATGACGCCGGCCCAGGCGGCTCGCGCCGCGCGGCGCGACAAGCTGGCCTGATCGTTCGCCAGCGCAAACACACGGGCGATGCCCGAGTTACCCGACCTTACCGTCTACCTCGAGCATCTCGACCGGCTGCTTGGCGCGCGGTTTCTGCATCGGCTTTCGGCGCTGAATCCGTTTGTCCTGCGCAGCGTCGAGCCAAAGCCAGCCGCCTTCGAGGGTAAGAGGTTCGTCGGGTCCTCTCGCATCGGCAAACGCGTGGTGCTGACATTCGAAGACGATCTGCACGCCGTGATGCACCTGATGGTCGCGGGTCGCCTGCGCTGGTTGCTGCCGGGCAGGAAGTCGCCAGCCAGGATCACGCTGGCGACGTTCGCCTTCGAGCATGGCACGCTCGCGTTTACTGAAGCTGGCAGCAAGCGTCGCGCGTCGCTGCATCTGGCGCGCGGCGTCGAGGCGCTCGGCGCATTCAACCCCGGCGGCATCGAGCCGCTCACGATGACCCCGGACGCCTTCCAGTCTCGTCTTACGCAAGCCAACCACACCCTCAAGCGCGCGCTGACCGATCCGCATCTTTTTGCGGGAATCGGAAATTCGTATTCCGACGAGATCCTGCATCGCGCGAAGCTTTCTCCGATTGCGCTGACGCAGTCGCTGAATTCCGTCGAGGTTGTGCGCTTGTACGAGGCGATCCGCACCGTGTTGAGCGAATGGACCGAACGATTGCGCGACAGCAGCGCGGGGGCATTCCCGGAGGACGTCACCGCGTTTCGCCCCGAGATGGCAGTGCACGGCAAGTTCGGCCTGCCTTGTCCGGTCTGTGGCGCACCAGTGCAGCGGATCGTCTATGCCGACAACGAAACAAACTACTGCGCGCGCTGCCAGACCGGCGGCAGGATCCTCGCGGACCGTGCGCTGTCGCGCCTGCTGAAGTCAAGCTGGCCGAAATCGATTGACGAACTCGGTTAGCCGTGACGGCACGCGTTGCTGGCGCGACCCATCATGAGCCCGCAGCACGCGGCAGAGTGACCCGGAACACGCTGCCACCACCGTCGCGTGCGAAGCACTCGACGCGACCGCCGTGCTGTTCGGCAACCTTGCGTACCAGTGCCAGTCCGAGTCCGACGCCGCCGGCCGATTCTGCCGTGCCGCGCGCACGATAGAACGGCTCGAAGATGCGCTCGCGTTCATCGACGGCGATACCTGGGCCGCGGTCGCAGACGTCGAGCACTACGCGATCACTCGCCGTCAGCGCAACGTCCACCGGCGCGCCGTTGCCATAGCGCTGAGCGTTTTCGAGCAGATTGCGCACCAGCCGGTGCAGCAGTCGCGGCGAACCCTGCACGGCGGCCGGCTGTGCTTCGAGCAGCGCGGCGGTTCGCACGCACTCCTCGGCCACCAGCGCAGTGAAGTCGACGCGCTCGAACTCGCCGCGAACGTCGGTCGCATCCAACCGGGTCGCGAGCAGGATTTCGTCGATCAATGCGTCGAGTTCGGCAATGTCCCGCTCCAGCTCCCGCTTCAGGTCGGGCCGCGCATCGGCGCCCAGCATTTCAACCGCCATCCGAACGCGCGCAAGCGGAGAGCGCAATTCGTGTGACGCGTTTGCGAGCAGCGTCCGGTGCGATTGCACCAGCTGCTCAATCCGGCCGGCCGCCGCGTTGAAGCGCGTCGCAAGTTGCGCGATTTCGTCGCGACCCTCGACTTTCACCCGCGCGGTCAGCTCGCCCTGCCCCAGCCGATCAACGCCTGCCTGCAATCGTTCCAGCCGGCGTGTGATGCGACGCGCGACCGGATACGCGCCGATGCCCACCCCGACCGCAAGCAGCAGCAACGTCGACATCAGACCCAACGGAGGCGGCGGGCGTTTGCCGTGGCGGCGCGTGACCATCACGCGGCCGTCCGGCAAGCGCACCGCGAACGCCGGTCCGTGCCGAGTGACGAGCCATTCGTCACTGCCTTGTGGCAGCGGCAAATCCGGCGCAGTGGCTGCGATCAGCGCACCGTCGGGACCGTACAAGGCAAGGTCGGCCCGCAGCTTTTCATGCCAGGCCTGCAACGCGGCCCTCTGCTCCTCGGCCGGCGCGCTGGCCGGTGGCAGCAGGGAACTCGCGATTTCGGCCCACGCGCGCACGTTCGGGCCGAACGTACGCTCGCCCAGGAAGTGCCAGGTCAGGCCCACCAACAGTGTGAACGCCACCAGGCTGGCGAGCATCGCAAGCCAGATGCGCCAGTACAGGCGGCCGCGATGGGGCGTCAATCCTGCACCTTGGCGAACACGTAACCTGCGCCACGCACCGTGATGATGCGCTTGGGCTGGCGCGGATCGTCCTCAATCAGCGCGCGCAGCCGCGCAACGTGTACATCGATCGAGCGATCGAACGCATCGAGCGCTGCGCCGCGCACCCATTCCATCAGCTGCTCGCGCGACGCAACGCGCCCCGCGTGCTCGGCCAGCGCCAGCAGCAGATCGAACTGATGCGAGGTCAGTGGACGCAGCTCGCCACCAACGCGCACGAGCCGCGCACCGCGATCGATCTCCAGCCGTCCAAACCGCAGCACCTGATCGTTCGGCACCGTTCGCGATCGCCGCAGCAGCGCACGGATGCGCGCCAGAAGTTCGCGCGGCTCGAACGGCTTGGGCAGGTAGTCATCCGCACCCATTTCCAGGCCAATCACGCGATCCAGCGGATCGCCTTTGGCGGTCAGCATCAGGATGGGCACCGCGGCGACTTCGCCGCGCTCAGCGCGGATGCGGCGGCACAGGTCGAGCCCGTCCGTGTCCGGCAGCATCAGGTCGAGGATCACGAGATCGACGTCGTCTCGCGAAAGGCGCGCCAACCCGTGCGCGCCGTCGGCCGCGACGTCGACATCGATGCCGTGGCTGTGCAGGTAATCGCGCACCATCGCGGCGAGGCGCGCGTCGTCATCGATCAGCAGCAGTTTCGGCACGACGGTATTGTGCGGCCGAAGGCGCTGTGACGCGAATGCGGCCGAAGCTAGAGCCAACGCCGCACCTGGGCACGATACGCGGCATACGCAGCACCGAACTGTGCTGCGATCGCCGCCTCTTCAGCGCGTACGCAGCGATCCAGAACCCACGCAAGCAATGTGACCAGGATGTAGAGCGTGGCTTGCAGCAGCGAGGGCCGCGCACACGCCACGCCTGCTTGATCAGCTGTGGCGGGCACCATGGCGAGACTGCCACTTCTGCGCCAGCTTGGCACGTTGATCTGCGTTCAGCACCTCGGCCGCATCGGCAATCGCCTGCAGCATGCGGCGACTCACGGTGTCGCCGAGCTGCATCTGCTGGACCCGCAATGCTTCGAGCTGGGCGCGGTCAATGGTGGGCTGCGTCAGCAGCGCCATCGATTTCTGGCGCGCTTCCATGTGCATCTTGCGCAGCGGCGCCAGATCGGTCGCGGCCTGCTTGGCGATCACGCTGATACGGGTCTTCTGGTCAGCGGTGGCATCGATATCTGCCAGTGCGAACGCGACCATCGCGTCCAGCCGCTTGCCCATTGCCTCGGGGTCCATCGCGCCTCCGAAGCCGCGTCCCATGAATCCACCGTGTCCACCAGGTCCAAACGCATGTGCCTTGGTGTGCCAGCCGGTGCCGATCGCCGCGATCGCTGCGACCGATGCAACACCCAGGCCAGCCAGCGTCCAACGACGCGCGCGGTTTTTCGGAGCCGTGTTCGGCGATTCGGAAGCAGTTTGCTTGTCGTTCATCTGGATTCCCTTTCTGACTTGGTTATCTGGGTGCGACGATGCGCCCACGGTCGCCACTTTGACCCAGACAGGTTTCCCCTGAGTGTTCGCTGTGTAAAGTTGTGTAAACGATTGGCCCAGTCATGCCTGCGCACGTCCGATTGATCGATGAGCTTCGCACCGCGCTGGCTGCGCACGCCGATCCGCGCAACGCCGCACCGATGCAGGCTTACATGAAATCCGCGTTACCCTTTTTCGGCATCAAGACACCCGAGCGCCGCCGGTTGTTGCGCGAGGTGTGCCGGCGTCACCCGATCGGGACCGCCGCGGAACTGGCACAGACAGTGCGCGCATTGTGGCGTGGCGCCAGCCATCGCGAGGAGCGTTACTGCGCGATCGAACTTGCACGCACCGGCAGCAATGCGCGCCTGATGAACCTGACGCTGCTGCCGCTGTTCGAGCGGTTCATCGTCGAAGGTGCGTGGTGGGATTACTGCGACGACATCTCGGGCGAGGCAATCGCGCAGCTTCTGCGCGACGAACCCGCCAGGATAGAACCGGTGTTGCGACGCTGGGCGCGCGGCCGCGACATCTGGTTGCGACGCGCGTCATTCCTGTGCCAGCGCCGCATGAAGTCGGAGTTCGATGCAAAGCTGATGTACGACTGCATCCTGCCTTCGATCGACTCCGATGAGTTCTTCCTGCGCAAGGGCATTGGCTGGGCGCTGCGCGAGCGTGCGTACGCGGCGCCGGCCGAGGTACGAGCGTTCTGCCGCAGGCACCGCGACCGACTGTCGCCACTGACGCTGCGCGAGGCCCTGAAACGGATCGGCCCTTGAACGCCTTTGTCCGGCTGCACATGCGCCTACAGGAGCGCGCCCGGCGACTGAAACGCGACGCGCTGACGCTGTGGTTCGCATTCCAGCACCCGCAGGCACCCCTGAGCGCGCGGCTGCTCGGCGCGTTCGCCGTCGCCTATGCGCTTTCACCGATCGACCTGATCCCCGACTTCGTGCCCATTTTCGGCTACCTCGATGACGTGCTGCTGCTGGCGGGGTTGATCTGGTTCGCACTTCGGCTGCTGCCCGCGAACGTGCTCGAAGACAGTCGCGCGCGCGCCGATCAGTGGCTTGCCGAGCGGCGTGATCGACCACGCAGCGCGGTTGGCGCGGTACTCGTCATCGGGGTGTGGCTGCTGTGCCTGTGGCTCACGTGGCTACTCGGAAAATGGATATGGGCCTTGCTGCAGAGTTGATGAGGGTCAGTGCCGCGCCTGCTTGCCGCGTTGTGTGCCAGCGTGCGCGCGTATGATCGCGCGCCGAATGCGGACACAGCGGAACCGGAGACCTCGACGATGAATGCACCCGAAACCAGGATTTCGCGTCGCTCGAATCTCGACCCGCGGCTGCTCGAGCGCACGCATCCGCTGCCGATCAGCTGGTACCTCGATCCCGCGTGGTTCGAGCGCGAGATGCTGCTGCTGTTCAACCGCGGCCCCAACTATGTCGGTCACGAGCTGATGGTGCCGAATGTCGGCGACTACAAGGTGCTGCCGTGGACCGAAAACGGCAAAGTGCTCGTCCGCTCGGCCTCCGGCGTCAACCTGCTTTCAAATGTGTGCCGGCATCGGCAGGCACAGTTGCTCGACCGGCGCGGCAACGTGCAGAACATCGTGTGTCCCGCGCATCGCTGGACCTATGACCTCGACGGCAAGCTGCTCGGCGCGCCGGACTTCGACACCACGCCCCAGTGCAAACTGCCGCGCACGCCGCTCACCAGCTGGAACGGACTGCTGTTTGCCGGCCCGCGTGATCCGACTGAAGACCTGAAGGACTTCCCGCTCGCCGCCGACTACGACTACAGCGGTTACGTGTTCGATCGCCTCCAGGTCGACGAATGCCCGTTCAACTGGAAGACGTTCCTCGAGATTTTCCTGGAGCTTTATCACGTCGAGGCGATGCACCCCGGGCTGCAACAGTGGGTCGATGCCGGCAACTACGAGTGGGGCTTCGGGCGGGCGTGGAGTTATCAGATTCTCGGCATCAAGGACGAGCTGAAGTCGCAGGTTTCACCGAACTACGCCAGGTATCGCGACGTGATCCTCACGTACTCGGGCGGCAAGCTGCCCAAGTACGGCACCGTGTGGTCGATCCTGTACCCGAATGTGATGATCGAGTGGTACCCGTATTGCCTCGTCGTCAGCACGCTGATCCCGCGCAGCCCCGATCACACCACCAACATCGTCGAGTTCTACTATCCGGAAGAAGTCAAGGCATTCGAGCCGCAGATCGTCGAAGCACACCAGGCTGCCTACGCCGAAAGCGCGGCGGAGGACGCCGAGGTGTGCACGCGCCTGCACAAAGGCCGCCGTGCGCTATGGGTCGCTGGCGAAGACGACGTCGGTCCGTACCACACGCCGCACGAGGACGGCATGATCCACCTGCACGACTGGATCCGGCGCGAGATGGGGCAAAGGCGCACGGCGTAAGCAGCAAGCGGTTCAGGTCGAGCCCGGAGACATCGATGAAATTCGCCGTCAGTCATCTTCGCAATGCCGCCTTCAAAGCCGACGGCCTGCGCGCATTCTTCGCCTACCGCGATCTCGGCATACGCGATGCAACCGACGGGAAAGTGGATGCGCATGTGATCCGCGCGGTGCCCGGTGCACCGTTCGCGGGCAAGCCGCATCTGCACCGGACGACTTTCCAGCTCGTCTATGTACTCAAGGGCTGGATCGAGTTCGAGTACGAAGGCCAGGGCATTGTGCGGCTGGAAGCAGGATCGAGCGTGTATCAACCGCCGTCGATCCGGCACCGTGAGGTCGGACACAGCGACGACGTGGAGATGCTGGAGATCGTGATGCCGGCGGACTTTGCGACCGAAGACGTTGATTCGGTCAAGGCATGAACTCGACGACGCGCAGCGATGGCGATTGCAAGTCTGTTCGCCGTTTCCCGACGCGGATCTTCGCTCTCCGTCTTTCGGAAGCACAGAAGACACTCAGGCAGGGCATTTGCATCGCCGCCAGCTTCACGCTCGCCTGGGCGGCGCACGCGCAGGACTTCAGCAAGGTTGAAATCAGGACCGAGAAGCTGTCGGCCACCACATACATGCTGGAAGGCTCGGGCGGCAACATCGGCGTGTCGGTTGGCGAAGACGCGGTCTTCGTGATCGACGATCAGTACGCGCCGCTGACCCCGAAGATCAAGGAGGCGATTGCCAAGCTGACGCCGCGGCCAGTGCAGTTCGTGCTCAACACGCACTACCACTCCGATCACACCGGCGGCAACGAGAATTTCGCCAGGGAAGGTGTTCTGATCGTCGCGCATGACAACGTGCGCAAGCGCATGAGCTCGGAACAGTTGATCGGCTTTCTCGGCATGAAGCAGGCCGCTTCACCCAAGCCGGCGTTGCCGGTGGTCACCTTCGGCGGCGACATCACGTTCCACATCAACGGCGAAGAAGTCTTTGCATTTCACATGCCGCGCGCGCATACGGATGGGGACACGATCATTCACTTCCGTAAGAGCGACGTGATCCACATGGGTGACATCTTCTTCAACGGCTCTTATCCCTTCATCGACGCGGCGTCGGGCGGCACGGCCGACGGCGTGATCGCGGCGGCGGACATTGTGCTGGGGATCGCGACCGACAAGACGAAGATCATCCCCGGCCACGGACCGCTCGCGACGAGGAAAGACCTGCAGACCTATCGCGACCTGCTGGCGACAGTGACGCAACGGATCAAGGATCTGCGCAAGGCCGGCAAGTCCGACATCGAAATCAAGGCGGCGCAGCCCTCGCAGCAATACGATGAGAAATACGGCCGCGGCTTTTTCAATGCGGAGCGCTTCGTCGACATGATGCTGGGTGTGATTGCCAGGTAGGTGGCACGTCAGCAAGGAGCACCAATGCCCGACATGCTGGTCAAGCTGTACGAGCTTCCTGCGCTCGAGGAGGCGCTGGCCGCGGCCGCTGTGCATGGCTTGCAGGTACGGCGCGCGTTGACGATGGAGAAGCCGCGCGTGATGGAATGGATCAACGCGAACTTCGCCGCGTGGTCGGCGGAAGTCGATGCGACGTTCACGCGCTTGCCGGTCACTTGCTTCATCGCGCTGCGTGAACAGGAGCTCGTCGGCTTTGCCTGTTACGACGGCGTATGCCGCAACTTCTTCGGCCCAACCGCCGTTCTGGAGGCAGAACGCAGGCGCGGCATCGGACGCGCCCTTCTGCTGTCAGCCTTGTACGCGCAGCGCGCACAGGGCTACGCGTACTCGATCATCGGTGGCATCGGACCCGCTGACTTCTACGCGAAGACGGTGGGCGCGGTGCTGATCAAAGATTCGAGTCCTGGCATCTATGCGGGCAGGCTGCGGCCTGAGCAATCGAACTGATACTCGTCCGGTCCCACGTCGGACGAGCGTGCCCACCGCGGCTTTGACCGCCCGCAGCTCTGCCACTTTCAGAAAGTGCGCCAGCGCAGCGTCGTGCGCGTCGGCCTGAACCTCAAACCAGCGCGGCAGTTCATCAATCAGGTGTTCTTCGGCGCCGAAGTGGCTCCGCGGCTGTGTTCAGTGAGACCAGCGCACTGCCGCGCACGGCGTCACCGGCTGGGCGCAACTCCTCGACTCACTGCTCGATTATCAGGTGCAGCGCGTCGATTTCCGGTCAGCCGACCGCCCCCATCCCAGCCGTCACGCCGCACCGCCCCTTACGCCACACCCTTGAGGAAGCCTGCCAGCTCGGCGTCCTCGGTTTGCGCGTGAATCGCAAACCAGCTCATCAGCTCCTTCGAATAACGCTGCACACCTTCGATGTCATTGGCATCGAATCGGCGGCGCGCCTCGGCGCACGACTCGAGCAGGTGCTCATGCGCACGCTTGTGGCGTTCGTAGTGCGGATAGTTTTCCTGCAGCATGAACTGCTCTTCGGTCGAGCAGTGGCGCAGCAGATGCTCGTGCAGCGCCAGCAGGTCCTCGCCGTAATCGGCCTCGGCCGGATCATTCAGCGCATCGAGAATCGCCTGGAACTCGCGATGCAGGTCGTCAATCGGCTTGAAGCCGACCAGGATATCGGTATGTTTGAACGCGGTTGCGGCGGCAGCCATGGCGCACTCCTGCTTCTGGATGGCTCACGGTAAGACCGTCGCCGCCCCCGGCTCTTGACCGAGCGCAAACGCGCCTCGCACGTGTTTGCAGGCCGTCCGGTCGGGTGCAGACTTGCCCCTGAACCGCGACGTTCGGGGGAACGCCATGCTGCAGCTTGCCTCACTGATCAACCGCCAGGCCCGTTTCCGGGGCGGTTACCCCGCGCTGAGTTTCGAAGGCGAAACGCACACCTATGCACAATTCGCGGCGCGGGTGAACCGAACCGCCCACGCGCTCGCCGGGCTCGGCATCCGCCGTCGGGACAAGGTGGCCACCGTGCTTGCCAACTGCCGCGAACTGGTCGAGATCATGTGGGCGGTGCCGTCGCTGCGTGCGGCCAACGTGCCACTTTCGCCGCTGCTGCTGGCGCCGGGGTTGCTTTCGTTGCTGAACGACGCCGAGGCGGCCGCGCTCATCACGCAGCGCTCGATGCTGCCCGTGATCGACAGCATCCGCGCGGAGCTGCCGCCCCGCCTGCGTGACCGCATCCTGCTGGTCGACGGTGCGGCAGCCGGCTGTTTTGATTTGGCGGCGTTGCGGGACGCAGCGTCCGACGCAGCGCTCGAGGTCCACGTGTCGCAGGATGATCTCTTCAACATCATGTACACGAGCGGAACGACCGGGCTGCCCAAGGGCATCATGCACACGCACTTCGTGCGTTCGATGTACTGCCTGCTGATGACCGCCGCTTGGCGCATGACGCCCGAGTCGGTCGTGCTGCACACGGGCGCGATCGTCTTCAACGGCGCCTTCGTCACCTTCATGCCGTGCTTTTACCTCGGTGCGCACTACGTGCTGGCACGCCAGTTCAACGCCGCCGAGATGATCGAACTCGTCGCCAGACACAAGGTCACGCACACGATGATGGTGCCGGCGCAGATCGTCGCGATGCTCGACGCGCCAAACTTCCCGCCGGAAAAG
>Ga0209261_10000004_pt1 | contig 71361 bp, 60 predicted proteins | sample DOMMetBare1Fresh_FD_187470 | JGI IMG/M metagenome (GOLD analysis project Ga0209261, IMG submission 187470) | Wetland sediment microbial communities from St. Louis River estuary, USA, under dissolved organic matter induced mercury methylation -... | ecosystem: Environmental > Aquatic >...
CCTGTATACTGTTCACCAACTTCATTGCCAAAGCACCAGATAATTACTGAAGGGCAGTTCCTGTCCCTTCGTATAAAAGCTCTGGTATCGGGTTCGGACCAGTCGGGGAAAATCAGGTGAAAATCGTGAGGCGTTTTTTTCCGTTCCCACGAATCGAAAATCTCATCGATCACCAGAAAGCCCATGCGGTCGGTAAGTTCAAGTAATTCGGGTGCGGGCGGATTGTGTGCAAAACGAATGGCATTGCATCCCATTTCGCGTAAAATCTCCAACTGACGTTCGGCAGCCCGCATATTGAATGCCGAACCCAAAGCGCCCAGATCGTGATGCTGGTTGACCCCCTGAATTTTAATGTGTTCACCGTTTAAAAAGATTCCATGATCAGGATTAAAATCAACTGATCTGATTCCAAACCGTGTTTCATAGGTGTCGATAATTTTGCCTTTTTCAGACAAAGTTGTTTCGGCTAAATAAAGATTGGGCTGCTGTGTTGGAGGCGGTCCCCAAAGTTTTGGGTTTTTGATCGTGACCGAGTTTTCAACCTTGGCACTTCCTTCAGAAACTACTTTTGATTTCAGGCTTGAAAAACGGACAACAGCTTTACCAGTTTTGTTCCCTTTTACATCTAATGAATAAACTGAAGTTGAAAGCTCAACAGTTGCATCTGTTTTTGAATCATTATCGATATTTACAGCCAGATTGATGGTAGCCGATTCGTTCGAAACAGCTTTGGTAGTTATGTAAGTTCCCCACTGCCCAACATGGATCGGGTGGGTTTTAGTCAGCCAAACATTGCGGTAAAGCCCTGCACCGGGGTACCAGCGGGCAGAATGATTGGGATTGTCTATGCGGATGGCCAGTTGATTTTCGCCTCCGAATTTGATGAACGGAGTCAGGTCCAACCGGAACGAATTGTAGCCATAAGGCCAGCCACCAACCAGTTGGCCGTTCAGCCAAACGATGGCATACGACATAGCGCCATCAATATCGAGAAAGATGGATTTGTCTGTATCCGATGCCGGAATCTCAAGTTTTTTCCTGTACCAGGCCACGCCGTTAACCGGCAAACGCCCCATGCCACCGCCAACTTCCGAATTCCAACCTTTCTGGAAAGGTCCTTTGATCGCCCAGTCGTGTGGTAGGTTTACTTTTTCCCATGAATGGTCATCGAAATTATTCTGAACAAATGGGAAATCGCCACCGGGATTGCCTTCCGGACGAACATGCCACTTTGCCGGATCGTTGATAAAATCATTCGCAGAAGGAAGAATCCAGGGTTTTAATACTTCCTGTTTGGCTGCAACTTCAACCGCTTCAGTTGGTTTGGCATCGGCCACCTTGTTCTCAGTTAAATCGGTAATTTCCGGACGAACATCGTAAATCAGCTTGTCGGCTATTGCAGCCGATTCGTATTTGAAAAAGTTCCAATCGTCATTGATTGAAATACGCTCCCGTCCTGATTTTCCGGATTGAGCCAATGAATTTGTCACCACCAGAAGGCAGAGGCAGTTTATCAGGACTAATATCTTTTTGTTTTTCATCTCCGGAATTATTCTGTTTATCAAGGTTCGGTAGTAAAGGGCGATGCTGGCAATCCCTCTTTGTTGTACAAATTAGCTCCCTCCGGATTGTCAGCCCAAGCATAGCGAACAACCACCGGTTTCGAAACAGCTTCGTTCCAAACAATCACTTTATTCCCTTTTATTTCAGCTTTTGCCCACACAAACTTCTTATCGGCTGCGGCAATGGCAAAGTGTTTCAATTCCTTGCCATCATTGGTTGTTAATCCGCTTCCGCAGTCAGAAAAAGTCAGTTCAACTTTGTTGTCTTTCACCTTCATCGATTGGTAAACCGGACCAGATGCCACCACTTTCTTGTCTCCGTATGCAATCTTTTCAGCAGCAAGGGCAAGCCGCTGTCCAACTTCTTTTTTCCGGAGCGGATGAATGTCGTTCTTTTCGCCCAATCCGATGGTAACTGCCATGGCGGTGTTGGGTACCGAAAGTGTTTTCAGTTGCTGGTAACGAAGAGTAGCCCAACCGCCTTCTGATGGTTCATTTTTCGGTTCCATAAAATCGGGAAGCTGAACAAAAAGGAACGGAAGGTTACCTTGTCCCCAGAGAGTGCGCCATTCGCCAATCAAGGTAGAAAGGACAGTTTTGTACTCGAGAGCACGTTCAGCATTCGATTCGCCCTGGTACCAAACCATTCCCTTTAGCCCAAAATTTACAATAGGGGCAAGCATGGCATTGAATAATCCCAGCGGTTTTCCGGGGAAAAAAGTTGCAGTTGGGCTGGGACCGCATTTCGCTCCAATGTTGTATTTCCAGTTTCCTTTCAGGTCGAAAATCTGTCCGTCAACTGTTAACTGGTACGGTTTTTCTTTGATAAAAGCTCCGCTGAACGATTGGCTGACCACCCGAATGGTGATGTTGTTTTTGCCGGCTATCAAAATGCCGGGAGCAATTGTGTAGCGGCGCGGAGGATATTGGTAACCGGTTGTACCCACAAACTTCCCGTTTATGAAAACTGAATCGCTGTCGACAATACGCCCAAGTTCAAGAAGCGCATGTTTCCCTGAGCAATTTTCGGGTAAGTCGATGTCTTTTCGAAACCATACGACTCCGTTTTTGAAGTCCATTCCGGCCTCGGCAAACGATGAAGGAAGCTGATAATCGGACCATGAAGAAACGTCGAGCGATGGGTTAAACCAAGGTGTTGCTTTCCTCCCAAGATCACTTTTGCCCAATTCACTGAACCATTTTCCCTGTGCAGCCTGTTCCGAAGCAAGGAGATTTTTCAGGTAAGTAGTGTCGGAAAGCTGTTGGGCGATTTTATATTGTTCGGGGAAGGATTTCAAGGATTCTTCACTGATCCAGCTTTCGGCAGACGATCCACCGGCAGCGCATTGAATAATTCCTACCGGAACCTGATATTTTTCGTAGATGTCGCGGGCAAAGAAATAGCCCACAGCCGAGTATTTCAAAATACTTTGAGGATTGGCTTCTTCCCATTTTCCGCCCTGAATGTCTTGCTGCGGTTTATTATAATTCCAACGAACCGGAACCTGAAATAAACGAATTTTTGGATTGGCGCTTGTTTCAATTTCAGGACCGTAAAGCGGAGCTACGCGGCTCATCGGCGTTTCCATGTTCGACTGGCCTGAACAAAGCCAGACATCGCCAAAGAGAATATTCTTTAAATTAATTTGGTTGCTACCTGCAATTTCCATTTCAAACGGACCGCCAGCTTTTTGCGCCGGAAGGGTAATCAGCCATTTGCCTTCGGCGGATGTTACCGCCTCGAAAGATTTACTGTTGAAGCGAAGTGACACCTTTTCGCCGGCACTCGCCCAGCCCCAGATTTTTACAGGGATTTCACGTTGAAAAACCATTCCATCGCTCACTAATTTAGGCAGCCGAATCTGGCTGTAACCTGTCAGCGAGATCAGTAAAATTAGTGAAATGGCAGTGAGAAGGAATTTAAATTTTCGTTTCATGGCTATTAAATTACTCTTTCAATCAATTGGTTTTTTGATACCGGTTTAAAAGTATAATCAAATAACTGTTTTGTGGTACTGAAACACGATTTTAGACCATTTAACAGGCTAAAATTTCGCCTTACTGAGATTTAAAATTAGCTACTTTTACCTTTTTAAGAAATGTTTCGGATTTTATGGAGAAGACGGTTCATCTGCTGATCATGTACACCATGCTGGTGTTAACGCTGCTGTTGTTTCACAAGGGCCGAAAAAACCCGCGAAGCCTCATGCTGGCTATTTATGCATCAGTCGAGGTTCTGACCAATGGATTGAATAGTCTAACGCTTTCTGCCGGTGCCGGCTTTTTTGATCAGTTTCCGCTCATGCACTTCATTTATAAACCCTTGTACTGCTTATGGGTTCCGTTGTTTTATGTTTATGCATGCTTCTGTTTTTCTCCTGATTTCAGGTTAAAGAAGAAATACCTGGTCCATTTAATTCCTTTTTTCGCGTTTCTTATCTTCTTTCTGATCATCTGGATTACTAAGGGTGATCATTATATCTGGCAGAACTTATACCGGCCCGGTACTTTTATTTATAGATCAGCTCTTGCCGTTGATCTTACTGTGAAATTGCAGTATCTGATTTACAATTTTCTGATGATCAGATCACTGTTTTACATTGAAAAACAACGAAATCTTCAGGAGCCTGCTCAGTCATTAGGCGTTGATATCAGATGGTTACGTTTTATTGTATATGGTTATGCATTCGGATGTTTTAGCGGAATTGCAACAATGCTTGCTGTTTTAGTGAAAAGTCCGTTTGCCTCTGTTTTTAATCTGGTAAGTATTTCCTATTTCTTTCTTTTCTTCTTTGCCATTTTTTACAATACGATTACCAACAAACTCTACAATGAAGAAGCTAAACCCAAATCGGGACTTTTACCCCATGCAGAAATGCTGCTTCTAATGAAAAGAATTGAAGAATTGGTTGCCGAAAAGAAAATGTATCTGGAACCCGAACTGACCCTCCAGCAAATTGCATCAGAGCTCAATGAGAAAGAACGTACTATTTCGCAGACCATTAACACTATCCTTCAGCGAAATGTAAATGATTATCTTAATTCGCTACGGGTTGAACACGCCTGCCAATTGTTGCTCGATTATAAAGAGAAACCCATTTTCGAGATCATGTACGAGTCGGGATTTAACACCAAAGGCGCTTTTAATCTGGCCTTTAAGAAAATCACAGGAAAAACACCTACACAATACAGGGAAGGGTAATCGTATAATCTCTTTCAGAATATCCGGATGATTTCATCCAAATATTCTGAAAGAAATGGTCCACAATATTTGAACGGCTATTCTTTTACAGCACTTTTCAGGATGATACTTTCGGGTTCGCCCAAATAACTCCGCTTTTCTTTTCCTGTCCGAATCACTATTTTTTGAAGTACCACACCCGGATCGACCATCCAGATTTTCAGGGTATGTTTACCGGGTTTATCAAGCTGATGGGTGGAAATTACCTGATTGATGTTGTTGCTCACCCAGGTTTCCCAGGTTTTTAGCTGATTGTCTTTGTTCATATTCAGGATTACAGGAATCTCATCGTCAAACGAAACGGCAAGTTCGGTACCACCATCGTTGAAATAATTGAGTGTGGGTGACAGATATAGGTTTATGTCAACCTTTCCGGCCTGAAATAAATAAACATCGTATTCCAGACAGGAACTACCCTTTCCCGGAACCTGTGACTTAGCAGTTACCGGAAAAGCTTTCATCCCCGATAAAGTTCGTCCAAGACCGGGAATTACTTCCCATTTAATATTGTTCGACGGAATATTTCTTGTAAAATGTTCCGCTTCGATTGAAATATAATCCTGGCTTTCAACAAATCCATTAAATGATTTCAATTCAGTCGTATTCGGTTTGAAAACCGGAATTTTTACTATGATGTCTTTACCGCCTGACTGGCTGATTTTAATTTGAACTTCATGTTTTCCAACCGGGACTTTGCTCCAATCGGCCGAAATCCAAATTCGTTGTTCTTTTTCAACTTTTCCTGAAGACGGTTCTGCTTTTAGCCAAATTTGATCAGTTGAAATCTGGTAGTCAAACGACTGTTTTCCACGATTAAAGAGATCAATGTAAACTGATTGTTTCGATAGAATATCCATTTCCGGTAAGCTCATTGGAAATATTCCTTCAGTAACAAATTCTCCTGATCCTTCAATGGAAACACCCATTTCAGGTTTGTCAGGCAAACTGATTTCTTTCACTTCGGGCATCGAGTTTTTCTCAGGTTGTTGCCAATAAGTATAGCCAATGTGCGTTTGGGCCATCATTTTATCCCATTTACCATTGGCCAGTTTAGTGTGGTAATAATCGGTAATGTCGGCATCTTTTTGATAGAGCTTTCGTGCTTTTTCGGCCCAATCCTTGGCGGTAGCGCGCCCCTGTACCGCAGCCTGCCGGTTTTTAGCCACTGCCAGATACAGTTCGTTCAGGTTGGCACAAGCCGTAATGGGGTGCAAAACCAGTTGGTAAAAAGCATCTTTTTGTCCCGCCGGAATTTTTTCATTCAGCAAATTTGCCTCTTTTGCCAACTTGTTGTAATCTTCCACGATTCGTTCAAATTCCTGAAAATTGATCAGGCTGTAAGTTTCAGGCGAAAGCAGTTCCGGTTTGCGACGACCGTTATATTTGGTATAGAGATCGAGCATCCGGGCAATTTCAGGAGCATGTTCGCTGCCAAACTGTTCGTCAGCCCAATTTCTGGTGTACTCCGGAAGTCGTTCTTTGGACCACTGATCGGGGTTCCATGCATAATCGAGGAAAAAGGAAACGGGCAATTCCATGGGTTTCAGATCTCCCACATTCACAAGCCAGATACGATCGACACCATGTTCGTAGGCCATGTTCATTTGCTCCCAAACTGCCGGAAGCGGACTCGTATTAAGCCATTTGTAATTCCGTGGTCCGCCCACATAATCAAAATGATAATAAATACCATATCCTCCTGATCTTGGCGTTGCATCCGGCTTAGGCAACTTCCGGATATTACCCCAGTTGTCGTCGCACAGCAACAGAGTTACATCATCGGGTACACGCATTCCATTGTCGTAATAATCCTGAACTTCCTTATAGAGCGCCCACAATTGCGGGGTTTCCGATGCCGGTTTGCCGGTCACATTTTCAATGATTTTTCGCTGATCGGCCACAATTCGTTCGAGCAAAGCAATGTTGGTTTCGGCAGTCATGGCCATATCGCCATCGCCGCGCATCCCCATCGACACAATGCTTTCGTGGTTTTTCATGCGCTCAATTCCTTGTTTCCAGAATTTCTGAAGAGAATCTTTATTGGTTTCATAGTTCCATGCGGCTCCGCGTTTTTTCTTCCATTCGGCATGAGCCCGCATCATGGGTTCGTGGTGGGTAGTGCTCATCACAATGCCCATTTCTTCGGCCAATTCAGGATTAACAGGATCATCGGTATTGAAACTGGCCCACCACATGGCCGGCCACAGGTAATTTCCTTTCAGACGAAGGATCAACTCAAAGACTTTTTCGTAAAACTGGTGATTAAATCCACCGTAATTCTTGACAGCCCAACGCCCCAGTGCAGGCTCTTCATCGTTCAGGAAAATGCCGCGGTATTTCACTTTGGGTTCTCCTGAAATGTAACGACCTCCCCGGACATACAATTCTGAATGTTTTTTTGCCGGAATATCGCTCCAGAAATGCCAGGGCGAAACGCCCATCTGGCGCGACAAATCAAACATTCCGAAGATCGTTCCACGCTTGTCGCTTCCTGTAATAATCAATGCCTGTTTGATTCCCGGGAAAGGTTTTTCTACCACCTGGATTAAAGAAGTTTCCCACTTACCTTTCAGATCGGCAACATTCAATTTTCCTGAAGTTACCAGTTGGTCAATCAATGGGTTTTTGCCTAGAGTTCCCGCAATGATCACAGATCCGGTTTTGGGCAATTCACCTATTATCAATTCAGGTTTTACTGCGGTGACCTGAAAAATATCGTCCTGAAAAAGACGGGCTATCCGGATAACTCCCGGAAATTCCATTTTGCTTATGGAAATTGGAACAGTCTTTCCCTTCTCAACAAGTGCGAAATCTCCCTTTCTTTTTGAAAACGTGATAAGGTTGGAGGTCGATTGTTCAATTTGAGGATAAGCCAGAAGGCATAGGATCAAAAAGTGGAAAAGCAGTATTATTTTTTGACTTTGCGGTCTCATTGAATGCATGTTTAATTCGGTTTTTCTATCCCAGATGAACAGGAACAATAATAGTCAATATTACCCCGTCATTTCCGGAAAAAGAATATTCTAATTGACCCAACTATATAACTATTAACACATTTATAAAGAAAGGTTGTTTCCACTCCGAAAAGTGGGATTGTTTTTAAATATTAAACATTGGCAGCTTAATTCCGAAAACAACAAAAAGGTAACCCACCCAAAGTATGCTATAGAATATATTTTGTTAGCAATTATACATCTTTCTGTTTTACTGCACATTGCACAAACTATAATCAAAAAAAAAAAAAATAGGAAGGCAAAATATATTTTGCTGTTCATAATTTATTCTTTAATTTTAGTCAAGCTGATCTATACTATATCCCTCACATTTTATGGATCCACCCCAGATAAGCCCTCTGAAGCAACAACCGCCTAAGATATTAAACTGAAGATAACATGTATTTTAATGAGTAAAACAAATACCGCAAATACAAAACAAAAAAATGAGCATCAATAAATTCGTGAAGTAGGCCGCACCGGGTTATATCTCCCTGCCAGAGTCGTCGAAAACTATGCTGGGTTATGGCCCGCCGGTGCGGCCAAGAGTTGGAGCCTTTCCATCTTTCAAAAACGGGTCGGCCTTATGTGGTAATATGCGCGATGCTGCATAAGGTAAATTTCGGTTCGTGAAGGTAAAGTTTTAACTTTAATATCAAACATTATGAAAGAATTGTCTTTTGAAAAAATGGAAAGCCTGAAAGGCGGTGATGCATATTGTGATTTGATTATGTGGTGGTGGACTGGTGGAAGCGGTTATCAAGGCACATCGCAAATGTTATATTATGCAGCAAGGCTTTGCGGATTTGTTCCTTAGTCCTGTTATATATGGGGTATGTATAATACCCCATATATTATATTACACAAAAAAAATTAGCAATATGACAACTAAAACTAGTCCATATAAAATCAGAGTTTTATTATTTTTAATTACTCTAACTTCCATATTCAATGATGTATGTTCTGCTACCATAAAAATCCAGGGCATAATCAAAGATTCTCAAACCAAAGAAGTATTGGTTTTTGCTAGCCTGGGATTAAAAAAATATCCTATCGGAACCTGTTCAAACAAATTTGGCGAATTCCAACTCGTAGTTAATGACTCATTAGCCAACGAAACACTTAATGTTTCGGTGATTGGTTACGAAAGTAAAGAGTATAAAATCAGCGAAATAGCCGATAAATATCTCGAAATATTTCTCGATCCCAAGACTATTCTGCTGAATGAAGTAAAAATTTTACCACCAATAACTGCCGAAGAGCTGATAAAAAAGGTGATTAAAAACCATAGTAAAAATTACCCATTCGGGTTTAGTTATTACGAAACATTTTTCCGCGATTTGGTCATCGATGATTCACCTCAAGCTAAGTTTCAAAACTGTCGGTTGACAGAAGGGGCAGTAAATGTGGAAGACTTTGGTCTTGATGCTTCTCGTGACCCGAAAATCAAAATACACGAGATACGGAATAGTTTCAGTTATGTTGAAACAAGCAAATGGACAAAATACCTGGTATCCTGGGGATTGAAAAATCCACTATCAGTAATCTATTCTCGCAAAGATATGATAAATAGATATAACCTGAAGAAACTCTTGAAAGATGAATGTTACTCAAAAGAGATACTCGATTTAACCGTATTTGAAGGCAGTCCTGTTTATATACTTGAATTACGTCAAAAATGCAGCAAATATATGGGGATGACGGTAAATAATACAAGGGCCTATAGATCTATGATCTTATTCATTAATACAAAAAATTGGGCCATTCAGGAAATAAAAAGCGCTTTGATGTCGAACTGGGGATCATTAAATGGTGAATTCTTACCTTTTTCACAAATAGAAATAAAAATGCAGGAAGTCAACGGCAAATATTACTTAAAACTGATTGATTTTGACGGCTATATAACTGACGAGTATTTCAAAGTTGGTAATGATGTAAATTACCGCCATAAAACTTCACTTTTAATAAATGATGTTGTCCTTGACCGTAAATCGATTGAACGTATCCGCCGCCGAAATGCGATGAAAACTGATATCCCACTTTGGAATGTCGAATACAATTACAATCCTGAATTCTGGGAAACCTATAACATTTTATTAGATGAGCCTATCGACCCTTCCATAAAAAAGAACCTGGAACATGAAGTTCCTCTTGACAATCAATTTAATGACGGAGGATTGAAAAACTCAAAAAAACCAGCCAAATGATGCAGCAATCCTTTATCTCCTACCAGCTAATGTGCCGGTAACCCCACTTAAAAACAGTATTTAAAAAGCAACAAAAAACCAAAATTTTTAAAGCAAAAACTGCGATGAGCATCAATAAGTTCGTGAAGTAGGCCGGACCGGGTTATAACTCCCTGCCAGAGTCGTCGAAAACTATGCTGGGTTACGGCCCGCCGGTGCGGCCAAAAGTTGGAGCCTTTCCATCTTCCAAAAACGGGTCGGCCTTTATGTGGTAATATGCGCGATACTGCATAAGGTAAAAATCAGTTCGTGAAGATAAAGTTTTAACTTTAAAATAAACGTTATGAAAGAATTGTCTTTTGAAAAAATGGAAAATCAAAACGGTGGAATTGCATATTCATATTGTGATTTGATCTGGTTCTGGTTTTGTGGTGGTGGAGGATATCAAGGCCCAATTGAAAATTTGTATTATGCCGCACATCTTTGCGGATTTATGTAGGACTTGTATATGGGGTATATTACATGCCCCATATTTTAAATCAACGCAAGGAAATTTAACAATATGACAAATATGCAACAAAGCTATATTACCAACCTACTCAAAAAGCCCACATGGATGCTTTTCCTGGGTTCCTGGTTGTTTTACCTGATTGGGTTGTTCCTGTTTTCGCGGCTTGTTTGGGATATAAACACCTACATGAGCGATTTCAAGGGAGATAACTTTGATCAATTCATTTCTAATGTACGACGGATTGATATATTAAGGTACGCCCTTTCACCTGTTTGGGTTATCGGGATATCTGCCGTGATCTGGATACTAATTAAATCAGGCTTGGTCATCACGCAAGTTGAATTCAGTACTCCGTTGTTGTTTAAAATCATTTTTCTGGGATTCATCTTTATTTCATTACCGTTCTGGGTCAAATCGGTTTGGCTGATCCTGTTCCAAAGTGGCTACATCGCAAATGATGTCATACATTTCTACCCGGGATCCATCGTTTCATTTATCGATACCAATGGGATGGGAATAACCATGGAGAAGATTTTGTCACGCATAAACCTTTTTCACCTTTCGTTTATGCTGTTCACCTCCTTGTGTATTTCACGAAATTCAGAAATGAATTATTTACGATCTTTTCTTTTGATTTTGTTCACCTACGGCCTTGGTTTGACCTTGCTACAGTGTTTAATCTTTGTAATGATCATGTGATGAAACGAGTAATTATTCTGACAACATCAGTGGTTTTTGTAGTTGCTGTTCTTGTCTTCGTTGTGCATAAATACCAATCCAATAAGCAGGATTATGAGAAGTATAAAATCCTGCCTGCTTTTGAATTCGAAACGATATACAACCAGATACAAAGCACCGCCAACTTACCAAAATATGATGGCTATGTCATTCAGGTATTTCATCCGGACTGCGAAATATGCCAGAAGGAAGCGGCAGATTTGTTTGAACATAAGGACCAAATACGGAATATACTATTCCAGATGTTGTCTCCTGACTCCTTACAAAAAATAAAAGATTTTGCACTAAAGCAGAAACTATACAATATGGATAATTTCATCTTCGGGCATATTGATAAGGAGGTGTTTGAAAAACACTTTGGGAACACACTCATCCCTATTCTTTTTATTTATGATTCGGACCGAAAATTAATCGATAAGACGCCGATTGCCAATTCCACCATCATATTGAAATATTTTAAAAACTAAAGAAGTTCGAGGGAGTGCCACCAATTAGATTTCCCGCTTATGAAAACCATCCTTTTCGATCTTTTCCCTGCTCAAAGCCATATAAATTGTACCCTGAAAATGGCAAGCTTGCTGAAGCTTGCCGGTTACAGGATCGTTTACAGCGGGGTGAAGGAATATGAAGAAATGATCATAAAATCCGGGTTTGAATATTACGTGATCAATCCGTTTATTTTAACTCCCATTACCCAATTAAAATATCAATCAAAAGGTTGGTTTTTAATCGAAATCATAACAAATCTGTATACAAAATCGAGGCTATCTGAGGCAAAGAATGGGTTCGAAAATTTACAGGACCTGATAAATAAGCTTCAGCCTGATTTAGTAATAATAGATATACATAAAGTCATTATTAAGGCGCTCTTCTATCAATCGCGCCAAATCCCAATCGTGAGTGTCCATACCACATTTGATGTGAAGTGGATGCCCAATGTTCCTCCAATAAATTCTTACTTCATCCCAGGTAAAAGTTTTTTCAGCGTCGTTTTTACCTCAATATTGTTTTTTAGCACAATGGTGACCAACCGGATTCTCAATGAGTTTATAGAACTTATGTTATTGAGACAAGGAAGTTTCAGAATCATCTTAAAATTCTACAAAGGAATTGGCCTAAACATAAGGGGAGTATTTGATTTTAACCGGTCGATGGGCTTTAGTGTTAAAAATTTGCACAGATTAATTTTGGCTCCCACACCTTTGGAATTTCAAACCTCAAAGAGGCAGAATACTTACAATGTTGGCCCCTTACTTGAGATCGAACGTGAAAATAAAATAAGTGATATCAGGTATAATTCCCTTATTCAAAAGGTTGAATCAGTAGGATCAAATATGAATTCTTTTATTGTTTATTGCTCCATGGGTACTTTGGCCGGTTTAGCAAAAAAGAAAAATAACCGATTTTACAAGAGGATGGCTCAGGTTGCAAAATTAAATCCGGATTTTCTTTTTATCCTGTCAATCGGCGCCTTTATTGATGTCAACGAACTGCTCCCTGTTCCTATAAATATGTTTGTCTTTGAGTCAGTGCCACAAATCAATATGCTTAAATATTCAGACCTTATGATTACCCACGGAGGGGCAAGCAGTCTGGCCGAATGTGTTATGTCCGAAGTGCCAATGATTGTATATCCTTATGGGAAACAGACTGATATCCCAAGCAATTCGGCAAGGGTCGTTTTTCATAAAATTGGTTTGAGAGGGAATATTACATGGGATTCGGCCAAGAAAATATCGCGGAAAATTAACCAGATAAAAAGCAATTATCAGTTCTATTTAAGCAACATCCGTCGGATGAAAGAAAAGTTTGAAGAAAAAAACCAATCCACAGAAGTCGTAAACATTATTGAATCAATCATAAATAACCATGCGAACTAAACAAGAAATCAACCACATACGGAAAACCTTTACCAAGCAATACAGCCAGTATTATTGCGGGTTGTCGTGCCTAACCTCGATTGTAAAATATCACGGCGGCGAAACCACACAAGAGAAGTTGCGTGATGCCAGCGGCACCACGCTACAGGGCACCAGTTTGCTGGGCTTGTACCAGTCGGCCCAAAAGCTGGGCTTCGATGTAAAAGGCTATGAAGCCGACCTGGAAAACCTGAAAAAGGTGGAAGTTCCGGTTATCCTTCATATTGTGAAGGATGGTGATTTGGAGCATTACATCGTTTGCTATGGTTATGGAGATGGAAAATTTATTTTAGGCGATCCGGGCTGGGGAATCATCGAATACCGTGATGAAGAACTGGAAGCCGTTTGGAAGTCGAAAGCCTTGTTGATGCTTAAACCTGGCAAAGATTTTATCCGAAAGAAAATTGATTCGAAGAACCAATTAGCATGGATCAAAGGATTAATAAAAAACGATGTGCCCGTACTCCTGGTGGCCGCTTTCATGGGTACAGTGTTGGCGGTGCTTGGCCTGGCAGTTGCTATCTATACCCAAAAGTTGATCGACAAAATCTTACCTTCAGGTGATAGGGAACTCCTGCTTAAAAGTTTGGCTGTTTTTGTGCTTATTCTATTAGCCAAGGCCTTTATTGGCTACGTCAGGGGAATCTTTCTGGTAAGGCAAAGCAAGGATATGAACATCCGCATTGTATCTTCGTTCTTTGGAAAATTATTACTGCTTCCCAAAAGTTTTTTCGACAGCACTTCAACAGGCGATATGATTGGCCGCCTGAACGATTCGCAGCGGATACAACGGATAGTTATCAGCCTGAGCAGTAATATCGTGATTGATATTCTGATCATCATTTCTTCGCTGGTTTATATTTCCATGTTATCCGTTTCAACCGGGCTAATAAGTGTTTTGGCTATTCCTGTTTTTGGGTTGCTGGCCTGGAAATACAACCGAAGAATCATTGTGAAACAGCGCGAGGTTATGCAAGCCTATGCTTTTACCGAGAGCAAGTATATTGATGCCATACAGGGAATAAAGGTGATTAAGTCAGGAAACAAAGAATCCATGTTGTCAAAAGCTGTTCAACGGGTTTATAATTTCTTTCAGAATAAGGTTTATGAATTGGGCATACTGGGAAACCAGATCAACCTGTGGGCACAGATTGGAAGTGTAGTCCTTATTTCAGGAGTAATTGCGTGGACTTCGTTCCTTGTATTGGACAAACAGCTTTTGTTGGGACAAATGATGGCCATTGTTTCCATTATTGGCAGTCTGGGTACCTCTGTCATTAATACAGCGATGGCCAACATTCAGTTTCAGGAAGCCAAAGTTGCCTTTGAACGTATGTACGAATTTTCTGCTGCCGAACCGGAATATGAAGCAGAAGTTTCAAGTTCCAAATTTCAAATCTCAGGTTTGTCCGTTCAAAGCATCGAAACACTTGAGCTAAAAGGCATGAATTTCAGGTTTCCGGGGAAGAGCCTTTTATTAAAGGAGATAAACATGAAGTTTGAAAAAGGACAGATGGCAACTATTTTCGGGGAGATCGGCTGTGGTAAAAGTACCTTGATATCAGTCCTCCAACGGTTTTATCCCTTTGAATCGGGCAAAGTTCTGGTCAACGGTACAGATTGGTCAGCCCTGACAGTTCCTATTTGGCGGGCCCAGATCGGAGTGGTCACCCAACATGTAAAACTGTTCAACGGTACGATCCTGGAGAATATCTGCCTTCAGGAAAACCCCAATGTGCAGGAAGTAATTGGGTTCTGTCAGAAAACTGGGCTTGATACGTTTATCAATGAGTTTCAACAGGGATATGCAACTATTATCAACGAAAATAGCACGAACCTGTCAGGCGGGCAACAGCAACTGATAGCACTGGCAAGGGCGCTTTTTCAAAAACCACAGGTTTTATTGCTCGATGAGGCAACTGCTGCAATGGATCGCCGGACTGAGCAATTTGTATTAAAGTTGTTGCAAAAGCTCAAAAAGGAGATGATTATCATTTTTGTGACCCATCGCGTTCAGTTGGCGCGGCAGACCGACAACATCTATATTATTGAAAATAAGCATATTTCCACATCCGGACCGCACGAAGAAGTTCTCTTTACTAATCGATTATATAGTGAAGCTTTTGAAGATATTTTACTTGTAAAATCATAAATGAGGTTCAGTGTTTATTTTTTTCAACCTAAAATTCCCTTTTTACCCATTCAATAATCTTTACTTCGGGCAAATCGTTCATGCAGCGAAAGTGCTTTTTGGGGCATTCGTGATAACCAAGTTTGGAACAGGGACGACAGGATAATCCTTTAACTTCAAGAATTTCGGAACCTTCGCCTGGCAAATAGGGATACATTCCTAATTCTGGCGTTGTATTGCCCCAAACCGATAGTGTTTTTTTGCGAAATGCGGCCGCAATATGCATCAGGCCGGTATCGTTCGAAATCACTAGTCTTGCATTTTTTACCAACGAAGCAGACTGATTGATCCGCAACTTCCCGGTAAAATCAATCACATTTCCGGTTTGCCAGTTCAAAATTTGGTCAGCCATAGTTCGTTCACCTTTACCTCCGAGCAATACAAAAGGGCCATCAACTCCAGAAATCAGATTTTTATATTTTTCGGCCGGCATTCTTTTAGTCGCATAGGTTCCAGCTAAAACAACCGCCACATATCTGTTCCTGAAAGCTTCAGGTAAATCGGATAAACTAAATTCATCTTCTGCAGGAATAAAATGCTCCAGCCCTTTTCCGTCGTTAACTATATGAAAATGACTCAATGTTTTAAGGTTACGGTCAACAATATGGGCTTCAGGCATGAGGTTCAGCTTGAACCTAGTCAGAAATAATTTGCGGAGATTTAATTTATTGAAACTGTATGATTTGGACTGGAGTCGGAGTTTGACCCACAAACTGCGCAAATTATTGTGCAAATCAATAATGTAATCGTATTTCTCAGCTTTTAATTCCCGTATGGTTTCCGAAAGTGAGTCACCAAGTAACTGAATTTTATCGATGTGCGGATTAGCCTTAAGTAAGTCGGCATTCCGTTTCTTGGTAAGAAAATGAACCTCGGATTCCGGAAACTGGTTTTTCAGGCATCGGATAACCGGCGATGTCAGAACAATATCACCAATAGAACTAAATCGTATGATTAAAAATTTCTTTTTCAAAATAAAAAACCCTGAAGTGCTAATATCTTCAGGGTTTAAATATAATGAGTTTATCACTTCTTTCTGCTAAACAGACTCGGCAAGTACTATAATTTTGTTGTCCACATTTTCGATTATACCTCCGTCAACTTCGAAAAAAAGTTCTGCTCCTGATTCCTCCACCACTTTTATCTGTCCCTTTCTCAAGGTTGAAATGATGGGAGCATGGTTATTCAGTATTTCAAATGTTCCTTTTACACCGGGCAATTGAGCCAACTTTACCTGGCCTGAATAAACGGTTTTGTCGGGAGTAATAATTTCGAGTAACATGGACAATTGGTATAAAGTTTCAATTTAATAATGTACTTGCTTAAAAGCTGTTTTGTTATGCACCAGCCAGCAGTTTTTCGCCCTTTTCAATGGCCTGCTCAATGGTTCCAACCATGTTGAATGCTGCTTCAGGATACTGGTCAACTTCACCATCCATAATCATATTGAATCCTTTAATGGTATCTTCAATGGAAACGAGCTGGCCTTTTAAACCTGTAAACTGTTCGGCAACAAAGAATGGCTGTGAAAGGAATCGCTGTACGCGACGGGCACGGTGCACGATCAGTTTATCTTCTTCCGACAATTCATCCATACCCAGAATGGCAATGATGTCGAGCAACTCCTTGTAGCGTTGCAGAATCATGATTACCCGTTGAGTACAATTGTAATGTTCGTCGCCAACCACTTCACGGCTTAATATTCTGGAGGTAGAATCGAGCGGATCGACCGCCGGATAAATACCCAATTCTGAAATTTTACGGCTTAATACAGTCGTGGCATCAAGGTGAGCAAATGTGGTTGCCGGAGCCGGGTCGGTCAAGTCATCGGCAGGAACATATACGGCCTGAACGGATGTAATTGATCCATTTTTTGTGGAGGTAATTCGCTCCTGCATAATTCCCATTTCGGTAGCTAAGGTTGGCTGGTAACCCACGGCCGATGGCATACGGCCAAGAAGTGCAGACACTTCGGAACCTGCCTGGGTAAACCGGAATACATTGTCGACAAAAAACAGGATATCACGGCCTTTTCCGCTGGATCCATCACCGTCGCGCAAACTCTCGGCAATCGTTAAGCCGGACAGAGCAACTCGTGCACGAGCTCCGGGTGGCTCATTCATCTGTCCAAATACCAACGCCAGTTTCGATTTCTTCAATGCTTCCTGATCAACCTTGGTCAAATCCCAGTTGCCTTCTTCCATCGATTTTTTGAATTCTTCACCATAATCAACAATGTCGGCTTCAATCATTTCGCGGAGCAAATCGTTCCCTTCACGCGTACGTTCGCCCACGCCTGCAAAAACGGAAAGTCCGCTGTGTGCCAGGGCTATATTATTAATCAATTCCTGAATTAACACTGTTTTACCAACGCCGGCACCTCCAAACAAACCGATTTTTCCTCCCTTGGCATAAGGTTCAATCAAATCGATTACCTTAATACCTGTAAAAAGCACTTCTGTTTCGGTGGTTAAATCTTCATACAACGGCGGTTCGTTGTGGATGCTTAATCCTTCTTTGGGAAGAGCTTCCAATCCGTCAACCGGATCTCCGGTTACATTCAACAAACGGCCCAGAGCAATTTCACCTTTGGGCATGGTGATGGATTTTCCGGTAGCAATTACGTCCATGCCACGACGAAATCCGTCAGTAGAATCCATGGCAATCGCCCTTACGGTGTTTTCGCCCACATGCTGCTGGCATTCAAGTACCAGATTTTCTTTTCCTTCCCTGACAATCTCGAGTGCATCGTATATGCTGGGAAGTACACTGCCTTCCTGATCAAATGAAATGTCAATAACAGGTCCGATTACCTGTGTGATTTTTCCAATATTCTGAGCCATAATAATTATTTTTTATGCAATTAAGCTGAGATTTAGTCTATATGAAAACATTTGGCAACAAATATAGCTTGTTTCAGGAATTATTAATGATCTCTGCCCATGATCATTTTCGCAAATTCAAGTAACTCTGATTTTCTTTCCTTTTCCAAATCCATTTCTTCCCAGATATTGAGTACTGTCTGATAGAATTCGCGGATGTAATTTTCGGTTATTGCTTTAATTCCCAAACTATTATAAATTTCAGTGATCGTATTAACTTTCATTTCGGCATCAAATTCCTTTTTTTGTATCCAATCCTGAATAATTGTTTTTGTTTCAGGATCGGCTAATTCAATGGCTTTTAAAAGAAGAAATGTTTTTTTATTCGATTCAATATCACCACCGATTTTTTTTCCGAATTTTTCCTGCTCCGCAAAAACATCGAGTAAATCGTCCTGAAGCTGAAAAGCGATACCCAGATTCAATCCAAAATCGTATAACTGTGTGGCAATTTTTTCAGGAGCACCGGCAGCCAGGGCGCCAAGCTCAAGGCTAGCAGCCAGCAATACCGCTGTTTTCAGTTTAATCATATGCAGGTATTCCGAAATCGAAACATCCATCCGACTTTCAAAATCCATGTCATATTGCTGTCCTTCGCAAACTTCAAGAGCAGTTTTAGAAAACAGACGAAGCATGGAGTACTGCTGTGCGGTATTGCATTTCAGCAAATAATTGTAGGCCATAATTGACATGGCATCACCCGATAAAATAGCCACATTTTCATTATACTTCTTGTATACCGATAATGAATTTCTCCGCATTTCTGCCTGATCCATCATATCATCGTGCAACAAAGTGAAGTTATGAAATACTTCGATGGCCATAGCCGCAGGAATTACCTTTTCGACCGATTCGCTAAAAAGATTGTATGAAAGCAATACCATCACAGGCCTTAATCTTTTTCCACCCATCGACAAGGCATATCCCACAGGCTCATACAGATTTTTGGGCTCGAGGCTGTTAATCAGTTCGATTTCGTGATTTACTTCGACTGAAATAAGTGATTGCAATTCTTTGATTGAATACATAATGGTTATAACCGGTTATACAAAAGTCGGTTCAGAAACTCGTCCTTAAATTTTGGTGATACAGGTAATTGAGTTTTATCGACCATTTCCACCATGCCTCCATCTGTTTTCAGATACCGGCTGACATCCTTCAAACTAACCAAATGCGAACGGTGGATTCTGAAAAATCCATGCGGAGCCAGCAGATTGTCAAATTCGAGCAAAGTTCTGCTAACTAAAAGCGAGATTCCGTTCATGAAGAAAACCCGGGAATAATTGCGTTCGCCTTCACACCTGATAATGTCTTTGACCCTTACTATGGTAAAACCATTCATATCTGGCAAGGCAATCGTCTGATCATCATTATTCCCATGCGACAAATTCCGTTTCAAAGCTTCTACCCTTTGCTTTTCATGAAGTATCGGGATGTCGTTAATTCTGTTCATCGTCGACCTTACATTCTCAATCAGAACAGGCTTGGTAATATAGTCAAATGCAGAATATTTAAAAGCGGTAATAGCGTAATCGCTGTGTGAAGTTGTGAAAATGACCTTAAAGTTGATGTTGGTTAACTGTTCCAGAATATGGAAGCCGGTACCATCGGGTAATTCAATGTCAAGGAAAACCAAATCAGGATTATGCTTATTGATCAAAGACAAACCTGTGACTACAGTAGTTGCCTCACCCAGAATTACAATTTCCTTAAAATTCAACTCCAGAATTTTTTTTAATCCTCTTCTAGCAAGTTGGTCGTCATCAATAATTACCGCATGATACATTCGATAATACTTCTTATTTTTTTTAAAATTAATACAATTGATCAAACTTAAACAAAAAGAAAGTCAAAATTCTTCCATTAGGAATTATTCCTGATAATTCTTTTGCACAAATCTTCCATACGTTTGTTTATATGAATAATTTTGCGGACAAATTTTACTTGAATGGCTACCATCCTTATTATTGAAACTTCTACTGAAATATGTAGTATTGCCCTGACAGTCAATGGAAATGTTATTGATCTGATGGAATCAGATGAAGGACAAAACCATGCCCGGTTAACAACCGTTTTTGCTGAACAATTATTGAAAAGAAACCATATTATACCCGGGAAACTTGATGCTGTCGCAGTGAGCAAGGGTCCCGGCTCCTATACCGGTCTCAGAATTGGTGTCTCAACCGCAAAAGGAATTTGCTATGCTGCAGGTATTCCCTTAATCGCGGTTGGTACGCTTGAAGCAATGGCCAGATTCGTTTCAACTAACGCGATTGAATTGGGCATTCCAAAATCGGATCAAACGCTTTATTGTCCGATGATTGATGCACGGAGAATGGAAGTCTTTTCAATGCTTTTAGATGAAACTGGCTGTGTAATACATCCAATAACTGCACAGATCATTGATGAATCTTTTCTGGCTGCTGAACTAAAATCAAATCAAATCATATTTTTTGGAAACGGCTCCTCCAAATGCAACAAGGTAATTGTGTCGGAAAATGCGATTTTCTGCAGCAATATCAAAGCATCAGCACAACATATGGCAGAATTGGCTTACGAAGCCTATACCAAAAAGCAGTTTGAAGACGTTGCATATTTCGAACCTTTTTATTTAAAGGATTTTGTTGCAACAGTATCTAAAAAAAATATTTTCGGATGAAACAACTCCTGATTGTCTGGTTAATCTTTTCTTTTGCTCAAAGCATACAGTCACAGCCGCTTGAAGAAATGGAATACATTTTACGCTTTGGGTTCATAAAAGGAGGCAAAGCCACATTGGTAGCTCAAAACGAAAAGGTTAAAGGTCAGCCAACCATTCATTACCACATGCGTGGTCGTACCACCGGAATTGTGGACAAGCTCTATGAAGTGAACGATGTATATGAGAGTTGGGTCGATCCTGCAACATTTCTTCCAGTAAAATCAGTTCGAAATGTAAGGGAACAAAAATACCGTTTCTACGACGAAGTATTTTATGATCACATCAATGATTCTCTCTTCAGCAAAAAATCAGGCAGAATCAAAGTTCCGGATCAGGTAAATGATTTAGTCAGCGTTTTCTTTTACATCCGGCAAAATCATTTTTTTGAATCCTTACTTCTGGGTGAAAAGATACAGGTTCCGGTTTATCATGGCGATGAGCTTTTTATAATGGAGCTAAAATATATCGGCATTGAAACAATCGAGACGAAAATAGGCATGAAAGAATGCTATGTTGTTTCACCCAAGGTTCCCAAAGGAAAACTATTGAAAGGATCGGATGATTTGAAGATTTACATTACAAAAGATGCTAACCGGCTTCCCATATATGCCGAGTTCGAATTGTTGCTTGGTTCACTGAAATGTGAATTAAATTCCTATAAAATTAATGGCACCAATCAAATGATCAATCAATAAGAAGTTGATAGTTAAATGTTTGAAAAATAATTACGAAATATTTTGATTCCGCAATATTTCCTTACTTTTGCACCCGAATTGAAATTATTATAAAATTTTTATATGGCAATTACTACAGCAGATATTAAAAACGGTTTGACCATCGAATTCAACGATCAATTATTTCAGATTGTTTCTTTCCAGCACGTTAAACCAGGAAAAGGACCAGCCTTTGTACGGACGAAACTTAAAAATCTAAAAACAGGCAGAACCATTGAAAACACCTTCAGTTCAGGAGTTAGAATTGATGTAGTCAGGGTAGAACGCAGGCCTTACCAATATTTATATCAGGACGAATCCGGGTTTAACTTCATGAATTCAGAATCATTTGAGCAAATCTCGATTGATGCCAATTTGATTGACAATGCCGATCTGATGAAAGAAGGCCAGATGGTGGAAATTAATGTTCATGCCGATACTGAAACTCCGCTAACAGTTGAATTGCCTGCTTTTGTTGAATTATCGGTTACTTCAACAATGGTTGGAGAAAAGGGAAATACCGCCAGTTCAAATGCATTAAAACCTGCCACACTTGAAACCGGAGCCGAAATCATGGTACCCATGTTTATCAACGAGGGCGACTTGTTGAAAATTGATACCCGTGACCGTTCCTACTATGAACGTGTTAAAAAATAATAATTGAAATATTGATCAAAGCCTTCGGAAACGGGGGCTTTTTTTATTTCCGGATGTCAGAAGGTAATTCCGACTTTTCCCTATTTCTGGTATGGATATCAATGGCCACAATTATTGCTGAGAATCCCCAGAATGGAACCGAAAGTTTATCGGTATCCAAAAAATTATTGAGTATTCCGTGAATGTAATAGGTAATCAGTCCGAGCAAAGCGCTCATTATGATGGTTTTTAACCGTTTATCATCGGTTCGTGTATAGGTATGAACTGCTGTATAGGCAACCGTGATAATAAGAATCAGAAAAGTAATGAGACCCATAAATCCCGACTCGGCCATTGGACCAAGGTATTCGCTGTGCGCATTTCCTCCGTCGGCTGAATTGGTGCTGATAATCGTCCGGTTGGCGGTCAATTGGTAAGGCGCATAGTTAAACATGTAAGTGCCAGGTCCCCAGCCAAAAAATGGCTTATCTTCAAACATCCGGATGGCACAATTCCAGCGATTAATGCGTTCCAGATTTGATGCATCGGAAGATATATTTGAGATTGAAGAAATATGTTCTGTAAGGTTGGTAGAAGATTCGGTATTATTTCGCTCTAAATACATCAGTATCTGCTTTTCAAAAATCACAATTAAAAAAAGTGCTGCCAGAAAAGTAATAAAAAGCGGTTTAAACCTGATTCTTAGTTTCATTAACATCCAAACACCAAGCGCAGCAACTATACTAATCCATGCTGCCCGCGCATACGAAAGGATCAGCCCCATCAATAAAATACCCAAAACAATGCGGACAAATATTTTTACCGTGGGTGAATACAATTTTGTAAATGAGAATCCGAACAGAAAAGGCAAATACATAGCAACTGCCGCCCCATAAGCGGTATGGTCATTGTATAAAGGATTGACCACAAAATTGGCAGCCTGCTTGTCCCATAAACCAAATTCCAAATGCCTGCCTGTTGCATAAAATATAACGATGAGCAATGGAAGTGTATACAACCATATAAACTTTTCAATATTCTTTCCCGATTCGAAAAGCTTCGCCATGAGGAGATAAAAACCAACGACAAACCAGATACGAGATAGAAAAAATTTAAATGAAACCAGCGGCATGGTGCTGGTCATACTGGTAATAAACAACCAGAATAAACTGAAGTAAATAGCCAGTGAAACCGGATGAATTAAAATGCTGCGATCAAATTTCCGGTCAGCAAAACATTTCATTATAAAAATGAGCAGTACGCCAAACAACAGAGGTTCTGTTGGAAGGAACATATTAAAGGATAGTCCCGGAATAATTTCTGATAAAGGAAGTGACAGCGGTGTGAAAAAAACAATGAGATAAAGCAATTTGTCGAAGGCATAAACGGCCATAAGCACTAGACCAAAAGCAATTGGCAAGGCATTTACCACCATGGAATGTTTTTTAACCAGAAAAAATGCATTCAGCAAGATAAACAATGCCGAAATCAGATAAAAAAGGGCCACTTTATTCCTGGTCAGGTGCACCGGTTAAATTGTTTTTTTGTTTTCGAGCAGCAGAATCACCAGTAAGGCACAGAAAAGTGCGGCTAGGGTTGATACCAAAACAATCAGTGAACGTAACGGATAGGATTTTTTATCAGCCGGAACAGGATTTTGAACCCGTTGTCCGTAAGTGATTTTTTTCTCGGCACTACTTACCGACTGGTTATATATCCGTTTTATTGAATCCATTTCAGTCACTAAAAAACGCTGCTGCTCATCCAAAAGCTGATATTCGCCCCCTTTTTCTGAAAGATTTTTCATCCAATCTTCCAGCTCTTTCCCTCCGGAAGTATTCTTTTTTTGTTCGGCAAGTACTTTCACCATTCCTTTGGTAATTTCTTCAGCCTGTGAATTGTAATCCAGAATTTTATATTCCTTGCGCAATTCATTCAACCGAAGCTGGACCGAATCAATATCATGTTTAACTATGGTTAAGTCTTTCTTTGCGATCTGGGCTACCTCATCATATTTGATCCGGTGCATCGAACTGACTTTCTGGTCTAAAAACGAAATAATGGAATCGCACATGCTACAGGCACGTTGCGGATCAGTATCTAAAACCTGAATTTCAATCGTTTCATATTCCGTTTTTTTAAAGGAAACATTATCGTTGAATTCTGCCATCATGTATGTGAGGTATAACGGATCCTGTTTGTTGATTTTGTATACTTCACTTAAATTGAAGGCATCGATGACTTTAAACTTAATGTCCTGAGAATTGATAATTTCAAGTAACTGTTCGCTTTCCGACTCGTCGCTGAAAGTATAAATATTATTACTTGGATAAATCCGGGCTACCGATTTAAACTTGGGCTTAATAAAAAACGACGATGAAAATATGGCTGAAATGAGTATGGCCAAAAGACCAACAATAATCAAATGTTTTTTCCACTTCCAGAGAATTTCAAGCAGATTCTGATTATCAAAAAAATTTGTCATAGAAGAATATTTTGGTCGTTGTTCAAACGAATCTTTTGCGCTTTTATTATGGTATCTGGTCCTAAATATCCTGAAATTATCCGGCTGTGAGCAAGAAGTAATTTTTCTTCCCTTTCTGGATCAGGATATATTTCCCACCAATCAGGAAAGAAGAATGAATGATCAGTTCCGGATCCGAAACTTTATCCTTATTAACGCTTAATCCATTTCCCTGAATAGACCTGCGTAATTCGCCCTTCGATGGAAATACCATGGCTTTTTCGGCCAGTAAATCAACGACTTTTATGCCTGTTGCTAGTTCGTCAGCTGAAATCTTAAACTGAGGAACACCTTCGAAAACCGAAAGAAATGTTTCTTCGTCCAACTTATTGAGTAATTCGGCTGTTCCCTGTCCAAATAGAATCTGGGAAGCTTCAACCGCCAGTTCATAATCTTCACGCGAATGAACCATCACGGTTACTTCTTCAGCCAAACGTCTTTGAAGTACACGCAAATGCGGAGCAGCGGCATGTTCCAGGGTCAGAGCCTCAACCTCTTCTTTCGAGAGCAAAGTGAATATTTTAATGTACCTGACCGCATCTTCATCTGAAGTATTCAACCAGAACTGATAAAACTTATAGGGTGATGTCAATTTCCGGTCAAGCCATACGTTTCCCGATTCAGTCTTTCCAAATTTGGTTCCGTCAGCTTTTTTAATCAGCGGGCAGGTCAAAGCAAATGCTTCGCCACCGGTTTTCCGGCGGATTAGTTCTGTTCCGGTGGTGATGTTTCCCCACTGGTCTGAACCACCCATCTGCAGTTTGGTGTTTTTGGTCTGGTATAAATGCAAAAAATCTGTTCCCTGAACCAGTTGATAGGTAAATTCAGTAAACGACATTCCGGCACCGCTGTCGGAATCGAGCCGTTTTTTTACGGAGTCTTTTGACATCATGTAATTAACGGTGATGTGCTTGCCAATGTCACGAATAAAATTCAGGAAACTAAAATCCTTCATCCAATCGTAATTATTCACCATTTCGGCTGCATTGGGAGCATCCGATTCAAAATCGAGAAACCTGGATAATTGTTTTTTAATACACTCCTGATTGTGTCGTAAAGTTGGCTCATCCAGCAAATTTCTTTCCTGTGATTTGCCTGAAGGATCTCCAATCATTCCGGTCGCTCCGCCAACCAACGCAATGGGTTTATGTCCTGAAATCTGAAAATGCTTCAGCATCATCACGCTCACCAGATGCCCGATATGCAATGAGTCGGCAGTTGGATCGATTCCAACATATGCCGAGGTTAATTCTTTATCCAGTTGTTCTTTGGTTCCGGGCATCATATCATGGATCATGCCCCTCCATGTTAATTCGTCAACAAAATTCATTCTATAAATATTTCCGGGTTCATTAATTTCTCGGTGTATCCGATTCTTTGTACCGAAATACATCCGGGCTTTTTCCGATCTGCCACCCTGGCAAAAATCCGCCCAAAGATATAAAAACCTATGCTTTTTACATTATCGCCTGTTAAGTGGATTTTGGATCAGGCTTTTGACTTCCGGATTTATTGACAGGAGCGTCTCCTTTTTCGCTGTCCCAAAGTTTTATAAAGGGGAATAAAGTAGGAACCAGTTGCTTCAAAGGCTGATAAATTTTTGATTCAGCTTTTTGACCGGCAGGTAGTATGTGCACATTTTCATCAACGGATTCGAAAAGCAACAAGAAAATGCTCAATATAACAGCAGCTTTCAGTACACCGAATATTATTCCGGCCAACCGATTCAGAAAACCCAGTGCAACGGCTTTCACTGCAGTATCAAGCATTTTGCCGAGAATGTGGATCAAAATCACTATGGCAATAAATGTGACCACAAAAGCAATGGTACTGAGATGTTCTGATTTGTAACCTGTGGTATCCGTAATAAAGTCAGCCGTCCAGTCAGAAAAATGAATTGCTCCCCAAATGCCAAGAATGAGTGCTGCCAGCGAGGCAAGCTCAACAATAAAACCCTGTCGAAATCCCTGAAAGGCTGCAATAATCAGAATGATTCCAAGAATCAGATCAATGTAATTCATAAACGATGATTGTAAAGGAAAGTTGAGGTAGTAAAAATAAGAAAAAAATGATTCGGCCGGATTTAATAAAAACTGGTCCGTTTGTTTGGAATGACAGTCTGGAATATCGGCAGTAAGTCATAATTTTTAATAAATTTGGACGCACTGAAAACCATTTTCCATGCCTGTTATCAATTCCATTATTAATTGGGTCAATTTTAAGCGAATATACCAGATCGAACTGTTTAAGAAGCACCCGCACGAAGTTCAGCGTGAAGGCTTGTTTGCACTTTTGGATGAAGCTTCGAATACCGAATTCGGTTTAAAATACAATTTTAAAAATATCCATTCCGAAAAAGAATTCCGTGAACAAGTCCCGGTTCAGGATTACGACGATATAAAAGGAACTGTCGAAAGAATGATGCTTGGTGAAAAAAATCTGTTGTGGCCGGGCGAAACCAAATGGTTTGCAAAATCATCGGGTACCACCAGCGATAAAAGTAAATTTATTCCGGTTAGCAAGGATTCCCTTGAAGATGTGCACATCCGCGGAGGCCGTGATGTTTTTGCCATTTATCTGAAGAATTATCCTGACTCTGGAGTTTTATCCGGAAAAGCACTAACATTGGGAGGAAGTCACCGGGTTAACAGCTACAACAACAATTGTTACTACGGCGACCTTTCAGCCATTATTATCGAGAACATTCCGTTCTGGACCGACTTTTACCGGACACCTTCCACTGAGATTTCGTTAATCGAAGAATTTCAGGAGAAAATTGAAAAGATCATTGAACACTCCATCGACGAAAACGTAACCTCATTTGCCGGTGTTCCATCGTGGTATCTGGTTCTGCTAAAAAGGGTTCTGGAAGTAACAGGCAAAAATAATATTCTGGAAGTTTGGCCCAATCTGGAAGTATTTACTCACGGTGGTGTTGCCTTCGAACCCTATCGCGAGCAATATCAGAAATTGTTCCCCGGTACAGGTATTCATTACATGGAAACCTACAATGCATCGGAAGGTTTTTTCGGAATTCAGGATGAACCGGATAAAAACGATATGCTTCTGATGCTCGATTACGGCATTTATTACGAGTTTATCCCGATGGATGATTTTCGTTCAAACAAACTGAATGCCATTTCATTGCAGGAAGTTGAAACGGATAAAGATTATGCGATGGTCATTTCAACCAATGGTGGTTTGTGGCGCTACCTCATTGGTGACACGATAAGATTTACCTCCCGTTATCCTTTTAAATTCGTCATTACCGGCCGCACCAAGCATTTCATCAATGCTTTCGGCGAAGAAGTTATTATTGACAATGCCGAAAAAGCCTTCAGAATTGCCTGTGAACGAACCAATGCCATCATTTCAGAATATACCGGCGGGCCAATTTACATGACCGACAACCAGAAAGGTGCCCATGAATGGGTGATTGAATTCGAAAAAGTTCCGGATGATCTGGAGCATTTTATTCAGCTTTTTGATGGCGCGCTGAAAACGATTAATTCGGACTACGAGGCCAAACGGCACCGAAATTTAAGCCTGGAAATGCCTCATGTTCATCTGGCAAAAAAAGGATTATTCTACGAATGGATGAAGCTGAAAGGAAAAGTAGGAGGCCAAAATAAAATTCCCCGCTTGGCAAACAACAGGCAATACCTCGACCAGTTAATTGTACTGAACCAAACTTTTCGGCCGTAGCAGGCTGAAATTCATCCTGCGGCAATTATTGCAATACACCCAATTCTTATGATTGATAAAATCATTGAACTTTTTCCCTTTTTTACTTTTTACTTTTCCTTTTTGCTTTTTTAATTTCGTATTTTAGTTCAAATTTTAAAATTCAAAACATGCATATCGCTTTAGCTGGAAACATCGGTGCCGGAAAGACTACCCTGACAGAATTGCTCTCGAAACATTATAAATGGCAGGCTCATTATGAGGACGTTGACGAAAATCCTTATCTCAACGACTTTTATGAAGACATGCAACGCTGGTCTTTCAACCTGCAAATCTATTTTCTGAACAGCCGTTTTAAACAGGTCGTCGATATCCGGAGCTCTTCAAAAACAGTAATTCAGGATCGAACCATTTATGAGGATGCTGAAATTTTTGCACCGAACCTCCATGCCATGGGGCTGATGACAACCCGCGATTTTAATAACTATACCAATCTTTTCAAAATGATGAGCCAACTGGTTCAAGCTCCTGATTTGCTTATTTATCTGAGAGCTTCGGTTCCGACCCTCGTCAGCCAAATCCAGAAACGTGGCAGAGAATACGAAAGTTCCATCCGCATCGACTACCTGAAACAGTTGAACGAACGATACGAAGCCTGGGTAAATCGTTATAAATCAGGAAAATTACTCGTCATTGATGTTGACCGCATTGATTTTCAAAATAATCCTGAAGATCTTAGCAGTGTAATTGATCGTATTGACGCCCAGATTCACGGACTCTTTTAATGTACATGAAACTTGTTTTTGCCACCAACAATCAACATAAACTTCAGGAATTAAAACAATTACTTGGCAATTCAATTGAATTACTCTGCCTGAACGACATACATTGTGACGAAGATATTCCTGAAAATCAGGATACCATTGAAGGAAACGCAGCTGAAAAATCGTTTTATATTTTCAACAAATACGGATTCAATTGCTTTGCCGACGATACCGGTCTGGAAATTGACGCTCTGAACGGCGAGCCGGGAGTTTATTCGGCCCGTTATGCCGGCGATGAAAAAAGTTCAGAAAAAAACATAGAACTGGTTTTAACGAAACTGGCTAAAATAAAAAACCGGAAAGCTCGTTTTAAGACAGTTATTTCGTTGGTTATCGATGGCCGTGAAATCCAATTTGAAGGCATTGTTTCCGGACAAATTCTGGAAGAAAAAAGGGGAACAACCGGATTCGGTTACGATCCGATTTTCAAACCCGATGAATCGCCGTTCAGTTTTGCTGAAATGACGATGGAAGAAAAAGGTAAAATCAGTCACCGCGGAAGAGCTGTTCAAAAATTAGTAGCCTATTTATCCAATTCTGCTGAATGAATTTTTTCAAATCCCTGATAGTAATCTTTCTGCTGAACACTCTGGTTTTCCGGAGTCAGGCACAGCCAACCATTGGAGAATGGACCGATTACCAATCGTATGCCCATGCAAAAAATGTGGTCGATACCGGTGAAAAAATATATTGTGTAACCGATGGCGGCTTATTCTCATACAACAAATCGGACAACAGCATACAAAAAATGTCGGGCATAAACGGACTCTCTGATGCCGGAGTTCAACGTCTGGCCTATAGCAAGGAGAATGGGATATTGCTTGTCGCCTACCAGAATGCCAATGTTGACCTGTTAATCGGAAACGACATTTTCAATCTTTCAGACATTAAACGAAAGCAGATCTCCGCTGATAAGACAATTAATAATGTAATGTTCGCAGGCAAACTGGCCTATCTGGCCTGTGGTTTTGGCATTGTAGTCATCAATCTGGAACGTAAAGAAATTAAAGACACCTATTTTATCGGCAACGACGGAGGATACCTCAACGTGATGGATATTGCTACGGATGGGAATTTTCTTTACGCAGCAACTTTGAATGGCGTATACAAAGCAAGCGCTTCGGAACCGAATCTTCAGAATTACAACAACTGGGTAAAACAGTCTTCAATCCCGAATGCCGATAAAAAATTCAGCAAAATAGAAAACTTCAAAGGAAAAATAATTGCCAACTATACACCCGACAAATTTGCCGAAGACGTGATGTACGTACAAAACGGAAACTCATGGAGTCCGTTTCTACCTGAAATCCATTATGTCTCCGAAATGTTCGCCATTGACAATTACCTCGTCATTTCAAGTCGGGAAGAGGTATTTGTTTACAATGAAAGCCTTGAAAAGGTCAACTATATTTACAAGTATACCTTTCCGGACGCTGAAGTAAAGCCGATTCAAACAATGTGCGCGGTGCTCGATGCACAAAATGTGATGTGGATTGCCGATCAGAAGTACGGACTGGTTAAAGTAGGAACCAAGGCCGAACGAATTGTTCCTGAAGGCCCAACAGACAATGTTGTCTTTTCGCTTACCATGAACGACCAGGATCTTTGGATCGCCGCCGGAGGCAGAGATAATGCCTGGGACAATCTTTTTTATGATCCCCGGTTCCAGTTAAACCGTTCAGGCAAATGGTCGGTTTTCGACCGGTCAAGTTTTCCGGTTAATAACGATTTCAAAGATATGGTTTGTATAAAAGCCGATCCGAAAAATCCGGATCATGTTTTTGCAGCTTCATGGGGTGGCGGCGTGCTGGAATTTAACGCCGGAAAATTTGTGAAACGATACGATAATTTCAACAGCACCCTTCAAACACAATTGCCCAACCTTCCAAATGCACCGTATGTCCGAATAGGTGGAATGGATTTCGATTCGAAAGGAAACCTCTGGGTAACGAATTCCGGCGTTGGAAAAGTTCTTTCTCAGCTTCAGACCGATGGAACCTGGAAATCCTTTGAGTTAAGTGGTATTGCCAATAAATATTCCATCGGTAAAGTTTTAGTTACCAAAAATGATGACAAATGGATTGTGGTTCCCCGCGGACATGGTCTTTATGTTCTGAACAGTGCCGGAACGGAGCAAAAAGGGCTGAACGTGGTGGCTCGCTTCGTAAATTCGGAAGGCCCATTCGATTTTGAAATGAATGATGTCTATTCGATAGCTGAAGATCAAAACGGAGAGATTTGGGTAGGAACTTCAAGTGGGGTGGCAGTTTACAGCAATCCTAAAAAAATATGGACTGAAAGCTTTCTTTACGCATCCCGGCCAGGAATAAATCTGAATGATACTTTTTTCCATCCATTGCTTGAAAAGGAAACGGTCACTTCCATTGCCATTGATGGAGCCAACCGGAAATGGTTCGGGACAAAAACTTCAGGAGTTTTCCTGATTTCGGCTGACGGAGAAACAGAACTGCTGCATTTTAATACCGATAACAGTCCTTTGCCCAGCAACGAAATAACTGACATTGCCATCAATCAAAAAACCGGAGAAGTGTTTTTCGGGACTACTTCCGGACTAATTTCGTACATGGGCGAAGCAACGGCTGCCAACGATGAGTTCAGTGATGTATACGTCTATCCGAATCCGGTTCGTGAAAATTACGACGGACCAATTGTAATAAAAGGACTTGTTGATGATACCGATGTAAAAATATCGGATATCAGCGGAGACCTGGTTTTTAAAACGACTTCGCTTGGAGGCCAGGCCATTTGGGACGGTCAAAACCTGAATGGGAAGCGCTGCAAAACCGGCGTCTATCTTATTTTCCTGAACGATCCGGCAGGTGAAAAAACAAAAATTATCAAACTGCTGTTTATCCATTAAACCCCTAAAGCTGTGCTTGAAAAAACCCGAGGAATTTTTTTGCATGCTGTTAAATACTCCGAAACCAGCCTGATAGCCACTATTTATACCGAACAATATGGTCGGCAGTCATTTATTATTAATGGCATCCACAGTAAAAATTCCCAACTTAAAGCAACTGTTTTTCAGCCTCTTTATTTACTCGATCTGGAAATATATTACAAGGCAGGAAAGGATATTCAACGATTAAAAAATGCCCGGATCATCAATCCATACTCGACTATCCCGTTCGATATCCGAAAAAGCACACAAGTGCTTTTTCTTTCTGAGATTTTATATAAATGTTTACGTGAGGAAGAATCAAATGCCGGACTGTTTGAATTTATATACCATTCATTGTCATTTCTCGACTTAACAGAATCAGGAGTTGGTAATTTTCACATTTGGTTTTTATTCAAACTTACGCAGTTTCTTGGCATTTTCCCCAACCAGGATAATTCGGCTATCAGTAATTTTTTCGATCTGCAAAGTGCACGATTTGTCAGCCACGAACCACAACACAACCAGTTTGCCGATAAACAGCTAACCATTTTATTTTCCAGATTGTTTGACGTGGATTTCACTTCGCTTGAAAAACTTGAATATACACAACACGACCGAAGAATGGTTCTTGAAAAATTATTGGAATTTTATCGGATTCATTTTGACAACTTAGGCGAAATCAGATCATTGAGTATACTCAAAGAAGTTCTGAGCTAATGAAATAATAATTAATGGTGAAAAGTGAATAGACACCAACTGAAAACGCAGACGAATGGCATATTTTTTTAACTTTGTGAATCAATAGTTAATGTATGGCTCTTACGAAATTACCAAATACTAAAGGAAGTATTTTCTCCATTGTCAATAAACTGGTGACTGAAACCGGTGCAATTGATCTGTCATTGGGAAAAACAGATTTTCCTTGTCCTGAAAAGCTGGCCGATCTGGCAGCCACCTATATCCGTTCAGGTTATAACAATTATGCACCACACGAAGGAATCAGCGAGCTCAGGGAAGTCATTTCTGCCCGGGTAAAAAGATTATACAATCACACCTATAATCCTGAAACAGAAATTACGATTACGGCCGGACCTATTCAGGCCATCATGACTGCAATAAGCTCCACGATCAAGGATGAAGATGAGGTAATTTTGTTTGAACCCGCCTATGAATCCTATGCCCCGGCAGTTTCAATCAACGGTGGGCGGCCTGTTTATGTAGCGTTAAAACTACCGAATTTTCATATCGACTGGGAGGAAGTGCGCAAAATGATTACTTCGAAAACCCGGATGATCATTATAAACTCACCCCACAACCCAACCGGAGCAGTACTTACCGACTCTGATCTGGTTCAGCTTCAGCATTTGGTGCAGGGAACCAACATCGTTATTCTGAGCGACGAGGTTTTTGAATCCATTGTTTTTGATAATTACACGCATCAAAGCGTTGCCAGGTATGAAAAACTGGCTGCCCGAAGTATGATCGTTTCATCTTTTGGACCTGTTTTCAACATTAACGGCTGGGGATTAGCTTATATTCTGGCTCCTGAAAAGCTAATGAACGAATTCAGAAGGATTCAGCAATTCCAGATTTATAATGTGAATACACCGCTGCAATATGCCTTGTCAGAATATTTGCAACTGGAAGAATCAATGGACGATATTTCTGAAATGTATCAGGGGAAAAGGAATTATTTTAACCGGTTGCTTAACGATAGCCTGTTTAGAATAGTGCCTTCGCAGGGTAGTTATTTTGAAATTCTGGATTATTCCAAAATTTCTGATGAATCGGATGCCGATTTCACTTATCGGCTGGCCAGTGAATATGGCGTAGGAGTTATTCCGGTTTCAGCATTCTTGCACGAAAAGAATAAATTAAAAATGGTTCGCGTTTGTTTTGCCAAAAACAACGAAACCCTTGAAAAAGCTGCCGAAAGATTGCGGCTTGTCCCTTCGTTAAAATAAAACGATCAAAAAAGATACAAAAACCGGAGACTGAAGAAATTTCAATATCCGGTTTTTTCATTTATTTCTGTCGGCAAACAACAGAAATAAAAAAAAGGGACACCAACAGGCATCCCTCTGTATACATTTCAGACGTTAACTGTTACGATTTTTTAATCAATAACCAGCTGTCGGCATATTTGGGGAATTCAGTTCTGATTTTCTGAACCCTGCTGCGGGCAGCGGCTTCATCAGTGAATGAATCAACACAAACGCGGTAATAGCCGGTTTCACTATGAAGAATGATAGGTTTAAAACCTTTCTGAATCAATTCCACTTTAAATTTTCCTGCATTTTCGTTACTACTGAAACTGCCAACAATCACGAAAAATTTCTGACTTCCATAAGTAGCCTGATCTTCATTTGACATGGTAAATTTTTCACTTTGAGTTCTAACCGGTGCACCAGTCGCTTCTTTGTCAGCACGTTCATACATGGTGTCCGAAACTGGATTTTCACGAATAGTATTTTTGGGAGCCGGAACTGAAAATACTTTCGCTTCTGCTGAAGTTTCTGTTTTCGGAGCTACTGCCTGGCTTTTCTTTGATTTGAACACTTTACATCCGCTTGTAAGCAGTGCTAATGTAAAAGCTAATAAAATGATTCTTTTCATGGTCGTAACGAATTAAATTTGATAACAAAATTACTAAAGTTCGGGCACAGATTGATCAAAACTTTGTAGGTCAGCCAATTATTTATTAACAATATCCTGTTAATGAGAAATACAAATTTCCGCCTATACGACGAATGTAATTTGATTTTTCCAGACCACTACTAAAAATTCAACATTTTTTTCAAAAAGCGCTGACCTTTGACTGAACGGTAAAAACTCGATTGCCTGATAGCCCTCATCCGGTTGTCGTAGGTTTCTGAAAACAATAAAACCCATGGTCCTTTACCCTTTGTGGGCGGAATCTGGTCGGTATTGTGCATTTCGATCACTTTTTCAAGATCGGTAAAATATCCGTAATAGAAACTGCCCGATTCCTGAGAATATATGACATAAGAATAATACTTCATTGATAATGTGTTTGTATTTGAATATGGATCCCCTGAAGAGCACTCAAACTTCTGAAAAATCAGAGCAATTGAAGAAAAAGCTTTTCACAGGTTGCAAAAATACGAAAAAGCAGCTTGCTTTTCAGACACATTAATGATTGAACGTTATTGCAGTGAATATATTTTCCTGATCGATCTAAATTCTGCTCTTAAATGTGTACATAATTTAACCAGGAACTGTTGTCTGAATAATCTTCAACCACCGAAGTCTGGTTCTGATGTTTGAAGCAGGTCATTAAGGTATTGATTTCCTGATAAAGCATCGTTAATCCATTATTAATCAAATCAGTCCTGAAACCTTTTTCTCCGAGATTGACAACCATTTCGAAGGAAACAATCCTTCCAAGTACCTGTCCTAATTCTACCATTTTCCTCTGCGGAAGATTTGTATTCAAATCAAAGTCAAGCATTTCTTTAAGAAAAGTGGCAGTTTTTGATGTAAGATCATAGCTTTTCAGGAATTGAAACAAATTACTTTCCCTGGTTTTTTTCATCATTTTAACCAGACTTTCCGAAATCTGGGCATATAAAATATCATTCGATCCTTCAAAAATCTGGAATGGGCGACTATCTGTGATACTTCTTCCGGCAATATGATTTAATTTATAAGCTTCTGCCCCCACTAGCTGGGTAGCCGACTGAGCTGCTTCCTGCATCAGATCGGTAACCACACTTTTTACTGAATTGGCTTCAAAACCAATCATTGAAAGATCATTTTCAATGCCGGCTTTCTCACTGCTGTTTGCACACATGGCCGAACAAATGGTATACGAAGCCTGCAGTTTAGCCAATCGCTGCTGAACCTGATCGTAAGTCATCAGGGGTTTACCGCCAATAAGGCGTTTGTTGGTATGCGCAATGGATTCATCGAGCAGGCGGTGAATAAATCCCATCGCCATACCGGGGAATTGCATGCGGCTGCGGTGCAATAGGTCGAGCATCATTTTTACACCCGTTGTTTCCGGAATCAGACGCTGAACTCCCGGAATCGAAACATCAAGCCGGTTACGGCCATATGGAATCTGATACAAACCAAGGTTTTCATAAAATTCTTCCACCACAATTTGCTGTCCGGGACTATTCACATCGCAAATAAAAAAGTCGATGTCACGTTTCAGTTCACCAGACGCACTTCGTTCGCGGGCCGTTAACAACCAAAATTCAGCCCAGCCAGTAAGTCCTGCCCAATGCTTGGTGCCTTTCAAATGATATTTTCCGTTTTGTTCCTGAAATGAAGTTTGCATATTCAGGGCATCGCTGCCAAAGCCTGGTTCAGTAATCATTAAACCTCCCATATTCTGCTGGTTCAAGAAACGGCTGAATACAGGTTCTTTTGCCTCCTTCTGAGCATACTTTGCTACAGGTTGAAGGAACAATGCTGAATTTATACCAAAAGTAAGCGACAATGCCAACGACTCATACGAAGCCACTGCCAGTAACGAAATACTTTCGTCCATTTTACAACCCCTGCCACCATATTCCTTTGGAATTCCAATTGCCAATGGATTTAAATTCATGATTTCGCGCATGACGAAAGGAGGCATCCCCCGATTGATTGCTATTTTATTTATATCGGCACGGGTATGAAAAACATTTTTCATCTGTGCCTTTAATTTTTCAAGAAATAACCCAAACGGCATATTCTGAATATCCGATCCGGCTACTGGTACTTCAACATTAGAATTAAGCTGATCCATTAATTTAAAGGTGTTTATTTTATAGAATTATAATGACGAACTGCCAGATTTGTAATTCTGGAAATCTGTAAAACTAATAACAGCATACTATTGCGAATGTTTTGAGTAAATCTCCAATGATTAACGAAACATGGATTTATCAGACATTTCCGATATGATTGAATAATTTCATAAAAGAATCAGATTTTGAGGTTAGAAATGTTGTAATTTTAAAAAGTGAACCTATACTTATATTCCAAAATACTAATAAAATGAAGAAAAAATCGAATAAGAAACTCTTACCATATGGTATTGCGTTGGTCGTTGTCATTATTATTGTTTTGGTTTCAGGAAAGAAACTTGGTTGGTTTGGAAAAGATTTTGAAATCAATGTTTCAACCAAAATAGTTGAAAGCAAAACAATTACCGAACAAATTACAGCCAACGGCAAGGTTCAGCCTGAAACTGAAGTTAAGATCAGCCCTGACGTTTCAGGAGAAATTATTGATTTACCTATACTGGAAGGTGCCGAAGTTAAAAAAGGACAACTTCTGATGGTGATTAAGCCTGACATGTATATTCAGGCTTATAACCGGGCTCAGGCAAGTTTAAGTTCGTCGCAGGCGCGTCAGGCCCAGGCCGATGCACGTCTGATTGAAAGCGAAATGTCTTACAAGCGGGCCAGTTCGCTGTTTAAACAGGATGCCATTCCGGTGTCAGATTACGAAACGGCACAGGCTTCATATAAAGTGGCCCAATCAGAAGTAAAAGCTGCTCAATTTGCAGTAAAATCAGCCGAAGCATCAGTTGCTGAAGCTCAGGAACAGTTGGTTAAAACCAAAATCTATGCACCTATGGATGGAACCATTTCGCGCCTGAATGTTGAAAAGGGCGAACGCGTGGTGGGAACCAATATGTACGCAGGTACTGAAACCATGGTGATTGCCAATTTAAACCTGATGGAAGTAAAAGTGGATGTCAATGAAAATGATATTGTAAGAGTTAATCTGAATGATACAGCATTGGTTGAAGTGGATGCCTACCTGGGACGAAAATTTAAAGGAATTGTGACTGAAATTGCCAATTCGGCCAATGTAGTTGGCGGATCAACCGATCAGGTAACGAATTTCAATGTTAAAATTCTTCTTCTCGAAAAAACTTACAAAGATCTGATCGACACCATCGGCGGAAAAAAATATCCTTTCCGTCCCGGAATGTCAGCTACCGTCGATATTCAAACCGAAACCAGGCAAAATGTAATTTCTGTACCAATTCAGGCTGTCACCACTCGTTCTCTGAAAAATAACAAAATAGAAACTAAAAAAGAGGAAGGTGATAAACCAGAAGAAGTAACCGAAGCTGTTACCCAGCAGGGAGCAAAAACAGCAGAAGACGAAAAAGTGGAAGTCGTGTTTGTATACAAAGATGGAAAAGTATTCAAACAGCCTGTAAAAACAGGTATTCAGGATAGCGAAAACATTGAGATCACTGAAGGAATAAAAACCGGAGATGAAATTGTTGTTGCCCCTTTCAATGCCATCAACAAACAGCTGAACGACAGCGCAAAAGTGAAAAAAGTGGACGAAAAAGAATTGTTCAAACCCAAGAAATAAGAAGAATTAGAAGACTATAAAAAATAACCGGTGCCATTTGGACATCGGTTATTTTTTTGGTGTTAAACGTTCAACTCAGCAACAAATACCCAATAACAAATTCAGGAGTTGAGAATTGAAAATTTATTTCACCTCCGTTTTCACTATTTTCTTCTGAATTTTTTCTTCCACCCAGTAATAAATGATAGGCAAAACCAGTAACGTAAGGAAAGTTGAAGTGATAAGTCCTCCTATAACGACAGTTGCCAATGGTCGTTGAACTTCAGAACCGGGACCGGAATTAAACGCCATCGGGATAAAACCCAGGCTGGCTACGAGTGCAGTCATCAATACCGGACGAAGCCTGTCAGTTGCCCCGTCAATGATGGTTTTTCGCAATGGCATCCCTTCATGCCTGAGTTCGTTGATATGATCGAGCAAGACAATACCATTCAGCACTGCGACTCCGAACAAAGCCACAAATCCAATACTTGCCGAAACCGACAGATACATTCCGCGAATCCAGAGCAGGAAAATACCACCGGAAAGTGCGAAAGGCAAGTTCATCAAAATGATAATGGCATACCGCATCTTTCCGAAATTGAGATAAAGCAAGCCAACAATAATAAACAGTGACAATGGGACAACGAGCAGCAAATGATTCATGGCCCGTTTCTGATTCTCAAAAGTTCCGCCATATTCCAGAAAATATCCAGGTGGCACATTTGCCTTTTCGGCAATTGCTTCCTGAAGCTGAGTTACATAGGTACCCATGTCAATATTCCGGATGTTGATTCCAACAATCAGCCTTCTCCATCCATTCTCGCGTTGAATCTCACGCGGTCCTTCCTGGGCTACGATATGACTTACCCTTTTGATCGGTATAAATTCACCATTGGGAAGAGGCACCGGGATTTCTTGGATATTCTCCAACTTGGATCTGAATTCTGCCGGATACCGAACCTGAATGTCAAATCGGCGTTGCCCCTGATACAATTGCCCGGAAACCTGACCACCTATCCCAGCTTCAATGACCGACTGTACATCATTCACATTGAGTCCGAACGAGGCCAGGGCTTCACGGTCAATTTCGATGGTTAAATACGGCTGTCCGATGGGTTGTTCCACAAAAAAATTAGCGGTTCCGTCCATCTTCGAAACAATTCCGGATATCTTTTCTCCAATCATATTCAGTTGATCAAGGTCTTCACCATAGATTTTTACTGCCAGATCAGACTTGACTCCACTGGTAAGTTCATCCACACGCATGGCAATTGGCTGGGTAAAGTTGTAAGCCAGTCCGGGTTCAGTTTTCAAGAATGGCTCAATTTGAGCAATAATATCTTCTTTGGTTATTCCCTTGCGCCAATCTTCAGTTGGTTTCAAAACAATCCAAACGTCGGTCTGATGAACACCCATCCAATCGTTTGCCAAATCAGAGCGGCCAGTTTTAGGTACAACCGTTTTTATTTCCGGAATATTCTCCGTCAGTTTGCCAGCCAGCCAGTTGGCATTATCCATCGATTCTTTCAAGGTAACCGAAGGCATTCTCACCTGCTCAATCAGAATGGAACCTTCATCGAGCTCCGGAAGAAATTCCGTTCCTAGCCGGCTCATAACGATCATTGATAATCCAAACACAATAGCAGCAGAAATCGTCACAAACCACCGGCGATCAATATGCTCATTCAGGCCGGCGTGATATCGGGGTTTTATCCAGTCGATCAGGAAATTCCGGCGCATTTTTACTCCCTTCCTGAAAATAATGGATGAAATTGCAGGCACAAAAATGAGCGCCAGCAAAAGGGAACCCAGCACTGCAGCCGCCACTGTGATAGCCATCGGGCGGTAAAGAATACCTTCCATTCCGCTGAAAGTCATGATTGGCACATACACCATCAGGATGATTAATACACCGAAAAAGATCGGCCTGACCACTTGTTTTGCGGCTGTAATAATCAAATCATCAGTATTCTCACCTTTATTTTTTTGCAGCCGGTGAACGATGTTTTCGACCATTACAACTGAACCATCCACAACCATTCCAAAGTCGATGGCGCCCAAACTCATCAGGTTGGCAGCCAAACCAAATTCGCGCATACCGATAAATGCAAAGAGCATCGAAAAAGGGATAACCATGGCCACGATAATTGCTCCGGAAATTTCGCCAAGAAGCAGCAACAACACCACTATTACCAAAAATCCTCCTTCAACCAGGTTGGTAGAAATGGTTTCGGTGGTCCGGTCGATCAAATCCGATTGGTCATAAAATTTTTCGATTTGTACCCCTTCAGGAAGCGATTTGTTAATTTCTGTAATCTTACTTTCAATGCCCGAAATTACTTCTCGGCCATTGCCTCCGCGAAGCATCATGACTATTCCGCTTACAATTTCGCCTTTCCCGTCCTGAGTTACTCCGCCCTGTCTTATTTGCGTGCTCACCACCACATCGGCAATGTCTTTAATATAAACCGGTTTATTGTTGATGCTCCTGATTATGATGTTGCGGATATCTTCGGGTTTATTGATTTGTCCGTAACCGCGGATGATGTATTGTTCACGGTTATGTTCCAGAAAATTACCTCCCGAAACACTGTTGTTATTGCCAATGGCTTCCGTAATTTCTTTAATGCCGATTCCATATGTGCGAATTTTTTCCGGCGAAACAACTACTTCGTATTGCTTGACAAAACCACCAAACGAATTGATTTCGGTGACCCCTTTCACTACTTTTAATTGTGGGGCAATTATCCAGTCCTGAATTTCGCGTAATTCGGTGAGCGATTTATTTTCGCCACGTACCGCATACTGGTATATTTCGCCCAGGGCAGTTGAAATTGGGCCCAATTGTGGTGCCGAAACATCAGGTGGTAAATCGGATGAAATGGATTGCAGTCGCTGACTAACCATCTGGCGTGCAAAATAGATATCGGTGCCTTCTTCAAATTCGATTGTTACGGCTGAAAGGGCGAACTGAGATGTGGAACGAACCTGTTTCACCTTGGGTAATCCGTTCATCGCCGTTTCTATCGGATAGCTGACCAGTTTTTCGACATCGAAAGGCGAAAAACGGCCCGCTTTGGTGATGACCAAAACCTGCACAGGCGTCACATCGGGCAGTGAGTTGATGGGTAGTTGGATCAATGAAAAATATCCAGCTGCAGCCATCAGAAGAACCAGTGAAAGTGCCACAAACTTTTGCCTGACACTGAAGGTGATAATTTGATTTAACATATCTTTCAGGTTTGTTTTTTGTTATCCAAATTAATAAGTGCTAATCTACTTGACTTAATAACCTTATTTCTAAAAGGGTACCTCAGTAGAAAAACCGCACACAAAAACCTTATTACCTTATTTAGGCTTTAGTGTTTTCTGATAAAACTTAATAAATGTCTCATATTCTTCCATGTAACTATATTTTCGATGATGTTCTGGCTGGTTGTAGATGTAATTATATACTTTTTCGACATCCCCTTTCGAGACCGAAAAAGCGGAACAGGTATCCTGCCAGTTAAATTTACCCTGACAAAATTTGTTCTCATTTATAAACCTTTCCGAGCTATTTGCCACAATGCTTGCGATCGTTTCTTCTGAAATATTTGGTGGGCGCGAAATAAAAAAGTGAACATGTTCAGGATTCGCATAAATGGCATAGAGGTGACTTTCAATGTTTTTTACGATACCAGTGATATATTTTTCGATACGCTCCCTGTGATGCTCAAGAATCAATGGCAATCGATGCAAGGTGGTGAATACAAAATGAGTGTATAGGTTGTTGTATTCGACTTTCATAATAAGCTAATAAGGTTAGTTCTTTATAGTTGGTCGGTTTGTACTGAGGTAGCCTTTAAAAATCAGGTTTTAAAATATTGAAATTGAGCTTTTATTTATTCTTCACCCCATTCATTATTCTTCGGCAATTTTATCAAACCTTGAAAGCGCTTTCAGACTGAAAATCTGAGTAGATGCAAGCCGTTCATTCTTTTCAAGACCTTTTCTTACAACCGCATATTTTTCCCTGAATTCCTGAACATCTACTTTCCTCTTTTCATAGGTTGTTTCATTGACCTGAACAAAAACAACCGGATCATTTCCCTCATAGGTTAAGGCCTCCACAGGAACAGAAATAACTTCGATTTTAGAAGTTGTTTCGATGGAAAGATGCAGATTTTCGCCAGGTTTGGGCCAGTTTTCGTATGTCCCAAGTAAAATATTGACGACTACCGATCGGTTAGTTTCATCGAGTCCCGGATTAACAGAAGTTACAACGGCTCTCATTTTAAATGTGTCATTTTGGCGCCGGGTAATTTTTACCGAATCTCCTGCCGAAATAAATCGCGCATCTTCGGGTGAAACATAGCCACGAACCAAAACATGACTGATATCGAGTACTCTGCCAAGCATTTGCAACGCATTTACCGACTGACCTAATTCGACTGAGCGCTGGTCCATAATTCCGCTTATGGGTGAATGAATTTTCAAAGTTGGGTCAATGCTTTCAGCAGTTTTAAAAGCATTAATTTCTACTTCAGGAACACCTATAGCTTTAAGTTTCGAAACCGCAGCAATAACCGAAGTTTTGGCACGCTGAAAATCGGAGCGGGCCCGGTCGAGATCACTTTTTGAACTGATGGTTTGTTCCACAAGTTGCTCCAGACGCTGCAGCCGCGAGGATTGAAAAGTTTCTTCGGATACAGCCTGGAGGTATTCTGAAACCATATTGCCGAATTCCAGACTTTCGATACTAAACATTTCCTGTCCTTGTTTTACTACTTGTCCGTCCTGAGCTGAAATTCGGCTAATTCGTCCATCAATGGGCGTACTGATAATGCTCACATGATTGGGTGCCGGGAAAACCACTCCGGGAACTGGAATACTGTAATTTAAAGTACTGCTGCTTACAACGATAGTCTGTATTTTAAGTTCCGCCACTTCCGTAGAAGAAAGCTTGACCAGATTCTCTGGCTTCACTCCTGAAACGGAAGGCGGAGAATCAGAAGACATCTGGTCCTTTTGGGCCGTCTGGGTCTTACTCCCACAGGAATTAATCAAAATGAATAATCCCAAAAGACAAATCGTGACAAATTGATGGGTGTATCGTTTCATGAGAATTCAGGTTATTTGAAAGTTGGTTTAATAAACAAGTTCTAAATCAAGAAATCTTTCAAGCTCAACAAGCTGGATGTAGAAATCGCGTAAAGCCGATAAATAGCGTTGCTGACTGTTCAGGTAAATTTGTTGCGCGTTGATGAGATTTAATAAATCTACTTCACCCAACCGATATGCACTTAATGTAAGCGATTGCAGTTTTACAGCCTTACTGCGAATTGTTTCGTCATATCGTTTAATGGTGGAACGGCTCACCTCGTAACTGTGCCAGGCATGTTCAATTTGCTCTTTCACTCCCGATCTGATTTCCTTTTGCTTCCACTGAATTTCTTCCTGACGGGCCAGATTCATCCTGATTTTGCCCTTTTGTTCCAACGGATACCAAATCGGAATACTAAGTCCAAGTTCAAATCCATTAAAATTGTAACCAGTGCCATAATCCTGCTTGTAAATATTAAATCGGATGTCAGGCAGAATGTTGCTTTTGGCTTCTTTCAGGTAATAGGCTGCGGCCTGAAGTTCTCTTTCCGAAGATTTGTATGATGGCTGTCCGGTAAGCACCGCCAGGGCGGTAATTTGCGAAATCCCCACATCTTTGCTCTGCAGGGTGTCCATAAATTCAATGCTGTATTTCTGGTTTTCAGGCGGTAAACCCATCAGATAAAAAAGGGAATACCGGGCCTGATGAAGCTGACTGCGGGCATTGTCAATGTCGTTATTTGCTTCAGCCACCTGTAATTCTGCCTTAGTCAGATCCATGCCGTTTCCAATTCCTGTTTCGAACTGCGTGTACACCGCATTATACAATTCGGTAGCCAGTTTCAATTGCTGGTTGCGGAGTTTCTGAAGATGAAGCGAATAAATGACATCAATATACCGCGACTTTACACCCACTTTAACTTTCCTTTCCTCCTCCTGAATTCTGAATTCCAAAGCTTTCTCTTCTTCATTTAATGCTTTCAGCCGGTATGAAGCAGTTAGCGGAAAATCGACCGTTTGTGAAATAGTAATGCGTTGCTCCTGAAATGGATCGGCAGCTTTGTTGTTGATGCCTTCTTTCATGTAACTGAACTCAGGAGGCGAAATACCGGTTTGTATCCGCCTTTCCTCCCTTTTTTGATCCAGCTGTGAACGCATCTGGTTAATCTGGGCATTGTTCTGAATAGCCTGCGCGACCGCATCCTGAATGGTAAGTATTTGTGCAACTGCCTGATGGTAACAGCAAGGTAAAATTAGGAGGAGCAGAATCTTGTATAAATTGCTCATCGATTTAGGTTTTTTGAGAAAGTTAAAAGTTACTAAAAATTGTTTGATTATTGTTTGATTCAGGCTTATAATTCCTGAATTAATTATTGTCTGTTAAACTTTTAGCGATTTTTCTCTTCCTGAAATTGGGAACTGTATTTGGTTTGGCAAAAAATCTATCTTTGCGCCTTCAAAAAAACAGGACCGAATGATTTCAGTGGACGGAATAACAGTAGAGTTTGGCGGATCAGCGCTTTTTTCTGACATCTCATTTGTGATAAATGAAAAGGACCGCATTGCCCTGATGGGTAAAAACGGAGCAGGAAAATCAACCTTGCTGAAAGTGATTGCCGGAGAAAGAACTCCCAACAAAGGACGGATATCGGCACCAAAAGATGCCATAATTGCCTATTTGCCACAGCATTTGTTAACCGAAGACAACCGGACTGTCTTTGATGAGGCTGCTCAGGCTTTTTCGCGCATTCACGATATGGAACGCGAAATTGCCGCTATGAACGAAGAACTGGCTACCCGCACCGATTACGAATCAGACTATTATTCCGATCTGATTGAGCGGGTTTCGACCTTAAGCGAGAAATATTATTCGATTGAAGAAATAAACTTTGATGCTGAAGTGGAGAAAATTCTGCTCGGACTGGGTTTTTTACGCGAAGATTTTACCCGATCAACCAGCGAATTCAGCGGCGGATGGCGCATGCGCATCGAACTGGCTAAAATCCTGTTGCAAAAACCAGACCTGATTTTACTCGATGAGCCAACCAATCACATGGACATTGAGTCGATTCAGTGGCTGGAAGAATTCCTGATCAGCAGCGCCAAAGCGGTGATTGTAATTTCGCACGACCGTGCTTTTGTTGACAACATTACCACCCGTACCGTTGAAGTGACAATGGGCCGCATTTACGACTATAAAGTTAACTACTCGCATTATCTTGAACTTCGGAAAGAACGCCGTGAGCAGCAGCAAAAAGCCTTTGATGAGCAACAACGGTTTATTGCCGATACCACCGAGTTTATCGATCGTTTCAAAGGAACTTATTCGAAAACGCTGCAAGTTCAATCGCGTGTAAAAATGCTTGAAAAGCTTGAAATCGTTGAAGTGGATGAAGTTGATTCTTCAGCTTTGCGATTGAAATTTCCACCATCGCCGCGCTCCGGAAATTACCCGGTAATCGTGGAAGAGCTGGGAAAAAGTTACGGTGAACACCTGGTGTTTAAAAACGCTTCACTCACCATTTCAAGAGGCGAAAAAGTGGCATTTGTGGGAAAAAATGGCGAAGGAAAATCAACCCTTGTAAAAGCCATCATGAGCGAAATCGATTATGATGGAAAAATGACATTGGGGCACAATACCATGATTGGCTATTTTGCACAAAATCAGGCTTCGCTGCTCGACGAAGAACTGACTGTTTTCCAAACCATCGACGATGTGGCTGTGGGTGATATCCGGACCAAAATTAAAGATCTTCTGGGCGCCTTCATGTTTGGTGGCGACAGTATTACCAAAAAAGTGAGGGTGCTATCGGGTGGTGAACGAACCCGCCTGGCAATGGTCAAACTGCTGCTGGAACCGGTAAACCTGCTTATTTTAGATGAGCCTACAAATCACCTCGATATGCGAACCAAAGACATCCTGAAAAGCGCCCTGAAAGATTTCGACGGCACGTTAATCCTGGTTTCGCACGACCGTGATTTCCTTGATGGACTGGCCGAAAAAGTGTATGAATTTGGCAACAAACAAGTGAAAGAACACCTATACGACATCAAGGGATTCCTTCAGAAGAAAAAGTTGGACAATCTAAAGGAACTGGAACGCAGTAAAAAGTAATCAGTTTTCCCAGCCTGACGGCAGGCAGGAGTCGAAGTGGGCAGAAAAAATTGTTGCATGTTACGGGATACGGGTTTCGTGAAAACCCGAAACTCGCAACCCGGAACAGTAATTCAATCATTTCCCTAACATTGGAAAGAGTCGTTGGATATCCTCATCCGTTGGATAACTCCCATACTCGCAAATTTCAAATGCCTCGGAATATTTCACCTGATCAGCCTTGTTACCATACCATTTTTGCAGACTGGTTCTTGCTTCTTTTGAGACACTTCCCTTTCGGCTGTTTGCCAGCCATTTCAAGCGTTCAGATTCAGTTTTGGGGACATTTTCCAATTGACCATCCAGCCAGGGCAACCATTCAAAAAATTGTGACTGATGTGCAGAAACCGCAAACACCTTTTGATCGAAAACGGAGGTAATATCAACGACAATATCGGGAGTGAACGGATTTGGTTTTTTAAACCTGTCTTCAGTATAAAGAAAAACCGGATTTTTCTTTAATGCCGGAGTTTCGGGGACAATATTCGGTACAATGACCATAAATGCCGCGTCCTGCAAAGCGATAGCTGTATTCCGGTGGTCGGGATGATAATCGTATGGCCGTGGACCAATGACCACATCAGCCTTCCATTCCCTGATTGCCCGGATAAGCTCCGACCTTACTTTTAGATCAGGCATCAGCAATCCGTCGTGATTATCGAGTACTTTGTAAGTTACTCCGAATCGTTTGCCAGCTTCTTCTGCTTCCGCTTTTCTGATTTTGGCTAATTCGACTCCTCCTTTATTGAAATGTCCGGCATCGCCGTTTGTCACCGACACAAACAGGACACGATGACCCATTTTAGCAAACAGGATGGCCGTACCTCCGGCATCGAGGTCACAGTCGTCGGGATGCGCGCCAATAACCACCACATTGATCTTTTGATCCTGAGCCCGGGCTATATTCATCGATACAACCACTGCCACAAAAAAGAAGATTTTTTTAAACATCTTACTGATTTTAAATGAAACAATTAGGATGTGTAAGTTACAAATATCTTTCGAGTTAGTATTCCAGTAATATGTCAATAAACTTTTAACCCAATATCATGCTGAACTTGTTTCTGCATCTCTTCACTAACGAGACCCTGAAACAAGTTCAGGGCGACCTGCCTATAAATACCGATTTGAAGAAACACAGATTTAATCAGACAAGGCGCGTTGGATACGTTGCAAGGCCTCCATCAGTACCGACCGTGGGCATCCGATATTCATGCGCATATAGCCACTTCCTTCCCTTCCAAATTGTACGCCGCGATTCAAACCTATTCCACCGTCTATCAGTTTCTGATTGAGAGCTTCATCCGCTAAGCCAAATGCCGAAAAATCGATCCAGATCAAAAAAGTAGATTCTGGGCGCATTACCTTCACCTCAGGAAGATATTCCCCGAAAAACTGTTCCAATGCTTCATAATTATCCTGAATATAGCGAAGTAATTGGGCCAGCCATTCATCACCATAGGTGAAAGCGGCTTCGAGGGCAACCGTTCCAAAAATATTCCCCATGTGCAAATGCGGAAGCCGCATAACCCTTTCATAGGCTACAAAGTGCCTTTTGTTGGGAATGATCAGAAACGAAGTGGTTAATCCAGCGGTGTTAAAGGTTTTGCTGGGTGCCATGCAAATCACACAATTTTGGGCAATCTCTTCTGAAATTCCGGCCAATGGAGTATGCCTGAATCCATCAAAGATAAGGTCGGAATGAATTTCGTCAGAAATAATGAGTATTTTATTCTCGATACAGATTTGGGCGAGCGCAGTAAGTTCTTCTTCATTCCAGGCCATTCCGCCCGGATTGTGGGGATTACTTAACAACAATAGCCTGGTTGTTGGAGTAATTTTACTTTTCAGGTCTTCCAGATCGAAATAAAACCGACCGTTTTCAAGCTTTAACGGATTTTCAATCATTTGGCGGCCGGTACCTTTTACCGAATCAAAAAACGGAAAGTAAACCGGAGGCTGAATAATGACTCCATCGCCGGGTTTTGACAAGGCTTCAATGGCCATAGTCAGACCAGCTACAACTCCCGGACTGAAAGAAATCCATTCGGGTTTGATTTCCCAGTTATGCCTGCGTTTGAGCCAGTTTACAATCGCCTTATGGTAGGACTCTCCCCTGAAGGTATATCCGAAAATCTCATGTTCTGTTCTTTTTTTTATAGCATCGACAATAAAATCAGGAGTTCTGAAATCCATGTCAGCCACCCAAAGAGGCAGGACATCGGCATTGCCAAAGAAAGCTTTTCGTCCGTCATATTTTACGCAGTTCGTATTAGTCCGGTCAATCAGTTCGTCAAAATTATAGATCTTCATATACAGAATTTACTATTGAATAATTTACAATTAAAACATTCATCTGCTATTTTTTAAGTCCCCTCTTTTGGAAGGGATTTAGGGGAGGCTTATTTTTTTAAGATAATTCAATCCGTTTTCATTTTCTACCTTCAATACAAAATCGAACCGGTTCAGCGAAAGACAGAGATCAAAATCGGCTGCCGGCGCCCATTCCTGTTTTTCAGGAGCAAAAAAGCGTGCGCCATCGCCCGTTCTGATTTGCTCAACCATTGTCTGAAAATCATTAGGAGTTTCTTCCAGTTCATTTTTAATATACACAGCCAGCAACGTATCTTCATCAGTTGGATACTGGCAACTGTAACCCATGCAAACCAGCGAAACAAATTCGGGCTGCTGCTTCCGGATATAATTAATAATAGCCTGCGCGTTCACAAAGCTACCGGTAATGATTTCGCCGGCGCCTTTTGCATTGGCTATTCCCTGTGTCCCGGAACTTGTTGTATGAACCATTGTTTTGCCTGAAAGTGTTGCTTCAAGCAGTTGAGATGGTGAATTTCCGAAGTCAAATCCTTCAGGTTTTTGTTCATTTCGTTCGCCAACAAGTATATAATCGGGATTTTGCTGTTTCAGAAAATAGGCTTTTTCAAGATCACCTACCGGATAAATGCGTTGAATTCCTGCCTGAAATGCATAACAAGCGGTTGAAAATGCCCGAAAGACATCAATAATTACAGTAAGTCCACGCGCTTTTTGGGCTCCTTCGAGCAATTGCAGTATTTCAATCTCCATAAGTTAATATTGGTTTACAGTTTTAAACTTCTCTTTTTCAAACCGATAAGGTCAACGGTTTACAATTGATTAATATTTCACGAATTCATTAACAAAAGGATAATACTTCAATAACGTATGTTTTGCAGCATGTTTGCAGCAATACCACTATGTTTGAACTGTATTTAAACAATGAAAACATGAAAACAATTAATTCAATTTCAAAAGTAACAATGTTGTTTGCATTTGTAGCATTTGCAAACACAGTTCTGGCGGGAGGAAACTTAAAAGTTAATATTCTTCCGCTAACAGCAGAAAAAGCTGTAGTCGCAATCTCAAATACAGAAGCCGCCAATTTCCAGATCAGTATAGCAAATGAAAAAGGCGAATTTGTGTATTTTAAGGAAACCGATGCTGACAGCAAAGATTTCCGCAAAGTTTTCGATTTTTCGAATCTCGAAAAAGGCGACTACATGTTGTCAGTGACAGTAGATGACGCAACCACAGAGCGTTCGTTTAAAATTGACAACTCCAACATTGCCGTAGGTAAGGAAAAAAGTTTGATCGAGCCTTTCTTTGCATATAAAGAAGGAGTTTTAAAACTTTCTTACCTGAATTTTTCTGAAGATAATGTAAGCCTGAATTTTTACGACTCGAACGATTTGATTTATTCAAAAGAAATCGGAAACAAATTCAATGTGAATGAAGGTTTCAACCTTTCAAAACTTGAGCGTGGAACCTATTCAGTGGTACTTTCGGCAAAAGATAAAAGCTATACATACCTTTTAAATGTCGAATAATCAATTCGCTTTACCCTTTAATTAAAAATACGGCTTCTTCTAAGGTCGTATTTTTTTTTGCTTTTTTGTCAGCTTTGTTATGCTAAAATCACTTTTAAACTCAAGCCGAAATAAAAATTAAATTTGCAGTTCAGTAATTCCGGAAAAATGAAAAGAGAAGAGGTTGAAATTATGGCGCCGGTTGGTTCCTATGAATCGTTGATTGCAGCCATACAGGCAGGTGCAGGTTCAGTGTATTTTGGTGTGGAGCAACTGAACATGCGTGCACGTTCGTCGAATAATTTCACCATAGACGATCTGAAAAAAATTACTGAAACCGCCCATTCAAAAGGTGTAAAAACCTACCTGACAGTTAATGTGGTTGTTTTTGACAATGAACTCGACCAGCTTCACCAGATTATCGACGCTGCAAAAGAAGCCGGAGTTTCAGCCATTATTGCCTCCGATATTTCGGCCATCATGTATGCCCGACAGATTGGAGTTGAAGTGCATATTTCGACACAGGTGAACATTACCAATATTGATGCGGTTAAGTTTTATGCCCAGTTTGCCGACGTGGTTGTACTGGCGCGTGAAATGAATCTTGGCCGAGTCGGAGAAATATCAAAGGCCATCAGGGAGCAGAACATTACCGGTCCGAAAGGGGAACTGGTCAGGCTTGAAATGTTTGTGCACGGGGCTCTGTGCATGGCAGTTTCAGGGAAATGTTACCTGAGTCTGAACGAAATGAACTCGTCGGCCAACCGCGGAAGTTGCATGCAGTCGTGTCGTCGGGCCTATATTGTAACCGATAAGGAAACTGGGGCCGAACTCGAAATCGACAACGAGTACATCATGTCACCTAAAGATTTAAAAACCATTCATTTTCTGAATAAGTTACTCGATTCGGGCGTTTCTGTGCTGAAAATTGAGGGAAGGGCGCGTTCTCCCGAATACGTTTATACCGTGGTTGAATGCTATCGCGAAGCTGTTGAGGCTTATTTTGGAGGTGAGTTTACCCAAGAAAAAGTAGCGGACTGGGATAATCGTTTAGCAACCGTTTTCAACCGTGGATTCTGGGACGGCTATTACCTGGGGCAGCGATTGGGCGAATGGAGTGGCAACTACGGATCGCTGGCCACGCACCGGAAAGTGTATGTTGGCAAAGGCCTGAATTACTTTTCGAAACTAAAAGTGGCCGAATTTAAGCTCGAAACCGGACCATTGAAAGTGGGCGACGAAATTTATATTACAGGCCCCACAACCGGTTTGGTAAAAACTGTTGTTTCCGAAATACAGCTTGATAAACAATCGGTTGAAGAGGCTCCAAAGGGATCGTATATTTCCATTCCGGTTGATACCAAAATCCGCAAATCGGATAAACTGTACAAAATTGTGGAAGCTTCGGAGGTAAAACAGCAATAGTATAACAATTTATGATTGTAATCGATTTTTATTATATGAATTGACGATTACAATCGAAATATATTGTATTTTTACTGAAAAACTGTATGCTCCTTCGCAGAGAATTAGAACAAATCATTGAAAATAAGCTGTACCAAAAGAAGGCCATAGTAATTGCAGGCCCCCGGCAGGTTGGAAAAACCACTTTGCTGAATTTTATAGCAGAAAGAAGTGATAAAAAAGTTCTGTTTCTAAATTGTGACGAGCCCGATGTGCGCAAAAAATTAGAACTACCAACATCTACCCAACTAAAAGTATTGATCGGAAACGCTGAATTAATACTGGTTGACGAAGCGCAACGGATAAAAGATATTGGTATAACCCTCAAATTGTTGATTGATAATTTTCCTGAAAAGCAAGTGATAGTAACAGGTTCCTCCGCATTGGAACTATCTAACTCGATTAATGAACCATTAACAGGAAGAAAATTTGAGTATAAAATGTTCCCATTTTCTTTTCAGGAATTGGTTAGTGCAAATAGCTTGCTCATTGAAAACCGACTATTGGAACACCGAATGATTTATGGATTGTATCCCGATGTGGTAAATAATCAGGGAAATGAAAGGGAAATTCTAACAAATATCGTGTCAAGTTATTTATACAAAGACATTTTCGAATTTCAAGATATTCGAAAACCTGAGATTATTGAGAAACTGCTGCAAGCTTTGGCGCTTCAAATAGGGAGCGAAGTTTCTTTCAATGAGTTGTCAAATCTTTTGGGTATTGACACTGCCACAGTTCAACGCTATATTAACCTGCTGGAAAAATCATATATTCTATTTCATTTGCGTTCGTTTAGCAGAAACGTAAGGAACGAGTTAAAAAAGAGTACAAAAATTTATTTCTATGACAATGGAGTGCGCAACGCTTTGATTTCTAATTATAATCCACTAGCAATTCGTAATGACCTTGGAGCATTATGGGAGAATTTTTTAATCAGCGAACGCTATAAAAGAAACAATTACCAGTCAAATTATGCCAATTTCTATTTTTGGAGAACAACTCAGCAACAAGAAATAGATTACATTGAAGAACGCGATGGCCAACTGAATTGCTACGAGTTTAAGTGGAACGCTAACAAGAAAACGTCTTTATCAACGACCTTTTCGAACAATTATCAGAACTCATCTTTCAAAATTATCAATCCCGAAAATTTTATGGATTTTATCGGACAGGGAAAATAAAACTTTGCCCAAACAGAATCGCGCTAAAGATGAACAATCTTCTTATTTTTGAGTCAAAATTTTACCCTTTATGCGAAAAGTTATTGTTATTTCAGGAATAGTCATACTGGTTGCAGCGGCAGCCTTTTTAGTGATAAAATACATCCCTTTTCAAAAAGAACAACCAGTCATTCAAACTTTTTCAGGCAAGCAAAATCCTGCATACAAAGCTGTTCCGCAAAAAAGTCCACTCATTATTGAAGTAAAGAATCAGGAAGGATTTTTCAATTTACTAAAAGGAAATACACCAGCATTTGCCGAATTAAGAAAGATCAAAGAATTTGACGCAATTTTTTCGAATATCACCGATTTCAGAGATTTTGTTGGCGCTCATAACGGAATAAGCAATCTTTTGAAAGGAAAATCAATAGTCATTTCTGTTAATCCATCGGGAAAAAATCAGCTATCCAATCTTTTTCTGGTGCAGTTAAACGATCAAAATGAATCCAGTCTGGCCACCCAAACCGTTTCAAACGAATTGGGTGCTGCCTATACCATTACCCGCAGAAACTATGACACTACTCCTATTTTTGGCGCCAAATCAGAAAAACTGAATTTCTATTTTGCCTGCACCAACGACATTTTCATGGCCAGCGAAGACTTTATATTGATAGAAGAGGCAATCAGGCATTGCAATTCACAGAATCTTCTTGGCAACTATGAATTTACAGAGGTTTACAAAACCATCGAGGAAACCGCGCTGGCCAATATTTTCATCAATCATGCTACGTTTCACCAGGTTTTAGCGAGAATTGTCTCACCTGAAATCAAAAAAATGATCCCCCAGCTGGCCAGTTATTCCAACTGGACCAACCTCGATTTAACCAATTCAAGCCAGATTCATCTGAATGGCTACAGCGTTACAAAGGATTCGAGCGATAATTTTCTGAGTGCTTTCAACGGGCAGGAAGCGCAGAAAATGACCATTGAAAAAGCTATTCCGGCCAATGCATCTTTTTTTGTTGCGCTGAATCTGAAAAATAAAGATCTTTTTATCGACCGTTTTGAAGCGTACCTGAAGGAAAACGACCAATATTATCCCCGCGAAATGAACCTGATTGAGTTCAAAAAGAAAACGAATACCGATCCGGTGAAACTAATAAAGGAAATTGCTGGAATCCAGTTTGCGGGAGTTTACACCAACATCAACAAATCAAATCCTACACAGAACCGTTTTTTTGTTGCCGAACTTTTAAACCAATCGGTGGCCAAAGAAAAATTGAAAAAAGCTGTGGCAGAATATGGCAAAACAAACAGAGATGCTGCTGGCAGAACATCAACCGAATTTAAAGTGGCAGGTAAAAAATCATACGACATCTATCAGCTCCCATTTAAAAACATGGCTGAATCGCTTTTTGGCCGGTCCTTTTCAGGAATTCGGGGTGAATATTTTGTTGTGTTTGACAAATACCTGATTTGGGGCGATAATTTACCTGGCCTTAAAAACTATGTTCAAAATCTGGCCACAGAAAAAACCATGGCCAACGATTCTATCTATAAGGAATATATCCTTGAACGGCCATCAAATCCAAATTTTTACCTGTATGCCAAAGTTCCGAAGGTATTTCGTTTAAAGAATGATTTTCTGAAGCCGGAAATCAGCGACTTGCTTTCCGAAAACGAAGATGTCATCCGGAAGTTCAGTACTTTTTCCTGGGAGTTCTCCGTTTCAGACAACATGATTAAAAACCAGATCGCTGTAAAATACGATCCGAATGTGAAAGAAGAACCACAGGCAATCTGGCAATTAAAACTGGAAGACCAACTGGCGAAAAAACCAGTGCTGGTTATGAACCATAAAGATTTAAACAATCGTGAAATCATTGTTTGCGACAAGCGGAATAACCTATCGCTCATTAACAAGGAAGGCCTCGTTTTGTGGACCATCAATATTCCAGGAGAAATTGTATCAGATGTCCAACAGGTTGACCTCTATCAAAACAACAAATTTCAATATGTTTTTAATACCAAAACTCAACTCTATGTGATCGACCGCATGGGAAACAAGGTCGGAAAATTCCCACTCACGCTTAAATCAATGGCGTCGAACGGAGTATCGGTGGTTGACTATGGAAAAAATAAAGATTTTCGCTTTTTTATAGCCGGCGAAGACAAAAAGATTTATGCCTTCGATCGTTGGGCCAAACTCGTCCAAAACTGGAGTTTTGCAGGATCTGAAACACCAATCACCAAGCCGGGTATGCGCATTGTGGTTGGCGACAAAGATTACCTTGTTTTCAGCGACAAGCAAAATACCTATCTCCTCGACCGGCAAGGCAAGAGTCGTGATGTTCAGGCATTACCATTCGATCATTCCGAAAACCAAATGTATTTTTTCAATGACGGAAATCCTCGTTTAATTACCACCGATCTTTCAGGGAGAATTCACATTCAGGATTTTACCGGACAAGCTGAAATCAAGGAAATTGGGAAACATGGTACAGATCATCATTTCGCGGCCCTTGATCTTGATGGAAACGGATCGCCCGAATATTTTTTTGCTGACGGCAAAAAGCTTTCAGTTTTTGCTGTAGACGGTAAAAAAATCTTTGAACGCACATTCGATGGTACAATCACACAAGCTCCTTTTATTTGTTCATTTGGTCCTGAAAATCAAAAAATAGGAATCGTCCTTAAAGGTGAAAACAAGGTTTATTTACTGGATAAGAATGGTTCTGTTACCAAAGGATTTCCGCTTGAAGGAAATACTGACTTCATCCTGGGTAAATTTAACGACGCATCGAGCTGGTACAATTTGATTATCGGAAGCGAAGGGAATTCATTGGTAAATTACCGGATAGAATAGAAATACATTTCTCACTTGTCAAAACAAAACGACAAATGAGTTTAATGAAACAAAAAACCCGGACTCTTCCGAATCCAGGTCTGTATTTATTTTCAATCATTTATCCTGAATACTATTCACTCCTTTTTCAGGCCATTTTCCATTGCTCATTCATCAGTTTCACGGCAGCTGGCAAAGTGATTTTGGAATCACCTACCGAACCACATTCAAAACTCACATAATCCTGATAATTGATTTCCTTTAATCCGAGGAATCCATTAATGTAGTTATCGGCCTGGCCATCTTCTCCGGGCATTTTCCGGCGTTTTCGGCTGGCAATATGTACATGGTGCAAATAATTTCCGGCGGCAAGAAATGCAGCACGGTCGTTGGTCTCTTCCCAGGTCATGTGCCAGAAGTCGCCCATAACGGCCGCTCCGTCGCTCTTCACATCACGGACAATAGCTGCACCATCGGCTACCTGACGGCAGAAATAGCATTCTTCGCGGTTCAGCGGTTCAAGTAAAATGCGTGTTTTGTGCTGAAGAGCGAATTCTCCGAGTTCGTGCATCTGGTCGATTAAAAGTGCCCGGGCTTCCTTGTCCGGAAGTGATTTTTGATTATTGAAGGCGGGTACAAAAATCACCCCAGTTGAACCAAGTTCTCCGGCTGCACCAATTATTACCTTCATCGAATCCATGCACTTCTTCTGAATGGCAGGATCGTCGGCAATCAGCCAACCTTCAAATCCGGCACAGATGGCGCTGGTTTTGATGCTTCGGTTTTGCAGTGCTTTTTGTATTTCTTCGACCCTTTTTTCGAGACCCCCACCCCAAAATTCAATACCCACAATGCCCAATGATTCCATGAAGTCAAGTTTTTCAACCAACTCTTTACCGGGAGCAACACCCTCCTGACATGAAATCTTAAGAATTGAAGAATCAGATTTCTTTTTTTCAGTGGATGATTCATTCCTGAAAGAAGAGAAAATACCGCCTGATGCTACTAATGCAGCACCAGTAACGGCAGTTCCTAAAAAAGATCTTCTATTAAGCGACATAATTTATCGTATTTGGTTTCCCTGTGGCGTTCCAGCAATATGAATAAATTCGGGCAGTTTAAATTCTTTTCCTGCACCGTAACCATCTTTCGCTGCAGCCATATTTTTGGTCATGTCAATATCTTTCGGCATAAGATCGAGCGGCGAAGCAGTCATTTCATCCCAGCTGATTTTCTTTCCGGAGTAAGCCGATTCGCGCCCCATGATGGCAGCCATGTTAGCAATAGCCGTTTCAGATGCCTGATCAATCGGTTTTCCGGCGCGGATATGGTTAATCCAGTTCACGTGTTCCAAAGTATATGGGTCGGTTTGTTTGAATTTTGTTTTTTCGGCTTCATAGTCGTATTTCCAAATCTCGTTTCCCTTCAGGTCTTTGATAATGTGCCCATCGGAAGTCGTAGACCATGAACCTTTGGTACCCTGGATAAATTCCCAAACTCCGCCTTCAGTACCATTGATCTGGCGGCAGGTGCTGTGCATGTGGATACCGTTTTCCATTTCAAAATCGACGCTGAAATTATCGAACTGGTTACCGGTAACACGGCGCTGGCGAGAGCCAAAACCAAGTGCTGATTTTGGCTTTAATCCGGAAAACCAGGTAAATACATCCAGATTATGAACGTGCTGTTCAACAATATGGTCACCCGAAAGCCATCCCCAGTTTACCCAGTCACGAATCATCCATTCCAGATCCGGCCAACTCGGATTGCGATCCTTGTACCAGAGCATTCCGCCACACCAGTAAACGGTTCCTCCGGTAATTTCGCCGATCGCCCCGTTCATGATCTGCTCGTATGACGCTACATAATCGCGCTTATGGTGGCGTTGTGTGCCAGTAATCACGCAAAGGCCTTTTGCCTGGGCCTGCCTGGCTGTAGCCACAATGGTGCGGTAACCTACCGGATCAACGCAAATCGGTTTTTCGAGAAAGCAATGTTTGTTTTTTTCTACCGCATACTTGAAAATTTCAGGACGGAAATTTGGCGGTGTAGCTGTAATAATCACGTCCACGTCGCTGTCAATAACTTTTTGATAAGCGTCAAGTCCCACAAATTTTTTGTCTGCTGCGATGTCGATATTTTTCTCTTTTTTCAGGTTTGCAGCTAACTCTTCCAAACGGTCGGCGTAAGTATCGCCCAAAGCCACAATGGTAACATTATCGGCCGCGTTGAGGAAATTAAACGCTGCGCCAGAGCCACGCCCGCCACAGCCGATAATTCCGGCTCTCAGGGGTTTGCCTTCAGCAGCTTTATCAACCAGATTGGGTAAGTAATAAGAACCCGGCTCTTTTAATGGTTGTATTTTTGGAGTACTGCTGCACGATGCCAACGCTGCAACACTTCCTGTACCGATTGCGCCCAATGCCCCGGCCAAAGCCGAGCTCTTTAAGAATGAACGTCTGTCAACACCTTTTTTCATAATGATTAAATTTTAAATATGGATAGTCAGTTTTTTATTGAACTTTTATTGAATTGTCAGGCTCACATACAACTCTGAAACCGATGCCCTTAACATCGGAGTACCACCAAATGCTTTTAGGTTGTTGCGGATCGGTCTTCAGCCATGTCTCGTGTTGGCTGTGATCGCGGTCTGCCGCACGCACATCGGCTGCATCCGAAGTATAATTGCCCCCGCGGACAACCCATTCCTCGCCTTCATTTACGAGTGGATTAACCACTTTCCCGCTGTTTTTGGCATAAGCGTCGGGTGCATAACGGTCGGCACAATATTCCATTACGTTGCCCAACATATTTTTCAGGCCGAACGGATTCGGTTTGACCTCTTCGGGTAAATGCGATTTGCCCTTGCTGTTGTTAGTAAAAATTATGTACTGTGAAATCGGGTCGGTTTCGGCGTCCGAGAATTTACGCCATATTCCCTTGTTTGAAAACTTACTAGGGTTACCGCCAAAGAAATATGGTGTTTCTGTGCCACCACGTGCCGCGTATTCCCATTCGGCTTCAGTAGGCAGACGGTATTTTTTGCCAGTCTTCTTTGAAAGCCACTGACAGAAGGTTTCCGCCGCATAATGGGTCATGGTTATTGCCGGGCGTTTGCCAAATCCCCAGTTTTGGTCTGGTCGTCCATATGGCGGGGTGGGGCCGGAAATGGCATCCACGTTTGGATTGCTGTTGTTGGCATAAATCTGTTCGGGAGGAGTGCGTCCTTCGCTCATGGTGTTACCATAAAAAGCCCAGTACTGTTCCCAGGTTGTTTCTACTTCGGCCATGAAAAACGGACTGACTGTAACCTGGCGTACCGGCGATTCGTCGGGCTGGTGGAAAGGTTCTTTTTCGGTGCTGCCCATGCCAAAAGTACCGCCTTTGATAGCTTTCATGTTAAACGATACCGATGTGCCCGGAATCTGCTCGGTGTAGTCGGTAAAAGTTGTTACAGTTGCTGCGTTTTCAAAAGCCGGTTTCAACATGTCGGCGCTGCCGTCGGTTTGTCCCGGTATGCCGGTCATCTTGCCGTGCTTGTAGTCTGGGTTATAATGCCCAACGTCGAGGTGGCAACTGATACACTGCAAATCCAGTTTCTTCTCGTTATTTTCGTAATAAAGATGGGCAGCTATTCCTGCATCCACTAAATTTTTAGGAAACAGGTTATAGTGGCAATGCTTACACGATGAGTTTGGGATATACTTTACGGCATGTTCCAGTTCAGACTTCATCTCCCAGTTAAATTCAGCCGAATCTTTGAAGAGGTAACCGTAAATATCTTTGAGCCCAAGCCTGGTTTTCTCTACCAGGTAGCCTTGTCCTTTGGGAGGCAAGTGGCAATCGACACAATGGACCTGAATTCCACTTTTGTTATCGTAATGAGTCGATAATTTCCAGGACGTAAATACATGAGGATGCACATGACAGGAGGCACAAAACTCGTCAGTAGAAGTAGATTCTATTGCATGATTTCCAAAAATGGATGCCAGAATTCCGAATGCAAAGGAAATGAATAAAATGAGCAGGATGCGTTTACGTAGATAATCGCCTAACTTTTTGAACATTAATGGATTAGTTTATTTAGTTAATATTTAAGACTTCAGGTCATTCAAAAATAATAAAAATGAACGTATGACAAGGTCACCTGAATGCCAAAAGCGAAAATGGATTATTATTCCATGTGAAATAGACATTTGTCCATACATAAAACAGACCACAGAAGTCCGGCTATGAATGTCCGAATCTCAAAACCAACCCACTCAGACGAAATGGAAGTAACTATTTTTGAAAAAATGATTTCTTATGACCGTGTTCATAGTTCCAACTCCGTTAAGGAATTTATCTTTGAGAAATCATTCTATAAACAAAAGAGATGGATCTGACAAAAATAGCCTCCCAATTCCGTATCGATGGAACAATTGACCGGATTGAACCTTTGGGTGAAGGTTTTATCAACGATACATTTATCATTTTTACGCGAGAACCATCAGTTTCCAATTATCTGTTGCAGCGAAAGAACAAGCGGATTTTCACCAATGTTCCGGCAATGATGGAGAATATTCAAAAGGTTTGTGAGCACATCAGGAAAAAGGTAATTGAAAAAAATGGCGATCCGGCCCGCGAAGCGATGACCCTTGTTCCGGCAACTGACGGGAAATTGTATTATCAGGATGAGGAAGGTGAATTCTGGGCTGTATGCGTGTTCATTAACGATACCATTGCCTATCAATCAGCCAAAACTCCTGAATTAGCGTTTCAGGGCGGAAAAGGAATTGGTATGTTTCAGGCGATGGTTTCCGACCTGAAAATACCACTGACCGATATTTTGCCCGGATTTCACAACATCCGCTACCGGTTTAAACAATGGGATACCGTTTTGGCGAAAGATCCCGTGGGACGAAAAGTACATTTAGAAATTGAAATCGGATGGATCGAAAGCCGTCGCGAAGAAATGCTGAATTTCTGGAAACTGGTTGAAAACGGTGAAATTCCTACCCGGGTCACGCACAACGACACCAAAATCAACAATATATTGTTTGACATGAACGGTGAAGTGCTTTGTGTCATAGATTTGGATACCGTCTTGAACAGTACTTGTCTGAATGATTTTGGCGACGCAATGCGTTCCTACACCAATACCGGACAGGAAGACGATGAAAATCTTGATGCCGTTTCATGCGATTTATCTATTTTTGAAGGATTTACCAAAGGATATTTGTCGCAAACCATCGGATTTCTTAATGAAAAGGAAATCGAATTCCTCGCATTTTCAGCAAAATACATCACTTACGAACAGGTTCTTCGTTTTTTGATGGATTACATTGATGGCGACAATTACTACAAAATCAAAAGTCCGGAGCATAATTATCAGCGAACATTAGCACAGTACAAACTGCTGACCAGCATGGAGGCACAATACGATGAAATGTGCAGGATTGTGCGTTCTGTTGCCGATGAATCAGCAAAAAGTAAAATGAAATAAGAAATACCACAATGAAGGTACAGCAAATACTCGAAGGATTTTTAAATCCTCCACTCGACTTAGTATGCGAAACGCTTTGTCAGGAAGTAAAACCATTAAAGATTGAAACCGTGAACTGGGAGCAATTCCCTTATCTTCCTGAAGTAAACTGCCGGATCGCATACAATGACAACGAATTATTCATGCACTATCAGGTTGACGAACAATCGGTCAAGGCTGAGATTACTGAAAGCAATGGCCGTGTCTGGACCGACAGTTGCGTAGAATTTTTCCTCTCGCCGGAAGGTAATAACGAGTATTACAATTTAGAAATGAATTGCATCGGAACCATCTTATTCGGATTCAGGGAAAAAGGAGAACCTTCCATTCATGCAACCGATGAGCAAATTTCGGACTTCCGTATAATCTCAAGTTTAGGCAATAGGCCTTTTGCTGAACGAAAACAACCAACCAAATGGGAAATCACGGTGGCAATCCCATGGAAAGTATTTTTCAACCATCAGTTTACTTTTGTTAAAGGATCGAAAATGCGTGGTAATTTCTACAAATGCGGCGATGGTCTGAGTGTTCCACATTTCGTTTCATGGACCAAAATTAATACACCAAATCCGTCCTTTCATGCTCCTGAATGCTTTGGAGGATTGGAGTTTGAATAAATCACTCCTGAAGATTAATTACTTCAGCTCTATCTTTTAGGGGCAGATAAAATTACTATCCGATATTCTTCGAAATTATCCGGGCCTTAATACTTTGGCTTTGCCGGTAAAAATTGATCATTCAACGAAAAAAATGATTTTTTAGGATAGGTACGCCCTAATTTTGGTAACGAATTTAATTTTCAGGCGTCTATTCATTTAAAACAAACAATCTATGAAACGGTACCATTTTCAACTCATCGGAATTTTTGCACTTCTCAGTTTGGTTTTTTCTTCATGCTGGTTTTTAGGTCCATCAGTAAAAGGTAACGGTGAAGTTACCGAAGAGGTCAGACATGTTGATGATTTTGATCAGGTTAAAGTTAACCGTGGAATGAACGTGTACATTACACAGGGAAGCCCTGCAAAAGTGGTGGTTATTGCCGACAGCAATTTGCAGGAAATTATTGAAACAGAAGTGGATGGTAATGTTTTAGTCGTAACAGTAAATGAAAATATTCGCTGGGCAAAAGAAAAAAAAGTAATGATTACAGTTGAGAAACTTACCGGTCTTGAAAGCAGTTCAGGAGCAAATGCCTACTCACAAAACCAGATCATGTCCGAAGATATTGAAATGAATGCCAGCTCGGGAGCCAACATTAAAATGGATATCAATGCCAAATACCTGAAGGCAGGATGTTCCTCAGGGGCCAACATTTTTCTTTCAGGAATTGCCAAAGATGCCGAACTGGAAACATCATCGGGAGCTAACCTGAAGGCAGGAGAATTGAAAGCCGACCGCTGCAAAATGAGGGCATCGAGCGGCGGGAATGTAGCAGCTACCGTAATCGAAAAGATAGAAGCCAAAGCGTCGAGCGGCGGGAACATTGTTTATTACGGCGAACCTTCATCAACAGATATTGATACCTCTTCCGGAGGAAATATCCATCGCAAATAATTCAGAAAAACGATTTCAAATCAATAACTATCAATAATCAGCCATGAAAACAATTAAACTATTTACACTTCTTATTATTGTTTGTGCCACATTCATTTCCAGTTCAGTTCAGGCTGAAGGCCGACAAAAGCGTGATATTACAGGTTTCCACGGAGTTTCAGTTTCCAGTGGAATCGATCTCTATCTGATACAAAAAAATGTTGAAGAAGTTTATGTTGAAGCCGATTCGGAAGATCTTGACAAGATTATTACCAAAGTGGAAGGTGGAATTCTTAAAATCTACGTGAAAGAACGTTCATGGTTTAACCTGGACTGGAATCAACATAAAAGAAAAGTCATTGTCTCATTCAAGGAACTCGATAAGCTTCAAGCTTCTGCTGGTTCGGATGTAAATGCTGATGGAGTATTAAAACTCAAGGAGCTTGACATGGATGTCAGCAGTGGCTCGGATATCAAAATTGAACTGGAAGCCGAAAAACTTACAGTTGAATCGAGTAGCGGATCAGATGTTCAGGTGAAGGGTAGTGTTAACATTTTACAGGCCGGCGCATCGAGCGGAAGCGATATTAATGCCAGCGAACTTAAGTCGAAAAAATGTACGGCGAGTGTCTCAAGCGGATCCGATATCAAGGTAAATGTTTCAGATGATTTGGATGCCAATGCAAGCAGCGGAGGTGATATTTCCTATTCCGGAAATCCAAGATCAAAAAACATCAATGAATCCAGCGGTGGCGATGTTCACGGGAAATAGCAAAAGGTAAAAGTCCCAAATTCCAAAATTAAAGTTCGTTCAGCTTTAGTCAGTTTATCACTGACTCAGGAAATCTATGCCTTTTTCGTAAGGCAAAACGGTAATCTTCATTCAGAAAAACGGCCTGACGCCATGCAGGTCAATTCAATAAACAATTAAACAAAAACCATTTAAAAACAAAAAACAATGAAAACAATTTTGAGAATGACCTTCTTGTTCGCATTTGCAGCCATTGCGGGCAACTTGATGGCTTCCGGAAATCTGAATGTTCACATTCAGCCTATTACCGCCGAAAAAGCCCTGATCGCTATTTCGAACCTTACCGAAAGTGATTTGAAGATTACCGTTGAAGACGAACAGGGCCGTATTGTTTACTTTAAACAGGTAACAGAACAAACGGGCGATTACAAAAAAGTATTCGATTTTTCAGCTCTCGAAGCAGGACGCTATAACCTTTCGGTTGAAAGCGATCATCTAACGACAGAACGTGCCTTTGAAATTAAAGACTGGAAGATTTTAGTTGGAAAAGAAAAAACAATTCTTGAACCTTATTTCGGATATAATAACGGAATTTTGAGATGTAGCTATCTGAATTTCCCAAAAGAAAATCTCACTTTGCTTTTCTATGACAACAACGAATTGTTGTACACCAAAGAAATTGGTCGTGGTTTTAGCGTTACTGAAGCTTTAAATCTTTCGAAACTTGATAAAGGTAGTTATAAAGCAATTCTTTTGTCAGGAAGCAAAGAATTCACATATCCGATTGCCATCAATTAAGCAAATTTCCACATCAATTTGAGATGGTTTTGTTAGTTAGTATGAACCTTTCAGGGCTTTGTTCTGAAAGGTTTTTTTATTTGAGACAGATTCCGCTTACCATTCTTCCTGTATCGGAACCTTCGCGCCGAGCTGAGTAAAACATATCGGAATGTTCGAAGGAACACAAACCCATTACCTCGATGTTTTCTTCCAGAATTCCTGCTTCAATCAACACTGTTTGATTGGCTTCCCACAAATCAAAAAAGGCATGTCCTTCCCGGAGGGACGGTTTCAGTAAAGCAGGCGAATTGCTGAATGCAGAATCAACGGCAGCAACCACTTCAGGTCCCACTTCATAGGCATGCATATGAATGGAAGGCCCAATACCGGCAACGATATCAGAAGGCTGACAGCCCAGCTTTTCAGTCATTTGACGAATTGTTTTTTCTGCAATTTTAGATATGGTACCGCGCCAGCCTGCATGAATAGCAGCAACAACTTTTTTCTCCGGATCGAAAAGCAAAATAGGAACACAGTCGGCAGTTTGAACGCAAACGAATAAATTGGGATCGCTGGTAATTAATGCATCGGTATCGGGCAATGTATCCAAATCTCCTGCGGAAACGATGGCAACGTGATCGGAATGAGTTTGTCTGGGGAAAATAAATTGTCCGGCTTCCCATTCGCCCGAAAAAGCTAATTCTTTGCGAAACTCCGAATAAACCGACTCCTGGTCGCCTGTAAAACGTGGTACTCTACCCGACTCCCAACCTTCCCTTGTTGTAATAAAATGGGTTATATTTTTAAATTTCCTGAAACTTTCGAATTTGAATACCGAAAGCCGCCCCTGAATCATTTTTCTCATCGTTCAAAAAGTTTGCGCAATTATAAGCAGTGCAATTAGAGCATAATATGACTTTTGTCGCTTTAGGAACTAATGACGGTTCGGGTTCCGGGTTTCGGGATGCCTTCTTCCATCATACTCCCTTCGACTCGCTTTCCTTCGATACGCTTCGCTACTCAGGAATCATGCGGCTCAGGGAGCGGCACTTCTGACTTCCGACCTCTATCTTTTCTGGAAACTGCGACTGACCACTGGGTACTTTTTCTCTCAGCTTTTCAGCAACTGATTCATGCGGTCCTTATCAAGAATTTTTATACACCGGCGATCTGTTTCAATTAGTTTATCATGACACATTTCGCCTAAGGCTCGTGCAAGTGATGGACGGGTCACACCAAACATTTCGGCCAACTGCCCCTGCGACTGCTGAATCTCGACCGATTGTAGCCTGTCGCCAGCCTTTTCGAGCAGGTAATGTGCAATTTTTTGTTTGATGGTTTTAAAGGAAAGGAACTTCAGCTTTTGCGATAAGAACTGTGCCCGTGTTGAAATGGTATTCAGGTAATTATTCAGGATAAGGGCATTTAGCTGCAAAAGTTTGACAAATTCAGGCTTCGGAATGGAAACCATTTCAACATCGGTTGTGGCTGAAACCGTTACCGGGAAACGATTCTCCTTGCCGAATAAAAAGGCGGTAGCCAGCGGCCACGGGGCCGACATATCTTCAATCTTTATAGTTTTTCCGGAGTAATCGGTCATTTCGGCTTTCACACTTCCCCGTTGAATGATGAGCAGGCGGTCACAAATTTCACCTCCAATGGTAATCAAATCATTTTTCAGGTATGTTTTAACCTGAAAATGAATCTGATTAAAAAGCTCATCCAATTCTTCCGGAGAAATGCCCCTAAAAATGGGCGAATGGCAAAGTATTTCGGTTTGGATCATAGCTAAATTGTTGAGCGTTTTTTTCTTGCTACAAAGTCGCAAAGACACAAAGTTGCACTAAAAATAATTCTTTGTGTTAATTCGTGTCTTAGAGTCTAAGTGGCTATTCCTTGTTTTTTCTTTCAGTTTGTAACATTGGTTACATTTTAAACAACCGAATGGCTGTACTTTTGTTTCAGAAAAATACAAATTTAGTAACTGAACAGACGAATCAGCATTCAGCAAACCTAAAAAATGAATCAAGATGATACGCGAAATTGTAAATATTGACGAAGACTTGTGTAACGGATGTGGCTTGTGTGTCCCCAATTGCCACGAAGGTGCACTGCAAATTATAGATGGAAAAGCCAGGCTCATTAGCGAATTGATGTGTGATGGATTGGGAGCCTGTCTTGGCCATTGCCCCGAAGGAGCAATTACCATTGAAAAACGTGAAGCCGACGAATACGATGAGGTGGTGGTGATAAAACAAATCATCCCGAAGGGTAAAAACACACTGGTTGCCCACATGAAACACCTGAAGGAACATGGCGAAACCGGATTCCTGAAACAGGCTGTTGGCTACCTGAAAATCCATGCTTCGGAAATTCCTTTTAGTGTTGATGCGGTAATTGCTGAAGTACATGCTACTAAAGTAGAATCATCGGGCGGATGCGCTTCCGGCGGATGTCCGGGTTCACAGGAGCAAAGTTTTGATCCAAAGAATCTACGTTTTGCACCTGCCGCGGCTTCATCCGATATTCCTTCAGCATTGCGCCAGTGGCCGGTACAAATGCACCTTATTAATCCGGCAGGAGCAACTTTCCAGGGAACCGACCTGCTTTTGGCAGCCGACTGTGTGGCTTTCAGCTTAGGAAATTTTCACTCCAAACATTTAGCCGGAAAATCATTAGTTATCGCCTGCCCGAAACTCGATCAGGGCAAAGAAATATATGTGGAAAAAATTCGCCGCCTCATCGACGAAGCCAAAGTAAATACCATTACTGTCATGATGATGGAAGTTCCTTGCTGCGGAGGTTTGTCGCAACTGGTAAAAATGGCAGCAGCTAAGGCATCACGCAAAGTTCCGGTAAAAGAAATTATTGTCAGCATCAAAGGTGAAATTCTGAATGAGGCATGGGTGTAACGCAGTTTCAGGTTCCAAATTCCAAGTTATTCATGCCTAAATAAGATGGGCCGAATTAGATATTTGAAAACGGTTTAATTGAAAACCTCCCGATCAAGTCGATCAGGAGGTTTTTGAGTTTTATGAACCACCGACAATGATTTTTTTGATTAAAATCTGTCTTCCATTTACACAATACCTGGTTTTTTCTTCAACATCCTTCTGTTTTTTTCTCCATCTCTTTTTTTTAGGTATTGACTTTCAGTTATTTAAAAAATAATTTCAAAATAATTGAAAATTTCAGTACTTTGTATTGCAATGTTCCATTTATTATTCGTATGTTTGTAAAGCCAACAACAATGTAAAAGAAGGTATAGGTTTATGAATTGTTTTAAATGAAAACCGAGTCCTTCTTAAAAGCTATCGAAAACAGAAAAACAAAGATCAGAAAACAAGAAAACGTGTTCGGAAAACAGAAAACAGAAACTAAACTCAAAGCCATGGAAAAAGAAAACAATGCTCAGAAAACAGAAAAATTGAATCCTAAATGGATTCATATTTTAAATGGAAACAATGGAGAAGATCGGTTAAGACAAAATTTTTAGGAGGAAAAACAATGGATCTGAACAATACAAAAGCTCAAATGCGCAAAGGGGTTCTCGAATACTGCATACTGCTGGTAATCGAAGGAAAACCTCTTTACGCAAGCGACATCATCGAAGAACTAAGCCGTTCAAAAATGATCGTCGTGGAAGGAACACTTTACCCGCTTCTTACCCGTCTGAAAAATGACGGATTACTGGCTTACAAATGGGAGGAATCGACCCAGGGGCCGCCGCGTAAATACTATGAACTTACCCAGGAGGGCAGCTATTTTCTGAAAGAAATGGGTGATTCCTGGGATGAGCTGGTTGAAGCAGTCAGAATGATCAAGGAACATAAATAAGTCCTTTTCAGTATAAAGAAACAATCGGAAAAAATATCTAAAATGAAAAAGACATTCACAATAAATATCAGTGGCACCATTTTCCATATTGATGATGATGCCTACGAAAATCTGCAACGATATCTGCACATGCTAAACCGCCATTTCGGAACAGCGATTGAGGGTCAGGAAATTCTTCAGGATATTGAAGCGCGGATTTCGGAACTTTTTATCGAGAAAACCGGAAACAAAGTGGAGGTGATTACCAATGAAATGGTTGAAGAAGTAATCAGCCGCATGGGAAAACCGGAAGACTTTATGGAACCAGCCGACGAAGAAGCTTCAGCAAAAGGTCAGACATCAGGCCAGACTCAGGAAGGTGAACCTAAATTACGCCGCCGTTTGTACCGCGATGGCGATAGCCGGGTGCTTGGTGGAGTTTGTTCAGGTATGGCTGCCTACTTTAACATCGATGTGGTCATTCTGAGGGTCATTTTTGTACTCGCATTCTTCCTGTATGGAGCTGCTTTCCTCGTTTACATTGTTCTTTGGATAGCTGTGCCAAAAGCCAAAACTACGGCTCAGCGTCTTGAAATGAAAGGGAAGGAAGCTACCGTTTCGAACATCCAGCAATCAATCAAGGAAGAAATGAATGAAGTTGGCGATAGCTTTAACCGTTATAAAAATGCTACAGATGCCGATGGAAATACCCGCAGAGAACGTTTCGGAGATATGGTAACCAGCATTTTCAGGGTTGCTCTCCGTGTTTTGGTTCTTTTGTTTGGTGTTGGATTGCTGCTCGTCGGAATTGCCAGCCTGATTGGATTTATTACCTCGATGGCGATTGGACATTCGTTTATGCAAGGTGGTCCGTGGAACTTCGGAAATCACATGGACATTGACATGTCGGGTGTTCTTCAAAACTTCGTAAGTCCCGGAGCTTTCACAGTCTCTATGATTGCAATTTCAGTCCTGGTCGGAATTCCGATCTTACTTATCCTGTTTATAGGAACCAAATTGCTGTTCAGATATAAAACCAATAACAAGCTGATTGGTCTGGGAACATTTGGACTTTGGCTGGTGGCACTCATCGCTTTAATCGTTGTTGCTGTTAACCAGGTTGGAAATTTCGGGAAACAAACCAGCCAGACGGTTTCGCAAAAAGTGGAATGTAACCAATGTAAAACACTCTATCTGGAAACAACCGATGATTTGTATGAATCGCTGATCGACAACCAGATTTCGCTCGACCGGATGAAAATTGCCACTGTAAACGGAAAAGAAAAGATTCTGGGTCATCCACGATTTACCATCGAAAAAAGCAGTACCGGTGAATATTTGTTACTGGTTAAAAAACGCGCCCGAGGCAGCAGCACTGCCGATGCACAGAAAAATGTGGAACAGATCGAATATAATTTTACACAGAAAGATTCAACGCTTCAGTTCGATCCGTATTATTTCCTGAAAGACAATGCCAAATGGCGTGAACAGGAAGTTTCTATGACACTGAAAGTTCCGGAAGGAAAATCCATTTTCCTGAATAATAAAATGACAAGTATTATTTATGACATCGAAAATACAGAGAACATGTGGGATGGGGATATGGTTGGTAAAACCTGGACGATGACTGCCGATGGACTGGCTCTGAAAAAGGAAGCAATTACCCCCCAGAAATAGTTTGAATTACCAACATCACCACTTCGAGTTAAAATGCAAAAGGCTGTCAGTTACTGATGGCCTTTTAATATTTCAGAAATTTTCGACTTTCATTCCGGTTTTAGATATTCATCGGTTGTATAAATTGCTTTTACTACAATATTCTTATTTGCACCAATTACAAACTCACTCAGTCCAATGTGCTTTTTGTTTTTTGGATTCCAATCGTAGGTGTATCCAAGTTGAGTCCAAGGATATTGACTAAACAAATCACATTGGTAATACCTGCTGATCCGGTTTTCATTGATCCAGGATATATGCACAGATTCAGTTTGGTTCGGGAAACAGGTTTCACATTTGGTATCCGTAATTTCCATGTCAGGGCATGGTCTGAACAGGTCAGAAGGCTTTACCCAAAACTCAACAAAATAGCTGTAATCAGCGTTTGGCGGCAAACCTAAAAGCTGAATCAATCTTCGGTTGGTATCTTTCACCTTTTCGCGTTGCATCCGCTGTTTGAGTTCAGGAGCAGTGGTAATCCAAATTGGATACTTTCCGGTATTGTAAAAAGCAGAATCGAGGTATTGCTTGTAAAAAGTTATATTTTGTTTCCAGGTGACTACCAAAATGTAATCTTCTCCTTTGATATTTTTCCAGATTAAGTTCTGATTTTGTTTCACCACGGGAATCAGCTTTTCGTAAACCTTACCTGCTTCAGGGTGTATTGCATTTTGTATGGATTGCTGATAAAGCACCGTGTCGTTTAAATTTTTTTTTAGGGTTTGACAAGCCATGAACGACAGGAACAAAGCCAGCAGCAACGAGTTTCTTGTTTTCATCTTTTTACGATTTGGATTGAACCACTTAGACACATAGAACACATAGAAATAAGAAATAAGAAAAGAGAGGAAAACTATATGATCTGCATTCCTATGTGATTTTTATATTCTAATTTCTTAATAAAACTTTGTGACTTCGTGCCTTTGTGGCAAAATGATTGGTCTAGAAAATCATCGAAAAAACAGTCTCTTTTCCGGGGGTTGAACGAACCTGAAGTCTTCCGCCATGTAAACGCATAATTTGTCTCGAAAGGCTCAATCCGATGCCTGAACCATTCTCTCGAGTGGTAAAAAAAGGCACAAAAATTTGCTCCAGTATTTCTTCCGGAATTCCCTGTCCATTGTCTGTAACACGCACTTCCGGACGAT
>Ga0209261_10000005_pt1 | contig 68647 bp, 66 predicted proteins | sample DOMMetBare1Fresh_FD_187470 | JGI IMG/M metagenome (GOLD analysis project Ga0209261, IMG submission 187470) | Wetland sediment microbial communities from St. Louis River estuary, USA, under dissolved organic matter induced mercury methylation -... | ecosystem: Environmental > Aquatic >...
CGCGTCAAGCTGCTGCTTCAGTTTTTCGTACACGATGCGCTCGTGCGCGGCGTGCATGTCGACGATCACCAGCCCGGCGCGGTTCTGCGCCAGCACGTAGATTCCGCCGATCTGTGCGATGGCCAGGCCGAGCGGCAGGTCGATGTCATGGCCGGCGATCGGTGGTGTGCGGTGGGGTGCTTCGCTCGGCAGACCGACCTGCGGTGCTGCAAGCGCGGGCGCCATCATGGCCAGGTATTCGGCCACCGGTTGCGCGATACCCAGCGTGCGTTGCGCGTGCGCGCTGTCTGCGCGCGGCTGTGGCATCGGAAAACCGCGTTCCGCGCGCTGGGCCGCCTCGCGCAGGGCCGCCAGTTCAGCCAGCGAAGAGGGTGGGGCGTGCGCCAGGACCGGCGCGTTGCGCACCGACTCCGCCAGCGCCGCCTGCACCGCATGCAGCACGAACTGATGCACGGCCTGCGAATCGCGGAAGCGCACTTCAATCTTGGTCGGATGCACGTTCACGTCGACGCGCGTCGGATCGATGTCGAGGAACAGTACATACATCGGTTGCGACTGGCCGTGCAGCACGTCCGCATAGGCGGCGCGCACCGCATGCGTGAGCACCTTGTCGCGCACGTAGCGGCCATTGACGAAGAACAGCTGTGCATCGGCGCGCGCTCGGGCGGCGGTTGGCGCTGCGGCCCAGCCGCTGACGCGGATGCCCGGTGCCACGGCCAGCACCTCACGCTGCGCCTGGGCGAATGCGTCGGGCATCAACCGTTGCGTGCGGTCTTCGACATCGGCCGGCGGCAACGAGAGCACCGTGCGGCTCTCATGCATCACGTTGAACTCGACGTGCGGATGAGCGGCGGCGATGCGCTCGACCTGCACCACGCAGTGGCCGAGTTCGGTGTTCTCTGCGCGGAGGAACTTGCGTCGCGCCGGTGTCTTAAAGAAAAGGTCGGCGACTTCAACTCGCGTGCCTTGCGCTCCGGCGGCTGGCTCGATCACCCCGGCTTCGGCGTCGATGCGAAACGCGCTTTGTGCCTGCACGGTTCGGGACGTGATCGTCACCGCGGCAACGGAAGTGATCGACGCCAGCGCCTCACCGCGAAAACCGAGAGACGCCACCGATTCAAGGTCGCGCAGCGACGCAATCTTGCTGGTGGCGTGGCGCGCCAGCGCAAGCGGCAGTTCATCTTCCGGGATTCCGCCGCCGTCGTCCGTGACGACAATGCGCCGGATGCCGCCGCCTTCGAGTCGCACGTCGATGCGCGTCGCACCTGCGTCGAGTGCGTTTTCCACCAGCTCCTTGACGATCGACGCCGGGCGCTCGATCACTTCGCCGGCGGCGATCTGGCTTACCAGCAGGTCAGGCAACGGGCGGATCGCCCGGCGCGGGCGCGTGTCGGCGGCAGGAATGGCTGGCATCCGCCAATTATAGGAATCGGCGGCGCCTCGAACGCGCGATCAGTGATTGAGGCCCAGGGGCTGCAGCCGCGAGTGCCTTTGCCGCGGGCTAAGAGCTTGTCCGTGAATAATTCGTGCGTGCGACGCGCCTATTTGGCTTGCAGTGCTAGGCGCGAGGAGTGCGGTTTGGTCGATCCAAATAAGCGACGAGCAACAACGCAATGCGAGCCAAATCGGCCCGTCCCTTCGGGTTGCCGCCAGAAAGCCCGGCTGCGGCGTTGCACGGCTGGGCCGTAGGCCGAGCTACTGATCCTGCACCGTGCGCCTTGCATCCGGGCTTTCTGGCGGCAACGCATCGTACGAATTATTTACGGACAAGCTCTAAGCACGACGCGCGCGCTCAACCCGGGTCAGATCAGTGTCAGGGTCTGGCGACGCGCCAGACGTTGTTGAAACCGTCGCCGGTCTTGTCACCCGGCTTCGTGTCCTTGGCCCAGTAGTAGAGCGGTTTGCCCTTGTACGCGAACTGCTTCTTGCCGTCGTCGCGCCTGATGACGGAGTAACCGCCGGTGGCTTTTGCGTCGTCTTCCGCCATCAGAGGCGGCCAGAGGACTGCGCACTGACCGTTGCAGACACTTTTGCCGCTGTCCGCCGCGTCCTTATCGAACGTGTACAGCGTCATCCCGTTCTTGCCTGCCAGTACGCCGTCTGCCACTTGAGCGGGCGCCGGCGGCATCATCGACGAACAGCCGGCTGACAGCAGGCCAACCATAGCCAGGGAGGCTATGAGAGTTTTGCTAAGCATTTTTTGGACTCTCCAACGAAAGGAAGGGGTATCGCAAGATTGCAGACGGTATACATGTCGCCGCGCGGGTTTATTCCCGAGCCGCAGGAGAAGTCACAACTCGACCGAGAGAGCCGGGCGGATGAACCTTGTGATGCGGCGGCCGCAAGCAGGCTCGCATCACATGCGCCGGGCGACCGGTGGGGCAGACAGCGTCGCGTATCATCGTCGACATCGCTGCGGGCCGCCCGATCGGGCGGCCCGTGCCGTCTTTGATTCCGCGCACACCGCACGCATCCGACCCGAGCACGCTGATGGAAGGTATCAACTGGGCTGACCTCTTCAACGCGATGGACAAGTTCCTGCTTGCCATCGTGAACAAGAACGTGCTGATGGTCTACGTGGTGCTGGCGGCGATTTTCTTTTCGGAGACCGGGCTCGTGTTCATGGCGTTCCTGCCCGGCGATTCGCTGCTCTTTGTCGCCGGTGCCGTGACCGCGCAACACGCAGGGTTGAGCGCGTGGGTGTTGATCATCGTGATCTCCATCGCCGCGATCCTCGGCAACACGGTCAATTACTACATTGGCTCGTGGCTCGGCCACAAGGTCTACGACGGCAGTATCAGGTGGATCGACAAGTCCGCGCTCGATCGCACGCATGATTTCTATGAGCGGTGGGGCGGCGTCACGCTGATCATCGCCCGCTTCACACCGGTCGTGCGCTCTTTTGCCCCGCTCGTGGCCGGCGCAGGGGCGATGGAGATTCACAAGTTTCAGTTCTACAACATCACCGGCGCGGTGCTGTGGGTGATATCGCTGGTGGGCAGCGGTTACCTGTTCGGCAACGTGCCGTTCGTCAAAGAAAACCTCGGCATCATCCTGATCGTCGGCATCGCCGCCGTCGTGGCGCCGCTCGTGCTCGGAGCGGGTTGGCGGTTGTGGCGGGGCTGGTTTGCCTCGCCGGCACGGCCCGGCGCCGCGGTCCCCGCCAAGGACAACAACGAACAGCGCTGACGGCGTCAGCGACTTCGCGTCCTCGTCCGTTTAAGTATCGGTCGTAATCAATCTCCGGTTCCCGCTCGGCGTCGAAATGTCGCGCGCATCGGAGCGGGTCGCTTTACTGCTGGCCGCTTGATGTCCAGCACGGATCGTTTCTTGTGGCTCGCCGCACGTCAGAGCTCGATCAGGGTGGAGCGATGCTGGTCCGTTATCGTGTCGCAATGTGGATTTCACGTGTAGCTCGAATGAATGTGTGGGAAAGCGCGCGGGTGTGTCGCTTGATTCTGATCGGGACGCTGTTGCCACTGCTGGCTGCGTGCAGCACGTTGCTGCCCCAGTCAACGACTGCGATCGGCACGGCGGCGCCATCGGGTACCGGTGCCGTGCCCGGGGGCAAGCAGAGCAGTGACGCTGCCGCTGCGCCGGCGTTGGTGGCACCGGAATCCGACGGCGTGATGGAGCAAACGCGCGAATCGGTTCGCTCGACAGCGGAATGGCTTGCGCGCGGCGTCGACAGCTGGTTCGGCGACCTGCCGTTCGAAAAGGGCGGCAGAGTGACCGAGGGTCGGCTCGACTTTGGTGTGCTTACGCGCGAGACCGAAGGCACGGACGTGACTCTGCGGTTCAATGCCCGGTTCCGTCTGCCGAACGTGGAGCGGCAGGCTTACGCGTTCGTCGGCCGCGATAACCAGCGCGAGGTGATTGCCGATATTCCCGGGGCGCTGACGCGCCAGCAGCGGTTGCTGGAGGATCGCCCCGAGGATCGCTCGTTCTTCGCCGGTCTCGGCCTGCCGTTGACCGACGCGTTCGACTTCCGGCTCGGATTTCGCGGGGGGCTCAAGCCGTATGGCCAGGTGCGCTATCGCCGACCATGGCGACTGAACGAGCGCGATCTCGTCGAGTTTCGCGAGACGCTGTTCTGGTCGCTCAAGGATCATTTCGGTTCCACCACCGCGCTGTCGTTCGAGCGCGCAATCTCATCCACACTCGCCGTGCGCTGGCTGAATGCGGCGACGATCACGCAGCAGTCAAAGAATTACGAGTGGTCCAGCCTGTTGGGCGCGTACAAGGGCTTTGGCGGGCAGAGGCTGCTGGCGCTGGAGGCGCTCATCAGCGGCAAGCAGGGCACGGGAGTCACGGTGGGCGACTACGGCGTCCAGACGCGCTGGGAGCAGCCCGTATACAAGGACTGGCTGCTCGGCGAAATCATCGTTGGCCATTTCTGGCCGCGGAAGGATGCAGCAAGCGAGCGTGAAAAGAGCTGGGCGCTCGGCGGCTATTTGAAGATGCGGTTCTAGGCAAGCAACACGCTGGCGTGCTGCGAAGATCCTTTCACGGATCTGTCGCGCACGTCACTGCTAACCGATCGGGTTGCGTGTTGCCGGAGGATTCCGGGCGAAGTGGCGCTTGATGCCGCCGACGATCGCCTGCGCCAGTTGCTGCTGGTAGCTGTTGTCGCGCAGTCGCAGTTCTTCGTCGGGGTTGCTGATGAATGCGGTTTCGACCAGGATCGACGGAATGTCGGGCGCCTTAAGCACGGCGAAAGCGGCCTGCTCGACGCGGGGCTTGTGCAGGCGGTTGATGCGTTCCAGTTCACGCAGCACGGCGTTACCGAATTTCAGGCTGTCGTTGATCTGCGCGGTGGTTGAAAGATCCAGCAACACGCGCGCCAGCTGCGGATCGTGCGCGCCGAGATTGACGCCGCCGACCAGATCGGCCTCGTTCTCGCGCCGTGCCAGCCACGCCGCCGCGCTGCTGGTGGCGCCGCGCTCAGACAGCGCAAACACCGACGAGCCGCGTGCATTGGGCTTGATCCATGCATCGGCGTGCACCGATACGAACAGATCCGCCTGCACGCGTCGCGCCTTGGCCACGCGCTCGCGCAGCGCAACGAAGTAATCCCCGTCACGCGTCAGCAGCATGCGCATGTTGGCTTCCTTGCGCATGATGGATTCGATGCGCCGGCCGATGGCGAGCGTCACCGTCTTCTCATAAGTGCCGCGCTTGCCGACTGCGCCGGGATCTTCTCCGCCATGGCCGGGATCGATCGCCACCGTGATGAAGCGGTTGACGCGGTCGTCGCGCTTGTGCTCGTCTGCGCGTGGCAGGCGATTCGCGTCCGCGAGCGAGCGGTCGATCTGCTTTTCCAGCGCTTGCTCGTCTGCCGCCGGTGGCTCACTGCGCCTCCGCGCCTCCTGCTCGCGCAGCAGCGCCAGCAGCGGATCGGGCGGGTTGATCGGGACCAGGTCCATCACCAGCCGATGCTGATACGGGCCGATCGGAGCGAGCGAAAACACCTGCGGCTTGACATCTTCCTTCAGCTCGATCACCAGCCGCACCACGCGCGGCCGGTTTTGGCCAATGCGCACGAGCTGGATGTATGGATCGTTCGCATCGACCTTGCCGACCAGTTCCCGCAGCGCGGGGGTCAGGTCGATGCCTTCGATGTCAACCACCAGCCGCAGCGGCGGTGCATCGCGCACCATGAACTGCGTGAACTTCAGCGGCGCGTCATGCTCGAGCGTGACCCGCGTGTAGTCCGCCGCCGGCCACACGCGCACGCCCACGAGCGTGGCGCCGCGCGCGATTTGCAATGGGGAAAGCGAAAGGACAAGGCTGCCCGCCGCGCCCTTCAGCCAGCGGCGGCGGTTGGTGTCTCCCAGCGAGCGATCGCCTCCTGCAGACATGCGACTCCGATTTCTGAGTGGGCAACGATTTCGACCCGTCGCCCGTGTTCTTCGACTTGCAACGTCAGCGCCAGGTCCGGCGTTGGCAGGCCACTTGCGCGCTCCGGCCATTCGATTGCGCACACCGCACCGGGACCGAACAGTTCGCGAAAGCCGGCGGCCTCGAATTCCCGCGGATCTTTGAACCGATAAAAATCAAAGTGATAGAAGTCTAAGCTCGAAACGACGTAAGGTTCAAGCAGCGCAAAGGTGGGACTCTTGACCGGGCCGGTCACCCCCAGCGTGCGCAAGATCGCGCGTACCAGCGAGGTCTTGCCGGCGCCGAGGTCGCCAGAGAGGCCGATGACGAGGCCCGTGCGCGCAATCGACGTTCGTTCGCTTTCGATGGCATGGGCGATTGCCGCACCCAGCCGTGCCGTCGCGGCCTCATCGGCAACAAAGAGAGTTGTTTGCGAAAGCGGCATCGGCAAAGAACAATGCGCGCATGTCGACGCGCATTGAAGACACAAAGGATACCGAGCAGAAACGCGGTCTCGCGCGACTCGCGCGCGACATCAAGGCCTGGGGTCAGGAGCTTGGGTTTTCCGCGGTCGGAATCTGCGATGTCGACACGAGCCTCGCGACACCGCATCTGCAGGCGTGGCTCGATGCGGGACGGCACGGCGAGATGAACTACATGCAGCGGCACGCGCACCTGCGCACCGATCCGATGCAGCTCGTCGCGGGCGCAGCACGCGTGATCAGCGCACGCCTTGACTATCGGCCACGCACGGACGACGCGCAGTGGGTCGCGCGCGAGTGGAATCGTCTCGCCGACGGCAACGCCGCGGTGGTTTCGATCTACGCGCGTGGCCGCGACTATCACAAGGTGCTGCGTGATCGGCTGCAGAAACTGGCGACGCGGATCGAACAGCAGGCGAACACCTTCGGCTATCGCGTATGCACCGACACGGCGCCGGTGCTCGAGGTCGAGTTCGCGCGCAAGGCCGGGCTGGGCTGGCGCGGAAAGCACACGCTGCTGCTGTCGCAGGACGCGGGCTCGATGTTCTTCCTCGGCGAGATCCTGACTGACCTGCCACTTCCGATCGATGCACCGACGACCGAGCGTTGCGGGACCTGCGAACGCTGCATCGAGGCATGTCCGACCAAAGCGATCACCGCACCGTATCAACTCGATGCGCGCCGCTGCATTTCGTATCTGACGATCGAGCACAAGAGCGCGATTCCGGAAGCGCTGCGGCCGCTGATCGGCAATCGCGTCTATGGCTGCGATGATTGCCAGCTCGCCTGTCCCTGGAACAAGTTCGCGCGCATCGCCACGTTGCCGGACTTCGACCTGCGCCACGGTCTCGATGCGGCGACGCTGGTCGAGCTTTTCACGTGGACCGAGGCGCAGTTCCGCGAGCGCCACGCCGGCAGCGCGATCCTGCGCATTGGCCATGAGCGCTGGCTGCGCAATATCGCCGTGGCGCTTGGCAATGCGCCGACGTCAGCCGCGGTGATCGCGGCGCTGCATGCGCGCGCCGATCATCCGTCGGCGCTCGTGCGCGAGCACGTGGCGTGGGCGCTGCGGCGGCAGGGCGTCACGGAACGTCTGTGACCACAACTCCGCCGTTGTACAAGGTGATGTAAAGCGACGCGCCGCAGATGGCGACGCCAGTCTGGTCTCGGGCGGCAGGCACGGCGCTGTCAGCGACGCCCGCCGGGGCGAGATCCATTCATGGGATTGCGCCCCTACAATCGCGTTCTTTCAAGCTTTTAAGGTGCTGAGAAAGGTTGGAACGCGGTGCGCCCGACATGCACCGTTGCACGCTGTGGCTTCGGAGCAGACGTTGTCTGCGGCCCTGCCAGCGCCGGTCCTCCGAGTCACCTCCTGTGCGGTTCAACACCAGAGATCATGAGCAATGGCGAATGAAGATGTTCAGCAGATTCCGATTCCGGATGCGATGCGAATGGCGCTGGAGCACCATCAGGCCGGACGCCTGCCGCAGGCCGAGCTGATCTACCGCGCGATCCTCGATTCGGAGCCGGCGTATGCGGGCGCGAGTCACAACCTCGGGTTGATCGCGCTGCAGAGAGGGCGCACGCAGGAAGCGGTGCCGATGTTGAAGGCCGCGCTCGACGCCGATCCTTCGCAGGCCGCGCACTGGATGAACTACGCGGTCGCGCTCGCTGGCAACGGCGACCCGGCAGCCGCGCGCGCGGTGCTGCTGCGGGCGCGCAGCCGCGGCCTCGGCGGTACCGCGCTGGCGCCGATGCTCAAGAAGATCGAACAGATGATCGCCGCCGCGCAGCGACCGGCTGCGGGCGAGATCAGCGCGGCCGACCTGTCGGCATTGATGCAGTTGTACCGGCAGCGGCGCTTCGCGGACCTCGAGACGCTGGGCGCCCGGCTGAGCTCGCAGCATCCTAATTCGGCCCGCATCTGGCAATGGCTCGGCGCAGGGCGGCTTGATCAGGGACGGTTCGAAGCCGCGCGCGGAGCGCTGGCGCTTGCGCAGGAAAGGTTGCCGCAGGACGCGGTGATCCTCAATCTGCTCGGCCTCGCGTATCGGCGGCTCGGCCGCAACGAGAACGCGAACAGCGTTCTCGAGCAGGCGCTGTCACTGGCGCCCGACAACTTCGACCTGCTGCTTAACGCATCGGCGAACGCAGTAACGCTGCGCGATGCGACCGCCGCGCGGCGCCACGCTGAACGCGCGCTTGCGTTGCAGCCCGAAAACGTCGATGCGCTGCGAGTACTGGCCGACGCAGTCGCTGTCGGAGACGACTACTTCGGGGCCGAAGCGCTGTACCGCCGCGCGATTGCGCTGCAACCGGACGCGGTCGATCTGTATGCGAACCTCGGCGACGCGCTGACCAGCACGGGCCGCGCCGCCGACGCAGTGCGCGAACTGCAGTCAGCGCTGGATTTGCAGCCCGATCACGTCGCCACGCGCCTCAGTCTCGGGCGCGCGCTGTACCAGCTTGGTGAGGTCAGGGCGGCCGTCGAGCACCTGCGCCGCGCTTCCGATCTGGCACCCGAGATGACGAACGCACACACCGCCTACCTGTTCTGTCTGTCGCACGATGACAGCGTGTCGCCGCAGGAGTGCTTTGCCGAGCATGTGCGGATCGGCAACCTGATCGAAGCGCGCTGCCGCGACGCGCGGCGCCCGTGCGAAAACGATCGCGACCCCGAGCGAGCGCTGCGGATCGGCTTCGTCTCCGGCGATCTGCGAGATCACGCGGTCGCGTACCTGATCGAACCGGTGTGGCGGGCGATGCGGGCCGGGCGCCACACAATCCATGCGTATTCGAACTACGCGACCGAGGACCACGTCAGCGCGCGGCTACGCGCTTTAACCGATTCCTGGGTACGCGTCGATCGCCTTGACGACGAGGCGCTATGTGAGCGCATCCGCGCCGATCGCATTGATGTGCTATTTGACCTGTCCGGACATACGGTGCTGAACCGCCTGACCGCGTTTGCGCGCAAGCCGGCGCCGATCCAGGTCAGCTGGATCGGTTATCCGGCTACAACCGGCTTGTCGACGATCGACTATCGCTTCACGCGCGGGATGGGCGCAGCCGTGGGCCAGATCGAGGCGCTGTTTTGCGAAAAGCTGGTGCGTTTCCGCTCGCGCGGATTCCAGCCCTCCCCGAACGCGCCGGCGGTCAACGCGCTGCCGGCGTTGACGCGCGGGCAAGTGACGTTCGCGAGCTTTAACCGTGCCAGCAAGCTGAACGAGGGCGTGATCGCGTTATGGAGCCGCGTGCTGCAGGCATTGCCAGATGCACGGCTGCTGATCGCGGCGATCGACGAGGCACGAACGCAGGACAGACTGCGCGCTGCATTCGCGGCGCACGGCATCGCGGCCGACCGGCTCGACCTGCGGATGCGCGTACCGATGCCGCAGTACCTGGCGCTGCATCACGAAGTCGACATCGCGCTCGATACGTTCCCTTACAGCGGCGGCACCACGACCAGCCACGCGGTGTGGATGGGAGTTCCGGTGCTGACCCGCTCCGGCCTGCATATGCAGCAGAACCTGAGCGCTGCCAGCCTGAAGTTGCTGGGACTGTCCGACTGGATCGCCGATAGCGACGATGGGTTCGTCGCGCGCGCGTGTGAAGCGGTAGCCGACCTGCCGGCGCTGGCCGCGCTGCGGCAAGGCCTGCGCGAGCGCGCGGCGAGCGTGTTCCTGGGATCGACCGCTGCCACCGCGCGCGAACTCGATACCGCATTCAGGATCATGTGGCGACGCTGGTGCGCGGGTGAGCCGGCAGAGAGCATATCGCTGTGAGCCTGCCGCGCGTCCGGCCCAGCACCGATCGGCAGCATGGCGACGGCACGACGCTTTACTGCCTGATTCCGGATCTTCCGGACGCAAACGCGCTGATGCCGTGGCTCGTGCGCATCGACCAGAATCACTGGTACACCAACGGCGGGCCACTAGTGGGCGAGTTTGAGCAGCGACTGGGGAAATTCATCTCCGGCGCTGGCGATGCGTACTGCGTAACCCTGTCGTCGGGGACCGCCGCACTCGAACTCGGCCTGACCGCACTGGGCATTAACGCCGGCAAACGCGTGCTGCTGCCTGCACTTACGTTCCCGGCTACCGCGCTGGCCGTCGAGCGCTGTGGCGCGCAGCCGGTGCTGGGCGACGTTTGCCCCGACCGCTGGTCGCTGACCCCGGACATTGCCCGACACCTTGCCGAGCGCGAGCGGATCGATCTCGTAATGCCGGTCGCAGCGTTCGGCGCGCCGCTGCCGGGCAGCGACTGGGACCGATTCGTCGCTGATACGCACATTCCGGTGCTCGCCGATGCGGCGGGCGCACTCGGTGCGCAGGCGCTCACCCAGCGTGTGCATTGGGCGTTCAGCCTGCACGCGACCAAGCCGTTGGGGATCGGGGAAGGCGGCGTGTTCGTTTCGTTCGATGCGGACCTCGCGCAGCGCGTGCGGCGCATGGCGAATTTCGGTTTCGACCATCGCGTTGTCAGCGCCGGTGGCGGCACCAACGCCAAGTTGAGCGAATACGCGGCTGCGGTTGGGCTGGCGCAACTGGCGCGCTGGCCGCAATTGCTGGCCACGCGGCGTGCGGTGTTCGCGCACTACTGCAGCGGGCTGGCTCAGCTGCGCCACGTCCGCATGCAACGGCTCGGCGATCAGCCGCCCGCGACGCTGTGCATCGAACTCGCAGCCGACGCGTCGATGGTGGCGGAGCAGTTGGCGCACGCCGGCATCGAAACCCGGCGCTGGTACATGCCACCGCTGTACTTGCATCCGGGCTTTGCGCATCTGGACGGCGCCGACGTGCGCGCACGCCTGCCGGTGACCGAACATCTGGCGCAAACGCTGATCGGTTTGCCTTTTCACACACGGCTCGCGGCGGCAGATGTCGCGCGGGTGGTCGGCGAACTCAGCAGCGCGATCGAACGGCTTCGCACTGCGTGAACCTCAACATCGCTGCCACGCTGCCGCCGCCGCTCGGTGCTGCCCGGATCGGCTCTGCGGCCGACCGCGTAACGCACGTCCACGCGGCCAGTCAGTGCGGGTGCGCGCACTATCGCTCGGTCCAACCGTCCAAGCCGCGACATCGGGTCATGAAAGTGCACGGTGCCCGCTGCCGTCGTAGGGCGACGGCGCATGTCGATGATCCGCATTCTCGCGCCCCGATACACGGCGCGTCGTGCCGCACGAAACGCGACGAAGCCAGGTCAGGCGGCGGGTTTCCGTGGTCGTTTGCGAGTGGATTCGCACCTCTGTAATCTGGGATCGATTCTCTCAACGCGTCACGACTGATGAAGCTCACGGAATCCCTGATCGTCAACTTCGCGCCGAACGGCATGGTTCCCACCAAGGGCCAGACCGCGCACGTACCGATCGACACGAGGGAGATCGTCGACGACGTGCTCGCGTGTGCGCAGATCGGTGCCACGATGATCCATGTCCACGCGCGTCATGCCGACGGCACACCGAGCAGCGATCCAGAGCATTTCGCGCGCATCTTCGAACCGCTACGGCGCGCGAAACCCGATCTGATCCTGATCGCGACCACCAGCGGCCGAAATGTCTCCGAGTTCGAACGGCGTGCGGCCGTGCTTGGGCTAACCGGTTCGGCGAGGCCGGACATGGCGAGCCTGACGCTCAGTTCGATGAACTTTCCCGGTTCGGCGAGCGTGAACCCGCCCGATGTCGTCGCCGCGCTGGCGGCGCGGATGCAGGAGCGCGGGATCAAACCAGAACTCGAAGTGTTCGACCTCGGCATGGTCAACTACGCGAAGTACCTCATTCACAAGGGCCTGCTGACGCCGCCTCATTACTTCAACATCCTGCTGGGCAACATCGCGACGGCACAGGCGACGCTGCTGCATCTGGCCGCGATCGTCGGCGACCTTCCCGAAAACTCGGTGTGGTCGGTCGCCGGTATCGGCGATGCCCAGCTCGCTGTCAATGCCCTCGGCTGCGTCTATGCCGACGGCATTCGCGTCGGCATCGAAGACAACATCTGGTTCGACCCGCAGCGCACGCGGCTCGCCAGCAATCGCGAACTTGTGGCCCGCGTGGTCGAATTCGCGCGTGTTCTCGGACGGCCCGTCGCGAGTTGTGCCGAAGTGCACCGAAGGCTTGGCCTGCACCGCGCTGCCGCATGAAGCGACTCGTGATCTTCGGCGTCAGCAACCTGCTGAGCGATCTGTTCGACTGCGCGCTGGCGCTCGGCCACACCGACTTTCTCGTCGTGCCGAATGCAGAAGAAGTCGTGCGCCCGCGCACGCGCCCGTTCCGCGAACGCATCGCCGATCTGCCGCCGGGCGTACGCGCCGCGGTCGTTCCTCTGGAAGGGTTTGCAGCGGCGGAGGGCGACGTCCACTTTGTCGGGACTACGGCGGCGGCGCGCTTTCGGCTGGTGCGCGATCTGCGCGCGCGCTTCGGCATCCGGTTGGTGGTGTTGATCCACCCGTCCGCATACGTCTCGCCGCTGGCAGCGGTGGCCGAAGGCGTTTTCGTTGGTGCCGGCAGCGTGATCGGGCCGGCGGCCGTGCTGCACGAATGCGCATTCATCAATCGCTCCGCGTCGGTCGGCCACGACACCGTGATCGGGCCCTATGCTCGCGTGCAACCGGGTGCCAATCTCGGCGGACACATACGGATCGGCGCCTTCGTCACCGTCGGTATCGGCGCTGCAGTGGTGGAGGAAACCGTCGTCGGCGATGGTGCGCTGATCGCGGGCGGCGCGGTCGTCACGGCCGACGTCGAGCCCAACTGCATGGTCGCCGGCATTCCGGCGGTTGCCAAGAAGCTCCTCGAGGACAAGTTGCCGTCCTGGCGGGAACTCGATCCGCACCTGGCGCCGCCGGCCGTCGGGCGCGCCTGAGACGCGCAAGTTGGTGCAAATGCGCACGTGATTCAGTGCGGCGCCAACGACATCCACAACGGCAGGGTGACCATCGAAAGCAGCGTCTGCGCGGTGATGATGAATGCCACCGGCGCGGCATTGCCGCCCATGCGCGCGGCGAGCACATAGGCGGTCGATGCGGTCGGAAGCGCGGCGAACAGGATTAGCAATTGCGTCTGCAGGTCCGGCAACTGCAGCGCACGCGCTAGCAGAAATGCAATCGCCGGGTAGGCGACCAGCTTCACGGTGATGAAATAGCCAAGCGTTGCCCGCTGCGCATGCACGGCGGTCAGCGTCAGCCCGGCGCCGATGCACAGCAGCCCCAGGGCGATGCTCGCGTTGCCCAGCCGTCCCAGGAAAGTGGCCGTGAGCGCCGGCATCTTCCAGCCGAGCACATTGGTGAGCAGCCCGGCGACCGTGGCGATCAGCAAGGGATTGGCTGCCAGTTCACGCAGCACTCCGGTCCGCCGGTGCCGCGCGAGCGCGTACACCGCGAACAGATTCGCGAGCGGCACGCACACCGACATCACCAGCGCCAGCAACGCGATACCGCGCGGGCCGATCAACGATTGCGCCAGCGCGAAGGCAATGTAGGAGTTGAAGCGAAACGCGGTCTGCACGCAACCGGCGAACACATCGGACGGCGGATGCAGCAACGGCTTGGCGGCGAAGCCAAGCGCGACCGCACTCAGAAACGCACCCACCGCGGCGACCACCAGCATCACATCGGCGGCGAGCGAGAACTGCGCACCGTTGATCGAGTTGAACAGCAGCGCCGGGAAGAGAAGGTAGTAGACGAGCTTTTCCGCGCCGGTCCAGAAGCTGCGGTCGTAGCTCTGCGCGAATGCGCGGACCAGCAGCCAACCGAGCAGGATCAGCGCGAAATCCGGCAGGATCAGCAATGCGTTGGCGACCATCAGGCGCGATGTTCTTCTTCGTTGAGCATTGCCGCAAACCAGTACACGTGCATGCGAATTGCGGCTGTAAAGCCGCGAGTTTCCTCGATTCGCCGCGTTTGGCGCGCCTCTGCCGCACGCCTATAATCCGCGCCTCGCGTTGCTGCTGTAGCTCAGCTGGTAGAGCAACTGATTCGTAATCAGTAGGTCGGTGGTTCGAGTCCACTCAGCAGCACCACCCAGCAAGGAAAATCGAGATTGTGGTCACTAACAAAAACGTGGCTGACCGCTTGCCGTCTCCGTTCCGTATCCGTTGTCGGACTCCAACCGCGAGGCCAAGATGCTTCGACAAGTTACCGTCTATTCCTTCGAGACAACGCGCGGTTTTGCGCAAATACGTCTCAGCAATGGGCGTTGGCATGTGTGCTGGCGGGATGACGGCCTTGGGAACTACGTGTCGCCTCAACAAGCACTCGACGATTTGGTCGGCGGTCACACATTCTCGCCGTCCGACGGCGTGGACACTTCGCAATTTGGATTGCCGGACAACCTGAACGATTGGGAGTCGCGGTAGCCGCCGTCATAGGGACGCGTAGCGAGCTTGTCAGCGGTTCGCGAAGCCTGTGCGGCCTCAGCACAGCGGCATGTCTATCCGTAGGCTCCGCTAGCGGTTTTCAAGCTCAAACTTTGCCCACAGTTCATCGAGCCGCGAGTTCGCCTGTGCTTGTCTTGCGTTGCACGTGATCTTGGATTCCTCTCCGCTTGGACGTATGCCCGATAGAGTCGCGCTCCAAGCCGCCATGTAGTCTTTCAAAGCTGCCTTGGCTGGAGTCTTTCTCACAACTTTTGCGGCGCTGTCGTAGCTAAGCATTGCTTTCCCTTGCCATTGCTTGATGCACAGGCCGTAATCGCTCTTCTCAGCCCAGCCATGAAACGGTAGTGGCGTTTGATCAAATGGCAGTTCCGATGTTCAGCCAGCTTCACACGCTTCAACGTCAAGTCCAGAACCTCCGCCGCACCCGCGACCTGCTGCTCCCGCGCCTGCTCTCCGGCCAGATCGAACCGCAAACCGCCTGAGCCGGCACCCTCGTCGAATCCGGATCGGCCGGCTTCATGTTCCGGATTCGCCGGCGCTAGCTTCCGGATTTGCCGCTTCTATATTCCGGATCTGCCGGCTACAATCCGGCACCGAAACCCGTCCCGCCCGCGGCGCGCGCATGGCCAGACCGACCGTTTATGCCCGTGGCATCCGCACCCGCATCGCCGCGGCGCTGAAGGACACGCCCGTCGTGCTGGTCAACGGGCCGCGCCAGGCCGGCAAGACGACGCTGATCCGGCAGTACGCATCGGATCGCCGTCCCTATCTGACGCTCGACGACAGCGCCACGCTGGCAACCGCGCGCGACGATCCGCAGGGGTTCATCCAGCGGCTGGACACCGCAGTGATCGACGAAGTGCAGCGCGTGCCGGAACTGCTGCTGGCGATCAAGCTGTCGGTCGATCGGGACCGGCGGCCCGGGCGCTTTGTGATCACCGGGTCGGCGGACGTGATGGCTCTGCCGCGCGTGGCGGATTCGTTGGCCGGGCGCATCGAGGTGCTGTCACTGCTGCCGCTGGCGGGCGCTGAGTTGATTGGCAGCCCGGGGCGCTGGCCGGATGCGGTCTTTGCTGCGCTGGCTGAAGGCGCCGCGATGCCGGCCGTGCCGCAATCCAAGGCAGGCAAGCACACCGGAGGCGCGCTTGAACGCCGGGTGCTGCAGGGGGGATACCCGGAAGCCCTGCAACGCGAAGACACCCGGCGGCGCAATGCCTGGGCGCGCGGCTACATCGATTCGGTGCTGAAGCGTGATGTCCGCGACATCGCGGCGGCCGAGAAGCTCGACCATATGCCGCGGCTGCTGTTTGCGCTGGCCCAGATGGCGGGCCAGTTGTGCAACTACACGCAGCTCGGCGGGCAGCTCGGACTCGATGCCAAGACCGCGCAGAAGTACGTCACCATGCTCGAGCAGTTGTTCCTCGTGCGGCGCATTCCTGCGTGGTCCGGCAACGCGCTGTCGCGGGTGGTCAAGACGCCGAAGATCCAGCTTCTCGACTCCGGCCTGCTCTGCAGCGTGCTCAAGCTCGACGAAGCCGGCATTGCCCGCAACCGCGGCGCGTTCGGCCACGCGCTGGAGTGCTACGTGTACGGCGAGCTGACGCGGCAATGTAGCTGGGCCGACGACACGTACGAGGTGCTGATGTACCGCGACCGCGATCAGATCGAAGTCGACTTCGTGCTGGAGAACGCTGCGCACCAGGTCGTGGGCGTGGAGGTGAAGGCGGCGGCCGGCGTCCAGAGCGCGGATCTCGCCGGCCTGAAGAGGCTCGCCGCATTGACCGGTAAGCGATTCGTCGGCGGCGTGGTGTTCTACGACGGGATCAACGAGCTGCCGATGGGCAGTGCCGGCGGCAAGCCGCTGTGGGCGGTGCCGCTGTCCACGCTGTGGCTGACCTGATTCCATGGCACCGCACGCCTACTCCGAGAACCAGCTCGTCGAGCAGCCGGCGATCGGGCTGTTTGCGACATCGGAACGAGCCTACGAATGCTCGCCAGTCACTTGGTGACTGGCGAGCCCTATCTCAGCGTTCGTCGCGATCACACGTTAGTATTTCAGAATGCACAAGGACAATTTCTTCATTCAGCCGGACCGCCGTGCCCTTCTGAAGGGGAACATTGAAATACTCGAACACGGTTTGGTAGAGCGCCGCCAGACCGTTCGACTGTGTCTTCTCTCAGCCCTGGCCGGTGAACATTCCTTGCTCATCGGTCCGCCGGGGACCGCAAAAAGCGAACTGGCTCGGCGCTTGCACACGGTTTTTCGCGATGCCAGTCACTTTGAGCGCCTATTGACCCGATTTTCCGTTCCTGAGGAGATCTTCGGGCCACTGTCCATCAAGGCACTGGAAGAAGATCGCTATGAGCGGCACACCGCTGGCTTCCTGCCGGAAGCCTCGATCGCCTTTATTGACGAAGTATTCAAGGCGAATAGCGCGATTCTCAACGCACTTCTTACCTTGCTCAACGAGCGTGAATTTGACAACGGTGCCGGACGGCAGAACTGCCCCCTCATTAGCGTTGTCGGCGCCACCAATGACGTCCCGGAAGACGAAGTGGCCGAAGCATTCTTCGACCGCTTTCTGGTTCGTCTGCCAGTTGCACCAGTGAGCGCCGCCGGCTTCGGTGAGTTGCTTCAGGCCGGGCCTGACTGCGATTGGGCGCCGCCCGCGCCCGAATCAGGATTAGGGAAGAGCGATCTTGCCGCGCTGACGAATGACGCGCTGGCGGTGGAAGTTCCTGCCATTTTGGTTGAAGTGCTTCGTGAACTGCGCCAGCACTTCGCCGCAGAGCAGTTTTACGTATCTGACCGTCGCTGGGTAAAGATCGTCTGGTTATTGCGCGTGGCTGCAGCCAGTGAAGGGCGAGCAGCGGTCGCGCTATGGGATCTGCTGCTGCTTCCCTGGCTTACCGCGCCCGACGCTGCGCGTCAGGCTGCAGTCGCCGATTGGTTGGCGGCCCGGCTCGGTGTGCGGGAAGCGTACTCGCCAATCCGCCTGACGCGGGTCATCGAGGCCTTTGAGGCCCAGCTCCATGCGGAACTGAACGCCAACGAATTGGACTATGACGAATCCGGCCGCCTGAAATTGTCCAGCACCGATCTGGCCGAGAACATCGGCGATGCAAAGAGGGGCGCGGCGGCTCCGCGCATGAAATACCGTCGCGCTCGCCGCTTTGGCGACACGCATACCGCGGCGCGCGTCTCCCAGGTCGATTCGTTGATTCTGCGCATTGCGGGCTATGCCAAGGAGATCGCCAGCCACGTCGAAACCCTCGCGGCTTACCGGGCACAGAGCTTATGGCTGGATGAGGGCCTGATGAATCGGGCCGCCGCGATTCTGGATGCCACGGCGGCGGCGATCGACAACCTCGCCGAGCGGGCGAGATCCGTTCATTCGGGTTTCCTGGAGCTGCCGCGGCTGACGGAAGACGACCGCGTGCGACCGGAACCCATTGCGCACGAATCGCTTGACGCAGTTTGAATATTCCCGTTCAACGTCCGCTGCTTTTCGAAGCCAGGGAAAAACGCCTGGAGGCTCTCGATGGGCTGGCGCGTTCGCTTTGGCTCGGCGGGTTGACCAATTCGCAAGGTAGCCTCGAGCCGCGACTGCAATCGCTTGCCGCGTTGCATGGTGCGCTGCTGGCCGGCGTCATGCCGCCCCTGGAGGCATGGTGCTGGCCGCCCCGTCCCATTGCGCAGTCTTTGCACGACGCGATGACCCGCCTCGGCATCGCCGCGTTTTGCGCGGGACAGAAGGAACTCACGGATACGGTGCAGATAAGCCTGTTGTTTCATCTCGATTTCATCGTCGACTATCAGGACCGCGGAGCCAGTGAGGCTGATGCCGTGCGCATGGCCATCGAGGCGTTTGTCGAGGATTGGTCGGAGCGCTGCGGGCAGATCAGCGAGCTGATCGAGGTCTTTGGTCACCTGCCGGACGACGGCAAGGACACCCGCTGGGATCAGATTCACGGCCTGCTGCGGTCCTCGGGATGGCAGGAGGTATTGCGCATTCGCCGGCTGCTCGAGCGGCTGCCTGAATTGGCGCGCGTCATTCGCGCACTCGGCCGATGCCAGCAGACGGATGAGACCGATGCCCGCAGCCCCATCACAGTCGACGTCATGGACGACGCGGTCGCACAACGTCCGGAAAATCATACGGTGCGTATCCCGGATATGCCCGGAGAGACTCGGGGCATCTACCGTTCGGATCGGATCGCCCGCATGCTGCCTGCCGAAGCCATGCTCCTCGGCCATCCACGCCTGCGCCTGGTCTGGCATGCCCGCCGCGCAGAGCGCACGCTTCTCAGCTACGAGGACGATGACCGCATGGAAGAGGTACTACTACATCAATCCAGGGTTTCGCGCCCCCGTCCCCGTTTGCAGCCTGGCAAACGACTGGAAATGGGGCCGATTCTGGTGTGCGTCGATACGTCGGGCTCCATGCAGGGAGGCGCCGAAGAAGTGGCGAAGGCCGTCGTCCTGGAGGCCATGCGTACTGCGCATGCGCAACATCGACCCTGTCATGTCTTTGCGTTTGGCGGAACCGACGAGTTGATCGAAATGGAACTGGCCGTGGATAGCGACGGTATCGACACGCTGATTCGATTTCTCGGGCAGGGGTTTCGCGGTGGTACTGATATCTGCGGCCCCCTGGAAAGGGTCATTGCCAAACTTGAAGACCAACATTGGCAGTTGGCCGACCTTCTGATCGCTTCCGACGGAGAATTCGGCGCTACGCCGGAGCTTGCTGCCCGCCTCGATGCTGTCAAGCGCGACCTGGGGCTGCGCGTCCAGGGCGTGCTCATCGGTGATCGGGAGACGGCTGGGTTCCTGGAAGTTGCCGACCACATCCTTCCGATCCGTGACTGGCGCCGCTACGGCGGATCCAACGCGGATGCCCCGATACATTCACATCGCCTTACGGCGATGTACTTTTCGGGGGCGCTGCGCAACGAGGAGAACCGCCGAGCGACGGTCTCAGGAGATATCGCGGCGGCGACGATCCGCGGCCAGCACCGTGGCGAAACGACCTAGGGAATCGCCACTTGTATCGTCGCCGACACGGGGATGAGCACCGGTGAGTTTCGCCACTGATTACCTTGCGCAGTTGGAAACCTTCGCTGCCGGAGGCCAACTGCCTCGTATCCGGGCGCTGCATCTGCCGCCGGCTCAACCGACGCAGGACAACAAAGGAGAGTTCTGCGCCTTGGAACTTGAGGACGGTTCTATCGGCCTTTCCTACGTTCTGCTTGGCGACACCCTGGAGCGACTGCGTAACGAGATCGACGGTCTTGGTCTTTGCGGTGCCGACGCTATGGCGGTGGCGCGCCGCTACGCAAGCGACAGCGGACTATGGAAGACCATCGGATTCGCCACCGCCAATGCTCTCACGCGTTGCCTGTTTGAGCGCGCGGGATTCCGCCCGGACGACAGTGCCGACTCCATCGGGCAGATGAACCCACAGCCGGATGACCACATCGGGATGATTGGACTCTTCAAACCGCTGATCGGCCGGGTCCTGGAGACTGGCGCCCGGCTCACGGTCGTTGAATTGAAGGCAGAGCTGGCCGGCAACAGCGATGGCTATTGCGTGACACTCGATCCTGGGCGACTTTCGGATTGCACCAAGGTGATCTCTACGAGCACGCTGCTGCTAAACGACACGCTCGATCGCATGGTGGCTTACTGCCGCAGGGCCAAATGGTTTGCGATGGTCGGACCCAGCGCAGGATGCCTGCCTGATAAGTTGTTCTCACGCGGAGTAACACTCCTTGGGGGCACTTGGGTCAACAATCGAGAGGGGTTCACTGCGGCACTGAAAAGCGGCGAGCCTTTTGGCGACCACGCGAGCAAATTTGCCTTGACCGCGACGAACTACCCGGGGTGGCGCGCGTTGATTCAAAGAGCCTGTAAGTGGAGGCTGCGTTAGCCAAGGGGCGACCGCTTTTCTCATTGCGCCAAGACGGCTTTGCGCCCATTCCGCTGAAAAACTCGGGATCTGGTCTGACTCGAGAATATGTCTGACGCCAATGCAAACAAGGATGTCGCGGTGTGGGTGTGCCCGCGTTCACAATAAGGACAGCCTTGGTTGAATCTTTCGTGGAGCATCGCGGCCCCCGCGTTCGCAAATTCTCTTCGCCTCCACGAGCCTGAAGATTCTTCATCGAGCAATGACTTGATGTTTGATGAGCCGTGGACACAGCGCGGCGGCGATCGCCTGCATAATGCGCGGCGATGTCCGATATCGTTCTGGAGAAAGTGTCCAAGCGCTACGGCGCCGTGCACGCCGTGGACGGCGTGAGCCTTCGCGCCGAATCCGGCAAGTTCCTGGTGCTGCTCGGTCCGTCGGGCTGCGGCAAATCGACCCTGCTGCGCCTGATTGCCGGGCTGGAGGAGCCGAGCGAGGGCAGGATCCTCATCGGCGGGCGCGATGTCACGCGCCTGAACCCGGACAAGCGCCGCGTCTCGATGGTGTTCCAGTCCTACGCGCTGTTCCCGCATCTGTCGGTGGCGGAGAACATCGTGTTCGGGCTTAAAGTGCGCCGCACGCCGCCGGCCGAGCGGGAAGAGCGACTGGCGCGCGTCGCCGCGCTGGTGGGACTTTCCGAGCAGCTCGCGCGCAAGCCCTCGCAGCTCTCCGGCGGTCAGCGCCAGCGCGTCGCGCTCGCACGTGCCATCGTCGCCGAAAACAAGATCTGCCTGATGGACGAGCCGCTTTCCAATCTCGATGCGCAGTTGCGCCACGGCATGCGCGTAGAGATCCGCGCGCTGCAGCGGCGGCTCGGCATGACCGTGATCTACGTGACGCACGACCAGGTCGAGGCGATGAGCATGGCCGACCAGGTGGTCCTGATGCGTGAGGGGCGCGTCGAGCAGGAAGGTTCGCCCGAGGAGTTGTACGCGCGGCCGGGAAGCCTGTTTGCCGCGCGCTTCATCGGCACGCCGGCGATGAACTTGGTCGCGCTCGACGATGGCCCCGCAGGCGCGGTGATCCGTGGCTCGCCGGAGCCGGTGGTGCGCGGGCCAGGGAAAGGTCTCACGCTCGGAATCCGCCCGGAGCACATCCGGCTGGTGGAAGCGGACGGCGTGGCTGCCGAGGTGACGAGCACGGAGTACCACGGCGCCGATACGATCCTCACCGCGCGCGTCGGCCAGGAATCGCTGTTGCTGCGGGCCCCGGGCCAGCTTCGCCTCGAGACTGGAGCGGCGGTGCGCCTTGGATGGGATCCGGACTCGGTCCATCTCTTCGATGCCGCAGGTGGAGCGCGGGTTGATGCTGGCCAAGCCCTGCGGCGCGCCGCGTGATTGGATTGAAATGGACCCGGTCCAAGGTTGCAGTCTTGAAAGACTTGATCCGTTGCGGTTTCGTTGGCGAAACCGGGAACTGATCAAGCACGTTAACGGAGGAGGAAGACCATGAGATGGCTGTTTGCAGTCCTGCTTGCGGCGCTTTGTTTGGCCACCACCCCGGCGCGCGCCGCCACCGAGCTCACGTTCTACTACCCCATTGCGGTGGGCGGTCCGCTTACCAAGGTGATCGACGGCTACGCCCGTCAGTTCGAGAAGGAGTACCCGGACATCAAGGTCAATCCCATCTATGCCGGCAACTACGACGATGCGCGCATCAAGGCGCTCGCGGCGCTGAAGGCCGGGCAGTCGGCGCCGCTGTCGGTGCTATTTTCGATCGACATCTACGAACTTCTCGAGCAGGACGCCATCGTGGCGTGGGATGACCTCGCGACGACGGCCGACGACAAGGCCTGGCTCAAGGCGTTCTATCCGGCGCTGATGGCCAATGGCACGTACAAGGGCAAGGTGTACGGCATTCCGTTCCAGCGCTCGACCATCGTGCTGTACTGGAACAAGGAAGCGTTCAAGGAGGCAGGGCTCGACCCGGAGAAGCCGCCCGCCAACTGGAACGAGATGTCGCAGATGGCGGCCAAGCTCGTCAAGAAGGACGCTTCGGGTAACGTCTCGCGCTGGGGCGTCATGGTTCCATCGACGGGCTACGCCTACTGGATGTTCCAGGCCTTCGCGCGCCAGAACGGCCACGACCTGATGAACAGGGAAGGCAACGCCACCAACTACGCGCACGCGGATGTGATCGACGCGCTGCAGTACTGGCGCGATCTCGGCGCGAAGCACAAGGTGATGCCGGAAGGCACGGTCGAGTGGGGCACGCTGCGCCAGGCCTTCACCGAGGGCAAGACCGCGATGATGTGGCACACCACCGGCAACCTGACCGCTGTGAAGGACAGCGCGAAGTTCCCGTTCGGTGTGGCCATGCTGCCCGCCTCCAAGCAGCGCGGCTCGCCGACCGGCGGCGGCAACTTCTACATCTTCAAGAAGACCACGCCCGAGGAGCGCAAGGCGGCGCTCGCGTTCGTCAAGTGGATGACGGCGCCCGAGCGCGCCGCTGACTGGAGCATCGCCACCGGCTACGTCGCCACGCGGCCCGATGCCTACGCGACGCCGAAGCTCAAGGAGTACGCCGCCGGCTTCCCGCAGGCCGTTGTCGCGCGTGATCAGTTCGAGTTCGCGACCCCCGAGCTGTCGACGTTCCAGACCGGGCGCGTCCGGAAGCTGCTCGATGACGCGATCCAGGCTTCGCTTACCGGCCAGAAGACGCCGGCGGAAGCGCTGAAAGCCGCACAACAGGAAGCTGACCGGCTGCTGAAGCCTTATCGATGAGGCACGTTTACGGCTGGCTGCTGCTCACGCCGGCCGCGATCCTGCTCGTCGCGTTCACGCATTACCCGGCCGCGGCGACCTTCATCGACAGCTTTTTTTCCACCGGGACGGCGGTGCGACCGTCCCGGTTCGTCGGCTTCGCCAATTACGCGTCGCTCGCCGACGACCCGATCTTCTGGCAGGTGCTGAGCAATAACTTCTGGTTCGCGCTCGGCACCATCCCGACCGCGATCGCGCTCGCCCTGGTGATGGCGCTGTGGGTGAACGACAGGCTGCCGGCCCGCGCGCTGGTGCGCATGGCGTACTTCACGCCGACCGTGCTGCCGATGATCGCGGTGGCGAACATCTGGCTGTTCTTCTACACGCCGCAGATCGGACTGCTCGACCAGGTGGGCGCGATGTTCGGCGTGCCGAGCCGCAACTGGCTCGGCGATCCGGATTCGGTGCTCGCGAGCACGATGGCGATGGTCGTGTGGAAGGAGGCGGGCTTCTTCATGATCTTCTACCTCGCTGCGCTGCAGTCGCTGCCGCCCGAGCTGGAAGAGGCGGCGAAGATCGAGGGCGCCTCACGCTGGTACTTCTTCTGGCGCGTGACCTTTCCGCTGCTGATGCCGACCACACTGTTCGTGCTGGTGAACGCCACGATCAACTCGTTCAAACTGGTCGACCACCTGTTCATCCTGACCAAGGGCGGGCCGGACAACGCTTCGAGCCTGCTGCTGTACTACATCTACCAGGTTGCGTTCAGCTACTTCGACACGGCCTACGCCTCGACCCTGACGGTCGTGTTGCTCGCATTGCTCGCCGGCTTCGCGGTGCTGCAGTTCCTGCTGATCGAGAAACGGGTGCACTACCGGTGACGTTCCTCAGGACAAGGATTCCCCTCCTGGAGACAGGCGCCGCCTGGCTGCTGGCCCTGCTGTGGCTCGCGCCGCTCGCGTATGCGTTCTGGGCTGCATTCCACCCGGCCGAGCTCGCCACCCACTTCAAGCTGTTCGCGCCGCTCACGCTGGACAACTTCGCGAAGGCCTGGACCTACGCGCCGTTCCCGCGGCATTTCCTGAATACGATCATCCTGGTGACGATGATCCTGTCGGCGCAGTTCGTGCTGTGCACGCTCGCCGGCTACGCCTTCGCGCGCTTCGAGTTCGCGGGGCGGGACATCGCCTTCGGCCTGGTGCTGGTGCAGCTCATGGTCATGCCCGAAGTGCTGATCGTCGAGAACTACCGCATCATGAGCCGCCTCGGCCTGGTCGACACCATCCTCGGCATCGGTCTGCCGTACATGGCGAGCGCGTTCGGCATCTTCCTGCTGCGACAGACTTTCAAGACCGTGCCGCGCGAGCTCGAGGACGCCGCGCGCGTCGAGGGTTGCACCTTCATCGGCGTGCTGTGGCGCGTGTACGTGCCGCTCGCGCGGCCGACCTACCTCGCCTACGGACTGGTTTCGGTGAGCTATCACTGGAACAATTTTCTCTGGCCGCTGGTGATCACCAACTCGGTGGAGACGCGTCCGCTCACGGTCGGCCTCGCCATCTTCGGCGCCCCCGAGTCGGGCGTCGACTGGGCGGTGATCAGCGCCGGCACCCTCATGGCGGTGGCGCCGCTGCTCGTGGCGTTCCTGCTGTTCCAGCGGCAGTTCATACAGTCGTTCATGCAGGCCGGCATCAAGTAGGAAGTGATGTGACGGCGATCCCGACCTGGAATATCCAGTGCGGCCCGGGCCGCGATGTCACCGTCGACCTCGCACGCATCGCGAGCGTGGCGCGCGGCAGCGGGCCGCACCCGCCGAGCGCCGGCCTGTTTGAACGCGGGCAATGGCCCATGGGCGGCCACAGCCGCGACTGCTTAGCGGTGACGCCCGACGTGGCGAAGCGCATTGCGGCGATCGAGATGAATGCCGCCACCGACGCGTCCGACCGCCAGCCGCTGCGGCTTGCGCTGCGAGAGTGAGCGTCGATCAGGCAAATGAATTGGCGGGCATGCGAATCCCGTGCGGCCGCGGCGCGGCCGGAAGCGGTGCGCGGAAATCAGATCGGCAGTCGGTCGCGCCAGCGATAGAAGCGGATCGACGGTGCGAGGAACCACGGGTTGCCCGAGTAGAACGGCCGCGTCGAAAACTGCAGGTCGTCGAAGGCTGTGCGTCCTTCCGCCAGGCCGAGCACCTGCTGCCCGATCCGCATCCCGAGATACCCACCCATGCCGACTCCTGATCCGCAGTAGCCCATCGCGAAATGCACACCCTCATGTCGGCCGATGTGCATCAGTTCGTCGAACGTGTAGCCGACGAAGCCGCACCACGAGTGGCTGATGCGCACCTTGGCCAGACCGGGGAAGATCTTCACGAGGTCCGTGCGCAGCATCGGTCCGCTGATTGCGGGGTCGGTCTCATTAAGCGAGACGCGGCCGCCAAACAGGATGCGGCGGCGGTCCGGCGAGGCACGGTAATAGAACACCACCTTGCGCGTGTCGCTGACGATGCGGTTGCGTGGAATGAGCTGCGCGACCTGTTGCTCTGGCAGCGGCTCCATCGCGATCACGTAGCTGCCGATCGGGATGACGCGCCGCTGCAACCACGGCGCCAAGGGTCCCGTGTAGCCGTCGGTCGCGATCACGACATCGCGGGCGCTCGTTGTGCCGCGCGCCGTCGTCACGCGAAAGCGCGCGCCGTCCTTTTCGATCGCGGTCACCGGGCAGCGCGCGATCACCTGCACGCCGGACGCCAGCGCGCGCTCCAGCAGCCCCTGGTGATAGCGCGCAGGATTGATCGACGCATGCTGTGCGTACACGACGCCGCCGAAGTAAGCGTCGGTGTCGATCTCGCTCTTCTGCTCGGAGCGCGGCACCACGTGCGCCTCGACCTCGAGTCCCTTCGGCTGGTTCTTGACTTTCTTCACGAGCGCCTGGAACTGCGCGGCGTTATGCGCGGCATGGAAGCGGCCGACGACACCGAAGTCGCAGTCGATGCGCTCGGCGCGGACGAACTCGCCGGTCCACTCGAGCGAGCGCTGACCTTCCTTCAGGATGTCGAACGCCTTCTGCGGCCCGTGCCGGCGCGCAAGCATCTCGTACGTCGGCTTGACGCTGGTCGAGATCTGCCCGCCGTTGCGCGTGCTGCCGCCGAAGCCTGCGTCTTCGGCATCGAACACAACCGAGTGCCGGCCGCCGCGCGCCGTCTGCAACGCGGCGTGCAGGCCGGTGTAGCCGGAGCCAACGACGGCGACATCCACGGCTCGCGGGAATTCGACCTCGGGTAGCGACGGCCGCGGCACGAGATCCCACCAGTACGGCATGAGCTTTGCGTCCGCCGTGAAGAGCGGGTTGTCGACGACGGGCGCGTGGCCCGCAAAGCCTTTTGAGTCCGTCATGATCGGTTCGCATCCTCCAGCAGCAGGTCCGCGCCTTTTGCCTGCGCTCTCGCCATGACTATGGACGCCCGATTCAATTGGCGCAATCAGACCGCAAGCCGTGGCTCCACCAGCCCCCACTTCGACATGAAGTCAGCGTTCGCGGCCCTTCGGTCACGGGCGAACCAATTCCTTGCCGATCGATTCAACGATAATTCAGCGATTCGCACCCGAATGCGTGAGCAGGTTCGGTGAGTGAAGGTGTTGGAGCTGTCGCCAAGGGGCTTCGCCGGCGTTGCGAGAACTCGAGCACGACAGTTCAATCGAGACGGAAAGGAAGATTGGCTTTTGACTTGAGGAGAGGGCGATGCGACACCACGTGATTGTTTCATTCGGCAAGGGCAGTGATTTCGACTTCAGGCTGTCCGCCGCTGATGTGGCCGGGAAGACGGCCGAGCAAGCGCGCCAATGGCTTGATGGCGAATTCACGGCGCTCGAGTGCGACGTGGCAACTCCGATCGGCAAGGTCCTACTGGCCGACCGCGTGCTGAGCGTGGCCAAATACGCGGGCGAGCGCCGCTTCAGGGAACAGCACGACTGGGCCGCACAGTTTGCCAAGTCTGCTGCGATCCTGTTGGGACGGGAACTGATCCGGGTGGATGTTGCGAACTACACGATCGGCTACTGACCGGGGCGCTCGCGGTACGGCAGGTTTCAATCCGGAAAGCGACGGGATCTGCCGCGGCGCCTCAGTAACCCGCCCGCTTGAACGTGCCGAGCCCCATGCGCAGGCACCACCACTTCCATTTGCTGATGGCATGGAACGAGCGCGTCGCGCCCGTCGTGTCGTGCTGCGCGCGGCCGCGCACCAGCGCAAGGGTGATCGAGCGCGCGGCGTCGGCGTTCGCATTGCAGGACCAGTTGCGCCCATCGGCGATATTGCAACCGGTGAATTTCCCGGAAGGCTCGGTGGACCCGGACGCCCAGAAGAGAACCTCGCCGCGCGCCCTGAGGGCCCGGAACCGGTATCGATCGCCCGCTGCAAGGTGACCGGAGCAGAGCATGCCGTTCCAGGCACCGTCTACGCAGCGGACGGTGTATATCGTGTGCTCGCCCTGCAGCGTGACGAAGTCGTCCGCCCATGCGAGCGCGCCGAGCAGCACGACAACCACGAGCAGCGTGCCGGTCGTTGCGTTCTTCATCACGCTGGCTCAGTTCGAGACGCCGGCCACGATGCGTCCACGTGTCTGGACCTCGGTTGGCGATCTTCGGTCTTGCTTACACTCGTTGTGCGCGAAAGGCATGGCGTTGGCATGGGTCGATCCCTGCACCAAGTAAGCGATGCTAGCGCGACGGCGGCGACTTGAACTCAGCCAGCGCCGCTGCAACGGTCGGCCACCGCAGGTGCACTTTCAGCTCGCACTTGAGCCTCTGGTTGCGCAACCGGCGTGACTCGTTCATGAACGAATACATCATTGGCGACACCGCGGCCTTCAACTCGGCGCGCGGCAGACGCGGTGGACGAGCTATTTCAAGGCAGTCGGAAACGAGGTCGAAGTATTCGCCCATCTTCAGTTGCGAATCGTCGACCGCGTTGTACACGCGTGATCTGCGCCCGCGAAACAGGGCCGCGATGCTGATACGCGCCAGGTCGTCGGCGTGGATGTGATTGGTGTGAACGTCGTCTTCGTCAAAAAGCGCCGGCGTGCCCGCACGCAGCCGTTCGAGCGGCAGGCGGTCATGCGCGTAGATGCCTGGCACGCGCAGCACGCAGGCGCCGGTGGCGCGAGCGGCCTGCTCGGCATCGACGCGGCGCATTGCGCGGTCGTTCAGGGGCGCCACGGTCGCGGTTTCATCGATCCATGCACCGCCGCGATCGCCGTAGACACCGGTGGTGCTGATGTAGACGAAGTGGCGCGCCTGGCCGCGCAATGCAGTGACCAGGTGGCGCGTGCGCGGATCGCGTCGTCCCTGGTTGGGCGGCGGGGCGAGATGAATCAGCCGTGCGCCGAACGCGGCTACGCGCAAGAGCGAACGTCGATCGTCCAGGTCGGCAATGATTGGCAGCGTGCCGGCGTTTCGAAGTTCCTCGCGGCGCGATGACGATGACGTCAGCGCAATGATGCGAAAGCGGCTGCGCAGCCGTGCGACAATTCGCAGGCCGACGTCACCACAGCCGACGATCAACAGGCGCGGCAAACCGAAGCAGCGCCCGCGTGAGCGATGTTCCGCGGGCGATTGTTTTTCCATTCTTCGATTCTATGAGCTTCAAGGTCACAGTACGGCCGTCCGGCCGTGAGTTCACCGTCGAAGGTGACGAAACCATTCTGTCCGCTGCGCTGCGCAGCGGGGTGGGTCTGCCCTACGGTTGCAAGAACGGCGCTTGCGGCACCTGCAAAGCGCAGGGGCTCGAAGGTGAGTGGGTGCAGGGGCCGCATTCTGCTTCTGCACTTTCGGTAGACGAACAGGCGCAGCGCAAGCTGCTGGTCTGTTCCAGCCGGCCGCGGACCGATGTCGTGATCGAGGCGCGGCTGCTGACCGGCTTCGGCGACATTCCGATCAAGAAGATGCCGTGCCGGATCGCGAAGATCGAACGCGTGGCGCCGGACGTTGCCATCGTCTCTCTGCAGTTGCCGGCCAGCGAGCGGTTGCAGTTTCGAGCCGGCCAGTACCTTGAATTCATCCTGAAGGACGGGGTGCGCCGCAGCTATTCGATCGCCACGGCACCGCACGCGGACGAGCAAATCACGCTGCACATCCGCCACATGTCGGGCGGCGTGTTCACCGATGCGCTGTTCGGTGTGAAGCAGCCGGAGGTGAAGGAGCGCGACATCCTGCGCTTCGAGGGGCCGCTGGGGACATTCTTCCTGCGCGAAGACAACGCGCGGCCGATCGTGCTGCTCGCCAGTGGCACCGGGTTTGCGCCGATCAAGGCGATTGCCGAACACATCTTCCACAAGCGGCTGAATCGCGACGAGCCCGACAAGCCCGCGCGCCCGGTGCACCTGTACTGGGGCTGCCGCGCGCGGCGCGATCTGTACCTGCCGGTGCTGCCCGAGCAATGGGCGCGCGAGCAACCGAACTTCACCTACATGCCGGTGTTGTCCGATGCGACGCCGGAGGACGCATGGACCGGCCGCACCGGGTTCGTGCATCGCGCCGTGATGCAGGACCTGCCCGATCTGTCCACGTACCAGGTCTACGCGTGCGGCGTGCCGGTGATGGTGGATACGGCACGCAAGGACTTAACGGCGAAGTGCGGTCTGCCGGAAGACCAGTTCTTTGCCGATGCGTTTACGTCGGCTGCCGACTTGGCGCAAACCTGAGGTAGACTTTCGGCCATGAACTTTCTGATCTCCCGACTTGTTTCGCGAAATGAGCGACGCCATGCGGAACTCCGCAGGAGCGCGCGCACGTAGGGAAGCTCGACCGCAATCCAGGTTGACCCGACAAAGGCCGCGGACTCCGCGGCCTTTTTGTTTACTTCAAGGAGGCACAGATGAAGATCGATCAGTTCGAAACGGGTGCCTTGATGGAGATCGCGGCGCGTCCGTCGGTGGTGTTCGTCGAGGGGCGAGGCTCATGGCTGATCGATCAGCGCGGCAAACGCTATCTCGACTTCGTGCAGGGCTGGGCGGTGAATGCACTCGGCCATTGCCCGCGCGAAATCAGCGATGCACTCGCGCTGCAGTCGCAACGCCTGATATCGCCCAGCGCGGCCTTCTACAACGACGCCGCGATTGGGCTGGCCGATCGTCTCGCCAAGTGCTCTGGGTTGGCGCGGGTGTTCCTTGCCTCCAGCGGCGCCGAGGCCAATGAAGGTGCGATCAAGCTTGCGCGCAAGTTTGGTTCGTTGCACATGAACGGCGCGTTCGAAATCATCACTTTTGTCGACGGATTTCATGGCCGCACGCTGGCGACGATGGCCGCCAGTGGCAAGGCGGGGTGGGACCAACTGTTCGAACCCAAGGTGCCGGGCTTTCCAAAGGCGCGCCTGAACGACCTTGATTCGGTGCGTGCCTGCATCAGCCCGAAAACCGTCGCGGTGATGCTGGAGCCGATCCAGGGTGAGGCCGGCGTGGTTCCTGCGACCGTCGAATTCCTGCAGGCGCTGCGCCGGCTGTGCGACGAGCGCGGCCTGCTGCTGATTCTCGACGAGGTGCAGACCGGTGTGGGGCGCACGGGAAAGCTGTTCGCGTTCGAGCACGCTGGCATTGCGCCGGACCTCATGACGCTCGGCAAAGGGCTGGGCGGCGGCGTGCCGCTCGCCGCGCTGCTGGCACAGGAGAAGGCTGCCTGTTTTGCGCATGGTGATCAGGGCGGCACGTATTGCGGCAATCCACTGATGGCCGCGGTTGGCAGCGCGGTGCTCGATACGGTCGCGCAGTCCGCGTTTCTGTCTGGGGTGATCGAGCGCGGCGCGCACCTGCGGCAGCGCCTGCAGCAGCTGGTTGCGCGGCACGGACTCGCGGGCGAACGCGGCGCGGGTCTGCTGCGCGCACTCGACCTGGGCCGGCCCATCGCGCCGGCGGTGGTCGAGGCCGCGCGTGAGTTGCAGCCGGAGGGGTTGCTGCTCAACACGCCGCGCCCGCATCTGCTGCGCTTCATGCCGGCGTTGAATGTGGGGCTCGACGAGATCGATCGGATGGCCGAACAGCTCGACACACTGCTGGGGAGGCTGGCGTGAAGATTGAGATCACCGATGACGCGGCGCGGTTTGACGTCGCGCTGATCCATCGATTCCTGAGTGAAGAGTCGCACTGGGCGCGCGGGATTCCGCGCGCGGTGGTGGAGAAGTCGATCGTGCATTCGTTGTGCTTTGGCGCGCTGGCCGGTCGCGCCCAGGTCGCGTTCGCGCGCGTGGTCACCGACCGTTCGACCTTCGCCTTTCTGTGCGACGTGTTCGTGCTCCCGGCCTGGCGCGGCAGGGGTCTGGCACGCCGACTGCTCGACGCGGTCTTTGCTCACCCTGACCTGCAATGTCTGCGCCGGTTTGCGTTGACCTCGCGCGATGCCACGGCGCTCTACGCCGGGTATGGTTTCACCGCGCTGACCAGTCCGACGGTCTGGCTGGAGAGGCACAATCCCGCTGTTTACACGGAGGCGAAATCAACATGAAGAAGGCGACCGTTTACATCGACGGCGAGCATGGCACCACGGGGCTGGAGATCCGCGAGCGGCTGGCCGGCCGCGGTGATGTCGATGTCGTAAGCGTGCCGCGCGAGAAGGCCAAGGACGCTGCCGCCAAGCGCGACATCGTCAACAGCGTCGATCTGGTGATCCTGTGCCTGCCGGACGATGCTGCGCGCGAGACGGCGGCGCTGATCGCCAACTCCGCTACAGCGGTGATCGACGCCAGTACCGCCCACCGTACGGCGGCCGGCTGGATCTATGGCTTTCCTGAGCTGACCCACACGCAACGCGCGGAAGTCGCCGGGGCGAAACGGGTGTCGAACCCGGGCTGTTACCCGACCGGATTCCTCGCCTTGATCCGGCCACTGCGTGAGCATGGACTGCTGCCGGAGGATTTTCCGGTCACGGTGCACGCAGTGTCGGGTTACAGCGGCGGCGGGCGCCGGATGATTGAATCGTTCGAGAAACCGGCGCCGGGTGCGCACCCGGCGAGTTTCGGCGCGTATGGGCTGACGCTCAAGCACAAGCACGTCGATGAGATGCGCTGGCACGGGCTGCTCGCGCGCGCGCCGGTGTTCTCGCCGTCGGTGGCCTATTTTCGGCGCGGCATGCTGGTCAACGTTCCACTGCAATTGGGCGCGCTGCCAAAGGCGCCGACCGGCGCGCAACTGCACGCGGCGCTGACCGAGCACTTTGCAGGAGAACGATTCGTCGTCGTGCGGCCGCTGAACGACCTGGCCGCCGCGCGCGACAACGCGTACCTTGAGCCCGAGGCGCTCAACTTCACGAATCGGCTCGAGCTTTTTGTGTTCGCGAACGACGCCGCACAACAGGCGCTGCTGGTTGCGCGGCTGGACAACCTCGGCAAGGGTGCAAGTGGTGCGGCGGTGCAGAACATGAACCTGATGCTCGGTCTTCCCGAGTGGACGGGACTACAATGACCTGGTATCAGCCGCGCCATTTTGTCGTTGACGATCGTGCGCACCTGCTCGCGCTCATGCGCGCGCATCCTTTCGCCACGCTGGTTTCGGTGGTCGACGGATCCCCCAGCTTCACGCATCTGCCGCTCGAGACCGTGGAGTCGGAACAAGGCCCGCGACTGCTTGGCCATGTTGCGCACGCGAACCCGCACTGGTCGCTGTGGAAGGAAGGCGAAGAGGTCACGGCGATCTTCCAAGGCCCGAACGCGTATGTCGCACCGGCGTGGTATTCGACGCGTAGCGCGGTGCCGACCTGGAATTACATCGTCGTTCACGCGCGCGGGCGCATCAGCGTCACACACGACAGCGCTGCCAAGGAGCACATCCTGAAGACATTGATCGATCGCCATGACCCGCCGTATCGGACGCAGTGGGACGAACTCGGCGAAGAGTTCCGGGAGAAGATGAAGCGCGGCATCGTCGGCCTCACGATCGACGTGGCGCAGCTTGTTGGCAAGTTCAAGCTGAGCCAGAACCGGCCGGCGGAAGATCGCGCCGCGGTGAAGAGCGCGCACGCGCACGGCGACGCGCAGACACGGGCGCTGTCCGATTGGATGCAGCGGCTCGGGATCTGAGCGCGCGTTGGTGCGGGATCAATCCCCCGCCGCTTCCAGTCCGCTTTCGAAATGCAGGCGCATCAGGCGCGTGGCGGCGCGTGCGTCGTGGTTTTCGAGCGCCGCCATCAGCTCGCGATGCTCCTGCAGCGAACCGGCAAGCCGCCCCTGCTTGAACAGCGAGTGGTGGCGATTCAGCTTCATCACCTTGCGCAGATCGACCACGATCTGCTGCCGCCAGCGGTTGCCCGCGATTTCGAGCAGCTTCATGTGGAACTGCTCATTGGCGGCGAAGAACGCCTCGCGGCTCCGCGCCTGTTTTTCGAGGCGCTCGTGCAGCGTCCTGAGTTCCGCCAACTGCGCGTCGCTGGCAATGCGCGCCACCTCGCCGGCGGCGTCGCTTTCCAGCAGGCCGAGCAGGTGATACACCTGCGCCACGTCGGTGCGTGACATCTCGGTCACATAGGCGCCGCGTCGCACCTTCATCGTCACCAGGCCCTCGACCGCCAGCACCTTCAGCGCCTCGCGCAGCGGCGTGCGGCTGATGCCGTACTCGGCGGCCAGCTTCTGTTCGTCGATCCAGCTGCCGGGTTCGAGAACGCGACCGAAGATCTGCTGGCGCAGGCGCTCGGCCACATCCTGGTACAGCGCACGCGGCGACAGCATGTGCGGGGCGGGCGTTGCGGTTGCGACGGGCGGCGGCATGTCCCGGGGGTTGTGTCAGGTCGGCGTCAGATTTGAATACATAATTATGCATCATGTATCATGCTTCGCAAGCAACGGCTGCCGTCCGCCGGGGCGCGCTAGCGTATCGGCGCAGACGTGCGGTGGCTGGCGCGCCGCGGTCGCCGACCTGAGGAGAGCAACGATGTCCGAACCCCCTGAGTTTTCGCGCGCCTCGATGGAACAGTGGGCGCAGGCGGCGGCGAAGTCTGCACCGGGCGGCCGCGTCGAGGCGCTCAACTGGAAAACGCCGGAAGGCATCACGGTCAAGCCGCTGTACACGGCGGCCGACTTGCGCGGACTGCGGTACGTCGACACGCTGCCCGGATTCGAGCCGTACGTGCGCGGCCCACAGGCGACCATGTTTGCGGTGCGGCCGTGGACGATCCGCCAGTACGCCGGCTTTTCCACCGCGGAGGAATCAAACGCGTTCTATCGCCGCACGCTGGACGGCGGTGGGCAGGGCGTGTCGGTGGCGTTCGACCTGGCCACGCATCGCGGGTACGACTCGGACCATCCGCGCGTGGTGGGCGACGTCGGCAAGGCCGGCGTGGCGATCGACAGCATCGAGGACATGAAGATCCTGTTCGACGGTATCCCGCTGGACAAGGTCAGCGTATCGATGACGATGAACGGCGCGGTGTTGCCGGTGCTGGCCGGCTATGTCGTTGCAGCGGAAGAGCAGGGCGTGGCGCAGGACAAGCTCGCCGGGACCATACAGAACGACATCCTGAAGGAGTTCATGGTCCGCAACACGTACATCTATCCGCCCGAACCGTCGATGCGGATCGTTGCCGACATCATCGAGTACACGGCGCGCAACATGCCGCGTTTCAACTCGATCTCGATTTCCGGCTACCACATGCAGGAAGCCGGCGCGAACCAGGCGCTTGAACTGGCGTTCACGCTGGCCGACGGCAAGGAGTACGTGAAGACGGCGCTCACGCGCGGGCTCGATGTCGATGAGTTCGCCGGGCGTCTGTCGTTCTTCTGGGCGATCGGCATGAATTTCTATCTCGAGATCGCCAAGATGCGCGCCGCGCGCCTGCTGTGGTGCCGGATCATGAAGGGCTTCGGCGCGAAGAACCCCAAGAGCCTGATGCTGCGCACCCACTGCCAGACCTCGGGCTGGTCGCTGACTGAGCAGGACCCGTACAACAACGTCGTGCGCACGACGATCGAGGCGATGGCCGCGGTGTTCGGCGGCACCCAGAGCCTGCATACCAACAGCTTCGACGAGGCGATTGCGCTGCCGTCGGACTTCTCCGCGCGCATCGCGCGCAACACGCAGGTGATCCTGCAGGAGGAGACACACATCCCGCACGTGGTCGATCCCTGGGCCGGCAGCTACATGATGGAGACGCTGACACAGCAGATGGCGGACAAGGCCTGGGCGATCATCGAGGAGGTCGAGACGCTGGGTGGCATGACACGCGCGGTCGCTTCCGGCTGGGCCAAGCTGAAGATCGAAGCCAGCGCGGCCGAGAAGCAGGCGCGCATCGACTCCGGTCATGACGTGATCGTCGGCGTCAACAAGTACCGGCTCGACCGGGAAGACGCGGTCGACACCCTCGAGGTCGACAACAACAAGGTGCGCGAGAACCAGATCGCGCGCTTGGGGAAGGTCAGGACGACGCGCGACACGGCGAAGGTCGCCGCTGCGCTGGATGCGTTGACCGAATGCGCGCGCACGGGCAAGGGCAATCTGCTGGACCTCTCGATCAAGGCGATCCGGCTGCGCGCGACGGTGGGCGAGGTGAGCAGCGCGCTGGAGAAGGTCTTCGGGCGCCATCGCGCCGACATTCAGAAAGTCACGGGGGTATACGCGATGGCCTATCAGGACACCGCAGGCGCGGCCGAGGAATGGAACCGCCTGAAAGCCGAGATCGCGGCGTTCGCAGAGCAGCACGGGCGACGGCCGCGCGTGATGGTCGCCAAGCTCGGCCAGGACGGCCACGACCGCGGATCGAAAGTGATTGCTACCGCCTACGCCGATCTGGGTTTCGATGTCGACATCGGTCCGCTGTTCCAGACCCCGGAGGAGTGCGCGCGCCAGGCGATCGAAAACGACGTGCACGCAATTGGCGTCTCCACGCTGGCCGCGGGCCACAAGACCCTGGTGCCGGCGATCATCGCCGAGCTGAAGAAGCAGGGCGCTGATGACATCGCCGTCTTCGTCGGCGGCGTCATTCCGAAGCAGGACTACGAGTTCCTCTACGCAGCCGGTGTCAAGGGGATCTTCGGCCCCGGCACGCCGATCCCCACCAGCGCGCGCGAGGTGCTGGCGCAGATCAGCGCGGCGCAACGCGGCAAATAGCGCGTGTGCTCGACATGCCGGCGGTTGCGGACCAGGAACTGATCAAACAGGTGCTTGCTGAGCCGGGCCCGGCGCAGCGGCGCGCGATCGCCAAGACGATCACGTTGCTGGAATCAACGCGCGCCGAACATCGCGCGCGCGCTGACACCGTGCTGAACACGCTGCTGCCCGCGAGCGGCAAGTCGTTCCGGCTCGGCATCTCGGGCGTGCCGGGTGTTGGCAAGTCAACGTTCATCGAGGCGCTCGGCCTGTACCTGATCGAACACGGGCACCGCGTCGCCGTGCTCGCGGTCGATCCATCGTCGAGCGTCTCGGGCGGTTCAATCCTCGGCGACAAGACGCGGATGGAAAGGCTGTCGGTCGAACCAAAAGCCTTTATCCGGCCGAGTCCGGCCAGCGGCACGCTGGGCGGCGTGGCCGAGAAGACGCGCGAGTCGATGTTGGTCTGCGAGGCGGCCGGCTACGACATCGTGATCGTCGAAACAGTCGGCGTTGGCCAGAGCGAAACCGCGGTGTCCGGCATGACCGACATGTTCGTGCTGATGCAGTTGCCGAACGCCGGCGACGACTTGCAGGCGATCAAGAAGGGCGTGATGGAACTGGCGGACCTGGTGGTGATCAACAAGGCCGATCTCGATGTGGCCGCTGCGACACGCGCGCAGGCACAGATCACCTCAGCGCTGCGGCTCTTCGGATTGCACGGTCATCCGGAGCATGCCCACCACGACCACGCCATCTGGCATCCCGAAGTGATGCAGGTGAGCGCGCTGAAGGCCGACGGCATCGACCGCTTCTGGGCTGCGGTGCAGCGCTTCCGGGAGTTGCAGGGCGCCCGCGGTGCGCTCGCAGCGCGGCGCCATGCACAGGATCAGGCCTGGATGTGGGAACGCATCGAGGCTGGATTGAAGCTTCGCCTCCGCAGCCACGCCCGAGTCAGGGCGGCGCTGCCGGAGTTGTCGGAGCAGGTGAAGCAGGGCCGCATCGCCGCGTCCGTCGCGGCACGGCGACTGCTCGACCTGATGGATTGATCGCACTTCACGGGGACACCAAGTCATGCACCACATCATTGAACAACTTGAGAAGAAACGCGCGGCGGCGAGGCTCGGCGGCGGCCAGAAGCGCATTGATGGGCAACATGCGAAGGGCAAGCTGACCGCGCGCGAACGGATCGAACTGCTGCTCGACGAAGGCACCTTCGAGGAATGGGACATGTTCGTCGAGCACCGCTGCGTCGATTTCGGCATGGCCGAGCAGAAGGTGCCCGGCGACGGCGTCGTCACGGGCTACGGCACGATCAACGGCCGCATGGTGTTCGTATTCAGCCAGGACTTCACCGTGTTCGGTGGTGCACTGTCCGAGGCGCACGCGGAGAAGATCTGCAAGATCATGGATCAGGCGATCAAGGTCGGTGCGCCGGTCATCGGCCTGAACGACTCGGGCGGTGCGCGCATCCAGGAAGGCGTGGCATCGCTCGGCGGCTATGCGGATGTGTTCCAGCGCAACGTGCTCGCCTCCGGAGTGATCCCGCAGATCAGCATGATCATGGGTCCGTGCGCGGGCGGCGCGGTGTACAGCCCGGCCATGACCGACTTCATCTTCATGGTCAAGGACAGTGCGTACATGTTCGTCACCGGCCCCGAGGTGGTGAGGACAGTCACGCACGAGGAGGTCACGGCCGAAGAACTCGGGGGCGCAATTTCGCACAGCACGCGCTCCGGCGTGGCCGATCTCGCGTTCGAGAATGACGTCGAGGCGCTGCTGATGCTGCGGCGTCTTTACAACTACCTGCCTCTGAACAACCGTGAGAAGCCGCCGGTGCGGCGCACCGACGATCCCGCCGACCGGATGGATCGGTCGCTCGACACGCTGGTGCCATCCAACACGAATAAGCCGTATGACATGAAGGAGCTCATCGTCAAGACCGTCGACGACAACGACTTCTTCGAGATCCAGCCCGATTACGCGAAGAACATCATCATCGGCTTCGGGCGCATGGACGGGCGCGCGGTGGGGATCGTTGCCAACCAGCCGCTGGTGCTGGCCGGCTGCCTCGATATCAAGAGTTCGATCAAGGCGGCGCGCTTCGTGCGCTTCTGCGATGCGTTCAACATCCCGGTGCTGACATTTGTCGATGTGCCGGGATTCATGCCCGGCACGGCGCAGGAATACGGCGGCATCATCAAGCACGGCGCCAAGCTGCTGTACGCGTTCGCCGAGTGCACGGTGCCGAAGATCACCGTGATCACGCGCAAGGCGTACGGTGGCGCCTACGACGTCATGAGCTCCAAGCACCTGCGGGGCGACGTCAACTTCGCGTGGCCGAACGCCGAGATCGCCGTGATGGGTCCGAAGGGCGCGGTGGAGATCATCTTCCGCGAGGACAAGAACGATCCGGACAAGCTCGCCGCGCGCGAAGCGGAGTACAAGGAGCGCTTCGCCAACCCGTTCGTCGCCGGGGCGCGCGGTTTCATCGACGACGTGATCCAGCCGCACGAGACGCGTAAGCGCATCTGCCGTTCGCTGGCAATGCTGGGAAACAAGAAGCTGGAAAACCCGTGGCGTAAGCACGGGAACATTCCGCTGTGATCGCCGGGGAGAGACCATGTTCAGCAAGATCCTGATAGCGAACCGCGGCGCTGAGCGGCCGCAGGCCGCGGACCATACCTTGCCCGCGCGCGCAGCGCGCAGCGATTTTGCCGCGGAGTAGCCATGTTCACAAAAATTCTGATAGCGAACCGCGGCGAAATCGCCTGCCGGGTGATTAAGACGGCGAAGAAGATGGGCATCAAGACGGTCGCCGTGTACTCGGAAGCCGACCGCGATGCGCTGCATGTGGGACTGGCGGACGAGGCGGTGCTGATCGGCGGTGCGCCGAGCCGCGAGTCGTACCTGGTGATGGAAAAGATCATCGCCGCCTGCAAGGACACGGGTGCGCAGGCGGTGCATCCGGGCTACGGCTTCCTGTCGGAGAACGAGGAGTTCGCGCGCCGGGTCGAGGAGGAAGGCATTGTCTTCATCGGTCCGAAGCACTATTCGATCGCGGCGATGGGCGACAAGATCGCGTCGAAGAAGCTCGCGCTCGACGCGAAGGTCAACGTGATCCCAGGGCACAACGCGGCGATCGAGACGCCGGAGCAGGCGGTCGAGATCGCGCGCGGCGTCGGCTATCCGGTGATGATCAAGGCAAGCGCGGGTGGCGGCGGCAAGGGGCTGCGGGTCGCGTTCAACGACCGCGAGACGTTCGAGGGCTTCACCACGTGCCGCAACGAGGCGCGTGCCAGCTTTGGCGACGATCGCGTGTTCATCGAGAAGTACGTCGAAGAGCCGCGCCACATCGAGATCCAGATGCTCGGCGACGCGCACGGCAACTACGTGTACCTGTGGGAGCGCGAGTGCTCGATCCAGCGCCGGCACCAGAAGGTGATCGAGGAGGCGCCGTCGCCGTTCATTTCAGAGGCGACCCGCCGCGCGATGGGTGAGCAGGCCGTGGCGCTGGCGCGTGCGGTGAAGTACCAGAGCGCCGGCACGGTCGAGTTCGTGGTCGGCAAGGACCAGAGCTTCTACTTCCTCGAAATGAACACGCGGCTTCAGGTCGAGCACCCGGTCACCGAGTGCATCACCGGGCTCGATCTCGTGGAACTGATGCTGCGCGTAGCCGCGGGCGAAAAGCTGCCGTTCACGCAGAAGGACATCAAGCGCAATGGCTGGGCGATGGAATGCCGCATCAATGCCGAAGATCCGTTACGCGGCTTTCTGCCGTCGACCGGGCGACTGGTGCAGTTCCAGCCGCCGGATTGCACGATCGTCGCCGCCGGCGCGCCGGCCAACACCGGTGTGCGGGTGGACACCGGCGTGTACGAAGGTGGCGAGATCCCGATGTACTACGACTCGATGATCGCCAAGCTGATCGTGCACGGCACCGATCGCAAGGATGCGATCGAACGCATGCGCGAGGCGCTGAACGCGTTCGTGATCCGTGGCATCAGTTCGAACATCGCGTTCCAGGCGGCGCTGCTGAACCATCCACAGTTCGTGGCAGGGCAGTTCAACACCGGCTTCATCGCGCAATACTTCCCGCGCGGCTTCAAGGGTGTCGAACCCACTGAGGCCAACACCGAGGCGCTGCTGTGCGCGGCCGCCGCCGTCCACCGCCGGCTGCGCGAGCGCGCGGTGCGCATCAGCGGCCAGTTGCCCGGGCACGAGGTGCATCCGCCAGCGCACTTCGTGGTGCAGCTGGACGGTTCCGGCCACTCGGTCAGCGTCACGCCGATCACCGGCGGGTACACGGTGATCTGCGATGGCCGTACGCATACGCTGACGACCGACTGGCAGTTGCGCGACACGCGCTTCACCGGGCGTCTCGACGGCAAGCCTCTGGTGCTGCAGGTCGACCGGTTCGGCCTGCGCTATCGGCTCACCCACAACGGCGTGCAACTCGAGGCGCAGGTGCTGTCGCCACACGCCGACGAACTGCTGCGCAAGATGCCGTTCAAAGCGCCGCCCGACATGAGCGCGTTCCTGCTGTCGCCGATGCCGGGGCTGCTGGTTGACCTGGCCGTTCAGCCCGGCCAGGAGGTCAAGGCCGGCCAACGACTCGCGGTGATCGAGGCGATGAAGATGGAGAACGTGCTGTATGCGATCGCCGACGTGGTCGTCGACCAGGTGCTGGCGCAGAAGGGCGATAGCCTCGCCGTCGATCAGCCGATCGTCCGTTTCAAGGCTGCCGCATGATCGCGACGACCCGTCCATTCAGGGTGCTGGGCATCCAGCAGATCGCGATTGGCGGCGTTGACAAGGCGCGCCTGAAGTCGCTGTGGATCGATGTGTTCGGGCTCACGGTGAAGAGCAACTTCGTGTCCGAGCGCGAGAATGTCGACGAGGACATCTGCGCGATCGGGAGCGGTGCCCACGAAGTCGAAGTCGATTTGATGCAGCCGCTCGACCCGGAGAAGAAACCGGCGGTGCATGCCACGCCGCTGAACCACGTCGGACTGTGGGTCGACGATCTGCCGGCCGCGGTCGCGTGGATGAGTGCGCACGGCGTGCGCTTTGCGCCCGGCGGAATCCGCAAGGGCGCGGCGGGATACGACATCTGCTTTATCCACCCGAAGGCGAGCGATGAGTTTCCGATCGGCGGCGAAGGCGTGCTGATCGAGCTCGTGCAGGCGCCGCCGGAAGTGATCCGAGGTCTTGCGGTGAAATCGGGCTGAGCCGACCGGACGCAGGGCGAATTGGCTGTTGCAGGCCGCTATGCGCTCGCTTCGCCCAGATACGCTTCGCGTACCTTTGACTCGTGCAGTAGATCGCTCGCAGCGCCGGACAGGGTAATGAGGCCTGATTCCATCACGTAGGCGCGGTGTGCAGCCTCGAGCGCGAGGCGCGCGTTCTGCTCGACCAGCAGCACGGGAATCTTCTGGGCCGACACTGAGCGCACGACATCGAAGATCTTCTCCACCATTAGTGGCGACAGACCCATCGACGGTTCGTCCATCAGCAACAGCTTTGGACGACTCATCAGTGCGCGCGCCATGGCCAGCATCTGCTGCTCGCCGCCAGACAGCGTGCCGGCGAGCTGCCGTGCACGCTCGCGCAGGCGCGGAAACGTCTCGAACATGCGTTCCATGTCCGTCTTGGCTTCCGTCGCATCGTTGCGCGCGAACGCACCCATCTGCAGGTTTTCGGTGACTGTCATCCGTGCGAACACGCCGCGACCCTCGGGGACCATCGCCAGGCCCTGGGTCAGCAACTGATGCGGCGCCATCCCGCGAGTGGACTTGCCCATGTACTCGACGGTGCCGCTCCACGCCTGCGTGCCGGTGACCGCCTTCAAGGTCGTCGTCTTGCCGGCCCCGTTGGCGCCGATCAGCGTCACGAGTTCGCCCGCGTGCACTTCGAGGTCGATGCCCTTGACGGCCTGGATTCCTCCGTACGCGACCTTGAGTCCGGCGATTTTCAGGACGACGTCGCTCACGCGGCCTCCTTCCCGGCCGGTTTGTGCGCGCCGCCGAGGTAGGCCTCGATCACCGCAGCATTGCGCTGCACGTCCGCCGGCGTTCCCTCGGCAATGATCTTGCCGTAGTCGAGTACCGTCACACGATCGCACAGTCCCATCACCAGCTTCACGTCGTGCTCGATCAGGAGGATCGTGGCGCTATCCTTGCGGATGTTCGACAACAGACCGCGCAGCGACATCTTCTCAGTCGCGTTCATGCCGGCCGCAGGTTCGTCGAGCGCGAGCAGCTTGGGGTCGGTTGCAAGTGCGCGCGCAATCTCGAGCCGGCGCTGATCTCCGTAGGCGAGCGTGCGTGCCTGGTAGTCGGCGTACTTCGCTATGCCGACGTAGTCGAGCAGTTCCAGCGAGCGTTTCCTGATCGCCGCTTCCTCCAGGAGGGTAGCGCGCGTGCGCAGCACTGCACCGAGCGCGGTTGCCTTGGTGCGTACGTGGCGCCCGACCATCACATTCTCGAGCGCGGTCATGTCAGGAAACAGGCGGATGTTCTGGAATGTCCGCGCAATGCCCGCTTCGGCGACCTTGTGCGGCGCGCTCGGCGAGTACGGCTTGCGGTCGAGTTCGAATGTGCCCGAGTCGGGCGTGTACAGGCCGGTGATGACGTTGAAGAACGTCGTCTTGCCAGCGCCGTTGGGACCAATCAGTCCATAGATCTGTCCGCGCTCGATGTGGACACCGACCTCGGAAAGCGCCTGGAGTCCGCCGAATCGCTTGTTGACACCCTTGACTTCGAGAATCGTGTCGCTCATCGCTGGTTCACCCGATCAGGCGGTCTGAGGCTTGCCGGGGCGCGCCGCCGGATTGACACCGTGCTCCGGCGCCGGCCACAGGCCTTTGGGTCGATACAGCATGATGAAGACCATCGCGAGGCCATACAGAAGCATGCGCAGCACTTCGGCGTCCATCAGCACCTTCCCGAACAACTGCTCCTGGATCGGCACAACGGTATGCCGCAGCAGCTCGGGGAAGATTGACAGCAGCACGGCGCCCAGAATCACGCCCGGAATATGGCCCAGCCCACCAAGCACGATCATCGCCAGCACGATGATCGACTCCATCAGCGAGAACGACTCCGGCGAAACGAAGCCCTGGAACGCCGAGAACATCGTGCCCGACACGCCACCGAACGTCGCGCCGAGCGCGAATGCGAGCAGCTTGACGTTGCGAACGTTGATACCCATTGCCTTGGCTGCAATGTCGTCCTCCCGTATTGCCATCCAAGCGCGGCCCAACCGCGAGTCCTGCAGCCGGATGCAGATCACGATCGTGACGAGCATCAGGAACAGGAACAGGTAGTAGTACAGATAAACCGATGGCAGCGTGGTAAAGCCGATATCGACCGTGCGCCCGAAGTTCAGACCGACGATCGTGACCGGATCGATCAGCGTGATGCCCTGCGGGCCATTGGTGAAGTTCAGCGGCGCATTCAGGTTGTTAAGGAAGATCCGGATGATTTCGCCGAAGCCGAGCGTCACAATCGCCAGGTAGTCGCCACGCAGCTTGAGCACCGGCGCGCCGAGGATGACACCGAAGAACGCTGCGATCGCCGCGCCCATCGGAATCACCAGCCAGATGGAGGTGTGCAGGCCCTGTGGAAACGCCGCTGCCACCGCCTCGAAGTTGCCGATCAGGTGAGGCGAGGCGAGCAGCGCGTATGTGTAGGCGCCGACCGCATAGAACGCGATGTATCCCAGATCGAGCAGTCCCGCAAAGCCGACGACGATATTCAGCCCGAGAGCCAGCATCACGTAAAGCGCCGCGAAGGCCAGCGCACGCACCCATGCGTTGCCGAAGTAACCGGCGGCGAAAGGCAGCACCAGCAGAACGACCCCGACCGCGCACATCGCGGCGAATGCGGCGGCTGGCTTGTCGCGCAGGCTGGGGAAGAAGAGCGTCATGCCGGACTCCTCGGAACTCAGGCGCGATCGGCGATGCGCTCGCCCAACAGGCCCGACGGTCGCACGATCAACACCAGGCACAGCACGATGAACGCGAACACATCCTGGTAATGCGAGCCGAGGATGCCACCGGTCAACTGACCGATGTAACCCGCGCCGAGTGCTTCGATCAGCCCGAGCAAAATGCCGCCGACCATCGCGCCGGGAATGTTACCGATACCGCCCAGCACCGCGGCGGTGAAAGCCTTCAGACCGGGCAAAAAGCCCATGTAGAAGTGCGCGACGCCGTAGGTGGCCGCGATCATCACGCCGGCCACCGCGGCCAGGGCGGCGCCGATCGCGAATGTCACCGCGATGACGAAGTCGGGGTTCACGCCCATCAGGCCGGCCACACGCGGATTCTCGGCGGTGGCGCGCATCGCGCGGCCGAGCCGGGTCCGGTTCACCAGCAGCATCAGTCCGATCATGATGATCGCCGATAACGCAATCACCAAGATCTTGGTGTTCGTGACCGTCGCACCCGCAAACTGAATCGGATCCTGCGGCAGCAATTGCGGAAACGTCATGTAGTTGCGGCCCCAGATGATCATCGCCAGCGTTTGCAGCGTGATCGATACGCCGATTGCCGTGATCAGCGGGGCCAGCCGCGGAGCGTTGCGCAACGGCCGGTAGGCGACGCGTTCGATCACCAGACTGACGATCACGCACACCGGGATCGCGACCACGGTGCCCGCGATCAGCAGAACCCAGCCGGGTGCCTCGGGAAACTGGGCCTTCAGAAACATGATGGTAGTCAACGCGGTCAGCGCACCGACCATCAACACATCGCCGTGCGCGAAATTGATCAGATTCAGGATCCCGTAGACCATCGTGTAGCCGAGCGCGATCAGCGAATAAAGGCTGCCGAGCACCAAGCCGTTCAAGATCTGCTGGATCAAGGTTTCCATGGGCCCCTTCCGGCGCGTCTGGCTCTGGTCGAGTTCGCGCGACCGCGCATCGTATCAAGATGCCATGTCGCAGTGCAGCCCTTCAAAAGAAACGGCACCCGCAGGTGCCGTTGCCTCGCTTCGCGACGTGGATCAACGCGAGGTCGAGATGTACTCCAGCTTGCCTTCCTTGACCTTGAACATCGAGATCGCGCCACCCTTGATGTCGCCCTTTTCGTCGAAGGCGATGGTGCCGGTCAGGCCGGGGTAGTTGGTTGCCGGCATCGCGGCAGTGATCGAGGCGCGGTCGGCCTTGCCGGCGCGCTTGATCGCGTCGGCGATCACATACACGGCATCGTAGCTGTAGGGCGAGTAGACCTGCACGTCCTGGTTGAACTTCGTCTTGTACCTGGTTTTGAAATCCTCACCTTTCGCCAGCTTTTCCACCGCTTCGCCGGCCATCGAGCAGGTCAGAACGCCCGAGGCGTCGCCCGCCAGCTTGATGAATTCGGGCGAGCACACGCCGTCGCCGGCCAGCATCGGCGCCTTGATGCCGAGTTGCTTCATCTGCTTGGCCATCGGTGCCGCCGTGGCGTCCATGCCGCCGTACATCACGACGTCCGGCTTCGTCGCACGGATCTTGGTGAGAATGGCGTTGAAGTCAGTGGCTTTGTCATTGGTGAACTCGCGCGCGACAACCTTGACGCCTTTTTCCTTCGCGACCTTTTCGACCACATCGGCCAGACCCTGCCCATAGGCAGTGCGGTCATCGATGATGGCGATCGTCTTCGCCTTCATTTCGTTGGCTGCGTAGTTGGCGAGCACCGCACCCTGCTGATTGTCATTGGCGACCACGCGGAATGTCGTCTTGAAGCCCTGGTCGGTCAGCTTGGGATTAGTGGCCGAAGGCGAGATCTGCGTCATGCTGACGTCCGAATAGATCTTTGACGCCGGGATCGAAGTGCCCGAGTTCAGGTGGCCGACGACCGCGACCGCGCCAGAGTCGACGATCTTCTGTGCGGCAATCGTGCCCTCTTTCGGATCGGCTTTGTCGTCTTCGGCAGCGAGTTCGAACTTGTAGGTCGCGTCACCAGCCTTGATACCGCCGGCGGCGTTGATCTCGTCGATCGCCATGCGGGCGCCGTTCTCGTTGTCCTTGCCCAGATGCGCGATGCCACCGGTGAGCGGTGCGACGTGGCCAATCTTGATAACCGTCTGTGCCGGCGCAGCGGCCTTCGCAGCCTCTTTCTTTGCCGGTTCTTCCTTCTTGCCGCATGCAGCCAGTGCGACCGCCACCGCGATTGCGATCGGTGCCAGCTTGGTGATCTTTGACATGGATGTTTCTCCTCGACGCTTCGTCATTCTCGGATTCAGCTCATGGGTTTCGGCGACCGGCGAAGCGGAAGGGTGCGGCCGCGAAAGCGCAGGATTGTACCCGCGCGATGCGGCACCGCAATGCGGGGCATTTCCCGGTTCGGCTTGACGGAGACCGTTTTGCTGACGGCTGCCGATCGCGAATGCACTAACGCACGGTCGGCACAAATTGAATCGGGGCGCCGTAGCGCCCCGGAAAACCCGCTGTGCCTGGTCGCACAGCGCAACGGTACTGCCGATTACTTAGCCGTCAGCACCCACTTGGCGAGGGTTTGTGCCTCCGCCTCGCTTACCTGGGGATTCGCGGGCATTGGCACCTGGCCCCACGCCCCCACGCCACCTTCACGGATCTTCTTCGCCAGCTTGTTGGCGGCGTCCTTATCGCTCGCATATTTCGCGGCCACATCCTTGTACGCCGGGCCGACCAGTTTCTTGTCGACCGTGTGGCAGGCGAGGCAATTCTTGCTCTTGGCCAGGTCGGCATTGGCGTAGGCCGCACCGCTGGCAAGGGCTAATCCTGAGGCAAGTACGAATGCAAACTGTTTCATCGCGCGCTCCATTCGAAAGGGGGTTTCTGTCGTGATCATCCGCCGGTCCGCGAGTTTAACGGCTCAGTCAGGCGATCGTTGACCGGGACCGGGGGCCCGGGTCTATAGTTGATCGGGTTTTCACATTGCGGATGGCATCGAATGTGGCTCTTGATGTTCGCGGTCCTGCTTCTGGTCCTCAAACTCGCGGGATTCCCGCCGCAAGTGGAGGAATTGTCATGGTGGTGGGTGGCTGCGCCGTTTGCCTTGGCCTTTGTGTGGTTCGAATTCATCGAGCGCAACCTTGGACTGGACAAGAAGAAGGCGTTTGACGAGCTGCAGAAAGCCAAGCAAGAGCGGGTCAAGAAGAACATGGAGCGCGACAAGAGCTATCGCCCGCCGCGCTGACCCGCGGCTGGGAGGCCGTTAGAACAATCGCTCATCGGTGATCGCGCCCTTGCTGGCGGTCGACACCAGCTTGGCGAACTTCGCCAGCACCCCTTTGGTGTAACGCGGCGGCGGAGGGTTCCACGTCGCGCGCCGGCGCGCCAGCTCGTCATCGGGCACATTCAGCTGCAGCAGGAGGCGATGGGCGTCGATCGTGACCGAGTCGCCTTCCCGAATCAGTGCGATATTGCCGCCGACGAACGCTTCGGGCGCGACATGACCCACGACCATGCCCCAGGTGCCACCCGAGAAGCGGCCATCGGTGATCAGTCCGACGCTTTCACCCAATCCCTTGCCAATCAGGGCCGAGGTCGGGGACAGCATCTCCCGCATCCCAGGGCCGCCTTTGGGGCCTTCATAGCGGATGATCACGACGTCGCCCGCCTTGATCTTGTCGGCCAGGATCGCCTCCATCGCCGCGTCCTCGGAATCGAACACGCGTGCCGGCCCGGTCATCGCAGGGTTCTTCAGTCCGGTGATCTTTGCCACGCAGCCTTCGGGCGCCAGGTTGCCCTTGAGGATGGCCAGGTGGCCGTGCGCATAAAGCGGCTTGTTGAACGGATGGATAACGTCTTGATTTGCGCGCGGCTCGGCAGGCACGTCTCTCAGCATCTCAGCCAGCGTCCTGCCGGTAATCGTCATGCAGTCGCCGTGCAGCAGGCCATTGGCGAGCAGGATCTTGAGCACCTGCGGGACTCCGCCGGCGCGATGCAGGTCGGTGGCGACGTATTTGCCCGATGGCTTGAGGTCGCAAAGCACGGGCACCTTGCGGCGGATCGCCTCGAAATCATCGATCGTAAACGGCACACCGGCCGAGTGCGCGATCGCCAGATAGTGCAGCAGCGCATTGGTGCTGCCGCCCACCGCCATGATCAGTGCGATCGCGTTCTCGATCGACTTGCGCGTGATGATGTCGCTGGGCTTGAGCTTGTTGCTGATCGCGTCGATCAGCACGCGCGCCGCTTCCGCCGTCGAGTCGACCTTTTCCTGATCCGGATTTGCCTGTGTCGATGAATACAGCAGGCTCATGCCGAGCGCCTCGAATGACGAACTCATTGTGTTGGCGGTGTACATGCCGCCGCATGAGCCCGAACCCGGAATGCAGCGCCGCTCGATTTCCTTGAAGTCGGTTTCGTTCAAGCGCCCCGCAGTGAACTCGCCGACGGCCTCGAACGCGGAGACGATCGTCAGATCCTTGCCCTTGTAGTTGCCGGGTTTGACCGTACCGCCATACACGTAGATTGCCGGCACGTTGCAGCGCGCGATGGCCATCAAGCCCCCGGGCATGTTCTTGTCGCAGCCGCCGATGACGATGACACCATCCATCCACTGGCCATTGACACAGGTCTCGATGCAATCGGCGATCACCTCGCGCGATACCAGCGAATATTTCATGCCCTCGGTGCCCATGCCGATGCCGTCGGAAATCGTCGGCACCCCGAACACCTGGGAATTGGCATTGCATTTACCGATTTCGGCGATCGCCGCATCGGCCAGTTTCTGCAGACCCGAATTGCAGGGGGTGATGGTTGAATGCCCGTTGGCGACGCCGACCATCGGTTTGTCGAAGTCGGCATCCTTGTAACCCATCGCGTAGTACATGGCGCGATTGGCCGAGCGCGCCACGCCTTGCGTGACATTTTTTGAGCGGTCGTTGTTTGCCATCTGATTCAGTCGGGAGTCGGGAGAAACGACGCGCCTGCGCGAGCGTCGCCTACAATCGCGCGCATTCTAGTCGGCCGGAGGTCGCGTTCCCATCGCGCGGTTCTTGTCGCCCGACTCCCGACTCCCGACTCCGGACTGATGCTCGTCCACCCCCAGTTCGACCCAATCGCGTTTTCCATCGGCCCGGTCGCCGTGCGCTGGTACGGGTTGATGTACCTGGTCGGGTTCGTCATCTTCATGCTGCTGGCTCGATACCGCGCCAAAGACGCGTGGCGAGGCATGAGCAGGCAGGACATCGACGATCTGCTTTTCTACGGGGTCCTCGGCGTCATCCTTGGTGGACGCTTGGGCTATGTGCTCTTCTACAAGCCCGGCTACTACCTTGCCAATCCGCTTGAGGCGCTGATGATCTGGCACGGTGGCATGGCCTCGCACGGCGGCATCATTGGCGTGATCATTGTGATGTGGCTTTTTGCGCGCAGTCGCGGCAAATCGTTCCTGCGCGTGTGCGATTTCGTCGTGCCGCTGGTACCGCTTGGTCTGGCTGCGGGTCGACTCGGCAACTTCATCAACGGCGAGCTGTGGGGGCGGCCGGCGGATCCTGGCCTCTGGCCCTGGGCCATGATCTTTCCCCAGGCGGGCGACAACGTGCCGCGTCACCCGTCTCAGCTATACCAGTTTGCCCTCGAAGGCGTGCTGCTGTTCGTGATCCTGTGGCTCTTCTCGCGCCGGGAGCGACCCGCTGGCGTGGTCGGAAGCGCCTTCCTCGTCGGCTATGGCCTGCTTCGGCTCATTGCCGAGTTCGGGCGCGAGCCCGACAGTTTCCTGGGCCTGCTGGCGCTGCGCCTGTCAATGGGCCAGTGGCTATCGATTCCAATGGTTGTGATCGGTACCGGTTTGATGGTCTACTTCACCCGCTTCAGACCCGCCGCGGCGGTGGCGTCGCCGCGAATCGACAAGAAAGCCCGCAAGGAGACAACATGACTCGACGCTCGCTCGTTCTGGGTGCCGGAGCCGCCGTGCTTGCCGCGCCCTTTGCGTCCATTGCGCAATCATGGCCGAACAAACCGATCACGTTCGTGGTGCCGTTCCCGCCAGGTGGCGGCGTGGATGCATTCGGTCGACCGCTTGCTGCGCAATTGAGCAAGCAGTTGGGACGGCAGATCGTGATCGACAACCGTGGCGGGGCTGGCGGTACTGTGGGAGCGTCGGTGGTGGCCAAAGCGCCCCCCGATGGATATACATTCCTGGTCGGCGCTGTGCATCATTCAATCGCGCCGAGCTTCTACCCGAAGCTCGACTACGACATCGAACGCGACCTGGTGCCGTTGACCACGATTTCCAATCCGGCGCAGGTGATTGTCGTCAACCCGAAGCGTGTACCCGCAACCGACTTGAAATCGTTCATCGAGCTGTTGCGCAAAAGTCCCGGGAAGTACAACTATGGCTCGGCTGGAAACGGCACATCGCATCACCTGGCGGGCGAGTTGTTCAAACAGCAGACCAAGACCTTCGTCGTGCACATTCCGTACCGCGGCGCGGGTCCCGCATTGCAGGATCTGGTCGCCGGCAATATCGACATGATGTTCGACGGCCTGGGATCGTCGGCCCAGCACATCCGCGGAGGTCGTATCCGGGCCCTCGCTGTGGCGGCGCCCAAGCGCGCGGCGGCGGTGCCCGATGTGCCAACCACGATCGAGGCAGGTCTGCCGAGCTATCAGGTGGCAACCTGGTATGCGGTGTGGGGCGTCAAGGGGACACCAAAGGACATTCTGGATCGCATGCATGCCGAGATCATCAAGGCGCTGCAGGTGCCCGAGTTGCGCGAGATCTGGCTGAACCAGGGATCGGAACCTTTCACGATGAGCCAGGCGGAGTTTGCGCGGTTTCTAAATGCCGAGATCAAGCGGTGGGCGGAGGTGACCAAGGCCGCCGGCGCAAAACTCGACTGACCGCGCTCGCAAAAGGCCACCTGAAGATACCGAAATGACCGGAACGATCCATCTGAAGACCGACGGCCACGTGGCAACGGTCACGCTTGATTCGCCGGGGAAGCTCAACGCGGTTGGCGTGTCGATGTGGAACGAACTGCGAAGCGTCTTCGAGGCGTTTGCAGACGATTCCACGCTGCGCTGCGTGGTCGTGCGTGGTGCTGCCGGCAACTTCGCCGCCGGTGCGGATATCGACGAACTCGCTGAGGTGCGATCCAACGAGACTCGCGGCCGGCAGTATCACCTCGAAACAGTAGGTCCGGCATTGGAGGCGATCCGCGCCGCGCCGCAACCGGTGATCGCCGCCATTGAAGGGGTATGCATCGGTGGCGGGCTGGAAATCGCAATCGCATGTGACCTGCGCGTTGCCATGGAGGGAGCGCGCCTCGGCGCGCCAGTGGGACGGCTCGGCTTCCCGCTTGCCTTGCCGGAACTCAGGCCCCTGCTGGCGTTGGTCGGCCCCGGCGTCGCAGCCGAGCTGCTGCTCGCCGGGCGCGTGTTCGAAGCGCGCGATGCGCAGACTCACGGGCTGGTACAGAGTGTTGCTTCGACCGCGGATTTTGAACCGCGTGTGGCCGAGCTGACCCGTGCGGTGCTGGCTAATTCGCCGCTGGCATCGCGAGAACACAAGCACTTCATCCGCCTGCTTGACGCAAGCCGGATGGAGTTCACCGAGCACCAACTGGATGAGAGCTTCGCCTTTCTCGCGTCCAATGATCTGCGCGAGGGCGTGGCGGCATTCCTGGCCAAGCGGCATCCGCGATTCACCGGAACATGAAGAACGAAAACCTTTACTCGTTGGTCGAATCGCGGCTGCCGCGTGATCTGACACAGCCTTGCATTGAAACCTCCGACGGGCTGATCTACTCGTGGCGCGATATCCATTTTGCATCCGCGCGCATCGCGGGTTGGCTTGCGTCGCTGGACCTGCCGCGCGATGCGCGCGTTCTGGTGCAGGTCGAGAAATCACCTGAAGCGCTGCTGCTGTACCTGGCGACGCTGCGCGCAGGTTTGGCCTATGTGCCGCTGAACACCGCGTACCAGCGAGCTGAAATCGAGTACTTCCTCGGTGATGCGCAGCCTGCCGTCGCCGTATGCAGTCCGGCGCGCGCACGCGAGATTGGCCCGCTGGCACAGGCTGCGGGCTGCAGCCATGTGATGACTCTGGGCGAGAAGCGCGACGGATCGCTGATCACCGCCGCCGCCCCGTTCCCGGACCAGTTTGCGACAGCGCCACGGGCGGCCGGGGATCTCGCAGCGATCCTGTACACGTCGGGAACGACGGGTCGCAGCAAGGGAGCCATGCTGTCGCACGGCAACCTGGCGTCGAACGCATTGACGCTTGACGAATTCTGGGGCTTCAAGGAAGAACGCGAAGCGGGCGGCACTGATGTGTTGCTGCACGCGTTGCCGCTGTTTCATGTCCATGGGCTCTTTGTCGCCTCGCATGCGGCGCTGTTTGGCGGCGCACAGATGATCTTCCTGCCGAAATTCGATCCAAAGCAGGTGATGAAGTATCTGCCGCGTTCGACCGTGATGATGGGCGTGCCGACCTATTACACGCGCCTGCTCGCGGAAGCTCCTTTCGACCGGCACACCTGCCGCAACATGCGACTCTTCATCTCCGGCTCCGCCCCGCTGCTGACCGAGACGTTCGAGGACTTCCGGCGCCGCTCCGGCCACACGATCCTGGAGCGCTATGGCATGTCGGAGACGTTGATGCTGACGTCGAACCCGTATTTCGGCACCGCGCGGGACCGCATCGGCGGCACGGTCGGCGTGCCGCTGCCGGGTGTGGCCGTGCGCGTGGTGCGCGATGACGGTTCGCGATGCGTCACCGGCGAAATCGGCCATGTGCAGGTCAGCGGCCCCAATGTGTTCTCCGGTTACTGGAGGATGCCGGAGAAGACCGCCGAGGAATTCACCGCCGACGGTTACTTCAAGACCGGCGACGTCGGTCATTTCGGCGCTGCGCGGGCGGGCGAGGGCAAGCCGCCTGGCTACCTGACGCTCGTCGGACGGTCCAAGGACCTGATCATCTCAGGTGGTTACAACGTGTACCCGAAAGAGGTCGAGGGTTACATCGACGAGATGCCTGGCGTGGTGGAGTCGGCGGTGATTGGGTTGCCGCACGTGGATTTCGGCGAAGCGGTCGCTGCGGTCGTCGTTGGTGAGTCCGGAGCCGCGCTCGACGGCGACGCCATCATCGCCCGGCTGAAGTCGAAGATCGCCAACTACAAGGTACCGAAGCGCGTCTGGGTCGTGTCCGAACTGCCGCGTAACACGATGGGCAAGGTGCAGAAGAATCTGCTGCGCGAACGCTACGGTGACACGTTTGTGGTCGCATCGATGCGGCCCGCTGCGAGCTGATTCGCTGATTCGGGAACTCTGGCTGTTCAGCCATTATCGTTTCGTCGCCGGCGCGGCGGCAAAAACGTAGTCGAAGGAGCAAACGGTGAAGTTATGCGTGGTCGGAGCGGGCGCAATCGGCGGCTTGCTCGCGGTCAAGCTCGCCAACGTGTGCGAAGAAGTCAGCGTCGTCGTCCGCGGCGCGAACCTGCAGGCGGTGCGTGCGCACGGCATGAAACTCATCATGGACGACGGCACTGAACACGTTGCGCGGCTGCGCGCCACGGATCAAATGTCCGAACTCGGGGTGCAGGACGTCGTGGTGCTCGGCATGAAGGCACATCAGGTCGCGCCGGTCGTGCCCGAACTGGGCGCGCTGATCGGGCCGCAGACGCTGGTGATCGCGGCGCAAAACGGCATTCCCTGGTGGTACTTCTTCAAGCATGGCGGACCCTACGAGGGGCGTCGTATCGAGGCGGTCGACCCCGGCGGGGTCATCTCGGCATCCCTGCCGGCGGACCGCACGATTGGATGCATCGTTTATCCGGCTTGCAAGATCGAGTCGCCTGGCGTCATTCGGCATATCGAGGGCAACCGTTTTTCGCTGGGAGAGATCGACGGCGCAAGCACCGAGCGGGTTCGCAATCTGGCTGAACTTTTTCGCAATGCCGGGTTCAAGACGCCGGTCGTGTCGGACATCCGCTCCGAGATCTGGCTCAAGCTCTGGGGCAACCTGAGCTTCAATCCCATCAGCGCGCTGACGCACGCGACGCTGGAAGACATCTGCCGCTTTCCGCAGACGCGGGCACTGGCGGCGGCAATGATGACCGAGGCACAGGCGGTCGGCACGAAGCTCGGTGTGTCATTCAAGGTCAGCCTTGAAAAGCGCATTGCCGGGGCCGAGGCGGTGGGCGCGCACAAGACATCGATGCTGCAGGATGTGGAAAGCGGCCGCGTGCTCGAACTCGATGCCCTGGTCAGGAGCGTGATCGAACTGGGCCGCATCACCGAAACGCCCACGCCGACCATCGAAAACGTCTATGCGTTGGCGGCGTTGCTCGCCAGGACGCTGACACAGCACAAGGGCCGACTGAAGATCACGACCGCATAGCGCAGCCCGTTTGACGCCACGACGAATTCACAATTGATCAAGAGGAAACCGATGCAACGTCAATCCACTCTCGGCGCGCTGCTTGCCGCCGGCTATCAAGACAGCATCGCGCTCAGCGCACCCGGAGGCAAACCGCTGACTTATGGGGCGCTGCGTACCCACGTCGAACGCACGGTGGGCAAGTTGAACGAACTCGGCATCGGCCGCGGTGATCGGGTCGCGATCGTGCTGCCGAACGGAACGGAAATGGCGAGCGCATTCGTTGCGGTCGCAGCTGCCGCTGCGGCCTGCCCGCTTAACCCTGCCTATCGCGCGCAGGAGTTCGAGTTCTATCTCTCTGATCTCAAGGCCAAGGCGCTGCTGTTCGAGCAGGGCAGCACGTCGCCGGCCGTCGACGTGGCTCGCAGGCTCGGCGTGCGTTTGCTGGAACTGGCGCCCACGCCGGAAGGCTGCGGGGCGTTCACGCTGGCGCCCGCTGATGGGACGGCGTCGACCGCGACTGCGGATGGCGGCTTTGCGCAGTCGACCGATGTCGCGCTGATCCTGCACACCTCGGGGACCACATCGCGCCCCAAGATCGTGCCGCTGACGCAGGCGAACGTGTGCGCCTCCGCTTACAACATCGTGGAAACGCTGCGGCTGACGGCAGTCGATCGCGAGCTTTCCATCATGCCGCTGTTTCATATCCATGGCCTGATGGCCGGGGTGCTCGCGCCGCTTGCCGCCGGATCGGCGATCTTCTGCTCGCCGGGCTTCAATGCGCTGAAGTTCTTTGCCTGGATGGCCGAATGCAGACCGACCTGGTATACGGCAGTGCCAACAATGCACCAGACGATTCTTGCGCGTGCGCCGCAGAACAAGGAGATCATCGCGGCCAATCCGCTGCGCTTCCTGCGCTCCTCGTCATCGTCGATTCCGCCGCAGGTGATTGCCGGACTCGAGGCGGCCTTCAGTGCGCCGTTGATCGAATCGTATGGCATGACCGAAGCTTCACATCAGATGGCGAGCAACCCATTGCCGCCCGCGGTGCGCAAGCCAGGCACGGTGGGCAGGGCGGCGGGTCCCGAAATCGCCATCATGGACGAGTCCGGCAGCCTGCTGCCGCTCGGCAGCACGGGGGAAATCGTGATTCGCGGTCCAAGCATCACCGCTGGCTACGAAAACAATCCCAAGGCGAATGCCGAAGCGTTCACGCATGGCTGGTTCCGCACCGGCGACCAGGGGTCGATGGACTCGGACGGGTATCTGTCGATCACCGGGCGATTGAAGGAGATCATCAATCGCGGCGGTGAAAAGATCTCGCCGCGCGAGGTCGATGAGGTGCTGATGGATCACCCGGCCGTCGCGCAGGTGGTCACCTTCGCGATTCCGCACGACAAACTCGGCGAGGACGTTGGCGCCGTCGTCGTGCTGCGCGAGGGCAGGGCCGCGACTGACAAGGAATTGCGTGAATTTGCAGGCCGACGCCTTGCCGATTACAAGGTACCGCGCAAGATCCTGTTCATGGACGAAATCCCGAAAGGCGCAACCGGCAAACTGCAGCGGATCGGTCTTGCACAGAAGCTTGGCCTCGCTTCGTAGCTGATCACGGTTTGATCCCGCACGTTGGAACTGTGCGCAAACCGATCGGTAACTCGAAGCGCGCTCCGCCGGGTGGTTGACCTAGAACAGAAACATCCTCATCGTTCTTCACGGCGTTAACCCGGCGCCTGATTTTCTGCCGGCGACGGCGCGGTGAATTCCTTCCGCTGCACAGTCTGCGTGGGGAACGGGTCTCGAGGCACGTGAATATTCGACAGTCGCGATCCCGCGAACGCGGGGAAATCTGCACTCACCAACGTTGCGGCGGCTTGCGATTGATCGTGATCTGGCGATCCGCCACCGTGATGTAGCCGCCCGCCGTCAGGTCCTTGAAGATGCGGCTGATCATGTCACGCGATGAACCGACGCGATCGGCGATGTCCTGCTGCGTCATTCGCTCCGGCACGATGAGGCGGCCGTCGGGCTGTTCCTTGGCAATTGAAAGCAGCAGGCGCGCGACGCGGCCGTACACGTCCATCAGCGCGAGGTTCTTGACGTTGTCGGTCGCGATGCGTGCGCGCTCGATCAGGGTCGCGATCAAAGACATCGCGACGTCCGGATTCGCGGCAATTGCGCTGCGCAGCGCCTCACGCGTGACGATCGAGCACATCGTCGGTTCGACCGCGGCAACGGACGCCGAGCGTGGCTTCCCGTCCAGCGCCATTTCGCCGATGTAGTCACCGGCGCCATGAAAGTCGAGCACCATCTCGCGGCCGTCGCGGTCCGACACGTAGACCTTGACCTTGCCGGACAGAATCACGAACAGGGAATCTCCCTTGTCGCCTTCCTTGATGATGTTCGCGCGCGCCGGGTACCTGCGCTGCACGCCGCGCATCGCGATCTCTTTCACCATTGGATCACGAACGTGCTGCAGTGCTGCGCTGCCGGGATCGATCGCCATCTTCTCGCTCTATCGGACGGTGGGGATCAACTGGCGCGACCAGGCTGCGCGCATCAACCCCAGGTTTTGTAGGACTTATAAAGCATATAACCGGCAAGCAGATAAAGCAGCAGGGCGAAAACCCGCTTCAGCGGCCGCGTATCAAGCGCGTGAGCAACGCGCGCGCCCAGCGGTGCGGTCATCACGCTTGCGCCGGCGACGGCAACCAGCGCTGGCAGGTAGACGAATCCAAGCGATCCGGACGGCAAGCCAGGTTGGGCCGAGCCGGCGATGATGTAACCGATCGTTCCCGCCAGCGCAATCGGGAATCCGAGTGCGGCTGACGTCGCCACGGCCTTGTGCATTGATACGTTGCACCAGACCAGGAACGGAATCGAGATGAAGCCGCCGCCGGCGCCAACGAGGCTGGAGGCAAGCCCGGTCACGCTGCCAACACCGAATATGGCGACGGGTTTCGGCAGTTCCCGGTGCGGTTTCGGTTTGCGATCAAGCACCATTTGCGTGGCTGAGAAGCCGACAAACAGCGCGAACAGCAGCGCGATCCAGGCCGTGGGGAGCCGGCTGGCGACCTGTGCGCCCAGTAGCGCCCCGATCACGATTCCCGGCGCGAGTATCTTCACCTCGCGCCACATCACCGCGCCGCGCCGGTGATGCGCGCGCACCGACGATGCCGAGGTGAAGAGAATCGTTGCCAGCGAGGTCGCAATCGCCATGTGAACCACATGCTCGAGCAGGAAGTGCTGTGCGGTGAACAGTATCGTCAGAAACGGCACCAGCAGCATGCCGCCACCGATACCCAGGAGTCCGGCGGCAAAGCCGGTTGCTGATCCCAGCACGATCAGTGCCGCGATCAGCTGCCAGTCCATCAAGGTGTATTTGCCATTTGCACAGTGACGAAGTGCCACTCGGCCGCTGACACCGGGGTTATCGACAATCGGTTGCCGCGTCGGAGCACCACCATGCCGGCAAGTTGCGGAGCGGCACGCAATTCGGCGATCGACATCAGCCGCGTTTTGCGCAGGGCACGCACGTCGACGTGAACCCAGCGCGGCGCGCCGGTCTTCGATTTGGGGTCGAAGTATTTGCTCCTGCGGTCGAACTGGGTGGCATCCGGATACGCGGTGCGCGCGACCTCCGCGATACCGGCGATCCCTGGTTCGTCGCAACTGGAGTGATAGAACAGCACGCCGTCGCCGACCTGCATCTGATCCCGCATGTAGTTGCGCGCCTGATAATTGCGTACGCCGGTCCAGGGTACGGTCGAGCGCTTCGCGGCGAGTGCATCGTCGATCGAGCACTCGTCGGGTTCCGACTTCATCAACCAGAAGCGTCGAGTCATTACTAAAGCTAAAGCGGCAGCGTCAGTCGCGGCCGCTGTCATATTTGTCTACGGCGCGCTGCTGCTGCCCACAGTGAGCTTGCCGACCGTGTCTTGGTCGTGTTGCCCAGGGCGCCAGCGCCTGAACGAAGCGGACCAGGTGCACATGCAGCGGTGTCGCCGCCGTCCACACACCTTGTCCACACAGATAAGGCCCCGCGCATGCCGCCCGGCCCATGTCCTGAACCATCGGTTCAGGGTGGTCGCTGTCCACGTCGCTTAGGTTCAGCAAACGCGTGCCGATCGCACTACGACGCGAGCTCAGCAACCATGCGCACAGCGCATCGGTTCAAGGAACTATTAGGCCTTTGCGCGAACACCGCAGGGAGATTTCATTCTAACCACACTCCGGCGCGGCGGTGTGGGTTCAGAACAGTTTTTCCTGCGGCGCGAGCATCTCGTCGGCCACCTCGTTGAGTTGTCGCAGGCGCCGGCGCATTTCGCCCATGGACACGCCGCCGGCCGATTTCGCGGCGAACAGTTCCTGCGCCAGTTGCAGCGCCGCCATCACCGCCACGCGATCCGCACCCATGACCTTGCCGGTGTCGCGGATCGCGCTCATCTTCATGTCGACGTAGCGTGCACAGGCGATCAGGTCATCGCGCTCTTCCGGCGCGCAGGCCACGCGGTATTCGCGGCCGAAGATGGTCAAAGTGAGCTGTTGTTCGGTGGCCAATCGATCCTCCGCTAGCGCGCGTTCGAGGCGGATTCCGCGGTGCTGTCGGCCGGCGGCGGCAGCCGCGCGAGCAGCGCATCGATGCGCTCCATCGCGCCTGCGACGCGGCCGCGCAGCGTGTCCAGTTCGACATTGGCCGTGGCGAGCTGCGTGCGCAGTCTCAGGTTTTCCTCGCGCAGAGCGCGCATGCGACCCGCCAGTTCGGCCATCTTGGCGGTCAGCGCATCGAGGTCTTCGAGCATGCGGAAATGGTAGCACCGGCGGTGCGCCATCGCGCTGCTAGACTTCATCTGCCTACGGTGCCTCGACGCTCATGCGTTGAGGTGAAACGGGAAACAGGGATGCGGCGCGATGAATACGCGTCGCGACAACCTGTGCTGCCCCCGCAACGGTAAGCAGAGGCCGGCTGGCCCACGCGATGCAGGCGTGGTGGCGCCGGCGCCCTTCACGATCAGCCACTGCGCGCAACTCGCACGCGCGGGAAGGTGTGAAGAAGACTCTGCAGCCCGGAGACCGGCCGCGGGCCATGTCGTGCGCTGCGCGCCAGACGCAGTTCGGCATGCCGGTGGACCTGCCACGGGGAGGTGGCGGGGCGGGTCAACTGCTACCCGCTCTTTTTCCTCGTGCTCGTCCTTGTGTTTTCCGGCGGTGGGCCGGACCGAGATCGAGGAAAAGATGAGACTTTGTCAGCTCACGCCAGCGGCGCTCCCGCTGGCACTGCTTGTCCCGGCAGGGTCGGCATTTGCGCAGGCGGGGCCGCAGACGCTTGCACCCGTCGTCGTCAGTGCCGCGCGCATCGAGCAGTCAGTGACGGATGTTCTTCCGCATACCAGCGTCATCACGCGAGATGACATTGAGCGCAGCCTGGCGCCCGATGTGTCCTCGTTGCTGGCGCGGTTGCCCGGGGTGGAAGTCGCGCAACTCGGTGGCATCGGTAATCAGACGGGAGTCTTTCTGCGTGGAGGTGACACGCGGCATGCGCTGGTGCTGGTCGACGGCGTACCGTTGAACAACGCGAATTTCTCGCTCGCATCGCTTGACCAGATCATGGCGGCACAGGTCGAACGCATCGAGGTCGTGCGTGGCAATGTGAGCAGCCTGTACGGCTCGCAGGCCGTCGGTGGTGTGATCCAGATCTTCACGCGCAGCGGTGGCAGTGGCTTCGATGCGCGTGCCGGCTTCGGCACCCGAGGCATGGGCGAGGTGCAGGGGGGCGCGCGCGGCGGCGCGTACGGCTGGCGCTTTGCGGTCGCGCTGTCGGCGCTTGAGACCGACGGCTTCAACGCGCTCGATCAGGGCAAGCGGCCAGGTACCAATCCTGATCGCGATGGCTATCGAAACGAAAGCGCCTCGGCGCAGCTTGGCTACTCGTGGGCGCCGGAGCAATTGATCAGCGTGCACGGACTGCGCACGCGCGGCCGACTGCAATACGACAGCGAGTTCGGACCCGCATCGCAGGCCGATGAGTCGGTGCAGACGATTCAGAGCGTGGGCGCATCCGCCCGCAACCGGATCACGGAGAACTGGACATCGCGGCTTTCGATCGGCCGCCTGCGCGATGCGCTCGACGCGCGTGTCACCGCGTTTCCCTATTTCGTCACCAGCACCGGCACGCAAATCACGTGGCAGAACGACATCGACATCGCTCCCGATTGGAAGGCGACACTGGCGGCGGAACGCCTGCGCCAGACCATCGACAGCGATACCGCCTATATCGTCGATGCACGAACGGTCAATACGCTGCGGGCGGGGTTGCTCGGGAAGGTCGGTAGGCAGCAATTGCAGCTGAACGTGCGCCGCGACGACTACTCCGATTTCGGCGCGGCCAGCACCGGCTACCTGGGTTACGGGTATGCACTCAGCGACGCGCTGAAACTCATCGGCAGCGTCTCCAACGCATTCAATGCGCCGACGTTCAACGATCTGTTCTATCCGTTCGGCGGCAATCCCGACCTGAAGCCGGAACGCACGCGAACCTTCGAAGCGGGATTGCAGTTTCTGCGCGGTGCTGCGTCGGCGCGCGTTCAGCTGTTTCACTCCCGCTACCGCGATCTGATCGGATTCGATTCCGCATTCAATCGAGTGAACATCGGCCGCGCGACCGCGCAGGGCGCCGAGTTTTCACTCGACGTTCCGGTCGGCGCATGGCGCACACAGGTTGCCGCCACTTTGCAGAATGCGACCGACGATCAAAGCGGCGCCCGTCTGGTTCGCCGTGCCCGCGTGTTCGGAAATCTGCAGTTGGCGCGCAACTGGTCTGCCGTCGATGTGCTGGCAAATCTGCGCGTAACCGGCGAGCGTCGCGATCGAGCCGGCGGCGCCGAGCGGATCCTCGGAGGCTATGGCGTCGTCGATTTCGCGGCGCGCTGGCGGTTGCAGCGCGATCTTCTTCTGACGTTGCGGGCGGAAAACGTGTTTGATCATTCGTTCGAGAATGCCTACGGCTACCGCGGCACGCCGCGCGGTGTGTTCGGGGGCGTAGAACTTCGCCTGTGACGACGCGCCCGTCCTCGACGTTGCTTCTGCTTGCCCTGGCCGGCGCGGCCAGCGTCGCCCTTGCGTTGCTGATCGGCAGCGTGCGCGTGCCGCCGCGCGATCTATGGGAAATCCTCGTCGGCACGGCAGATGCGCCGCTCGTGTCAATCGTGCTCGATCTGCGGCTGCCGCGCGCGCTGTCTGCCTTTGCGACCGGCGCGCTGCTCGCGCTGTCCGGCGCGATCCTGCAGGCGCTACTGCGCAATCCGCTCGCCGACCCTTATGTCCTCGGCGTATCGGGCGGTGCCGCGGTGGCGGCGCTCATTGCGCTTGCACTCGGCGCCGGCGCGCTCGGCATGCAACTGGCCAGCATGGCGGGCGCGCTGGCGACCACGGCCACGCTGTTCGTCTTCGCGCGCCGCGCGCTGTTCGCTCGCGCCACCAGCGCGGTCGCCTTGTCGGATGATGGCACCACCCACGTTCTGCTCACCGGCGTGATGATCGCAGCGTTCTGCGCCGCGGCGCTGAGCCTGCTGCTCGCGCTCGCGCCGGACGGGCGCCTGCGCACGATGGTGTTCTGGCTGCTCGGTGACCTGGGGGGGGCGACCAGCCTGCCTGGCGCCGCGTTCGCGCTTGCGTTGCTCGCCGGCAGTCTGGTCATCGCGGCGCGATTGGCACGGCCCCTGAATCTGCTGCTGCGTGGCGATGTGCAGGCGTTCACGCAGGGAGTCGACGTCGAGTGGACGCGTCGCACGCTGGTGATCGTCGCGGCGCTTGGCACCGGCGCGGCAGTCACGCTTGCCGGCGCGATCGGCTTTGTCGGCTTCATTGCACCGCACCTGGTGCGGCGCGTCGTGGGCAACGATCAGCGGGTGTTGCTGCCGGCCGCGGCGCTCGCCGGCGGTGCGCTGGTGGTCGTCGCCGACACCGCCGCGCGCACGGTCGCGGCCCCGCTGCAGATCCCGGTGGGTGTGCTGACGGCGATGATCGGCGTGCCGCTGTTTCTGTGGTTGCTGCGAACGCGATGAGAGAAAACTCATCCGCGCGTCTCGAATGTCGCAATGTTCACTTGCGCGCAGGTGAGCGCGAACTGGTGCGCGCTCTGTCGCTGTGCGTTCAAGATGGCGAACGATGGGTGGTGCTGGGTCCGAACGGTGCCGGCAAGTCGACGCTGCTCGCGGTGCTGGCCGGCGTGCGCGCAGCGTACCGAGGTGAAGTCCATCTTGAGGGGCGCCGCCTGCACGATTGGACCGTCGAGCAGATGGCCGAACAGCGCGCGCTCGTGACCGACCGCTGGCACGATCCATTTTCTGCCAGCGTGCTCGATACGGTGTTGACCGCACGCTTCCGCCTGGGCGGAGCCGACGCGCAAGGCGAACACGTCGCGCGAGAATGGCTGGCCGAATTCGACTGCACAGCGCTCGTCGACCACGACGTAGCAACCCTGTCGCGCGGTGAGCGCCAGCGCGTCGCGCTCGCCACCGCGCTCGCCCAGGACACGCCGCTGGTGCTGCTCGATGAACCGATTGCGCATCAGGACCCACGCCATCAGGCGCTGGTACTCGATCGCCTGGCGCGGACGCCGGGGCGCACGCTGATCGCGTCGCTGCATGACATGAACGCGGCGGCTCGCTTTGCGAGTCACGCCTTGCTGCTGACCGGACGCGGTGACTGGTCCGCCGGCACCGCGCACGAGATGCTGACGGCGCCGCGCCTGTCAACTCTCTTCGAAGCCGACGTGATTACCGTGCCTGCGCCAAACGGGGCGCCGTTGTTTTCGATCGGGTCCTGATCACCTGACGCCAAACCGCAGCGTTGCGGTTGCGATGTAGACCTCGCGCAGGAAACAGAGCAAGCCGATGATCAGTGACAGCAGCGCGGCGGCGAACACCAGCGCAACGACGCGTGTCAGATCGGGCGACCAGGCGTAGTACGCGGTGATGAAAAGCCCACCGATCACGCCGCAGATCAGCAGGGCAGCGATCACACAAAGCGAGACCGCGCGGTTCACCAGGCGCAAGCGGTGCGACAGTGTTCGCAGTTCGGCGTGCGCCGCGTTCGCCTGCGACTCATCCGCGGCAGGCATGCGCTCTTCAAGCGTGCGCGCACGATCGATGATGCGCGCGATCCGTTGCGTCATCACGCCGAGCAGCGCGCCGATGCCGGTCAACAGGAACACGGGAGCGATCGCGAGCTGGATCACGTGCGCAATGATGTCGAGTTGGTCTTTCATCGCGGTTGCCGGTTGAAGACTGAGCGTTCAGTGCCGCAGACGTGCTGTTTCGATCCGCTCACAAAGTACCGCGATTTCGTCGACGATGCGCGGGCCGTGGCGGTTGATCCGGTCAGCATCGAGCGTGACGAGCTGGTGGTTGCTGACCGCGCTGATGCTGCCGAATCGCCGCCATTGGCTCAGGGCATCGCTCGGCTGCGCGCCGGGCTCGGCGGTGACGATCAGCTGCGGGTCGGCCGTGATGACCGCTTCGACCGCGACCTGCGGCGCAATCGAGGCCAGTTGCTCGAACACATTGCGCCCGCCGCACAGCCGGATCGCCTCGTTGATCACGTGCGTGCCGGCCAGCGTCATCAGTGGTTGAGCCCAGACTTGATAGAAGACGCGCACCGGCGCGCGGCCGGCATGGCGTGCTCGTAGCGTCTCGACGCGCGCGCGGAAGTCGGCCGCGACGCGCGGCGCCGCGGCGCTGGCCGTCAGCCGACCGAGCCGCTCGAGCGAGGTCGCGATGCTGTCGAGCGATCCCGGTTCATTGATGTAGACCGGCACGTTCAGCCGCCGCAGCGAATCGACGATGCCGGGCGGAAATCCGCTGCCCCAGATCACGATCAGGTCGGGCTTTGCCGCGGCCACGCGTTCGACGTCGACGCTGTGCGCGCGCGCCACACGCGGCAATCTGGCCGCGGCCGGGGGGTAGTCGGCGAAATCGGTGGTGGCGACGATTCGCTCGCCGGCGCCGATCGCGAACAACTGTTCGGTGATATGCGGTGCCAGGCTGACGATTCGCTGCGCGGGATGTGCCAGTTCGATTCGCTCGCCGGCGTCATCAACCACGACGACGGGCTGCGCCGTGCCTGCATTCGCAGCGATCAGTAGTGCGAGCGCAACCGAGCGAACCGCGGGCATCAGGGCCGCTTGGTCGCGTCGGCCGGCGCGGGTTCGGTCACGAATCCGATCCGGGTCAGGCCGACCTCCTGCGCCAGCGACATCACCAGAGCGACGCGCTCGAAACGCGCCGACTTGTCGGCGCGCAGGTGCACTTCGGGCGCCGGCCTGTGCGTTGCCAGTTCGGTCAGGCGAGTCCGCAGCGCGTCGACTTCGATTGGCTGCGCGTTCAGATAGATCGCGCCGGCGCCGTCGATGCTCAGGCGAATCGGCTCTCCGCTCGGCGTCGCGGGCGCCGCATTGACTTCCGGCAGGTCGAGCTTCAACGCGTAGGTCAGCAAGGGGGCGGTGATGATGAAGATCACCAGCAGCACCAGCATCACGTCGACCAGCGGCGTGACGTTGATTTCGGCCATCGGCTGCGATGGCGAATGGCCGCGCTCGAATCCGCCGAACGACATCACGTCTCTGATGGAAAGCGGCCGCCGACAGTCAGGAACGCGTGCAGGTCATGTGCGAACCCGTCGAGTTGCGCCAGCAGCATCCGATTGACGCGCGTGAATGCGTTGAAGCCCAGCAGCGCGGGCACCGCGACGACCAGGCCGAACGCCGTCATCACCAGTGCCTCGCCGACCGGGCCGGCCACCTTGTCGATCGCCACGCTGCCGCTGGCGGCAATGTTCAGCAGCGCGTGATAGATGCCCCACACCGTGCCGAACAGTCCCACGAACGGCGCCGTGCTGCCGACCGAGGCAAGAAACGTCAGGCCGGATTCGAGACGCGCCGCGGCTTCGTTGATGCGCTGACGCAGCGCGCGGGTGATCAGTTCCGAGCGATCGATCTGCGCCGCCAGCGATTGTGCCCCTCCCGGGGGAAGCGCCGCGTTCGCCGCGGATGTCGCGAGCGGAACGAAGACCGCCTCGGCATCGACGGGCTTGAGCAGCGCGATCGCCTCGTCCATCGAGCGCGCGGCCCAGAATTGTTCCAGCGCGTTTGCGGCGCGGCGCGCGCGCAGCCATGCCCACGCTTTCCACAGGATCACGCACCAGCTGGCCACCGACATCGCCAGCAGGATGTAGGCGGTCAGGCGGATGATGGCGTCGGCCTGCGACCAGAAATGCGACAGACCGAGACCAGTGTTCATACGTCTATCGCAAGCCGAGCACGTCGTGCATGTCGAACAGTCCGCGCGCCTGCTGCGCGAGGAATCGGGCGGCGCGCAAGCTGCCGTGCGCATACGTCATGCGGCTCGCGCTCCGGTGCGTGATCTCGATCCGCTCGCCGGTGCCGGCGAACAGCACCGTGTGATCGCCGACAATGTCGCCGCCACGCACCGCGGCAAAGCCGATCGTGCCGGGCTTGCGTTCGCCGCCGGTATCCCGTCCCGTCACGCTTTCGCGCGCGTACACCGCGATGTCGTCGAGTCTCCTGCCGAGGGCGCCGGCGACGACTTCACCCATCTTCAGCGCCGTGCCCGACGGCGCATCGACCTTGTGGCGATGGTGCGCTTCGATGATCTCGATGTCGTAGCCGGACGAAAGGATCTTCGCCGCGACTTCAAGCAGCTTGAACGTCGCATTGACGCCGACGCTCATGTTGGGGGCAAAGACGATTGCGACCCTGTCGGCCGCCGCGCGGATCGCGGCACGGCCGGCGTCGTCGAATCCGGTGGTGCCGATCACCATCTTCACGCCGGCGGCGCTGCCGGCGCGCAGGTGTTCGAGCGTGCCTTCGGGCCGCGTGAAATCGATCAGCACATCGGCTGCGTTCAGAGCGGCCAGGTCACTGGTGACACGCACGTCCGTGCGGCGGCCGAGGAATTCCGCGCAGTCGCGACCGATGTCGGGGCTGTCGGCGCGATCCAGCGCGGCGGCGATCGTCATGTCCTCGGCGCCAAGCGCCGCTTCAATGAGCATGCGGCCCATGCGGCCGCTCGCGCCGGCGATTGCCAGCTTCACAGGCTTCTGTGTCATGGTCGCAATCAACGCGTCGGCAGGTCAATCTGCGGTGGCGGCTCTTTCGGCGGCGGCTTGGGAAGTTCCTTCGGATTGCGGCCAAGGATCAGGTTGTCGGCCATCGTCTCCGCGGGCATCTCATCCGCGGTAAAAGTGTCGAGGCGGTTGTCCTTGAACACCACCGACAGGCGTCGCTTCTGCTCTTCGACGCCCTTGCCGCGCTTCAGGTAGTAAACGTAGTCCCAGCGATCCTGATGGAACAGGCTCATCACGAGCGGCGTGCCGAGCAGAAAACGGACCTGGTCGCGCGTCATGCCCGGGCGCAATTGCTCAACCATCTCCTTCGTCACGATGTTGCCCTGCTGCACGTCCGGGCGATAAGGCTGGATGAACGTCGGGGTCCAGCTGCGCATCGATTCGCAGCCCGCGAGCAGCAGCAGGGCCGACGCAAGCGCGAACAGGCGAGCGGTTGGCAGTGAGCAGATCACATTGAGCCTTTCAGTCGGGCGCTATGATACTCAGGGCTACCAAACCGTGAGTTCGATGATGCCTCACCAGGGCGCGGCGAGTTCCGCCGAACTGAAGAGCATGGGCCTGAAGGCCACGCTGCCGCGGATGAAGATTCTGGAGATCTTCCAGCGCAGTTCGGCGTTGCAGGGCGTGCGCCACCTGAGCGCCGAAGATGTCTACAAGTCGCTGCTGGCCGAGAATCTCGATGTCGGGCTGGCGACGGTCTACCGCGTGCTGACACAGTTCGAACAGGCGGGCCTGCTGGTGCGCAGCCATTTCGAGGCCGGCCGCGCGGTGTTCGAGCTCGACGAGGGCAAGCACCACGACCACCTGGTGTGCCTGACCTGCGGCCGGGTCGAGGAGTTCGTCGACAGCGAGATCGAGAAGCGCCAGCACCAGATCGCAAGCGCCAAGGGTTTCAAGCTGCAGGAGCACGCGCTCGCGCTCTACGGCGAGTGCACACGGCCGAATTGTCCGCATCGGCCCACTTGAGTCGGGCGTCGGGAGTCGGGTGTCGGGTGCAAAAACGGTGCCCCCGTTGGTACGGCGTTTCCCTGGCCAGACCTTGTTCTGACGCGTTGGCACTAACCCGAAGTTCCCCGCCGCCTCGTAGTTGCTGCGCACGTCCAAGTCTTCGTTTTTCCTGAGAAATGTTGCACCGATGGGGTCTCTTCTTGTGGTTAATGTGTAGTCACTAAATTGCCTTGACATTGGGCGTATGTGCGGTACTATGGCGTTCATGCCCGCACGCACCGGAATCGCTCACGTCGTCACCACAACCCGTCGCTATAAGGACCAGGTCTATCGCACCCACCTGCTGCGACGCAGTTATCGCGAAGGCGGCACCGTCAAGAACGAGACCCTGGGCAACCTGTCGCACCTGCCCGAGTCGCTCATCGAGATCATTCGTCGCGCGCTGCAGGGCGAGACCTTCGTGCCGGTGGGCGAGGCCCTCGAGGTGGTGGGTTCGCGGGCGCACGGTCACGTGCAGGCCGTGGCGCGGGCGATGCAGCGGCTGGGACTCGCCTCGCTGATCGCCGCCAAGCCCTCGCGCGAGCGCGAACTCGTGCTGGCGATGGTGGCCGCACGGATCGTGGCGCCGCACACGAAGCTCGCCACCACGCGCTGGTGGCACACCACGACGCTGGCGCAAGACTTCGGCGTGGCGGCGTGCGATGAGAATGACCTGTACGCGGCGATGGACTGGTTACTGGCGCGCCAGGACAAGATCGAGAAGAAGCTCGCCGCGCGCCACCTCGAGGCCGGCGGACT